>Ga0075423_10002604_pt1 | contig 16456 bp, 13 predicted proteins | sample SoiMethybrSBSTD2_FD_80114 | JGI IMG/M metagenome (GOLD analysis project Ga0075423, IMG submission 80114) | Bulk soil microbial communities from a Populus tree surrounding site in Tennessee, USA - Soil MetaG P. TD hybrid SBSTD2 | ecosystem: Environmental > Terrestrial > Soil > Tree plantation...
AGTAAGACCCCTCTCCTGCTCGATCAGTTCGATCGCCACAGGTCCCACGTCACCGTCCGGATGTGCACGTGCCTGACTTTCAGAAAGCCGGTGAAGCTCTCGTTCACGTCGTCCGACGCACCAGTCAGGTGGTTGGGATCCGTGACTCTGTCACTCAGGGCGACGACCCCGACGTCCGGGAAGAGAGCACTCTCCTGCGTCTTGCAGCCTCCCTTGTTGCAGGCGGTATACACCAGTTTTCCAGGGGCTGGGAGAGACCATCCCGGTTGTATCCGATATGTACCGTCTTTCAGCAGAGTGACCTCGACGGTCGCCTCCGAGCTGCCGTTCATCGAGCCCTGCGTTCTCTGACTCGATTCGAATGGGTACGAGACCTGCCCATTGCGAACGACCTGTCCGCGATTCTCGCTGTACCCTTTTTGCTCGGCATAACTGTCGGCCCTTCCCACCCCGTTGGTGAACGTGAGCGTCACCTGACTGAAGCTGAAAGAGTCCGAGTCCTGCTGTTCCCAGTGCGAGTGGTCTGTTTTGTCTTCGATGGAGTACACGATCCGACCGCTCCACTTGTCGTGTTTGTGTTCACATCCGCAGCTTTCGTCGCCGTTGAACGATCCGCCCATGGCGGCCACCCAGGCTTGACCAAGTTGCATGAACGCCGCGTGTGATAGCCGCGGTGGCGTAGGCTGGACGAGATCCCCATAGATGTCTGGGTCGAGGCCGCGATCACCTTTGAACGCGGTCGGACCAAAGGCGTTGCCGCCGTTGTCATCCTGCAGATGACCGAGAAACTCCGTCGCGGTGTGGGTCGCCCGCTTCATTTGGCGACAAAGGGTGGTCGCATCCTTACCGACGAACGACAGGAAATCGGGTGCCATGAACCAGGTCGACTCCGAGCCGTCTCGTCTCCGAACCATGTGGTTGTGGCACTCCCGGCACTCTGATTCGATCGTGCCGTCAGTGGAGCGGCGTATGCTCCCTCCGCCATGTGCGACCGTCGAGGCGGGCGTGCTCGGCCTCGAGGCGTCCAGCCCCGTGCCGCTGATGAAGGGATTCACGCCGCCATGACAGTTCACGCAACGCGGCTCGCTGGTCAGGAAACGGGCGATGGGCGCGAATGCCTCGATGGACTTGTCGACTTGCGCTTCAGTCAGCGGGCAGGATCCGCCCCTCCCCTGTGCGCTCGCGATAGTCTGGGCGACCACTGACGCGTAGACCAGGGTGGCGACGACCATCACGACGGGACGAAGTGAATCCAAGCGGCCTCCTGTCTCCCTGCTCAACGACTCTCGAGCCTGAGCGTGTACGAGGACCGAGCGGCGTCGTACGGTTTCGCGTGAATGCGGAGCACAATCGTGTGCGGGCCGCTGTCGGGGAAATCGAGTGTCTTGACGCCGCTTCCGGCTGTCGCCGCCGCCAAGGGTGTGGCGCAGTCGCCGTACGCGCGTACTTGGAATTCAGAGCCGCCGGCGTCTTCGCCGCTCAGCGTCACATGCACTGACGTGCCCGGGTTGAAACGCACCGTGATCCAGTCGAGCATGACCGGGCCCTCGATCAGGCCGGCCACAGTCGCGTCTTGGCCACGCGTCAGGTTGACGACCTTGTCGCCTGCTCGACTGCAGACATGCGGAATCGGAGTCGTTGCGGCCGTGCCGCCTGCACCAGCGTCTCTCGTCGCGGCCGCGCCTCCAGCGATCGTTCCCGTCGCTGCTGCCGGTGCGACGGGCGCCGCAGTGGCGCTGACCGCGACCCTCGCGCTCGCTGGCGCTCCTCCTGCCGGATTCGCGCCCGCCACCGCACTCGCCGGTGGCACCGTTGCCGAAGACACCGCTGATGAACCCATTTGTGCGAGGTCCCAGCTACATGACGCTTGTCCCTGCGAACCCGCCGGCTGAAGCGCGTCGAGTCGTTCGGTGGCCGGTGTGACACTTCTTCCGGTGATGTGCGTGCTCGCCGCTGCATCGACGATCGTCGGAAACGGCCGCCACTCGGACACGGTCGCCGCAATCGGCACGGGCGTGGCCGGTGGCGCCCCGAGTCGCACGCCTGTCGTACCGTTGGGGACATTCAGTTGTCCGTGGCGCGCCAATACCACCACTTGCCGATCGGCGCGCACGAAGATCCCGAGGCGTACACCCGCCGCCGATCCTTGCGTCTTCCATGTCGCGCTCGCGTTGTTCGACGTTGGTAGGAGCGAGCCTTCGCCGCTCACAGACCATGTCGCAGGGTAATCGAGCACGCCCCCACCCGGAGGGATCGCCCCGGTGAGCGTCCACGTGTGCGTCTGGTGGTTGACGTACCCAGGGCCTTTGATGTCGATGTCGCAGCGGATCGATCCGGTCCAGATCGGCGCGACCGTGGGCGCCTGCGCCATGACGGCGCCATCGTGACGCGCGCCGGCGCCAGCGACGATCAGGAACTGGACAACGAGGACGCGTAGTTTCATACCTTGGCCATGATGGGAGCCACCCGTCCGATGACATACGCGCGAACGGGACTCACTTTGGCTCACGCCAGGCAGATACGCGGTGACGCGACACCGACTCCGATCAGATCGTTGCAGCACGTGCAGGACGCGCTCAGACGGCTGCGCGGAATGAGGCGCGATCCTGTCGCGCCCCTGCGCTAGCGAGATCCGGCGCGCTCCTCGGCACGGGCTCCAGCCAGAATGCCGGCCATGCCGTAGTTGCCCTCGTGACAGCCGTACTCGTACATCGGATGATCGGCGCGGCTCAACGGGATCATCAGACTCCACGGCCTTGTCCACGTGCCAGGGTCAGTGATCGTCATCTCGTATTTCAGCGCATTGGGCCCGGTCTGGGAGAAGCGCTCGACAACGCGCAGTTGCGCGCTGGACCTGCTCATGAAGCTGCGGGGTTTGTAGTTGGCCGTTTCGACGACGAGGGTGTCGCCCTCCCAATGCCCACGCGAGTCTCCCAGCCACTGCTGCACGGCCGCCGCGAGGTGAGGACGCTGATTCAGGGAAATCACACGAGTGTCGTGAATCATCTCTAGCGTGAGGGCCACCGTATCCGGCGTTTGGACAATCTCGTAGGCGCTTTGGTATCCGGCTACCAGGCTCGGAGATCCATAGGTGATACAGCGTTCCTGCAATGCCCGATCTTCGGGTCCGGCTGCCACCCGTTTGATCGCCGCCAGATTCTCGTCGCGCCTTTTCATCCCCTCGGGCGTCATCGGCGGCAAGCGGCCGTCTGGAGGGTCGGTGATCAGTGAGGTCCGATTCTCCCAATCTCTGTCGACCGTCCAGACCGAGCTGTAGTCACCGGTCTCACCGTCGATACTCGTGAACCCCGATCGGACTCCGGTGATATTCGCCCACACAGCGTTGAAGACGGAATCGCCGAACGCGGCATCTCCGTGCCCGCTGAACAGTTCGTGAGCCTTCTTCTTCATTGCCGCCACTTCTTTCTCGGTCAGGAGCGCGCGCCCTGCGAGCGCCTCCGGCCGTTCGAGCGGCGTTGCGACGTTGTTGACCCAGACACCCTGAAAATCGGGTCGTCCGTCAGGAGTTCGCGGCTGTGTCCACGCTTGCCGTCCGGCTGTGGACTGCGCAACGACTGACGAGGGGGAGAGTTGTCCCTGTGCGACGAACACCAGGGCGGTGAGCCCGACGATCAGACAGAGGCGACGGTGATTCATGTGTCTTCCCTCCGTGGGCGTCAAGTGTATCCCCATAGGGGATCTACTTTCCCACCATGTGCCCGATGTCTTTTTCGTTTTCGGTGCAGATGTAGTCCATCAGCTCCGTATCGAGCACGATGGTGTGAATCATCGCGATCGTCCAGGGCTTGGTGTACGCCTTCGGATCGTCGATGGTGAGTTCGATTTCCATCCTGCCGAAATTGACGCGCCGGATCCGTTCCGTGATTCTGGCAGCGTCCGTAAGAGGAGTGCCGTTTCGGTCGAGCCATTCACCATCCGGAAATCCCGTTGACTCGACGACGAGCGTGTCCCCTTCCCATTTGCCGATCGAGTAACCCTTGAAAGCGGGCGTTCCGATTGGCGGCAGCGGACGGCCGTCGGTGAAGATCTGCCGATACGTGGCGTCCATCTCATTCAGCGTCACGATCAAGCCTGGAATCTGGATGAATTTTCGCAGCTGCGGCGTCGTGTGTAATTTGACGATGCCGCCCGGCAGGCATCGCGACACCGGATCGTCTTTCCCGTTTTGTTCGATTCTCGACTTCCTGGCATCCAACGCCCACGGCTGATACGGCGGACCACCTTTGAGGCTGTAGCCAATGTTCAGGAACTCCTGCGGCACCTGCATGTCCGCACAACCATCCGGCGGGCACGGACGATTCTTTTCTGGTTCCCAGATCCCCGAAAAATCCGGTTTGCCATCGGCTGTTCGCGGCGTCGGCGCTTGCAGGTTCGGCGACCCGTTCGCCAGTCTGGGCACGCCAGCGGTTGGATAGGTCAGCCACTGCGCGTGGGCCGGAACACTAACGGCGGCCGTCACGACCGTTAGAAGGGCGATCCTGAGGATGGTTGACATCGCGAGACTCCGGGTCAGAGTCTAATCGCGTTTCAGGACTGTGTTCTCCTGACCGAGTAAGCCAGTCCGCCCAAGTGAATCCAGGTCGCACTCGTGCTCTCTCGCTGATGCCCGAGAGAGTTGCGGTGTTGCCGCTGACGAGCAGTTCCTTCTTCTGCGAGGTCCAACGCTTGATCTGCCGCTCGCGCCTGAGGGCGTCTTGTCTCGAACTGTACTGTTCGGCGTAGACGATATGAACCGGCCGCCTCTTGGCGGTGTAGCGACCGCCCTGCCCGTCGTTGTGCTGCTGCTCGCGCGCCCGGAGGTCTGAAGTCTCGCCGACGTAAAGGCTGATGTCTGCACAACGAAGCACGTAGACGTAGTGCGCCATTCGACGACGATGTCATCGTCGTCATGAGGCGAACAAGTCCTTCGACCTTATGAAGGGCTCGCCATGAGCGAGCCTTCCGGCTCGCCGATAGGCGAGCCGGAAGGAGAGTCGAATGGTGCGGAAGGGGGGACTCGAACCCCCACGGTATTGCTACCGCCAGCCCCTCAAGCTGGTGCGTCTGCCAATTCCGCCACTTCCGCGTAGAGGGCTGAAGAAATCGAGTATACCTCGGGCAGACGTCTCAGTTCCTGCCCCTCGCAGCGCGCACAGCATCGACCGTCGCTGATGCCAGTTGCCGCGCATGGTCCTGCAACGTTCGGCGATCGAGCGCGTCGAATTCGATGGCGCGTTTCCCAGGCATCGCGAGTGCTGTGCCGCGCGACGTGCCAGTCATCTCGACCGAGTACGTTCGCGCGAAGCTCGGAACGCCGAGCCGCGTCGTCGGCCTCTCGAAGGCCAGCGTCACCCTGACGGTGATCTCGATGTCAGTGCTCAATTGGTTCTCTTCGAGGGCGCGTACGGTCTCCGAACGGATGGCCTCGCAGACATCAGCCACTCCCTGACACATCACCGATGCGGACGGAGCACTCCTGGTTGGCGTAGGCGTTGGCGCGGCGGGATTCGGCGCTGGTGTGACAGCAGGCGCGACGGCCGTCGGCGTTTGCGCGACCGGTGGCGGCGTTCGTGCGACGGTCGGATCAGGCCGCGGTGGAGTCGGTGCCCTGGGCGGAGGTGGAGTTGCGGCCGCAGCCGGTGGTGTCGAGACGTTCTCATTCCGTGAGGCGACACGTCCACGTCCATTGTCGATCGACGGGGGCTGTCCCGATACCGGCGCCGCCGCGGGCGGAACTTGTGGTGCAGGTAGGGGCGGTGCCGGCTCCGGTGCAGCGGACGGCGCAGGCTGCTGAATCGTCGCGGTCGGGCGGCTCTCTTGTTGTGCGTTCATGAGTCGCATGCCGCCAACGATCGCCGCCCCGATGGCGATGAGCACGAACAGGGCGACCACGACGTGTGTGCCGGTCAGACCCGCACGCGGGCGCGCGGAAGGAACGGGTTGCACGCTTTCCGCGACCGGAGTCGCGGGCGGAATCGTAGGCACCGCAGTCTGCCGCGTCGTCGCCGGACGAATGAGCGTTTTCTCCACCAACGGCATCGGCGCTGCCGGCGTCCCAGGGACACTGTCGATGTCCGCGGACGCGCGGTCCAGAGCCTCCGCAAATTCGCTCGCGGATTGAAAGCGTCGCTCCGGATCTTTTTCGAGGCAGCGCATGGCCACGGCATCGAGTGAGGGCGGCACGCTCCCGTCGGGTCGCCGTGAGGAGGGCGGAGGCGGAACTTCGGTCGCCAGCCTGACGAGAATCGATGTCAGCGCCGCATCGCCGAACGGCACCTTGCCCGTGAGCATCTCGTAGAGAATCACGCCGAGCGAGTAGAGATCGGTCCGATGATCGACCGGCTTGCCAGCTGCCTGCTCCGGCGACATGTAGTGCGGCGTGCCGAGCATGTATCCCGCTGCCGTCAACTGTGTGGAATCGTCGAATGTCTTGGCGATGCCGAAATCGACGAGCTTCACAACCGTCCTGCCGTCCTCCGACTCCAGCATCAGGTTGTCGGACTTCAAGTCGCGGTGCACGATCTGCTTTCGATGCGCCGACGTGAGTGCGCTCGCGACTTGACGGAGGATGTCGATCGTCTCGCGCGGCGTGAGCGGTCCGTTCTTGCGGATCACCTCCTTCAGGCTCGGACCGTCGATGAACTCCATCGCGATGTACAGCGTGCCTTCCGGTGTCTGGCCCAGGTCGTACACCGACACGATGTTCGGATGTTCCAGCGTGGACGCGGCGCGCGCTTCGCGCTGGAAGCGTGCAACGATTTCGTCCGAGGTGACCAGCTCGGGCCTGATCACTTTCACGGCGACGGTCTTGTCGAGCATGACGTGGAGCGCGCGATAGAGCGAGCCCATGCCCCCGGCGTTGATGAACGCGTCGATGCGGTACTTCCCGTCGAGCAGCGTGCCCAGATATTTGTCGTCAGTTCGATCTGCGGTCAGCGGCGTCCCGTCGTGTACGCAGATCCTCACCGTCGAGCTATACGTCGCGCCGCACGTGGAGCATACGGGCATGGTGTCCGGAGTCTAACAGTTCATCGCAGGCCGTCGAGCAACACGATATCGGAATCGGTTTCGACCACCGCGGCGTACACGTACTTGCCGTCCGGCGACCACGAGACCTGACGCGCGATGAGAATCGGGCGGCGGCCGAAGTCGGTGAGCTGACGAGGTGCGCTGCCGTCGGTGGGAAACGCCCAGATGTTCGTCGTGCCGGCGTCCTTGAGCGGCATCGTGAGCCACCGATCGTCCGGAGAGAGCGCGTAGCCCTGCGGGATGAGCGGAATGCGCGAAGACGCCACGCGCACGAACGGCCGATCAGGACCATCGTCTGGCTGCGCCGTGCGCAGTTCTCCCATCGTGCTGATCTGAGGCGAGAAGTAGATGGCGGAACCGTTGCCCGCCACCGCCAGGTTTGCCGCGTTGCATCGCACGCGTACGCTCTTGCCGCCATCGATCGGAATCTTCTCGATGCACGGCGTCGAGTCGCTCGCCGATTTCGCGGTGAAGTAGTAGAGCCACTTGCCATCGCGTGACCACGCGGCGCCCGCACCGCGCGGCACGAGCTCGCGTTGCCCACTGCCGTCAGGATTGATCAGCCACTCGCTGTTCACGCCACCCTGACCTCGAATCATCACGATGCGATCGCCGGCAGGCGACCACAGCGGAATACCGATGACCACAGCTGGATCGCGCTCGAAGGTGATCTGCCTTGCGCTCGATCCGTCGACGTTCGCGACCCACAGGTTGACGTGCCCGCCGGTGTCCGAGAGGTACACCACTTCGGTGCCGTCGGGACTCGCCGATGGCGTCTGCACCTGGCCGGTCTGATGGGTGATTTGTGTGCCGTTCTTCACGTTGTCGGCCGGCATCCCCGAGACCGGGAATCGCCAGATGTCCGACTGCATGCGCACACGGCTCGCGAACACCTTGCCGGTGGCGGCGATGTCGGGCTGCACGTACGAGACGTCGCCGAATGTGAGCTGCCGTTCGCGGCCTCCGTGTTTCGACACGGTCCACAGGTTGTAGATCGGCGGATACGTCATCGTGCTGCCGGCCGACGAGGCGTACACGAGACCGGAGCCGTCGGGCAGCCACGAGATGCCTTGAAAATTCTGCGCGTTGGCAACGACCTTCGGCTCGCCGCCGTTGACGTCGATGACGTAGAGCGATCGGTTGAACACGATCTCGATCGCGCCGACGAAGGCAATCGATCGATCGTCGGGAGACCAGCGCGGGCTGCTGAACTCCTGGAGGGCCGGCAGGGTTACCTCTCGCTCGACTTGTGATCCATCGCGGGTGAGGATGGCCAGCAGGGTGCGATTGTCGCGCCGCCTGAATGTGGCGATCAGGCGGCCGTCGTGACTGATGTCGCCCTCACCCTGCGAGGGCGCGATGCTGCGCGGCGTGCCGCCGAGCGCCGACACCTCGGCGAGCATGCCGGGATCGCCTTCCTTGGCGCCGGCTGAAAAGAACACTAGTGAGCTCGAGTCGGGCGCCCATCGCGGATGATCGTGATCGATATCATCCCGCGTCACTTGCAGCGGCGTGCCGCCGGCGAGCAAACGCACCCACACGTGACGGCGTCCGTTGGCGTCGGCGATGAAAGCCACGGTCTTGCCGTCGGGAGAGGCCGCCGCATGCTCTTCGATGCCGACGAAGTCGGTGATGCGTTGCAGGTTGACGACAGAAGCAGCGGGCGGCGCCGCAAGGCGGCTCCAGATCAACGTGGCGATCGCGATCAGGCTGACGACGATTGCCGCTGCAAACAGCACGTGCGCCGACCGCGCGTCCGTCGTGTCCGGCTTTAGGCGGACCGGCACATCTGCAACCGCGCCGCCGAAGGGATCATCGAGCTCCGCTCTTGCATCGCCGATATCGCGAAGCCGCCGCTTCGCGTCCTTGCTCAAGCTTCGCCGGAGAAGTCGGTGAATCGACGACGGTGTCGATGCAGGAAGACGCGACCAATCTGGTTCACGCTCGATGATCGCGGCGATCGTGTCGGACGTCGTATCGCCGCCGAACGCGCGCGTCCCGGTCAGCATCTCGTAGAGCACGCAGCCGAAGGCCCAGATGTCGGCGCGCTTGTCGACCGCGCGCCCGCGCGCCTGCTCGGGACTCATGTAGCCGGCGGTGCCGAGAATGACGCCGTTGCTCGTTCCGGCGACGGTGATGGTGGGCGACTGCGCGACGTCGGCCTTCCATTCCTCGCCGCTCGTTTTCGCGAGGCCGAAATCCAGCACCTTCACCACATCGTCGGGCGTGATCTTGATGTTGGACGGTTTGAGATCGCGATGGACGATGCCTTTCTCGTGGGCGGCATCGAGGGCGTCGACGATCTGCCGCGCGACAGCTACTGTGTCCGCGACCGACAGAGGCGCGGCCAGCAGCCGATCGGCAAGCGTGTCGCCCTCGACGAGCTCGAGGACGATGGCGCGAACATCTGCGTCCTGTTCGATGCCATAGATCGCAGCGATGTGCGGATGATTGAGCGCCGCCAGCATGCGCGCTTCGCGTTCGAAGCGGGCGAGGCGTTCGGTGTTGGTGAGAAACTCGCGCGGCAGGATCTTGACCGCGACCTCGCGCCCGAGTCTGGTGTCGTGCGCGCGATACACCTCGCCCATGCCTCCGGCGCCGATCAGCGTTTCAATCTGATACGCACCGATGCGGCGGCCTGTGAAGCTGGCATCGCCAGGGCTCGTCATCATCTGAGACGAGTGGAGTATACGTGTGGCGACAGGAAGGTACGGATGAGCCGCGGGTCGAACGAACGGCGGGTCTAAAGACCCGCCTCTACGTACGCAAAGGGATCACTTCGCAGGCGGCGTTGTAGGCGCTGGGGCCGGAGCAGGCGCAGGCTTCGCTGGCGCAGGCGTCGTTGGTGCCGACTGTCGCGCCGGAGCCGGCGGTGCGCTGCCGCCCAAGATCGATCCGGGTCCGCGCTGGCCGACGATGCCCAGCACGATCGCGCCCACCAGGAAGAGCGCCGCGGCAATGGTCGTTGCACGCGAGAGCACGGTGGCTCCGCTGCGCGCGCCGAACGCGGCCTGGCTCGATCCTCCGCCGAACGCGTTGGCAATGTCGCCGCCCTTGCCCTGCTGAAGCAGGATCACCAGCATCAGCACGAAGCAGGTCAGCACGTAGATGGTTGCGACGAGGTAGTACACCATGAACTTCCGATTATACAGTCGCGCGCCGCCCGCGCGAGACGATCTCCGCAAACGCCCGCAGATCGAGGCTGGCCCCGCCCACGAGCGCACCGTCGACGTCGGCCTGACTCGCCAGATCGCCGATGTTCTCCACTTTCACGCTGCCACCGTAGATGACGTGGCATTGTTCGGCGGCGTCGCCCCCGAACCACTGGCGCAGCCGCTGTCGGATATGCCCGTGCGCCTCGGCGGCCTGCGCCGGCGTGGCGTTGCGGCCGGTGCCGATCGCCCACACCGGCTCGTATGCGATGACGAGCAAGGCGATCTGCTCCGCGGTGATGTGGTCGAGTCCGGCTTTGATCTGCCGATCGAGCACGTCGAATGTTTCGTTGCGCTCGCGCTGATCGAGCGTCTCACCGATGCAGACGATCGGCAGGAGCCCTGCTGAAAACGCAGCGTGCGTTTTGCGATTCACCGACGCATCGGTTTCACCGAACAGCGTCCGCCGCTCCGAGTGCCCGATGATCACGTACTCCGCGCCTGCTTCGCGCACCATGGCCGCGCCGACTTCGCCGGTGAACGCTCCTTCGCGCTCCCAATAGAGATCCTGCGCGGCAATCGCCACGTTGCTGGCGCGCGCCGCTTCCGCTGCGGCGTGAATCGCGGTGAACGGGGGCGCGAGCACGATCTCCACGCCGGTGAAATCTTTCACCAGGCTGCGGAACTCTTTGACGTACTTCACGGTCTCGGCGACCGTCTTGTACATCTTCCAATTGCCGCAGATGAAAGGAAGTTTCATGTGTTCGCCGGTCCGGCTAACCACCTTCGCCAAGGCTCCGGCGGTCAAGAAGCCGGACACCACGTACGCCTTAGTCTACGCGTCCGGAAGCGCCGCGACTCCGGGCAATGTTTCACCGGCAAGAAACTCCAGCGACGCACCGCCGCCGGTGGAGATGTGCGTGATGCGGTCGGCGACGCCAGCCTTCTTCACCGCCGCGATCGAATCGCCGCCGCCGATGATCGTCGTGCCGCGCACCTCGGCTACGGCGCGGGCAACGCCCATCGTGCCATTCGCGAACGCATCGATCTCGAATACCCCCATCGGTCCATTCCACACCACGGTCTTCGCATCGCGCACGGCTGCCGCATACGCTTGCACCGTTTGCGGGCCAATGTCCAGCCCCATTCGACTACCGATCGCCGCATCGTCTACGCGGATGGTTTCCGCAGGCGCGTTGGCCTCGAGTGCCGGTGCGACGACGTGATCGGTGGGAAGCAGCAGCGTGAGCCCGCGCTGTTCGGCTTTGGCCATGATCTCGCGTGCGGCATCGAGCTTGTCGTCTTCGACGAGCGACTTGCCGACCGGTTTGCCGATCGCCTTCAAGAACGTGTAGGCCATCGCACCGCCGATGAGCAGGCGATCGACGCGCGGAATCAGATTCTCGATCACGTCGATCTTGTCCGATACCTTGGCGCCGCCGAGCACGGCCACGAACGGCCGTTCCGGATTGCCGAGAACGGCACCGAGATATGTCAGCTCCTTTTCCATCAGGAGTCCCGCGCCTGACTCTTTGATCAGCGGAACGATGGCCTCGACCGACGCGTGAGCACGGTGTGCGGCGCCGAATGCGTCGTTCACGTACGCATCGGCGAGGACGGCCAGTCCCGTCGCGAACGTCTTGTCGTTCTTCTCTTCTTCGGGATGAAAGCGCAGATTCTCGAGCAGCACGATGCCGCCTCGCGGTGCGTTGCGAACGGCGTTTTCAGCGACGTCGCCGACGCAGTCCTCGGCGAACCCCACGTCGCGACTGAGCAGCTCACCAACACGCGCCGCCACCGGTCGGAGGCTCATCTCGGGATTCGGCGCGCCCTTCGGACGGCCCAGGTGCGAGGCGAGCACCACCTTTGCCGCACCCGCTCTGAGTGCGAACTCGATGGTCGGCACCGATTCGCGAATTCGCGTGTCGTCGCCGATGACGCCCTTCTTGAGCGGGACGTTGAAGTCGACGCGAATGAAGACGCGGCGGTCTTTCAGAAAAAGATCGCGGATGGTTCGCTTTGGCATTACAGACCGCGCGCGACGAGCACCCGCAGCAGATCGACGCAACGGCTCGAGTAGCCCCACTCGTTGTCGTACCACGACAACACCTTGAGGAAATCGCCGTCCATCACTTTCGTATACGGCGCGTCGACGATCGACGAGTGTGAGTTGCCCCGGAAGTCGATCGACACGAGCGGCTCGTCGACGACCTGGAGGATGCCTTTGAGCTCGCCGGATGCCATGTCACGAAGCGCCGCGTTGACCTCGTCCGCCGTCGCCTTCTTCTCCAGCACGGCATTGAGATCGACGAGCGACACGTTTGGAGTCGGCACACGCATCGCGAACCCGTCCAGCTTGCCCTTGAGTTCCGGCAGCACCTCGCCGACAGCGGTTGCCGCGCCGGTCGTGGTCGGGATGATCGAGAGCGCCGCTGCGCGCGCGCGGCGGAGATCCTTGTGCGGCAGATCGAGCAGGTTCTGATCGTTGGTATACGAGTGGACCGTGGTCATCCAGCCTTTGCGGATGCCGAAGCGATCGTGAATGACCTTGGCGAGGGGCGCCAGACAGTTCGTGGTGCACGACGCGTTCGAGATGATGTGATGCTTCGACGGGTCGTACTTCTTTTCGTTGACGCCGAGGACGGTGCTGAAGTCGGGCTTCTTCGCCGGAGCGGTGATGATCACTTTCTTCGCGCCGGCGGCGAGATGCTTGGCGGCGCCGTCACGGTCGGTGAAGATGCCGGTCGACTCGAACACGACGTCGACGCCGAGATCCTTCCACGGCAGCTGCGCCGGATCCTTCACCGACAGCACCTTGAACTCATCGCCGTCGACGGTGATGCCGTCGCCGGTCGCGCGAATGTCGGCGTGAAGGTTGCCGAGGATCGAGTCGTACTTCAACAGGTGCGCCAGCGTAGCCGCGTTCGTCAGATCGTTCACAGCGACGAAGTCGATGTCCTTCGACCCGAGCGCCGCGCGCATGATGTTGCGTCCGATGCGCCCAAACCCGTTGATGCCGACTTTCACCGCCATCTCGCGATCCTCCTCGTGGTCCGGCTGAAGCCGGACCCCACGTCCTTCTCGAAGTGTCAAAGGATCGATTGTATACTGGCAGCATTGTAAGACCCACATTCCCTGCTAGTTAGCGAACGTGAACGTCCTTTACAGCTTCGCAACACTGCTCGCGTTGATCGTGTTGTCGCCGTACTTCGTGTATCAGGCGGTGCGACACCACAAGTACGTAGGCAGCCTCGGTCAGCGCCTCGGCTATCTGCCGATCTCGTTCAACCTCGACGCCGAAGAATCGATCTGGGTGCATGCCGTATCGGTGGGCGAGGTGCTCGCCGCGCGGCCGATCCTCGCCGGGCTGCGCGAGCGCTATCCCGATCTCCGCCTCTTCCTCTCGACGACGACGATGTCGGGGCAGCGGCTCGCGCGGACCGCCGCCGATGCCGACGCGGTGTTCTATTTCCCGTTCGACTTCACTTTCATCGTTCGGCGCACGCTGAATCTGGTGAAGCCGCGACTGTTTCTGATGATCGAAACAGAGATCTGGCCCAACCTCCTACGCGAATGCCAGCGCCGCGACGTGCGCACGGCACTCGTCAATGGACGACTGTCGCCGCGATCGTATCCGCGCTACCGCATGGTTCGGCCCTTCATCGGTCGCGTGCTCGCCAACATCGATCGCTTTTGCGTGCAGAGTGAGGAGATGGCGCGGCGCTTCGTCACGCTCGGCGCCGATCCCTCGCGCATCGTCGTCACTGGCAGCTTGAAGTTCGATTCGCTCGATCCATCGACGGCGCCCGGTCGTGGGCGCGAGCGCGTGCTTCGCTTCTTCCGCGTCAGCCCGGGACGTCCGGTGGTCGTCGCGGGAAGCACGGCGCGCGGTGAAGAAGACGCCGTCATTCGTGCGTTCAACCGTCTTCGCATGACGACCGCGGGAGGCAACGCGCTGTTGATCCTGGCGGCACGGCATCCGGAGCGGTTCAACGAAGTCGAGAAGCTTTGTCAGCGCGAGGGGCTGTCGACCGCGCGCCGAAGCGATTTGCCCATCGACACGGAACCGAAGGTCGATGCTGTCATCCTCGACACCATTGGCGAGCTGGCGCAGCTCTATCAGATCGCGACCGCGGTGTTCGTCGGCGGAAGCCTGGTGCCGACCGGTGGACATAACATCCTCGAACCAGCAGTGCACGGGCGGCCGATCATCTTCGGACCGCACATGGACAACTTTGCCGAGATCGCGCGCGTGTTCCTCGCTCAGGGCGCGGCGATTCAGGTGCGGACGCCACGCGAGCTCGAGGACGTCGTGGTCAGCTTGATCGGTGATCCGGTTCGGCGTGCCAAGCTCGGTGCTGCCGCGCGCGCGCTGGTCGACGCCAATCGCGGCGCCAAGGACAAGACGCTCCACGCGCTCGCCGACGTGTTTCCCCCTCGCGATCGCAACCGTCCTGGTGTGGTGCGTCCCTTTCGCGTGATCCATTGAATCCTCTGAGCGCGGTTTACGGGCGAGCGGCGACTCTGCGGCGCTCGTGGTATGCGAAGCGTCCGCATGCGCAGCGCCGCCTGGAACGGCCGGTGATCAGCGTCGGCAATCTCGCGGTGGGCGGCAGTGGCAAGACCCCGGTTGTTGCATCGATCGCCCGGCTTCTGCTGGAGAGAGCCCATCGACCGTCGATCTTGTCGCGAGGATACGCACGCCGCCACGAGAGCGATGGTGTCGTGGTCGTCAGCGACGGCGACCGCGTGATGGCTCCGGTCGAGACCACCGGCGACGAGCCGCAGATGCTGGCCCGCGCGCTGCCGGGCGTGCCCGTTCTTGTGTGTGCCGATCGCTATCTCGCGGGGCGTCTGGCGGAAACGCGCTTCGGCGCCACGGTGCACGTACTGGACGATGGATTTCAGCATGTGCAACTGGCGCGCAGCATCGATCTGCTGATCGTGGCTCCGAGCGATCTGGTCGATCGCGTGCTTCCATCGGGCCGTTTGCGTGAACCGATCGCGGCGGCGAGCGCGGCCGACGCGGTGATCGTGCCCGGATCGAATCACGACGCGGCTCGAGTCGCGTCGACGCTTGGCGTGCCGACGTCGTTTACGATGACGACGCGCTACGACGCGATCAGGCCGCTGTCAGGTCCGGCTTCCGGACTCCACGACAAAAGAGTCTTGGCGGTCGCCGGGATCGCCAGGCCAGCGCGGTTCTTTGCCGCAGTGCGCGAGCGGGGCTTCGACGTCGCGGACGAGATCGCGTTTCCCGATCACCACTGGTTCACCTCGAAAGATCTCGAGTCGATCGACCGTCGCGCCGCGAGCGCGAATGCCCACCTCGTGATCACCACCGAGAAGGACGCGATACGGATTGGGGCGCGACCGGGGTGGTACGCGCTCCCGATGCAGGTGGCGATCGAGCCGGCGGCCGAATTCGCCGCATGGCTCATCGCCAGGCTGACGTGAGATTCCGGCTCGAGTACGCGATCGTCACCGCCGTCGATCGGTGCCTCCGCATCATGCCGATGCCGATGGTGCGTGGCTGTGGAACGCTTCTCGGGTTGGTCGCCTACGCGCTCGATCGGTCTCACCGGCGCGTCGCGCTCGACAATCTGGCGCAGGCGTTTCCCACGCGCGCCCGATCGGAACGCCGGACGATCGCCCGCCGGATGTTCATCCACTTCGGCCGCCTGGTGCTCGAGATGATGAAGTTCTCGACGCTGTCGCACGACCAGATGCGAGCGCACAGCGAGATCGAGGGCGAAGATCGCGTGGCGCAGGCGCATCGCCTGGGCCGCGGCGTGTTGTTCTTCACCGGGCACTTCGGCTACTGGGAGGTGCAGTCGATGGCACATCCGCTTCGGGTCGCGCCGATCGGCGTCATCGCGCGTCCGCTCGACAATCCGCTCCTGCACACGATGCTCGAGCGGATGCGCACGATGACTGGGAACCACGTCATCTACCGCGACGGTGCGATTCGGAAAGTGCTGCGCGCGTTAGCGATCAATCAGGGCGTGGCCCTCCTCATCGATCAGCACCTGCACTCCTCTGACGCGGTCTACGTCGACTTCTTTCATCGTCCGGCGGCGACGACGTCGGCACTCGCCGCCCTGGCGCGACGTACCGGTGCGCCGGTCATTCCGGTGTTCGCGCTGCCGCTGCCACACGGTCGCTATCGGTTCGTGTACGAGAGTCCGGTGCCGCCGCCAAGCGAGGATTCGCCCGACGCGATCCGCGAGTTCACGCAGCGCTGCACCGACGTGCTGGAGATGTACGTGCGTCGC
>Ga0075423_10002605_pt1 | contig 16453 bp, 19 predicted proteins | sample SoiMethybrSBSTD2_FD_80114 | JGI IMG/M metagenome (GOLD analysis project Ga0075423, IMG submission 80114) | Bulk soil microbial communities from a Populus tree surrounding site in Tennessee, USA - Soil MetaG P. TD hybrid SBSTD2 | ecosystem: Environmental > Terrestrial > Soil > Tree plantation...
CGCGGAAAAACGAGTACAGGCCGGCCCGCTGGATGCGACCCGCGTCGTCGAACTTCTCGCACTTCTCGAAGAAGGGGGATGATCGCAAGACTCCCCTCCTTGCTGCCGCGGCAGCGGATTTACTCATTCTGCCTCCCCACCCATGTATCCAGCGAACTTCTGCGATCTTAGCAAATTTTACAAATTCAACCACCCCTGCCTTCGGTACCAGTCCCAGGCCTCTCGGAGGCCCTCAGCCAGGGGTTTGGGGGACGGAAGACGAAGCTCCGCCAGGAGCCCCGGCGTGCAAAGCCACTCTCCCGCAAGGAGTTCCCGGGCCTTGTCCGCGTTGAATGGGCGGGACCGCTTTTCGATCGCCTCCCGAAGCGTTTCAGCGAGGCCGGCCGCCCGAATCAGGGCATCCGGCACGGGAAGGAGAATCGGCCGGCGCGGCGCGAGATTCGCCAGTTGCCGCGCGAGCTCCCCGATGGCCAGGGGCTCCGGCGGGCAGAGGAACTCCGTGCGCCCGGAGAGATCCGGTCGACCCGCGGCGCGCGCCACGGCGAGGGCGGTCCAGTCGGCGGGACCGATCTGGATGCGACGCTTCGACCCGGGAACCGGGAGGATTCCCGACGCCGCGGCGCGGAAGTACGTCAGAAGCCCCCGATCGCCGGGACCGTAGATCACGCCCGGTCGCAAGACGATCCAGCGCCCCTTCCAGCCGCGGCTCACGGCCTCCTCCCCTTCGCGCTTCGAAATCCCGTACCAGGACACGGGACGGGCCGGATCGGAGGCCGCGACCGGGCGGCGGTTTCGCGCCGGTCCCGCGGCCGCCTGACTCGAGACGAGGAGGAACGTCGCTCCCGGCGCAGAGCGTGCCGCCGCCTCGACGAGCCGTTCCGTCCCGCGGGCGTTGACCTCCCGGTATTCCTCGAGCGCGCGGGCCTTCGTCAGGCCCGCCACGTGAACGACGACGTCGCATCCCCGCGCCGCCTCCTCCATCGCCGCTGTGTCGGAGAGATCTCCGCGCGCGACGTCGAACGGAACCCCGGAGAGGAGCGGCGATCGCGACGGATCCGACCGCGCGAGAACGCGAACGCGATAGCCCTCCGCGACGAGAGCCGGAGCCACGTGCCCTCCGAGGAACCCGGTCGCTCCGGTGAGAAGGGCGAGGCGGCTCATCCCGGAACTCCCCGCGCGCCGGAATCAGGTCCGGGCGGCCCAGGCCGCCAGTCGGCGCATTCCCTCCTCGACGCGCTCGATGGGCGTCGCGAAGGAGAAACGCACGCCCGTGTCCACTCCGAACGCATCGCCGGGAACGGCCGCCACGTGGGCTTCGGCGAGAAGCCGTTCGCAGAGGACCGCGGATCCCGGGATCCCGCGCGCGCGACAGAGCGCGGAGGCGTCGGCGAATGCGTAGAATGCCCCCTCGGGGGAATTCACGCGAAGCCCGGGCACCTTCCGCAGTCCCTCGACCATCGCCCGGCGCCGGCGCTCGTAGTGCTCGAGCATTTCGGAGACCGAGCGCTCCGTTCTCTCGGGATCCCGCAGCGCTGCCAGGACCGCTGCCTGCGAGATCGAAGAGGCGTTGGAGGTGGAGCGGCTCTGATACGCCGTCATCGCCGCGACGACTTCCCGCGGGGCCGCCGCCCAGCCCAGACGCCAGCCGGTCATCGCGTACGTCTTCGACGCCGCCCCGGTCACGACGACGCGGTCCCTGTGCTCGGGGAAAGCCACCGCCGAGACGTGCCGTCTTCCGTCGAAGAGGAATCGGTCGTACGTCTCGTCGAAGATCAGCCACGCGTCGTGCCGGCCGCACCACTCGAGGATCCGAACCAGTTCCTCGCGCGGAATCACCGCTCCGGTCGGGTTGCACGGAGAGTTGACGATCACGCCGCGCGTGCGGGCGGAGGCGCTTCGGGCGAGCCTTCCCGCCGTCGGCTGCCAGCCGGAATCAAAATCCGTCGCGACCGACAGGGGCTCCGCTCCCGCCAGCCGCACGATCTCGGGAAACGAGACCCAGTACGGGGCGAAGAGCGCGACCTCGTCCCCGTCTTGAAAGAGCGCCTGACAGACATTGAAGACGGCCTGCTTCGCCCCCGCGGTGACGAGGATGTTCTCGCGGGAGAGGTCCGCTCCCTGCTCCTGCCGGTACTTCGACGCGATCGCGTCGCGCAGCTCCGGATCGCCGGCGACGTCCGTGTACTTCGTGCGGCCCGACCGGATCGCCTGCGCTCCCGCCTCCGCGACGAAGCCCGGCGTCGGAAAGTCGGGCTCGCCCAACCCGAAGTCCACCACGTCGATGCCCGAAGCGGCGAGCGACCGCGCCGCTTTCGCGACCGCGATGGTCGAGGAAGGCGCGATCGACGAGGCCCGACGAGCGAGCGGCGGAGCCTTCGTCAACGGCCTCTCCAGGCGCGGCCGAACGCGCCGAAGGCGGCGAGCGTCTTGCGGCCCGTCACGACGAGGCCGACTTCCACGACGATCCAGGCGCCGTACACGAAGAGCATCGCGTGGCGCGAGGAGGGGACGAGGAACTGGATGAGCCAGAGCGCGAACAGGCCCACGGCTTCGTACGCCGCCAGATCCATCGACGCGAGAAAGAGCCAGCCCAGGAACGCCTGCAGGATCGTCAGGAGGATCTCGCTTCTCTGGAAGGCGTCGAACGGAAGGGGTTCCGTCGATCCGTGGCTCCAGCAGTAGATCACGGCGAGGAGCCCCGAAAGAATCCCCCACTGATTGATGTTGGAGGAGACCATGTTCATGAGCGCCACGGGCGCCCGCGTGACGCGCCGCGCCCAGGCGAAGGCCGACGTCTTTTCCGGGAACTCGGAAAGGAACGGCGCCACCCACTGGATGAAGACGAACTGGGACATCCCGAGCGAGGCGGCCAGAGCGAGCATCGAAGCCAGGAAGGGCTCGGCCACGAAGTAGATGACGATCCCCCCTCCCCCGAGCAGCAGGAGGACGGCGGCCCATCGGCGCGCCCCCTGAAACGAGAGCGCCCACCGCGAGACCGCGGGGATCTGCTCGTCCTCTTCGTGCGACTCTCCGCGCGGCGGGATGCGCAGGAGAACGGCGAGGTAGGCGAAGTAGGTTAGGGCCAGGACCGCGGCGTCGACGAGGGAGAGATTTCCCTTGGCCCAGACGAGGACGAAGTAGGCGAGAGGCGGAAGCAGGCCGATGACCTCGACCGCATGATCGTCTCCGAGGCGCAGCGTCCCGAGAGGGCGGCCCATCCGCCGGCGGGAGTAGAAAGCCGCCACGGCATAGATCATTGGCCAGCCGAGCCCCGTCAGGAGGCGAAGGCTCCCCGTGAAGTTCGCGATCGCGAGATGAACCATCGAGGGATCCTTCCCCGCTTTCCACGCGATCACGGCTTCGACAGCGAACTCGGGCGCGGTCTGGATGAGCGCCAGGACCGCGAGCGCGAGCCCCTGCGACATCAGGAACTCGGCCGCCTCGGCGCCCCAGGCGACGAGGAACGCCGAGCCGATCATCGCCGGGAAGGTCCAGAGGGCGGTCAGCGGAGAACCGGAAGCTCCGCTCACCGGCAAGACGGCGAGCAGATCCGTCCTCCGTCGCTTCATCGCGGCGGGTTATAGCATGGGGTCGATGGCGGCCATCGAGTCTCCGTCGAATCCTCTGATCCGCGAAATCGTCCGCTCGCTCGAAACCCATACGCACTTCCTCCTCGAAGGAGAAAAGCCGATCCTCGAGGCGGTTGCGGCGGGGATGGAGCTCGAACACGTCCTCCACGACGAGAGCGTGCGTCCGGGGCGGCTCGCGGCGGCGACGGCCGCCCGTCCGAAGCTTGTCGCGCGCGCCGTCCTGGAACGACTCGCGGACGCACGAACTCCGCAGCATCTCCTCGCCGTGGCGCGCCGCCGGGACGTCGCGGTGGACGAGATCCTGCAACGGGAGGGACCGGTCGTCTTCCTCTTCGGTCTGCAGGATCCGGGGAACCTCGGCGCCGTCGTACGCGTCGCCGAAGCGACGGGCTGCGCCGGGGTCGTCGGCGCGGCCGGATCCGCGGACTTCTTTCATCCGCGCGCCGTGCGCGCGAGCGCTGGTAGCGTCCTGCGGATCCCGGTTTCGGGCCGCGTCTCGTTCGAGCCGTTCGCGCGCGACGCGCGGCAGTCGGGCCGCGTCCTCTGCGGCGCGGTCCCTGCCGGCGGAGAGGACCCCTTCACCGCGCCGCCGCCGGCGGCTTCGGTGCTCGTCGTCGGCTCCGAGGGAAGCGGGCTGCCCGCCGGGGCATATCGCTATCTCGATCGGAAGCTCACGATCCCGATGCGCCCGCCGGTCGATTCCTTAAACGCCGCCGTCGCGGCGGCGCTGCTCCTCTACTCCTCGCGGCTCGCGGCCGCCTCCTCCGGCTCTCCGAAGACTTCGGCCTGAAAAGTCCAGACCCGAACTTCCGGCTCACGCCAGGCGTCGGGCGGAAGGCCCGCCTTCCGGCACGTCTCCCGGAGGAACCCGGGAGCGTCGAAATTCCACTCGACTGCGACCTGCGGCAAGAGCAGCCCCCGACGCCCACGGCCTTCGACGATCAGGCCGTCGCGTCCCACGACGATTTCGGCGACGTCCTCGACCGGCCGAGGAGCGGTGAGAACGGAGATCTCGATTCGGCAAAGGGGCAGCTCCGCCTCCGACAGCGGCGGAAAGCGCGGGTCGTCGAACGCCGCCCGAAGCGCGTATTCGGCGATGACGCGCGTCAGGTCCCCCTCCGGCGAGAGCGTTCCGATACAGCCGCGGAGATTCGAGTCGATCTTGAGGGTGACGAAGAGTCCTCGGGGCTCGCCGAAGGTCTCGGCGCGATCCGACGCGAGCCTCGGCGGGGACTCCCCCCGGAAATGCGCATCGAGCGATCCCCGGGCGAGCGCGAGGAGGTCGCGCCGCGCGGATTCGGTGAGTGGATCCGAGGGATCGCTCACGGCGACGGCGCCGGAACGGGGAGCTCGGCGAGAAAAGCGGCGATCGTTTCCTCGAGCAGATCCAGGCGGTCGGCGAAGAAGTGGTCCGCGCCGGGGATCTCGGCGATCCGCGCGGAATCGCCGACGAATCGCCGCAGGAGCTCCGGCGGACCGAACGTGTCGTCGCTCCCGACGAGAAAGAGCGCCGGAACCGACGGTCGCGGCAGATCCCGGGCGGAGGAGGTCGCGAGCGGAAGCCCGGCTCCGACGTATGCGACGACGCGCGGATCGGCCTGGATCGCTCGGAGTGCGACCGCCGCGCCGAAAGAGAAACCTCCCGCCACGAGTGGCAGTCCCCCCCGGGCCTCGGTTTCCGCCATCGCCGCCCGAAAATCGTCCGACTCGCCTCGGCCCTCGTCGAAGGCGCCGGCCGAGAGCCCGACCCCACGGAAATTGAATCGCAGGGTGCCGTAGCCGGCGCGCGTCAGCGCCCGGGTCGCCCGATAGACGACTTTGTTGTGAAGCGTGCCCGCGTGCAGAGGGTGGGGATGGGCGAACACCGCCGAGCCGAGCGGGCGGCCTTCGGCCTCCTTCCAGAGGCCTTCGAGCGGACCGGCCGGGCCCGCGAACGTCAGCGTCCGAAGCTCTCCCGGCAAAGCCCCTCCCGCGTTGGAGAAATCCGGCACTCATCGTATCCTTCCCGCCCCGGGAAAATCCGGTCCAGGAGATCGACATGAAGAAGATCGTCCACGTCGTCGGCACCGGCACGATCGGCGAGCCCCTGATCGGGCTCTTCACCGACTTCTCCAAACATCTCGGCGTCGACGAGGTCACGTTTCACAAGCGGACCCCGATGACGACCGAGCGCGCGAAGGTGAATCACCTGCTGCGGCGCGGGGCCCGGCTCGCGGTGGACCACGACAAGAAGGAAGACTTCGAAGCCCTCGGAAACCCGGTCTCCTTCGAGGCGCAGGAGGCGCTCGAGAGAGCGACCGTGGTCATCGACTGCACGCCGGCGGGCAACGAGAACAAGAAGGTGTACGAGAAGCTCTCGGGCCCGAAGGGGTACCTCGCGCAGGGTAGCGAATTCGGCTTCGGGAAACCTTACGCCATGGGCATCAACGACGAGGCGCTCGTGCCGGGGCAGGACCGGTTCCTCCAAATCGTCTCGTGCAACACCCATAACATCTCCGCGCTCGTGAAAACGCTCGGCGAGGGGGAAGACGGGAAGCTCGCGCTCGAGCAGGGGCGGTTCGTGTGCATGCGACGCGCCAACGACGTTTCGCAGGATTCCGGATTCGCCCCCGCCCCGTCTGCCGGGAAACACGACGACCCGACGCACGGGACGCATCACGCCCGCGACGCCTCGCGCCTTCTCGAGACGATCGGCTGGAAGCCGAAGCTCTTCTCTTCGGCGATGAAGCTGAATACCCAGTACATGCACTCCCTCTGGTTCAATCTCCAGTTCCCCCGGCCGGCCACGCGGGAGTGGGCGCTCGAGAGGCTCCGGGCGAATCGGCGGCTCGCCTTGACCGAAAAGCGCTCCTCCAATCAGATCTTCTCCTTCGGTCGGGACCACGGCTACTACGGGCGCATCCTGTCGCAGGCCGTGGTGGCCGCGCCGACGCTCGCGGTCAGCGGCGACCGGGAGGTCGTGGGGTTCTGCTTCACGCCGCAGGACGGCAACTCGCTCGCGTCCTCGATCGTCGCCGCCCTCTGGTTGATGGAGCCCGACTTCGACCGCAAGCGCCTGGCGGTTCTCGACCGTTTCTTCTTCCGAGAGATCTGACCGGGCGGCGGTCCGTTCCGCGGACGAAGTCTCCTCCGGTCGGCGCCGGATGACGGTACACTGCCGGCGTGTCCTGGGTCGTCTGCCCGCGCTGCCACTTCAGCCAGATGCCAGGGGATCGGTGCCGGCGCTGCGGTGCGGCGCTTCCCGTGCCCGGAGTCTCCGAGGCATCGTCCGCGCCGTCCGCTCCCGCTCCGCACTCGCCCACTCCCTTCGCGCCAGCACCGCCCGCGTCTGCCCCACCCACGCCTGCGCCGGTCGAGCCGCGGCGCGACTCGCGCCCCCGGTGGTGGGCGGCGGTGGTCGCCGCCGCGGCCCTGATCGCGGCCCTGTGGCTCGCGCGCCGTGGCGGCGAATCGCAGGCTTCGCCTCCCCCCGTCGCGCGCGTGCCCACGGTGGCGTCGATCGATCTCTCCGGCCGGTGGCACGCATCGATTTCCAAGTCACTCGGAGGAAATCCGCCCCGACCCGTCTTGAAGGAGATCTCGCTCGACAGCGACCGGGAGGGGGGAATCGAAGCGGCGCGACTCGTCCTGACCGACCCGGGACAGGGTGGCGCCGGAGCGGGCTATCGCACGGCCCCCGACGGCGCGCGCCGCCTGTCGGAGGCCGCCTCCGCGCTCGCTTCGGGTTCGCCAGGGAGCGGGGTCGCCCTGTCGCTCGACTTCCTGGAACTGCCCGGTTGGATTCCCATGCGGCCCCGCCTCTGGAAACCGATCGAGGGCGCCGGAAGGGGCTCGGAGCCCGCGCGGTATCTGCTCGTCGAGTCCCTCGAGACCGACTACCTGATCCAGGCCGGAATCAACGAGTCCGGGTTCCTGTCGTACGTGTTCTTCTCGCCCGCCTACGCTCCCGCACGGGGAACCGACCAGCTGTCGCGCGTCATCCACCCCGAGCCGGGGGCCTCGCTCCGCGGATTTCGGGACCTCATTTGGGATCTCTCGGGCGCGGCCGACTTCCTGAAGCTCGAGCTTCCCGTCACCGTCTCGGGGCCCGAGGCAGGGGCCCCCGACAGCGTCGTCCTTTTGCGTTAGGCGGCGCCGGGCAATGCTCGCCCGGCCGCCGTCGACATCCTCCCGCCCGGCGCCAGAAGAGAGTTTTCAAGGCATTGCGGCGAGGTGAGTCGCAGGGACAGGGCCACCTCCTACAAACTTACGATGTACCCGCCGCTCTTCGCGTCCTTCTTCATCGAGATCAGCTTCTGCCGCTCCGCGTCTTCGAGAAGCTCCGAGAAGGAGCGGTACCCGTAGTACGACTCGTTGAAGTACGGCTGCTTGCGCTGCATCGTCTGCTTGATCATCGAGCCCCAGATCACGTCGTAGCCCTCGCGCTGGAGCGCCTGCATCGATTCGAGCATGAGGCGGAAGAGCTCTCGCTTCTTCTCCGGCAGGTTGTCGATCGAGGGAAGCGCCCTCGTCTCCCGCACGAGGTCCTCATAGAAGATGAACTCGTCGCAGTTGGACAGGAGCAGGTCGGACGTGGAGTTCTTCACTCCCATCCCGATCACCGCTTTGTCGTTCTCCTTCAGCTTCGAGACGAGCGGCGAGAAGTCGGAGTCCCCCGAGCAGATCACGAACGTCGTGATGTGCGACTTGGACGCCGCCAGGTCCATGGCGTCCACGACCATGCGGATGTCGGCCGAGTTCTTTCCCGTGTAACCGCGCTGAGGGATGTCGATCAGCTCGATCGCCGCCTCGTGAAACTCCCGCTTGTACTCCTGGTACCGGGTCCAGTCGGCATATGCCTTCTTGTAGACGATCCGGCCCTTTTCGATCAGCCTTTGAAGCACCAGGTTGATGTCGAATTTCTTGTACTGCGCGTCCCGCACCCCGAGGGCGATGTTCTCGAAGTCGATGAAGAGCGAGAGGCGCTGGTCGACGGTGGAACGGGCGGGCGGAGCGGGGTTGACGCCCATCGGCGCCGGCGCGCTCGCGATCACCGGCGCGGCCGGCGGCGGCGGGATCGGGGTCTCGGGGCGCGGCTCTTCGCCGCGGTTCTTGCGGTGTCGGCTCCCGCCGCGTCGCCGCCTCCCCTTCTTCTCGGTTTCCCCGTTCTCCGCAGCGGGGAACGGGATGGTGTCGTCGGTCATGCTTTTTCTTTTCCTTCCGGCGCGTAGGCGAAGGAGGAGGTCGTCAGCACGAAAGTCGCGTGGGCCCGGGCCACCAGACGTCCCGACGCGTCCGTGATGTCGACTTCTCCGACGTTCACGCGCCTGCCTTTCTTCAAAATTCTCGCCCGCGCGGCCACATCGGACCGGGCGCGGGCGAGAAAGTGGATCGTCAGGTCCGCGGTGGCGAACCCCATCTTGCCTTCGAAGTTCGTCGAGAGCGCGAAAGCGACCGCCGTGTCGGCGAGCGTGGCGAGCACTCCGCCGTGCACCGTTCCCGACCCGTTCGTGATCTCGGGCCGGTACGGGAGCGCCAGAACGCACGCATCCGGCGCGAGGCTCTCGAGCCGGAGGCCGAGATGCGACAGGGCGGGCGAGGCCGCGAGCCGGGCGCGCAGCTTGTCGAGGAGAGCGTCGGGGGTCAGGCTATCGGCTCCCGCCCGGGGGATCGGGCACTCCGCCACGGGGCTCATGGACGCCGAGCGTCGGGCGCGGCGCCGCGACCGCTATCCCGTCTCCTCGTCCTGGGTGTAATAGGGCAGCTCCTCCGCCCGCCGGGTCGAGTTGTCCAGGTGGCGCGGGACTTCGATCAGCGTGCGGGTGACGTTCGGATCGCAGATGTCATTCTCACATTCGTAGGTATAGACGTTACGATCGCCCTTCTTGGCGTACCCCACGACGGTCTGGTAAGTGTCGCAGTTTCCGCACTTGACCGACATCATGAAGATGTCGATGACGTGAAGGTCGGGGCGGTCGTCCGTCTGTTCCACCGCATCATAATACCGCCGGGAGGAAACCGCCAAATGAGGGTTCGCTCGCTTTCCCTGGTCCTGGCCGCCGCGGGCCTCGCCGCGCCGGTCGCCGCGCAACAGAGCTTCGACAAGACGATCCCGATTCCCAAGACGGGCGTCGCGCGTTTGAACTGGACCGCGGACCGCTGCTCGGTGACGAGCCTGGAGCTGCGCAACTTCCCGGACGGGGAGGACATCGAGAAGGCGCGCCACGAGGATCCCAACGATCATTCCTGGGTGTGGTGGGAGTTCAACGTCGAGAACCGCGGCGACCACAAGTGCAAGATTCGCCTCTGGGTCGAAGTCCTCGACAAGTCGGGCAAGGTGATCAAGTCGAGCGACCGCAGCGACACGGTGGACGCCCACAAGGACGACGACGACATCCGCGTCTCGACCCGGATGAAGACGATCGACATCGCCGACGCGCCGAAAGCGCACATTCGGGCGGAGATCACGCCCTAGGAGCATCCGATCACGTCCGTTCGATCCCGGGTCGCCTCGCCTCCCGTCGGGCCCGCCCGCCGCTCCCGAGGGCCGTCGACTCGATCCGCCCGGGCGCCCGAGGTGGGGCTGCGTGCCCGGACCGCCCGGAGGTAGCGCTCCTGGCGAAGGGCGACTCCCTTCGCTCGCGCATCTCTTCCGCGACCTGTCCGTTCTCGCGGTCGAGGGCCCCGACCGCGCCGCCTTTCTCCAGGGGCAGCTCACGCAGGAAGTCCTGGATTTGCGCTCGGGGATGTCCCGCCTCGCGGCCGGGCTCACCTCGCAAGGAAAGCTCCTCTACTTCGGCCGTCTCGTCGCGGTGGACGAGGCGCTTCTGCTCGTCGTCGAGTCGCCCTCGGCCGACTCCGCGCGCGCCCACCTGGCCCGCTACGCCGCGTTCCAGAAAGTGACGGTGCGCGACGCGACGGCCGAGTGGACGGTCGTCAGCCTCTACGGGCCGGAGGGCCGCCGCGTCGAGCCGCCGCCCGAAAGCCTGCTCCTGCCGAAGTGGGGGGAGCTCTCCTCCGAGCTGCTTGCGCCCGGCGGATCGCGGGCGGCCATCGCCGAAACTCTCAGCCGCCGACGATCGATCCCTCTCTCGCCGTCGGACGCCGAAATCCTGCGCGTGGAAGCGGGCCGGCCGAGCTTCGGGCGGGATGCGACGCCCGGCCTCCTTCCGCAGGAGGCGGGTCTCTCCGACGCGCTCGCCGGGAACAAGGGGTGCTACGTCGGCCAGGAAGTCGTCGCGCGAATCCGGACCTACGGCCGCGTGAACCGCCGGCTCGCGGGCCTTCGCTTTCCGGACGGGCCCGTCGAGGCGGGCGGCGTGTTTCCGAACCCGGAGAAGCCTTCGCAGGAGCTCATTCGCGTCACCTCGTCTGTTTCCTCTCCGCGTTTCGGACCGATCGGGCTGGGCCTCGTCTTCCGGGAGGTCGCCGACGGCGCGCGCGTCGCCGCGCCTTCCGACGCCTCGCGGGTGGCGGTCGTTTGCGCGCTGCCGTTCTCGTGACGGAGGCGGGACATGGCCGGGACCCCTGGCGGGTCCACCTGGCGCTTCTCGGCGCCCAGTCGGGTTTCGCGCTCTTCCCGATCTTCGGCAAGCTCGCGCTGGCGACGATCCCCGCGATGGTGTTCGCCGCATTTCGAGTCGTCGCCGCATCGGCTCTGCTCCTCCTCCTGCGCCGGGTCGCGGGAGGCGAGCGGCTCGCGCCCGGTCACCGCGGACCGATGCTCCTCTACGCGCTCCTCGGCGTGTCGTTCAATCAGGTCCTCTTCATCCTCGGTCTCTCCCTGACGACCGCGATCAACACAACGATCCTGACCGCGATGATTCCGGTCTACACCCTCTGCGCGGCGGCCCTGCTCGGTCACGAGCGATTCACGGCGCGGGCCGGGACAGCGATTCTCGTCGCGGGAGCCGGCGTCCTGCTCCTCTTGAAGGCGGAGCATTTCGACTGGCGGGACGACTACTTCCGAGGCGATCTCCTGCTCGTCGCCAACGGCATCTCCTACGCTTTCTACCTCGTCCTTTCCCGGCCGATCCTCGCGCACTACCGCGTCCTGACCGTCGTCTCCGGGGTCTTCACGTACGGCGCGCTTCCGATCGTGGCTGCCGCCATGCCGGCCCTGCGCCGCTTCTCCCCCGCCGTCGTGACGCCCGTCGGCTGGGCGAGCCTCGCCGCGGTCGTGCTCTTCTGTACCGTGCTCCCCTATTTCTGGAACTCTTGGGCGCTCGCCCGCACGCACGCCTCCCGGGTCGCCTTCTACGTCTTCGTTCAGCCGCTCATCGCCTCCGCTCTCGCCGTGACGGTCCTCGGGGAGCGCCTGACTCTGCGCACCGCGGCGGCGGCTCTTCTGATCCTGACGGGCCTCGCGGTCTCGTTGTCCCCGAAGCGACTCCCGGCGCGGCCGATCCCGTGACTCCTGAAGTCGGCGTCGCCGTCGTCATCCCCGTCTTGAACGAGCGGGCCTCGCTTCCGCTCGTCGTCGCCGACATTCCGACGGGAGCCGTCTCCGAGATCGTCGTCGTGGACAACGGCTCGACCGACGGCACTCCGGAGATCGCGCGGGGTCTGCCGGTGCGTCTCGTCCGCGAGCCCCGGCGCGGCTACGGTAGCGCCTGCCTCGCAGGGGTCGCCGCTCTCGAAGCGATGCCTCCGCGGATTCTCGTCTTCCTGGACGGGGACTACTCCGACCACCCCGAAGAGCTTCCGCGCCTTCTCGAGGAGATCGACCGGGGCGCCGATCTCGTCATCGGTTCGCGCCGGCTCGGTCGGGCGGAGCCGGGAGCGCTCCTCCCGCAGGCCCGCTTCGGCAACGCCCTCGCCTGTTTCCTGATCCGGCTCCTCTACGGCCACCGGTACTCGGACTTGGGCCCGTTCCGGGCGATCCGGTGGGAGTCCTACCGGCGTCTCGCGATGCGCGATCCCGCCTTCGGCTGGACCGTCGAGATGCAGGTGAAGGCGCTGCGCGAGGGACTCGAAGTCGCGGAGGTTCCCGTCTCCTACCGGCGCCGCGTCGGCGTCTCGAAGATCACGGGCACGATCTCCGGGACGGTTCGCGCCGGCGCGAAGATCCTCTGGACGATCGCTCGATATTCGGTCGGACGCTGAGTCAGGCGGCCCCGATCTCAGACCGGAACCGCTCGAGCGCTTCGACGACCGGCGCGGGAGCGCGCCGGGGGCGGCCCTCCATGTCCGCGAAGATGTGGCGCGTGGCGCCGTCTGCCATGCGCTCTCCCGTCCGGCCGAGGACGTCGTAAGCGAACGCCAGGCCGCGCGCCGAGAGCTCCGGAAGAGTCGTTCGGATCGTGAGCTCGTCGTCGTACCGCGCGGGACGCCGATACTTGCACTGGAGCCCGATGACGGGGATCCGCAACCCCGACTCTTCGAGTTCCCGATAGGGCATGCCGGCGGCCCGGCAGAACTCGGTGCGCCCGATTTCGAACCAGACCGCGTAGTGGGAGTGGTAGACGATCCCCATCTGATCGGTCTCCGCGTAGCGGACGCGAACCGCGATGTCGACCGTCCTCATGGCGAGCGTCGGCCTGAGTCAGAAACGCGCAACGAGACGCCGCCGCACCGTCTCGGGCACGAGACCCGTGACGTCTCCCGAGAGCCGCGCCACTTCCTTCACGAGCCGGCTCGAGACGTACGAATATTCCTCCTTGGCCATGAGGAAGACGGTCTCAACGGCTGGCGCGAGTCTCCTGTTCATCAGCGCCATCTGCAGCTCGTACTCGTAGTCCGAGATCGCGCGCAGCCCGCGGACGATCAGGGAAGCTCCCGACTCGCGCGCGAAGTCAACGAGGAGACCCTGGAAGGAGCGCACGTCGATCGCGGTATCCCCCGCTGTGACCTCCCGGATCATCTCGATCCGTTCAGCCACTGAGAAGAGCGGCGTCTTCGCGTCGTTCTCGAGAATGGCGACGATGACGCGGTCGGCGAGCCGGCGGGCGCGCGAGAGGATGTCCAAGTGGCCGTTGGTCGGCGGATCGAAGGAGCCCGGGTACAGCGCCACACGTTCCGGCATCGAGTCCTCCGCGTTCGGCCGCGCTCCGCCGCCGGCCGCCCGATTATAGGCGGCGCTCCTCCCGGTGCCCGCGCCGCCCGCCCCTCAGCCTCTCCGTTCGAGCGCCGCGGCCCGGAACCCTTCCGCCAGGAGGTTGTAGGCGGCGACGGTCAGGAAGAGCGCGAGGCCGGGAAAGAGCGCCAGCCACCACGCCTCGTCGATGTAGCTCGGAGCGGTCGCGAGAATCCCGCCCCAGGAGACGGTCGTGGCGGGCAGCCCGACGCCGAGAAACGAGAGCGCCGCCTCGGCGAGGATCGCCCAGGCCACGCCGAAGGCCGCCGAGACGAGAAGCGGCGGAAGCACGCTCGGAAGAAGGTGCCGGATGAGAATGCGAGGCGTCGAGGCGCCAGCGGCGCGCGCCGCTCGCGTCCAATCGAGGTCCTTCACCTTCAGGACCTCGGCGCGCGCGTAACGCGCATCTCCCGGCCAGGTCGTCAGTCCGATCGCGAGGACGACCGCGACGGGCGTCGGCGGGAGGAACGCCGCCAGCGCCATGAGAAGAAAGAGAACCGGAAAGCAGAGGAAGACCTCGATCAAACGCGACAGGGCGAGATCGATCGCGCCGCCGAAGTAGCCGGCGATCCCTCCCACGGCGAAGCCGACGCAGAGCGAGACGGCGGCCGCGGTCAGGCCGATCGTGAGCGAGATCGGCGTCGCGACGATCACGCGCGCGAAGAGGTCCCGCCCGAGGTCGTCCGTCCCGAACAGGTGGTTCGCGGCCGGCGGCCGGAGGCGCTCCTCCAGCCGGATCCTCGCGGCGCGTTCGAAGAAGAGCGGTGAAGCCGCGGCGACGGCCCAGAGGAAGCCGACGACGACGAGCGCCGCAACGGCGCTTCCCGGCAGCCGGCGGCGGCCAACGATTCCCGGAGCGATCGGAGATTCCGTTTTCACGGCGACTCCGTGCCGTCCCGGACGCGCGGATCGGCCAGGGCGTAGGCGAAGTCGGCGGCGAGCGTGGCCGTGAGCGTCGCAACCGCGGCGAGGAGCGAAAGCCCGAGGACGACCGGGTAGTCGCGGGCCAGAATTGAATCGAAGTAGAGCCTCCCCACGCCGGGCCACGCGAAGATCTTTTCGACGATGACGCTCCCCGAGAGAAGCCCCGGAAGGAGGAGCCCGAGGAGCGTGATCAGGGGCAGCAGCGCGTTTCGGAACGCGTGGGCCCAGAGGGCGCGCCGGCGCGAGGCGCCCCGGGCCCGGGCCGCCAGCACGAAGTCCTGCCGTCTCGCCTCGGCGACGCCGGATCGCACGAGGCGCGCGAAGAACGCCAGAGAGCCGTAGGTCAGACACGCAACCGGCAGCGCGAGGTGAGAGACCCGGTCGGCGAGCCCCGCCCAGCCCGGGGCGGGAAAATCGCCCGAGACGCCGTAGAGCGGCAGCCACTTGAGCTTCACCGAGAAGAGCGTTTGGGCGAGAAGCGCCGCCCAGAAGGTCGGCAGCGAATAGAGAGCGAAGAGGACGACGCCCGAAGTCCGATCGAAGGCGCCCTCGGGCCGTCCTCCGGCGACGACCCCGAGCGGGATGGCGATCGCGAGCGTCAGGAGGAGCGCGAGCCCGTTCAAGAGCAGAGTGAAGGGGAGCGCCTCGCGGATCCGCGCCGTGACCGGCCGGCGATCCACGAAAGATTCCCCGAGATCGAGGCGGACGACGCGCCCGACCCACGAGACGAAGCGCTCCGGCAGCGGCCGGTCAAGGCCGTACCGATGCCGCATCTCCTCGGCCGCCCGTGCCGAGACGCGCCTTCCGGAGTCGGCACCGAGCGCGCTCATGGGGCTGCCCGGCGCCAGATGCAGCAGGAAAAACACGAGGACGACGATGCCGGCCAGCGTCGGCCCCGCGAGCAGGAGGCGCCGAAGCGCGTAGCGGATCACCGGGTCCCCGCGGGCGCGTCGGTCGCGCTCCACCCGATCGGGCCGGGCCAGATCGAAAAGAGGCCGAGGGGTGAGGTCTCCACACCCGTGAGGCGCCGCCGCAGCCCGTACTTCTTCGTCGAGTTGAAGAGGAAAATGGCCGGGGCGTCGTCGCGAAGGATCCGATGGAGGCGGTGGTAGATCGCCATCCGGCGCGCCTCGTCCATCTCGACGCGCGCCTCGTCCATGAGACGGTCCGCTTCGGGGTTCCGGTAATAGCCGCTGTTCAAGCCTCGTGGCGGCCACTGCGAGGAATGCCAGTAGGAGTAGGGATCGGGATTCGGGTCTTCGCCGCTCGAAGCCAGGCTCGCCGCCTCGAAGGACCCGGAGTCGAGGCGCTCGACGAGACTCGCCCACTCGGTCGGTCGCACCCGGGCCCGGATCCCGACCGAGGCGAGCTCGGCGGCGAACGTCTCGTCGATCTGGCGGCCGATGGCACTCCCGGCGGAAACGAGAAGCTCGAATTCGAAGCGGCGGCCCGCCTTCCGCCGGATCCCGTCCGCGCCCGAAACGCGCCACCCCGCCTCGTCCAGCAGCCGTGCCGCCTCCGCGGGGTCGTACGGCAAGGGGGGCACGGAAGCGTCATAGGCGGGCGACTCCGGCGGCCACGGTCCGGAGATGACGCGCGCCGAACCGCGGTAGAGGTTCTTCACGATCGCCTGCCGATCGAGCAGCATCGTCAGCGCCCGGCGGACGCGGGCGTCCTGGAAGAACGGGAGACGCGTGTTCAGCGCGACGTAGTTGAAGTCGAGGTCGAAGAACTCGAGCAGGCGGCAGCAGGAGGCGAATTCCGCGTCTCCCGACGCGCGCTCCTTCAACCCGGCGTCGAGGATGCTCTCGTCGAGATCTCCGCGGACGAGCGCGCGATAGGCGACCGAGTTGTCCGGGAGGATCCGGAAGAGGATGCGATCGAA
>Ga0075423_10002606_pt1 | contig 16452 bp, 13 predicted proteins | sample SoiMethybrSBSTD2_FD_80114 | JGI IMG/M metagenome (GOLD analysis project Ga0075423, IMG submission 80114) | Bulk soil microbial communities from a Populus tree surrounding site in Tennessee, USA - Soil MetaG P. TD hybrid SBSTD2 | ecosystem: Environmental > Terrestrial > Soil > Tree plantation...
AGGCGACATCGAGCCACAACGCACTTTGGGCCGACAGGTAGCCGTCGCCGAGGGCATTCAGCTGCGAGAGATACCAGGCGCCCGCGCTCATCGCCGCCGTCGACGCGCCAGACACATAGAAGTTGGATCCGCTGCTCAGGCTGTTCCCCGTGTCGAACAGCACTTCCCAGATCGCGAGCTGAAGTCCCGCTGCGAGGCTTGACGACGTGTGAGCGTTGGCGGCAAACGTATCGAACAGCCAAACCGCCTTTTGCGCCGCGTTCCCGGCAGTGATCATCGAATCGGTCGACATGGCATCCGTTGATCGGATGCCGACGTTGTATTGCACATCGCGTTCATCGTTCATGATGTCGACGCAATACGAGTAGAAGCTGTCCCCGGCGCCGGCCGGCTTTCCATCGAGCCACGCCCACGTCAACTCGCCCGCCCACACTCGTAAGCCGGTCGCTCCACCCCGTATTCCGTAGATGGTGACGGCTTCCGCTTTTCCCAATCCAGTAAAGTCGATGGTTGCCGCGCTGGCCGAGACCGGCGCGATCAGAAGGAAGATTGCGGAAAAGAGGCGATGTAATTTCACGCCCGTTGAAATAGCAGGAAGCAAGCCACGCCAGGATACGGGCTTAAAGTGGTGTGTGGCAATCACTTACAATTACGTCTTACAGTTTAGGTGAAGTATTCTCTGCCTGCTGCCAGACTTTAGGCCCCGTCGCGAGAACCCCCGTTTGATCCGGGTCAAATACCCCATCCTCGATGTCAGCCTGTCGCGAATATTTCAATGTCTGGCCAGACTAAAGTCTCCGCATCAGGTGACTAAAGTTGGCCGGCAAAAAAATGCCCGCGCATTTCCCTGAAGAATTACGCGCCTTTCTGGTACGCCGTTCGCCTAACACTCACGTTCAAGCTTTTCGAAGGAGAGCCCGGGCATGGCACTCAACGGCGACGCGCTGGCGCGTCAGCCCGTTCCGCCTGCAACGCCGCACCGAGAGGCGATGCCACGCCTGGAATTGGTCCCTCCAGTCAGGAGAAAGCGACCCGTGGCGATTCTCAAAATACCTCGTCTGTGGCCGGCAATGCCGGTTGGTCGAATGCCGGCCACAGCCCACGTCCGGAAGATTCGGTCCACCAGCGCGTCCGAAGGTCTCGATGCCTTCGGTTCAGAGACGGAGGCGGCAGCGGCGCCTGCTGTCGCTGTTGCTCCACCGCGCGCTGCACGCAAGGCGCCGTCATTGACGTGGCTGCCCGCCGCGGCGAAGTGGACGACGGTGGTTCTGCTGAGCGCTGCCGCCGCGCTCGCTGGGATGTTCGAGTACCAGCGGCGCGCGGCTCAACGCATCACGACCGGCACCATCACGCTCGAGACAACGCCCGCAGGTCTCGAGGTCATGCTCGCCGGACGATCGCTCGGAAAGACACCGCTCACGACTTCGCTGGTGCCAGGAAGTTACGATCTGCAGGTTGGCGCCGAGCCGACGCAGCGATTGGTGAAGGTCAACATTGCCGCCGGGGTATCAGTCGTCCAGCGCGTGGAATTTGCCGAAACCACCGCCGCGGGAGCCACGGGTGGCTTGCGGGTTCAAACAGAGCCATCACATCTCCCCGTGTTCGTCGACGGGAACGGCCACGGGAATTCGCCTGTCTCAATCGAGCAGCTTCAGCCCGGAGAGCACGAAGTCTCGGTCAGAACGAGCTCGGGGGTCGTCCGTCGATCGGTCACCATCCAACCGCGCGAAACGCTTTCGCTGATCGTCTCGTCGACCGCGCCGCCACCCGATCCGACAGCGGTTTCGGCCGGGTGGGTCTCGATTTCTGCCCCGATCGCGTTGCAGCTTCGTGAAGGCGGAAAGGTCATCGGTACGAGTGAGTCCGATCGATTGATGCTGACGGCCGGCGATCACGACATCGAGTTCGCGAACGACGCGCTGGGGTTTGTTGCGCGCCGCACGGTTCATGTCAGCGCCGGGAAAACCGCCGCCACCAAGGTCGACCTGCCAACGGGTGCGCTGAGCATCAACGCGCAGCCGTGGGCCGAGGTGTGGATCGATGGCGAGCGCGTCGGCGAAACGCCTATTGGCAACCTGTCACGGCGTATCGGGAGTCACGAAGTTGTGTTCAGGCATCCTGATCTCGGCGAGCGCCGGGAAACGGTTGTGATCGCAGTAGGCAAGCCGGCGCGCATCGGCGTCGATCTCAGGAAGAAGTAGGCCCATGCAGTCCCATCGAACATCGCTCTGGATCGTTTGCTCAACGTTGTTGATCGTTTCGGCAGCCACGCCTTCGCGTCTCGCGGCGCAGGATGCGATGCAGTCGGTGAAAGATCTCTATGCCTCGGCGGCGTACGAGGACGCGCTGTCCGCGGTCGGCAGAATGGAGGGGGGCGGCGGTTCCGCCCTCGAAGCGGAGCAGTATCGGATCTTTTGCCTGGTCGCGCTCGGTCGAATGGACGAAGCCGAAAAGGCCGTCGAATCGGTGCTGACGGCTCACCCGGAGTATCGTCCCGATTCAGCTCAGGCGTCACCGCGAATCCAGTCGCTTTTTTCGCAGGTGCGGCGGCGCATCGGTCCAGCGCTCGTGAAAAAGATGTATCAGCAGGGGCGCTCCGCCATGGAGCGGAAGGATCGGGCCGAAGCCGTCGCGCAGTTTGAAGGGATGCTGCGCATCGCCAACGATCCCGACATCCGCACCGACGTCACGATGTCGGAGTTGAAAGAGCTCGGTTCTGGATTCCTCGAGCTGAGCAAGTCACTGCCGTCTCCGCCAAAGCCCGCTGAGGCCGCACCCACGACGCCGGCCGCCGCCGGGCGTCCGAGCGTCATTGTTCCCCCGTCCGTTATCCAGCAAAAGCTGCCGGCCTGGGTGCCCGATCCCGTCAGTCGCGCCACTGAATTCCGCGGCGCGATCCGGGTGCAGATCTCGGCTGAAGGAAAAGTCGTCAACGCCGAGATGATTAAGTCAGTCCATCCGGCCTATGACCAGGCCTTGTTGCGCGCGGCTCGAACGTGGCTGTACGAACCGGCGAGAAAAGACGGCGTGCCCATTCCCAGTGAAAAAACCGTCGAAGTGGCGGTTGCCCCGCCGTCACAGAAGACGGGCGCGGCGGCGGACAAAAGTCTACCTTTTTAGTTGAAATTAGTCTGCCTTTCGGGTGACTAATATATGCCTTTTGACTGGGCATAAAGTAGAGCTAGGGCAGATCTCCGTAAACGTCTTGTAAAAAAGGCTTTGTAACGCTGACTAAACTCTGCGTATCGTGGCTGCATCCTTGCAAAGGACGAGGCTGAGTTTAGTCTGAATCTCGACACGCTCAAAAATCCTTCAATGTTGTCATCGTCGCTTTCGCAGCTCTTCGAGCGGGCACGGACCCGTTTCGGCCTGGAGGTTGAGGTCCTCGATGCCACGCTGCAACACGTCTATCCCGAAGCGACAACGGCACTGACACGCTTGATTGAGGAGTCGCCCGGAATCAGGCAGTCGCTTCTCAACGCGCTGGCCGACGGCCGGCCCGAGCAGCTCACGGACGATGGCGTCCACTATCACGTGTTTCCGTTGCGGCGAGCGGCAAAGGTGCGTCACGCATCCGCCCTGGTCGCGGTGAGACGGACCGACCGGAACATCGAGGCCGCTGAGGACGACCGCGCGTGGCCTGAACTGGCCCGAGCAATCGTGGAGGCGGATTTTGCCGCGTCCGAGGCGCTGACCGACGAGCGGCAACAGTCTCGGCGGCTGCTGGCGACGTTGCGATTCCTCCGTCACCTCGTCGAAACCGACTCCGAAGCGGATCTCGCGCAGGCGACGGTTCAGGCCGCCGCCGTGTGGTTCGATGTGGATTCGCGGATTTTCCAGCGCGATCTCTCGGGCGATTTTGTGTTGCACACCGCACTCCCGGGAGCGCACGTCGAGGACTCTGCGCGCCGCCTGAATCCTCAGTGGCTTACTGGCGCTGCGGAGCCCGTTCGCGTCGGGCCCATTACTGAGTGGGGACAGTCTGCCGGCGGGTCCGAAGTGGTGCTCGTGCCGTTGGCGGTCGGTGCCGAGTCAGACTGGGCGCTCGCGCTCATCGGGACGTTCCCGCAAGACGCCGAATCGCTGTTCGCCATTCTCGGACGAATTGTGGGCGTGCAGCTCGAAACAATCCAGTCGCGACGCCGAGATCGCACGCGGGATCGGTTTCACTCGCTGATTGAGCAGGGCGGAGCGGTGACTGAACTCGTTGCGGTCCGTCTGGTTCGTGAGCTTGCGGACCTGACTGGCGCGTCCTACGCGTCGCTCGTCATCAATCGCGACGGACGAGAGCGCCGGCTCGTGTGCATCGGTGCGCCAAGTGAAACTCCAGGCACGGGCGGGCCGGCGGTCGATCGATTCACACCCGCACACATCGCGTGCATGCTGCCGTTGGGCGGCGATGCGTTTGCGGCCTTGGACCTTCGTCCAGCCCCTGGTTCTTCGTTTCAACCGGATGCCGCACTCATGACCCGCGTCGTAACCCGGGTGATGCAATCGTGGCTTGTCGGCGCAGAGCCGTCGTTGCGCGATGTCACGCGCGAAGCGCCGCGTCCGATTGTGTCGGAGTTCGTTCGTCGCATCGAAGAGGAACTCGAACGCGCGAAGCGGTTCGATCTCCGCCTGTCGCTCGTGCTGGTTGACATCCCGCGGACGACTCTCGGCGTCGACGATCCCGCATCGGTCGTGCGCGAAACGGTGCGCCGGGAACTTCGCGGCTCTGATGTCCTCGGAACCATGAACGGCGATCGCGTGGCGGCGCTTTTGACGCACACCGACGTGATGGGTTCGCACAAGGTCGTTGGCCGGCTCCGGCATCGGCTCGGTGAGGCAGCAAGCAGGTTGAATCTTCACGGCGTCCGCGTCGGACACGCCGCCTTTTCTGCGGAGTGCCGAACGGCCGAAGCGCTCGTTGTGCAGGCGGCGCGGGACGCGCAGCCCGTATCGATCTGATTCGGCGAGAACTCTTACGGCCGATGGCGATGGATGAAGGAGAGATCGTGAGACGGAAGATGGGAGACAGGCGCAACCGCCCTCGCTACGACATCGTCGGCGATCTCTGGGGCACGCTGGAGACGGTTCTCCACTTGCCGCTCAGAAACCTGAGTCGCGGAGGGGCGCTGATTCACTCCCACGTTCCGCTGCCGTCGCAGTCGGTGCACCGGCTCGCCTTTCACGCGAATGGTCAGGAATTGTCTGTACCGGCGCGAGTCTCGCACGTTGACACGCAGATTTCGGCCGATGGTGAGCGCACGTATCTGATCGGCGTCGAATTTCTTGCGCCGCCGGTCGCGTTGCTGCAGTTGATTGACGCGTGGACGGTGACAGGCCACGGCGAGGTCGCGGGAGTTTAGCGTATGGCGAGCGGATTCACGACGGAACGGCGGCACTCGCAACGTGTCGCACTGGTCGGCGATTTCGAGTGCCGGCTGGATCTTCGGACGCGGGTGCGAATGCTCGACATCAGCCTGAGTGGCACCCTGCTGGCCGCCGAACTCGCGTTGCCGGCCGGTGCCTCCGCGCAACTGCGCTCGTCGCTCGGACCGAATGCATTTCGCAGCGACGTACAGGTCCGACGGAGTACGGGGTTGCCAGCGGGCGTTCCGATGAACGGGGTTGCGGCGATGTTTACGACGATGGACGACCGGAGCCGGCGGATTCTCGAAGAGTTTTTGCGGAAGGCGAGCCAATAGTCAGTTCTTGATAGCAAATCGCGCGTGTGAATGAAGGAAGCGCATATGAGACACGAGGGAATTGAACAGTTAATCGGAACGAGCGCCGTCATCGCGGAGCTCTCCCAGGAGATCGATCGCATCGCGCGATCGGACGCAAAGGTGCTCATTACCGGCGAGAGCGGGGTCGGCAAAGAACTCGTCGCCCACGCGATTCACCAGCGGAGCATGCGCGCGCCGCGGCCGATGGTCGCGGTCAACTGTGCAGGCCTTCCGGAAACGCTTCTGGAATCCGAGCTCTTCGGTCACGTGAAGGGCAGTTTTACAGGCGCGTACCGGGACAAACAGGGCAAGCTGGAGATGGCCGACCGGGGCAGTATCTTCCTCGATGAAATCGGTGAGATGACGCTGCGGATGCAGGGCCTTCTGCTCCGGTTCATGGAAACCGGTGAGCTGCAGAAGGTGGGTGCCGACCGGATCGCCGGCCGCGTCAATGTGCGCGTCATCGCGGCGACCAACCGCAACCTGCGCGACATGATCACCGAAGGGACGTTCCGCGAGGATCTGTTCTACCGCCTCAACGTCATCCATCTGGTCGTGCCGCCGCTGCGCGAGCGTCGCGAAGACATTCCGGCGCTCATCGACTATTTCATGACTCGGTTCACGCGAAACAACGGCCACCCGGTGAAGTTCATCTCGCCGGAAGCGAACAAGCTGCTCTGCGAGTACTCGTGGCCGGGGAACGTGCGTGAGCTCGAGAATGTCATCGAGCGCCTGGTCGTGACCGGCCGCACCGAATCGGTGATGCCCGACAGCCTGCCGATGGAGGTCCGATCACAGCAGGCCATCGGCTTGCGTCCCAAGAAGGAGCGGCGCCGCACGGTTGCCGACGACCTGTACAAGAAGCTGGTCGAGGAGCGTGAGTCGTTCTGGACCGTCGTCTATCCGCTCTACATGCAGCGAGAAATCACGCGCGGCAATGTGCGCGACCTCGTGCGCAAGGGTCTGGAGGACGCGCGCGGCAACTACAAGATCGTCGCGAAGCTTTTCAACATGGAATCACGCGATTACAAACGGTTTCTGAATTTCCTGCGCAAGCACGATTGCCAGTTGCCGTTCAAGGAGTACCGGCAATGAGCGAGCGAGTATTGGCGCGTCCGTTTGTGACTGTGGCAGCGGTGATGATGATCGGGAACGCTGCCGCGCTGGGCGCGCAGGGGCAGCAGCCGTCGTCTCCTGCAGCACCAGCGCCGCAGGTCGTCGCAACCGACAGCGCCGGTGTGATTCCGCCGCCCGATTACATCATCGGGCCGGAGGACCAGCTCTCGATCGTCTTTTATCAAGACAAGGACATGACCGCCGATGTCATCGTCCGCCCCGACGGCAAGATTTCGCTGCCACTGCTGAACGATGTCCAGGCGAGCGGGCTCACGCCGGACCAGCTGCGTCAACGGATCATCGGCGATGCGAAACGTTTGATCCAGGACCCCAAGCCGACGGTAGTTGTTCGCCAGATCAACAGCCGCAAGGTGTTCATCACCGGCGCAGTTGAGCATCCAGGCAACTTTCCGTTGATGGGCCCGACAACCGTCCTGCAACTCATCGCACTCGCGGGTGGTATCAAGGAATTCGCGGATGCGAAGAAGATCCTCATCATCCGTAACGAAGGTGGTCGCGCGGAGACGTTCAACTTCAATTACAAGGACGTTGTGAGCCAGAAGAACATGGCGCAGAACATCCTTCTCCGGCCGGGAGATACTGTTGTCGTTCCGTAACATCCGGGCCGGGCGGTGGTTCTGCCCGAATCCTCTGTCGGTCGCGACGCTCGCAATCGCACTGTGCATTGCGGCACCGGCGTTTGCGCAGGACCGAATGCCCAGGCGGCCCTATCGAGGATTGTTCGGCGGAAATTCGAATCCCAACCGTCAGCTTAGTTTTCAGTGGTCAGGCGTGGGTGTGTACGACGACAACGTGACCGAAGGTACGAGCCGCTACGATCCGCGGTATCAAAAGAGCGGCACGTACGGTTTGATCGGCAGTGGCCTCTCCTTCAACATGCGATCGGGTCGCGATTCGTTGCTCACGATAACCGCTCGCGGCACGACGCGATATTTCTCCGACCTGCAGGAGTTCGACCTGCTTGAAGCCGGTGGTGTGATCGGCTATTCGACAACCTTCGGCCGTACTGTGAAGCTCGCTCTGATACAGGGATTCAGCTACCAGCCGTTCTACCAACTCGATTTTCTTGGTGCGACGCTTCCGGTCATCACGACGACCGACGACGGCGTCGAGGCAACGCCGCAATCACCAGACTCGCGCGATGTGCCTCTCACGTCGCTCGACTCGCAGCAGTTCAGCGGCGCTGTCACCGTCAGCCGCTCCCTCGGCAGGCGATCATCGATCGCCGCCGGGTTCAGCTATCGGCTCACGAACTTCGCGGACAACTCGCGCCCATTCTTCTGGCGCGAGGTCGGCGCGAATTTTTCGCACAGTCTCGACCAGTACACTGCCTTGCGGCTTGGCTATCATTACGGGCTTCAGCAAGACGACATCAACGTCGATTTGCCGGCGACCGTGAATCAGAATGTCGACATTGGGTTGGTCTACGGCCGACCGATCTCGCGGTCGCGCCGCACACACGTGAACTTCTCGTCAGGATCGAGCATCGTCAACTATCTGAACAAGCAGTATTTTGTCGTGACTGGGGACGCCGGTCTGCGCCGCGAATTAGGCCGGACGTGGAATGCGGGCCTGACATACCATCGCGGCGTACAGTTCGTGGAGGGTCTGACCGGACCCCTTCAGGCGGATTCCGTCGAAGCAAGACTCGCGGGCCTTGTCTCCCGCCGGTTCGATGTGTGGATGTCCGGCGGCTATTCGAACGGACAGCTTGGCCTGGGAAGCACCGGTACCGGATACGATACTTTCCTGGTCGGTACTGGCGTGCGTTATGCGTTCGCGAGAACGTTATCGTTTCAGGCCGAGTACCAGTACTACATGTACGACTTCGCGCAAACCGCGCGACTGCCAACCGGCGTCCCGTCGACGGTGAACCGCAACAGCGTGCGTATCGGTCTCACCGGCTGGCTTCCTCTGCTGGGCCGGTAACGACGCGCCACTACCGAAGCAATGACGCTCCAGCGTCTCGATGCTCGATGGTCGTGTGTACGGCGCAAGACGGGGACGTAGCTGCGTTCGATCCCACAGTCATGGCAGAACAGAACGGAGTCGCGGCCGGAACAGTGAGAGCTGCACAACTCGCACTTGACACGGTGTCGCACTCATGGTCGCAGAAGGAGTTTCAGGAACGTTGGCAAGAGCGGTTTTGATCGGCGCCGGGCAAATCGCCCGACAGCACCTCGGATGCCTCGAGTCCATTCCGGGCGTGGAGATTGCCGCAGTCTGTGACTTATCTCCGTCGGTGGCGCGGGCCGCGGCGGAGCGTCATCGCGCGAAGACCTGGTTCACCGACTACAAGTTGATGCTCGCTGAGGTGCGTCCCGACGTCGTGCATGTCACGACGCCGCCGACCTCGCATTTTCGCCTGGCCATGGACTCGCTCGCGATGGATGCCCACGTCATCGTCGAAAAGCCAGCCACGATAACGCTCGCCGAAGTCGAGCAGTTGCTCGCGCGAGCGTCGGATCGCCGGCGTATGCTGCTCGAGGACTATAACTACCTCTATAGCGCGGCAACGCTCGAGATTCGGCGCCTGATCGAATCGGGCGAGTTGGGCGCGGTCGTGCACGTCGACGTGGCGATTTGTCTGAACATCCTCGGACCGGAGGGCTTTGCCGATCCAAATTCACCGCATCCGTGCCTGACGATGGCCGGCGGGGCGATTGCCGATTTCCTCCCTCACCTCGCGTCGCTCGCCCACTGTTTTATCGGCCCTCACGTGCGCGCCGAGGCGATTTGGCGCAAACGGTCGAACACGATTCTGCCCTACGACGAGTTTCGAGCCATGGTTGACGGAGAGCGCGCCACAGCCTCGTTGAGCTTCTCGTCAGCGGCGCAGCCCGATGCATTCTGGCTGCGTGTGTACGGTGAACGGGTGCTCGCGTCGGCGAACCTGTTCGAGAAACGGTTCACAACAGAGCGTCTACGGCCGGGACCGAAGCCGCTACAACCGCTGCGCAACGGTCTCGAGGAAGGTCGCGCGATTCGGAACGCCGCTGTCGGCACTCTGTGGAGAAAATTTCGCGGCGGCCCTGGTTCGTACGACGGGCTGTACGAACTGCTTCGCCGAACTTACCGTGCGCTCGGAACGACTGAGGCCATGCCCGTCTCCGCTCAACAGGTGCTTGAAGTCAATCGCCTCGTTGATGCACTCAAACCAGTTAGGCAGGCATGAAGATCCTCGTCACAGGCGCAAACGGCTTTCTCGGGCGGCACGTCGTCTCCGCCGCGCTCGCGCGCGGCTTGGAGGTCCGCATCCTGGTCAGGCCAGCGGCGGCACTCGAGCGGCTACCCTGGGCAGGATCCGTCGATGTCTTCAGAGCTGACTTACGGTCGGCTTCAAATCTCGCGCAGGCATTCGACGGTGTCGACGTCCTCGTCCATCTCGCGGCGGCCGTCAGCGGTGGGGAGGATGCGCAGTTTGCGGCGACCGTAGTCGGCACCGAACGGTTGCTTGATGCGATGTCGCGAACGCCGTGCCGTCGCGTCGTGCTGGCCAGCAGTTTTTCGGTTTATGACTGGAGCGCGATCCGGGGAACGTTGACCGAGGACTCACCGCTCGAATCGCCGCCCGACTTGTACCGGCGCGACGGTTACTCTATTGCGAAGTCATGGCAGGAGCGGGTCACGAGAGAGTACGCCGCGAAATTCGGCTGGGCTCTGACGGTCCTGCGCCCCGGATTCATCTGGGGCCGCGATCACGCGTACCTGGCTGCGTTAGGGCAGCAGGTCGGACCCGTGCATTTCGTGATCGGGCCGATGACGCACATTCCGATGACGCACGTCGAGAACTGTGCCGATTTGTTTGTCGTCGCAGCCATGGATCCGCGCGCGGAAGGGCAGACCTTCAACGTCGTCGACGGGCCAGGGGAGCGGATCTGGAGTTTCCTCGGCAATTACATCACCGGGATGAGAGAGCGCGGCTGGCGCATTCCCGTGCCGTACACGCTCGCGTACGGACTGGTGAAACTGGGCTACGAGACTGTGTTTCGTCGCAATGACAAGTTGCCGCAAATTCTGATTCCGATGCGTTTTGAATCGCGGTTGAAGCCGCTAAAGTACACCTACGAGCGAGCTAACCGAGTGCTGGGCTGGACACCTCCGCTTTCCTTCGAGCAAACACTCGATCGGACGTTCGGCCCGACAACAGTCTGAGCAGCGAGAAAGCACGCACTCTTTACCTGCCACTCCCCCCAAGCGGTCCTAACATTCCTGAAACCGATCTGCTAAGAGCGAAATAGGTGAGCCGGACCGGGGAGGGCCATTTGGTGCGACTGAAGGCCAGTTTTACACACCGCCGGTAGGTTTCCGGCAGGGGGTTACGGTAAAATGCCCCCAACCTCAGCCGTCTATTAGGACTCTGAACCCAGGGCACAAACGGGGAGAACTGTCAGTTTTCTTGCATGATCCTAGCCCGGGGCTCCTGGCGATCCAGCTTGCCCTGCTGGGCCCGGCCGACAATCTGGCCGACAATCTATTGTTGTTCCGTGTGGGCGGTGATCTGCTCGGCCCGAGCCGGTTTTGCAGGAGTTTGAGATGGAAGATGTGTTGACGAGTGCTCGCTCGGCAAGAATGTCGCTCGCGCGCCGGATCGTCGCCGGGGCATTTTCGATCTGCGGTTTGATTCTGTTGTCGGGCCACGTATCCGGGCAGTCGGGTGTTTACACGCTTCCCAACGACCGAGCCACGGTCTGGAAGCCAGGCGTTACCTATAACGGCGGCATTCCAACAACGCGAACCCAATGCGGCGCGACTTTGACGCCGAGCGGCGGTAACGATCTCAGCCAGATTCAGAACGCCATCAACGCTTGTACCGCGAACAAATATGTGCTGTTGGGGCCAGGCACGTTTACCATTTCCGGGTCCGGCCAGAGTATCGCGATCACCAAGAGCAATGTAACGCTGCGAGGTTCCGGACCGGGTGTGACGATTCTGACCCGCTCTGACGGCGCAGTGGATGGCTCGTACTTCATGAATGCCGCTGCCCCGATTGTTTGGGTCGGTCCGAATCGTTTTCCCAGCCGTCCGAGCACCGGCTACGACTTCACAGGCGCAGGGGGAGTTGACGGTGCGAACTCCGTGACGCTCGCGTCAGCGCCAACCGGTGGATTCACTGCGGGACAGATCGTTCTCGTGGACGAACTATCCGGGGCGACATACCAAACCGATCCGAATGGACGCGGGCTAATCCTGATGTCGCCGGATGGCAAGGTGACCTATCAGTGTCACCAACCCGGCCTCAGTACAGACGACTGTCGGAAGAATGCATATTCCCGTACCGATCGCATCACCCAGGAATTCAAGGAAGTGGCGAGCTGGAATGCCAGCACCATGACCCTGACGTTCACGTCGCCCTTCCACACGGCCTACCGGGTCTCGAATAGCGCGCAGGTCGCGCCATTTCCAGCCGGCAATACACCGGTCACCGGTGTCGGAATCGAGGAGATGACTATTTCGCGCGGCGACGCGGGCAATGTGCTGTTCAACGCGACCGCGTATTGCTGGGTGCGAAGAGTTGAGATCACGAAATGGCTCAACGAGGGGATCAAGTTCGAGAACAGTTTTCGTGGTGAGATGCGCGAGTCATATGTGCACACACCCGTTTACTTTGAGCCGGGGGGCGGAAGCTACAACATCGCGATCGACACCGGCTCGTCCGAAATCCTGATTGAAAACAGTATTTCGCGCGACGCCGACAAGGTTATCGTGACTCGCGGAGCCGGCTCCGGTTCGGTCGTCGCGTATAACTACATGGACGATGGCCACATCGGATCCAGCCCTGGCTGGCAGGAAATGGGCGTCGGTGGTTCGCACTTCGTGGGTTCGCATCACATGCTCTTCGAAGGCAATTGGGGCTACAACGGCGACAACGACAAGACGCACGGAAACTCGAATACCCACACCTATTTCCGTAACCTTCTGCGCGGGAAGCGCACAGGTTACAGCGACGACAGCGGCAACGGCAGCACGCGCGCGGCCGGCGTGACGGGTACCACGTATTACATGAGTTACGTCGGCAACGTCCTTGGTGCGCAGGGGCAAATGACTGGATGGGCCTACGAGTCTGCCTCTGGGCCTGGCGGCAGCGCCGGTATCTGGAAAATGGGCTGGGATGACTGGTCGCCATACCCGCGAGATCCGATGTCGACCTCCACAACTATCAGGGATGGCAATTTCGACTATCTCACCAATCAAGTGCACTGGCATGGTCTGGGAGGCAGTGGGCCTTCGAATGGCTTGACGCCTCCCGCCGTCAGCCTGCTTCCCAACTCGATGTATCTGTCGGCGAAGCCGTGGTTCTTCAGCGGCTATACCTGGCCCTGGGTTGACGCGACCGGCACGACGAAGGTCTACACCCTGCCGGCAAAGGCTCGGTACGACGCCGGTACGCCCTTCGCGGGCACCGGAGGAACGCTGCCGACGCCGCCGACTGCGCCTAGGAACTTGCGCATTATCAAGTAGGAGTACCGCAAGGCAGAGTGGATCACGCCACGCCCGCGGCGTTCGTCAGAGGGCCGCGGGTGAATCGGTAAGGATGGGGGCGTTCGACGGAACGCGGGCCGCCGTTTTCGCGGAGTCTCCAAACCGATCCTTGAGTTCCAGGAAACGCCGCTCGAAGTACTCGTAGCTCACCACCGAAATAAGCAGGGATAGCCCTACCCCGATGGCGACCTGGATCGCTGCGGCAACCATGTGGTTGTGCACAACGGTTTGCAGCACCGGGATCAAGGGGTGCGCTGCAAGGACGTAAGAAATCAGCCCGTGAAACACGTAAAGACCGTAGCTGTACTTGCCGAACATTCGGAGCCACGGCGCGCGCAGCATCGCACGGCTTCGAGTCAAGCCAGGATGATACGCGGCGGCGTAGATGCAACCACCGAACATGATCGCCAGGAACGTCGTTCGCAATTGCAGGCTGATTGCGTCGAGTTGCGGGTCGAACACATGCCACAGGGAAACGCCGATCACACCGGCGAAGGCGGCGGCCGTCATCGCGCCGAGCCGCGCCGGATTCAACGAGACAGATCCGCGGGCTGCAATCGCGAACCACGCCCCGATGCACAGACCGTCCAGTCTGCAGGGTGTCAGGACGCCCGCGTACAACATGTCTGGCGCCAGCGATTCGAACGTCATTCGCAGCGCCAGCGCGGTCGCGGAGAACAGAACGCAGCCCCAGAGCGCGCCGCGGCGGCTCAAGAGCAGAATCACCATCGGCCAAAGAAAATAGAAATGTTCTTCGACGGCCAATGACCAGAAGTGACTGAGGTACGGAATCGAGAACGACGTTTGTGAGCCGAGGTAGTAGTTTGTCAGGTACGGCCACACCCAGCCCTGCGTCGCTTGCATCTCGAGTAACGACGCGTCGTACCGCGCGAGTACGCCGATCGGGAGAACGACGAAGAGCAGCGTCAGGACGGCGTAGTACAGCGGGAAGATGCGAAGCGTTCGCCGGATGTAGAAGTTCCGAAAGTAATGCGGCCGACCCTTCGCCTCGAGCAGAATGCCGGTGATGAGAAACCCTGAAAGGACGAAAAAGAGGTCGACCCCCCACAGGCCGTAGCCGGCGACCTTGACGAGCGCCCGCTCCGCGAGATTGGTCGGCGTGATCTCGCCGCAAAAGTGCAGCGCCATCACTCCCAGAATGGCGAGGCCCCGTACGCCATCGAGTTCTGGGACGAATTTTCCGGGCGTCCGCCATGAAGCGGCGACGGCCCGCGGGTTGGTCGCATCCATGCTCTGGGTCCTTGCCTACGCGACCCGCCTGGTGGGCTCTGTCGCGGATCGATCGGTTCGCGCCGTTCTGACAGCGCGACGCGGGATGAGGCGTTCCGGCGTGACGTGTCCGGTCTTGCCCCCGCCGGTGAGCACGGTGGCGACGAGTATTTTCAAGTCGAGCCAGATCGAAAGATTCCGCACGTAGAGAAGGTCGTACTCGATCCACTGATGAAAGTCGCCGTTCGCCCGGTCGTGACGGCAGACCTGCCACATCCCAGTAATCCCAGGCGGCACGGACAAACGCCCCTCGCGCCATGGCACGCATACCTGGTTTTCACGGAAGGGTGACGGTCGCGGGCCGACCAGGCTCATCTCGCCGACGAGAACGTTGAAGAGCTGTGGCAACTCGTCCAGGTTGCTGGCCCGGAGAAGTCGTCCTATGCGTGTCACGCGCGGATCGCGATCGAGCTTGAAATGCGGACCATCAATGGCGGTAAGGCTCCTCAGATCCTTTTGTGCCGCATCGGCGTTCACGCACATGGTTCGAAACTTCCAGCAGCGGAACCCGCGTCCAGAACGGCCTTCCCGCTTGTCGCCATAAAAGATGGGACCTCGCGAGTCCAGCCGCACGAGCAACGCGGCAACGAGCAGCGCCGGTGACAACAGGAGAAGGCTCAGCGCCGACACGGTGATGTCGAGCGAACGCTTGAGGAACAGATGTGCCCGCCGGTGCGATGCCGCGGCAGTCGATGGCGATGTCAGGCGGTCGACGCGGAGCCGCTTGAGCCGTTCAGAGTAGGCACTCGAATCATGCCCCTCGGCAGACGATTGAAGATCGCCGCCGAACCACGCGCGGTCGCGCACCGTCGCACCAGCCGGAACGACGCATCCACCATCGATGACGGCGTGCGTCACGACGGCTCCCGGTTCGATCCGCGCTCCCGCTCCGATGACCGCCGGACCGAGAACAGTCGCTTGATCGCCAACTTCCGCCTCGGCGTGCAGCACGACAGGCCCCACCAGACGCGCACGTGCGTGGATCTGGTGCCCACTCCCGATCAGAATTGGCGCCGATGGCCCGGCCGGAGCGACCGTCTCCCTAAACTGCGTGAGCAGGTGCTCGTTTGCAGCCAGCAGCCCGGCCTCGGAACACAGATCAACCGTTCCACTGTCGACCGGAATGTCCCTGCTTGGAATGCCACGAGCGCTGAGGATCTGTCTCAGCTCGGTGAGCGATGCGGGGACGATGCCGTCCGCCAATGCTCCCGACGCGACGGGAAGCAGGGTTGCGGCGACACCGGAAATGAATGGCCAGGTCACGGGATCGTAGTGGCGGACGATGCCGCGCACTCGTCCGGTGGCGTCGAAGTTGAGACGCTCCTTCGTGCCGGCTACTGCGGTTTCGAAGCCGACCAGGTGCAGCGCGACGCGAGGGTCGCCGGTGTACTGGTGCAGCGCTTCCGCGAGATCCGGATCATTTGCCGGAACGCAACGCGCATCGAGCATCACCAGCACGTCAGACGGTTCGAGGACACCGAGCGCGTCGACGCACGCGGCCGGTGTCGTGATGACACGCGCCGACGGGCAGGCCGCAACAATATTTCGTTCGTAGTCTGAGGAAGCGCCCTCGGGTTGCAAAACCAGCGGCGCATTGCGGGATACCGGTTCCATCCACGCCATCAACTGGTCGATGACTTGGCCGGTCCCGAGTGGTGCCAGCAGCAGGGATCTCGCCGTCGAGCCGGCCAGTACATAAGTCGGCTGAGCGTCGAGAAGAACGGGCCAGATTCTCATTGTGCCGCCGGCGACCTGGACCACTCGGCGCCGCTCAGCAGGCGACCGACTCTACGCGCCCATTCGAATGCGAATGTCGGCACGTCGCGAAGGG
>Ga0075423_10002608_pt1 | contig 16449 bp, 17 predicted proteins | sample SoiMethybrSBSTD2_FD_80114 | JGI IMG/M metagenome (GOLD analysis project Ga0075423, IMG submission 80114) | Bulk soil microbial communities from a Populus tree surrounding site in Tennessee, USA - Soil MetaG P. TD hybrid SBSTD2 | ecosystem: Environmental > Terrestrial > Soil > Tree plantation...
CGGCACCGTCCTCGCTGACGACCCGTTACTGACCACCCGCATTCCCGATGCCCGTCAGCCGATTCGGGTCGTCTTCGACCGCCACGCTCGCCTGCCTCTCGACTCCCAGCTGCTCAGAACCCTGGACCAGTCTCCGCTGATCGTCGTCGTCTCTCCCGAGGCTGACGCCACGGCCCTCCGGGAGGCAGGTGCCGAGATTCTTGTCGCCGACGGCATCCACGCTGCCCTGGCGGATCTGGGACGTCGCAACATCACCAGTCTCTTCTTGGAAGGCGGCCCAACTCTCGCCGCCGCGTTCGCGGAAGCAAGCGAGATCGACGAGACCCGAACCTTCGTCGCCCCGATCCTGCTTACCAGCTCTGAGCGTCAAGCCGCTCTGAATGTCACCGACGACACCCTGATCACGGCCCGTTTCAAGGAGTGGTGATGTTCACCGGGCTGATCCAGGACGTTGGCAGGGTGGAGGCGATCGAGTCGGGCGCCGAGGGAGCCCGGCTGCGAATTGCAACATCCCTTGGATCAGAAATCACCCCAGGCGACTCGGTCGCGGTGAACGGCGCTTGCCTCACCGCCACGGGTGCGGGCGCCGACAGGTTCGAGACAGAAGCGATGAATCAGACGTTGGAGGTGACGGCGCTGGGTGGGTTGGAAGCCGACAACCGGGTGAACCTGGAGTTGGCGATGAAGGCATCCGATCGCTTGGGCGGGCACATCGTGCAAGGGCACGTGGATGGCGTCGGTGAGGTCGTTTCCCTGTCTGAGGACGGGTTCGCGCGGCGCCTGCGCGTAGGGCTCGCGCCAGAGCTGACGCGCTATGTGGTCGAGAAGGGGTCGATCGCGCTGAGCGGCGTCAGTCTCACTGTGGCTGCACTGGGGGAGGACTGGGTCGAGGTCTCCCTGATCCCCGAGACCTTGGAGCGAACGAGCCTTGGTAAGGCTTCGGAAGGGGACAGGCTGAACGTCGAGTGCGACGTCGTTGCCAAGTACGTGGAGAGATTGGTGTCACCATTCGCTGGAAAGGAGCAGGTTTGAGCGCGATGGCGGAAACGCAGAGGACAGAGGACGCGGCGAGGACGAGCGAGAGCCCGTTCGCGACGATCGAGGAAGCGATCGAGGAGATTCGCCAGGGGCGCATGGTCGTCGTCTGCGATGACGAAGACCGCGAGAACGAGGGCGACCTGACGATGGCCGCGCAGTTCGCGACGCCCGAAGCGATCAACTTCATGGCAAAGGAGGCGCGGGGGCTGATCTGCTTAGCGCTGACACCCGAGCGCTGCGACGAGCTCGGACTCGACTTGATGGCGGCCAAGAACGAAACCCCGCTGCAAACCGCGTTCACGGTTGCGATCGAGGCCCGGGAAGGTGTGACGACGGGAATCTCCGCCGCCGACCGCGCACGCACGATCCAGGTCGCCGTCGACCGGAGAACAAGCCCTCGGGATCTGGTCCAGCCCGGTCATGTGTTTCCGCTCAAGGCAAAATCCGGTGGGGTGCTGGAACGGACCGGGCAGACCGAAGCGGCGGTCGACCTGGCGCGGCTGGCGGGCCTCAACCCGGCCGGCGTGATCTGCGAGGTGATGAACGAGGACGGGACGATGGCTCGGGTACCGGACTTGATCCCCTACTGCCGGCGCCACGGCCTGAAGATGGTCACGGTCGCCGACCTGATCGCCTACCGCCGCCGCACCGAGAAGCTGGTCGAGCGGGTGGTCGACACGGCGCTACCGACTGCCTTCGGCGACTTCAGCGCGATCGGCTACCGCTCGCTGGTCGACGACAAACACCACGTCGCGATGGTCAAGGGAGAAGTCGACGGGGCAAAGGACGTCCTCGTCCGGGTCCATTCGGAGTGCCTTACCGGCGACGTCTTCCACAGCCTGCGCTGCGACTGCGGCGAACAGCTCGAGGCAGCCTTGGCGACGATCGAGCGCGAGGGGAGGGGGGTGCTTCTCTACCTCTCCCAGGAGGGTCGGGGCATCGGTCTGCTCAACAAGCTGAAGGCCTACAAGCTGCAGGAAGACGGCCTGGACACCGTCGAGGCCAACATGAAGCTCGGGCTTCCGGCCGACTTGCGGGACTACGGAATCGGCGCTCAGATCCTGGTCGACCTGGGCCTGACCAGCATCAGGATTCTCACCAACAATCCCAAGAAGATCCACGGCCTGGAGGGCTACGGCCTCTCGGTCAGCGAGCAGGTGCCGATCGAGGCGGTTCCCAACTCCCACAACGAGGCCTACCTGCGAGCCAAGCGCGACAAGCTCGGCCATGCGCTTCACCACCAGGGCCTCGCCCTCGACGAGGAGATGATCCACGAAGAGGAGGAGCGCGACGCGGCGCACGAGGGCGAGCCCGCGGATGGCTGAGTCGGGGGCCTTCCTCGAAGAGTTCACCGACGAGGAGAAGCAGGCGCTGGCAGGAACCGAGTTCGCGGTCTGCGTCGGGCGGTTCTACGAGGACCTCGCCGAGCGGCTGCTCGCCGGCGCCAACGAGGGATTTGAGATCGCCGGGGTCCCTTCCGACAAGGTGGAGCAGGTCTCGGTCCCCGGCGCCTACGAGCTGCCGATGGCCGCAAAGCTCCTCATCGAGAGCGGCCGCTTCGCCGGGGTCGCCTGCCTCGGCGTCGTGATCCGCGGCGAGACCGACCACTACGACTTCGTCTGCGCCGAGGCTGCCCGCGGCATCCAGGACGTGCAGCTCGAGACCGGTGTGCCCTGCGCCTTCGGGGTGATCACCTGCGACACGATGGAGCAGGCCTTAGCGCGGGCCGGCGGCGGCAAGCGCGACCAGGGCCGCAACGCGGCCCTCACCGTCGCCCGCATGGCACTGCTCAAACGTCGGCTGGGCTGATCGCCTACCATCCACGATCCTCATGGCCAAGGTTTGCCACAGCTGCGGCAAGGGACCGGCGTTCGGCCAGTCCCGCAGCCACTCGATGGTCGCCACCAAGCGGCGCTTCGACCCGAACCTGCAGAAGGTGCGGATTCAGGAGAACGGCCGCGCCATGCGCGCCTACGTGTGTACCCGCTGCTTGAAGTCCAACAAGGTCACCAAGGCCGCCTAGAAAAGTCTCGGGACCTCTCCGGCTGTCCCATCCGTAGTACAGGATGTGGTCTCTGCCGGATTCGGACAAAGCGCGGATGGCGGGCGCGAGCGAGCGTGCGCTGATCGGTGCGGTCCAGGCCGGCTCGGAGCTCGCCGTGGAGGAGCTCTTCAGGCGGCACTGGCCGAAGACGCATCGTGCCGCGTACCTGATCGTGCGTGACTCCGCCGCCGCCGAGGACATCGCCCAGGAGGCATTCCTCTCAGCCCTAAGCGCGTTGGGCCGCTTCGATCGCCGCCGCCCGTTTGCGCCCTGGCTCCACCGGATCGCGGTCAACCGCGCCATCGACTGGAGCCGCGCCCGTGCCATACGCAGCGAGGTGGCCGCAAGCGGGCCTCTGCTCGACGCGGCGGGCTTCGAACCTTCCGCCGAAGAAGATCTCGGGTCGAGGGACGAGATCGAGGCCGCGCTGGCCCAGCTCTCGGCCGAGCACCGAGCCGCGATCGTCCTTCGCTATCTCCTCGACTACACCCCGGGAGAGATCTCGCGGATGCTCGACTTGCCGCGGGGCACGGTCAACTCGCGCCTGCGCCGGGCGCTCGATCAGCTCTCGGGCCTGCTCGAGGGGGAGTCGGCACGAACGAGGAACGGCTGCGACAGGCGCTTCGCGACGCGCCCGTCCCCGACGAGCGAGAGGCGGAGGAGCGCGCCCGGAGTCTGGTGCGAACCGCGTACGCGGCCGCTACTCCCCGGCGGGAGTCGCGGCGGCTCGGTCGGCGGGGACTGCAGCTCGCGGTCGCGTTCGGCGTGATCGCGGCCCTGGTAAGCCCGGCGGGGGCGACGGTCAGGCATTGGGTCAGCGACGCCGTCGAGGACGGGCGCGAGCCCTCGCGCCCCGCCCTTACCTCGCTGCCGGCGCCCGGCGTCCTCCTGGTCGATTCCATTCGCGGCCCCTGGGTCGTCCGCGAGGACGGATCGAAGCGGCTGCTGGGCGCCTACCGCCAGTCCACCTGGTCGCCTCGCGGGTTGTTCGTCGCGGCGACCGGCTCACACCAGCTCGTCGCTCTCGACCCGGGGGGCGAGGTCCGCTGGACGCTCGCCCGCAGCGGCTCGGTGAGGGACCCGGCCTGGTCGCCGGACGGCTACCGGGTCGCCTATCTCAACGCGAGCGCCCTACGGGTCGTCGCGGCTGACGGTACGGGGGATCGAGGGCTCGAGCCGCGGGTCGCTCCGGTAACGCCGGCCTGGAGGCCCGGTCCCCACCACGTCGTCGCCTTCGCCGACGCCGCTGGCCGCGTCTGCGCAGTCGACACCGACAGCGGGAGGTCGGTCTTCCGGACCCCGCCGGGTCTGCGCCCGACCCGCCTTGCGTGGTCGGACGACGGCGCCCGGCTGCTGGTCGTGCAGCGCTCGGAGTTGCGGCTCCTGAATCGGAGCGGCGACCTCCTCTGGCGCCGGCCCTCGCCGCCGGGGGTGGAATTCGTCATCGCGTCCCTCATCCCGGGCGCCGACCGCGTCGCCGCGATCGCTGCCGTTTCCGACGGGCCGTCCAGGAGCGAGCTGATGCTGCTCGGACCCGACGCCTCCCCGACTCTGCTCTTCGCCGGGCCGGGCCGTTTCAGCGACGTCGTCCCCTCGCCCGACGGCGAGTGGCTGCTCCTCGCCTGGCAGAGCGCCGACCAGTGGCTCTTCCTCGACCTCGCCGCGCCGCAGCGAGTCGTCGCCGTCTCCGGCATCTCCGCCCAGTTCGACCCCGGCACCACCTCGCCGCCGTCCTTCCCGAAGATCGCCGGCTGGTGCTGCCCCTAACCAAGGACCTCTGGCGCGAGGCCAGGCGTATATGGAGCGTGAAGACACTTGTCGCCGCATTCGCCGCCCTGACCCTCCTTTTCGCGATCGCCGCGCCCGCACAAGCGGACGTCGGCTTCGTAAGCTCCAGCCGCAAGGCCGCGGCGCCGGGGGACCGGGTCGATCTGACGATCGGCTGCGGGTTCTGCTTCCCGCCCTGCGTCGGCGCGCTGGGGCACCGCCATCCGCCCGGCGACTCGAATGGCGGCTGCATGCCCCGCAAAGGACGGCCGCCGGCCTCCTTCTCGGTCTGGCTGACACCGCAGAAGCACTCGCTCGACCGCTACACCTGCGATTCGGGGGAGTATCGAGGGCCGTGCCAGTCGGGGTCGCGGCCGCCGCGCCTGCCGTCCTTCATATTCCTCGGCCGTGCGACACCGGACGGGGTAGTCGAAAAGCCTCACGACTTTCCCAGCTACCGTTTGGCCGTCGACGTTCCGGACGTCCCGCCCGGCCTTTACAAGTACGTCGCCTTCTGCGACGCCTGCTATGACGGGCCGCAGGGCAGCCTGATCGACGATCGAACGAATGCGGCTGGGCCCCTGCGGGTGCTGCCGCCGATCGCGGCGGCTAGTTTTCTCTCTCAATGGCCGATCCCTCGATCGAGCGCTTTCGGCGCGTTATCACCTCTGCCTACGCCTCCCTGGAATCCCGCCGCCAGGAGGTCAACGACTTAAACGTCTTCCCGGTCGCCGACGGCGACACCGGCGACAACATGGCGATGACGATGCGCGCCGTGATGGAGGAGTTGGACCGGCTCGATGGGCTCGACGTCGACGAGGTGGGGCGGACCCGGCTGGTGCAGGCGCTGGCCCGGGCGGCGCTGATGGGTGCGCGCGGCAACTCCGGCGTCATCCTCAGCCAGATCGTCCGCGGCGCCGCGGAGGAGTTGGCCAGCCGGCCCGGCGAGCTGGTCGACCCGGTGCTCGTCGCCTCCGCCTTCGCCAGCGCCGCCGACGCCGCCTACGACTCGGTGCGCGAGCCGGCGGAGGGAACGATGCTGACCGTCTTCCGCGAGATGGCCCACTCGATCGCCCGCCAGCTCGCCCGCCTCGAAGCCGACAAGCAGCGCCTCGATCGGGGGGTGACCGACGCCGAGCAGGACGCGATCCTCGCCGAGGTCCTAGAAAGGGCGATCGAAGACGGCAAGCGGGCGGTCGAGCGCACCCCCGAGCAACTCGAGGCGCTGCGCGAATCCGGCGTCGTCGACGCGGGCGGCTACGGCCTGGTGCTGATCCTCGCCGGGGTGGTCGCCGGGCTGCGCGGCGATGGCGCCGAGCTGCCGGAGGTGCCGCGCCAGGAGGCGCCCCGCCTCAGCCGGCCCCACCACGAGGACAGCCGCTTCCGCTACTGCACCAACTTCATCGTCTCCGGCGCCGGCTTGGTCGGGCGCGAGTTCGTGCCACGGTTGGAGGCGCTCGGGGACTCGGTGCTGGTGGTCGGCGATGAGGTGACGCTGAAGGTCCACGTCCACACCGACGAGCCCGAGGCCGCGGTTGACCTCTTCGGGGACGCGGGAAAGGTGACCAACCTCGACGTAGCCGACATGCGCGAGCAAATCACCGAGCGCCGCGCGCGGCTGGAGGCGGGGCGGACTGGCGTGCTCGCGGTCGCCGCCGGGGAGGGGCTGGAGCGGCTCTTCACCGAGCTGGGCGCCCACGTCGTGCCGGGCGGGGAGAAGCTCAATCCCTCCACCTATGAGCTGCTGGCCGGCATCCACGAGATTCCCGCCGAGGAGGTGCTGGTCCTGCCCAGCTCGGCCAACGTGACGATGGCCGCCGAGCGGGCCTGCGAGCTGTCGGAGAAGCCCGCCCGGGTGGTCGCGGCGAACTCCCAGCAGGAAAGCCTGCTCGCCCTGGTGGAGCTCGACCCGGAGGCCTCCGTCGACGAAAACGCCGAGCGAGTCGGCGCCGCCCTGGAGGGGATCGCCACCGGCGGCGTAGCCCCTGCCGCCCGCGACGACGCCCAGGGGCGCTTCCGCCAGGGCGATGCGGTCGGCTTCTCCGACGGCGAGATCGTCGCCTGGGGCGGGGCGGGGTCGACCCTGGCGGCCACGATCGAGCGGCTGGCGGAGCGGGCGGAGATCGTCACCGTGATCGCCGGTGAGGGCGCCCCGATTCCCCTGTCCGAGATCCACCCGCACGTCCCCGACGGAGTCGATATCGAGACCCACGAGGGCGGTCAGCCGAGCTGGTGGTGGCTACTCGCCGCCCAGTGATCCGTTCCTTCGCCGGCGCCTCCAAACTCACCAGGGCGCAGCTCCGCGACGCCCCGATCCACTGGCTGCGCCCGAGCGCCCTGGATGTCTCTGTCAAGACCCTCGACGGCGTCGGTCCCAAACTTGCCGAGGCCGCCGTGGAGGCCGGGATCGCAACCGTCGGCGACCTGCTGTTCCGGATTCCGCACGACCATCGCCGCCGGGTCATTCGCCCGCTGGAGGAGCTGCAGATCGGGCAGAAGGCGACAGTTCAGGTCGAGGTGCTGGGCTCCACGCCGCGACCGTTTCGTCGCCACAGATTCAGCATCGTCTCGGTCAAGGTTGGTGACGAGACTGGATCGGTGAGGGCGACCTGGTTCAACCAGCCGTGGATTGCCGAGAAGCTGACCCCGGGAACCGCTCTTCTGCTCACCGGTTCGTTGGATAGACGGGGGTTTCGGGTGGCCGAGTACGAGTTTGTGGGTGGTCGGCCCGCGGGTCCTGTCGCCGCAGGGGACCCACCACCCCCTGCGGTAGCTAAAGCTTCCTCGGGGGTGGTCCCCCCTGCGACGCCACCCGCGGGAGAGGCCGAACTGGTGCCCGTTCATCCGGCCACCGAGAAGCTGAAGGCGCAGCGGATTCGGGATTGGGTGGAGCAGGCCGTTCGATGGGCTCCGAATGTGGTTGAGGGGCTGCCGTCGGAGCTGCGGGTTCGGAAGGGGTTGGCTGGAGCGGCCGACGCGATTAAGGCCGTTCACTTTCCTGAAAGCGAGACCGACGTCGAGGAGGCGCGGCGGCGGCTGGCCTTCGAGGAGCTGTTCCTCTACCAGGCCATCTTGACCACGCGCAGACGGGCGCACCGGGTGGCGCGTCCGGCGCCGCGGATCGGGACGGCCGGGAGGACGGTGGGGCGGTGGTTGGAGTCGTTGCCGTTCGAACCGACCGGGGATCAGCTGAAGGCGTTCGATGAGATCGACGCGGATCTGGACTCGGGAGAGCCGATGCAGCGGTTGTTGATGGGGGAGGTCGGGTCGGGGAAGACCGTGGTTGCGCTGTACGCGATGTTGCGAGCGTTGGAGAAGGGATTTCAGGCGGTGTTGATGGCCCCGACGGAGACACTGGCCGAGCAGCACGCGATGACCTTGAACCGGTTGCTGGCGCATGACGTGATTCCGTTCTCCCTGCTGACCGGGGCGACGCCTGCGCCGCGGCGCAAGGAGGCCTTGGAGCGGTTGAAGACCGGTGAGCTGGGGCTGGTGGTCGGGACACACGCCCTGATCGAGCCCTCGGTCGAGTTCGCCCGCCTTGGCGTCTGCGTCGTCGACGAGCAGCACCGCTTCGGGGTGAAGCAGCGCCGGGCGCTGGACTCGAAGGGAGTGGAGGGGATGGCGCCCCACGTCCTGCACATGACCGCGACGCCGATCCCGCGCACCCTCTCGCTGACCGCCTACGGCGACCTCGACACGACCGCCCTGCACGAGCTGCCGGCCGGGCGACGGCCGGTCGAGACGCGCCTGGTGGAGGAGGGGGACCGCCCCGCCGCCTATGAGTTCATCCGCGAGCGGTTGCGCGAGGGGCGGCAGGCCTACGTGGTCTGCCCGCTGGTCGAGGAGTCCGAGAAATTGCAAGGGAAGGCGGCGGAGGTGGAGGCCGCGCGGCTGGCCGCAGAAGAGCTGCGCGGCTTCGAGGTGGGTGTCCTGCACGGCCAGATGCCCTCGGCCCGCAAGGCGGAGGCGATGGAGGGCTTCGTCTCCGGCGCCACCGACGTGCTGGTCGCGACCACGGTGATCGAGGTCGGGATCGACGTTCCCAACGCGACCGTGATGGTGATCGAAGGCGCGGAGCGCTACGGCGTCTCCCAACTCCACCAGCTGCGCGGCCGGGTGGGGCGGGGGGAGCACGGGTCCCACTGCCTGCTGTTCGCCGATGGGGGCGGGAGGATGGCGTGGCGACGGTTGAAGGCGGTGGAGCGAGAGCGCGACGGCTTCAAGCTCGCCGAGGTTGACCTCAGCCTGCGGGGAGAGGGAGAGATCCTCGGCACCCGCCAGCACGGGCTGCCGCGCTTCGCGGTCGCCGAACTTCCCGATGACACGCCGACCCTGATCGAGGCCCGCGACGAGGTGCTTGCCCTACTGCGGCGCCACGGCTCACTCGACGCGCCGGAGCTGGGGCCGCTGCTCGAAGCCGCCCGGCGGCGCTTCGGCGCCGACGCGGCCGATCCCATCCCGCTCTAATAACCCTGTGAGGGTGATCGCGGGAGAGCTCGGCGGACAGCGTCTGGTCGCGCCGCGCGGCTGGAAGGTCCGCCCGACCTCCGACCGCGTCCGCGAGGCGATCTTCTCGGCGCTCGGCGAGCGGGTGGTGGGCGCCTGCGTCCTCGACCTCTACTGCGGCACCGGGGCGCTGGCGATCGAGGGGCTCTCCCGCGGCGCCGCCAACGCCACTCTGGTCGACCGCGACACCCGCGCCGCGCTCGGCAACGTCGAGCGACTGGGCCTGGCCGACCGCGTGGAGCTGGTCCGCGCCGACGCAACGCGATGGCTGGCCGACCGGCCCGCCCCCGACGCCCCCCGCTTCGACCTCGTCTTCGTCGATGCCCCATATAGACTCGCCGACCGCGTGGGGCGGGAACTGGACATCCATCTGCCGCGCCTCCTCGCCGAGGGAGGCCGCGTGATCGTCGAGAGCGGCGCCCGCCGCCCGCTTCGCCTCACCTCCCTGGAGCAGCTGCGCCAACGCCGCTACGGCGCCGCCGACGTCGCCTTCTACGGGGAGAAGCCGTGACCCACAAGCGCAACGGGCACGTCGTCTGCCCGGGCAGCTACGACCCGGTCACCAACGGCCACATCGACATCATCACCCGCACCGCGCAGGTCTTCGAGAAGGTCGTGGTCGGGGTCGTCAACAACCCCGTGCGCAAGGAGAAGACGTTGTTCACGGCCGAGGAGCGCAAGGCGCTGATCGAGGGGGCGACCGCCGACCTGCCCAACGTCGAGGTGAAGATCTTCGCCAACCTGCTGGTCGAGTTCGCGCGTGAGAACGACGCCACGGCGATCGTCAAGGGGCTGCGAGCGATCTCCGACTTCGAGTACGAGTTCGAGATGGCGCAGCTCAACCGCAAGCTCGACCCGGGCATCGAGAGCATCTACGTGATCGCCTCCCCCCACTACAGCTTTCTCTCCTCCACGGGGGTGAAGGAGATGGCCACCTTCGGCGGCGACGTGTCCGATCTCGTTCCCGCCCCGGTGGCCGCCGCGCTGGCGGAGCGCCTGGGCGGCAGGTAGGCTTCCGCGGGAGGGACCGTGGGAGAGAGCTTGCAAAAAGCCGAGGAAATCACGGCTTCTTCACCAAAGATGCCGCTGACACGTAGGCTTACGATCTGCTGATGGACGTACTGGTCCTCATAGACAAGCTGGACGACCTCGTCCACAACGCCCGCCCGGTCCCGCTGACCGACCAGGTGCGTGTGGATCGGGAGGAGATCTACGACCTCCTGGACCAGATGCGCGCCACGATCCCCGAGGAGATCAAGCAGGCGCGGTGGATCGTCAAGGAGCGGCAGGAGATGCTGGCCGAGGCGAAACGGGAGTCGGAGCGGATCATCCGCGAGGCCCGTGAGCAGCAGGCTCGCCTGATCTCCGATGAGGAGGTCACCAAGCAGGCCGAGCGCGCCGCCGACGAGATCGTCGAAGACGCCAGGGCGCGTGAGCGGGAGATTCGCCTAGGCGCCGAGGACTACGCCGACGAGATCCTCAACACGCTTGAAGTGAACCTGCAGAAGTTCCTCGCGGCTGTGCAGCGCGGGCGGGACCGCCTCGCCGGGCGGGACGAAGAACCCGCGGCCGAGCTCGAACAGCAGCAGTAGCCCCGACTACTCGATCTTCAGGTCCTTGAGCTTGGCCCAGCGGGGGTCGCCGCCGGTGTCGTGCTGGTGATCTGACGGGTCCGCGTCGTTCAACGACTCGCCGCAGACCGGGCAGAGACCGGCGCAGTTTGGGCGGCAGAGGAATTGGGTTGGGATGGCGAGGGCGGCCGCATCGTGGGCCCAGCGGCCTATGTCCAGCTCTTCGTCGACTACGTAGGGGCTGCGCAGCTCTTCGTCGTCGGTGTTCTGTTGGTCGACTTCGCGAGCGTCGATTTCCAGGTCGACCTTGGCGGGGTCGAGGCAGCGCATGCAGGGGCCTTCGAGGTGGAGCGGGAAACGGAGGCGGAAGGCGTAGCCGCCGCTGGGACGGGAGATGTCCAGGCGGACCCTCTGCGACTCCGGTGTTGGCGTGTAGGTCTGTCCACCCATCTCCAGAGGCTCCAGCCCAATCGGTACGTCGAGTCGCTTGCCCTCGCCGTAGGACAGCGAGAGGCGCGCGAGGTCGATGGTCGTGGTGGGCGCGTGGGCCATGGTTACGATGGCTCCCCTTCGACGAGATTACGGAATGAGCCAATTCGACTGGACACCCGATGCCTACCTGGAGCGAATCCACGCCAAGGTGCCGCGCTACGACGATCTGCAGGAGGAGGCGATCGCGGCGATCCCCTTTCCCCCCAAGCGGGTACTGGAGCTGGGGATGGGCACTGGCGAGACGACCCGGCGCCTGATCGAGGCCTATCCCGATGTCTGGGTCGTCGGTCTCGACTCCAGCCCCGACATGGTCTTCCGCGCTCGACAGACCTACGACGACGTGCAGCTGGCCCGCATGGAGGACCCGCTGCCCGACGGTCCCTGGGACCTGGTCATCTCCGTCCTCTCGACCGGCGACCTCACCGACGAGCAGAAGAAGGCTCTCTTTCGTCGAGTGAGGGAACAATCTCGGTCCCTTGTCATCGGAGACACGATCCCTCGGGAAGAGCGCCAGAAGCTGGCCGAGTGGTGCGGTGGCGAGGTCGTCTGGGAGGGCGACGAACTGGCTGTAATTCGCGCCGTCTACTGACGGGCTACCATTCCGCGACTCATGGCCGTCCCGAAGAAGCGAACCTCCAGCGCGCGGCGCGACAAGCGGCGGGCGACGCACAAGGCCGCGAAGCCGCGGCTGAACGAGTGCCCACGCTGCCACAGTCCGCGGCTGCCGCACCGGGTGTGCCCGACCTGCGGCACCTACGCCGGGCGTGAGGTGATCCAGCACCGGGTCGAAGCGCCGGCCCCCTCCGACTCCCAGGAGTGATGCCGGGCGGGCGCGGCGTGACCGTCGCCCTGGACGGGTTTGGGGCGGAGCGGGGGTTCGACGTGCTGGCCGAAGGCGCGAGGCTCGCCGCGGCTGACGGGATTCGCGTGCGGGTCTTCGGCCCACCGGATGAGCTGGGCCTCGAGGGAGCCGACGGGGTGGAGGTCGTTCCCACCTCGGAGTGGATCTCCAACGAGGAGGACTCGGTGCCCGCCGTCCGCGCCAAGAAGGAGGCCTCGGTGGTGCGCGCCGCCCGCGACGTCGCCGAGGGGCGCGCCGAGGCGATGGCCAGTGCCGGCTCGACCGGGGCGACGATGGCCGCCGCCACCTTCGGCCTGCGTCGGCTGAAGGGCGTGCAGCGCCCGGCGCTAGCGGTGCAGCTGCCGGGCTCCGGCAAGCCCGTCCTCTTCCTCGACGTCGGCGCCAACGTCGAGGTGCGCGCCCAGCATCTGGTCCAGTTCGCCTTTCTCGGCGCCGCCTTCAGCGAGGCCGTGCTCGGGGTGGAGCGGCCGCGGGTCGCGCTGCTCTCGGTCGGTGAAGAGGCGGGCAAGGGAAGGGAGGAGGTCGTCGCCGCTCACCGGGTCCTTGCGGGTGCGCCCGGCATCGAGTTCGCCGGCAACGTCGAGGGGCGCGACCTGCCCGCCGGCCCCGCCGACGTCGTGGTCACCGACGGCTTCACCGGCAACGTCGCCCTGAAGCTGATGGAGGGAGCGGCGAAGGCAGTGACCGGGGCGATCCGCGACGCGGCCCGCTCCAACCCGCTCGCCGCGGCCGGCGGCCTGCTGATGCGCCCGGCGCTCAGCGGCCTGCGCCGCGAGCTTCACCCCGACTCCACTGGCGGGGGGATCCTGCTCGGGCTGCGGGGGATCGCCGTAGCCGGCCACGGCAGCTCCGGCGCCGAGGGGATTGCCAACGCGGTGCGGCTGGCGGCGCGCTGCGCCGAGGCCGATGCCGTCGGGCGCACCGCGACGCTGCTGCGCGAGGGCGGCGCCACGCGCGGTTCCCTCGCCGAAGGGCTCCCCGACAACAGTGGCGCGTGATAGGAACCCGGCGATGACCCGCGACGAAGTCCTCGACCTGGTGCGTTCCCACCTCGCCGAAGAGCTGGAAGTCGACGCGGCGAAGATCGCCGAGGGGACCCGCTTCAAGGAGGACCTCGACGCCGACTCGCTCGACCTCTACGAGTTGGTGATGGAGCTGGAAGACCGCTACAGGATCTCGGTTTCCGAGGAGCAAGCTACGAAGATCAAGACGGTCGGCGACGCCGTCGACTTCGTCATGGAGCACGCTCCGGCTTGAGCGTCGCGGCGCTGGCGGAGTTGATCCAGGGCCTTCCCGAGGACCTGAGGGACGAGGCGCTAACCCACTCCTCCTGGACCGAGGATCGGGTCGAGTCGTATGAGCGCCTTGCCTTCCTCGGCGACAGCGTGCTCGGCCTCGCGGTTGCGTCCGATCTGTTCGCCCGCTTCCCCGGAGTCGACTCGGGCCGCCTCACCAAGATCCACAACCAGGCGGTCAGCGGCGTCTCCTGCGCCGAGGTCGGACGCTTGCTCGGCGTGCCGGAGATGCTGCGGGCGGCGGAGCCCGACGACATTCCCGCGGCGATCCCGGCCGAGATCCTGCTCGGCGGCGAGCGGCCGCTGCCGGAAGCGACCGAAGCGCTGATCGGTGCCTGTTTCCTGGCCTTCGGCTTCGAGCGGGCCGCGGCGGCGGTCGCCGAGGCCTTCGAGCCGCGGATCGAGCACGCGGCCGAGACCAGGATCGACTTCAAGTCGGCGCTGCAGGAGCTGCTCGCGCGGCGCGGGGCGCGCGTAAGCTACGAGGTGATTGCCGAGTCCGGCCCCCCACACGAGCGGATCTTCGAGGTGGAGGCGATCGTCGACTCCGAGCGGGTCGGGGAGGGAGAGGGCCGGAGTAAGAAGGCGGCCGAGCAGGCCGCGGCCGAGCAGGCGCTGAAGCGGCTCGGGGGCTGAGGGAGTGGCCCGCTTCGCGTCCGACTCAACCGCGAGCCTTTCGCGACTGGAGACCGGGACGAGATGTATCTGAAATCGATCACGATGAAGGGGTTCAAGTCGTTCCCCGAACGGGCGAAGCTCGAGTTTTCGCCCGGCGTCAGCGTGATCGTCGGGCCGAACGGCTCCGGCAAGTCGAACATCACCGACGCGGTGCTCTGGGCGCTGGGGGAGCAGAGCCCGGGGGCGATCCGCGGCGCCTCGATGCAGGACGTGATCTCAGCCGGCGGCGTGGGTGTCGGCCAGCGCCGCGCCGCCGAGGTGGAGGTGGTGATCGACAACTCCGAGGGACGCGCCGCGACCGAGCTGTCCGAAATCTCCGTGCAGCGCCGGCTCGATCGCTCCGGGGAGGGCACCTACCGCCTCAACGGCGCCCGCTGCCGCCTCGTCGACGTGGTCGAAGTGCTCTCCGACACCAATCTGGGGCGGGAGATGCACTCGGTGATCAGCCAGGGCCGGGTCGAGTCGATTGTCCACTCCAAGCCGCGTGAGCGGCGGTTGCTGATCGAGGAGGCCGCCGGCCTCGGCAAGCATCGCAAGCGCCGCCGCCGCGCCGAGTTGAAGCTGAAGGCGGCGCGCGACAACCTCGATCGGGCGCTCGACCTGGAGCGCGAGGCGCGCGCCCGTCTGCGGCCGCTGAAGCGCCAGGCGCAGGCGGCGGAGCTGGGGGCGCGGATCGAGCGCGAGGAGTTGGGGCTGAAGGCGCAGCTTGTCGCCGAGGAGCTGCGCTTCGGCGCCGACCGCGCCGCCGCGGCCGAGCAGGCGGCGGAGAAGGCGCGGTCGGGTCGGGCGGAGCTGGAGCGGCGGTTGGCTGAGGTGAGCGGGCGCCGCCGCGACGCCGAGGAGCGCTTCGCGGCCCGCGACCGCGAGCGCACTCAGGCGTGGGGGCTCTTGACCAAGCTGCGTGCCGAGCAGGAGCGGGTGGCGGTGCGCGCCGCGAGCCTCTCGAGTCGTGAGGTCGAACTTGCCGCCGGCCTGGAGGCGCTGCGCGCCGAGCTGGGACCGCTGACCCTGGACGTCGGCTCGACCGAGAGCGCCCCGGCCGAACGGGCCCGCAAGCTGGAGGAGGAGCTGAGCGAGATCGACGCCGGGCTGAGCGCCGCCGCCGACGGGCTCGCCCGCGCCCGCGCCGGGGACGCCGCCGAGTCGGCTCGCGAGGCGGCGCTGGGGGCCGTGCGGAGCGGCGCCGAACGGGCTTCCCGCCACGCGCGGCGCGCAGAGGCTCTGCTGGGCGAGCGCCACCGCGAGGCGCTGCGCAAGCGGCTGGCGGCCGGCGAGGATCTGCTCGAGGAGGTGCGCGCTGCCGCGGCCACCGTCGAAGCGGCGGGCGCCGCGATCCGCGCCCGGGTCGAGCGCACCGAGAGCAAGGTCGTCGGCGACGAGGGCGACGGCGACGAGATCGCCGAGGAGATGCGCGCCTGCTCGCAGCAGGAGGCCGAGCTGCAGGCGCAGATGAAGGCCGCCTCCGACGAGTTGACCAAGGCCGAGGTGGAGGCCGCCCATCTCGGCGACCGCCGCGCTGAGGCCGCCAGAGAGCTGTCCTCAATCGGCGAGCGCCTCGGCGAGGAGGTCGGCCCGACCGAGCAGCCGCTGGGAGAGGAAGAGCGGGCCGACATCGACCATCGCCTTGAGCGCTTGGAGCGGCGCCGTGGCCAGATCGGCCCGGTCAACCCGCTGGCCGAGCAGGAATACGAGGAGGCTCGCGAGCACGTTGAGGGTTTGCAGGCCCAGCGCGAGGACACCGAGCGGGGGATGCGCGAGCTGGAGACGCTGATCCGCGACATCGACCGCGAGATCGAGCGCGCCTTCGAGGAGACCTTCGAGGGGACCGCCAAGAACTTCGGGGAAATGGTCGAACACCTCTTTCCCGGTGGTCGCGGGGCGCTGCGCCGGGTCACCCTGCGCCCGGTCCGCGACGCGGAGGAGTCCGGCGGGGGAGAGCTTGAAGACGGGGAAGGGGAGGAGGAGCGGGAGGAGCTCGGGGTGGAGATCGAGGTCACCCCGGCCGGCAAGTCGACCCGCAAGCTTTCGCTGCTCTCCGGCGGCGAGAAGTCGCTGGTCGCGCTGGCCTTCGTCTTCGCCGTCTTCCTCGCTCGCCCCTGTCCCTTCTACATCCTCGACGAGGTCGAGGCCGCCCTCGACGACGTCAACCTGCACCGCTTCCTCGACCTGCTCGACGACGCCCGCGAGCACGCC
>Ga0075423_10002610_pt1 | contig 16443 bp, 14 predicted proteins | sample SoiMethybrSBSTD2_FD_80114 | JGI IMG/M metagenome (GOLD analysis project Ga0075423, IMG submission 80114) | Bulk soil microbial communities from a Populus tree surrounding site in Tennessee, USA - Soil MetaG P. TD hybrid SBSTD2 | ecosystem: Environmental > Terrestrial > Soil > Tree plantation...
CCGGGCCGCTGGCTCTGGGTGGCGGAGGTCCTGCCGCTCCTCCATCCCGTGCGTCTGGCGCGTACGGCGTTTCGCGGCGAGATATCGCCGATCGTTTTGTGGGATCTGGCTTATATTCTGGCGGTGTCGGCGCTGCTATTGGCCTGGGCGCGCCGCGACATCGACCGCCGGCTGACGAGTTGAAAATCGAATTTGACTTCGACCGGGGGATGCGCAAGATTCGATCCGGAGGTGCCCATGGAAACCGCATCGGCGGGCGTCAATCCGAGCGTCCGCGATAACGACCTGCGCGGGACGATTCTCAACATCGCATGGCTCGCGGTTCTCCTCGGCGTCGCCGTCGAAATCATTCTGATCGCCGTCCAGGCGATATTCAAAACAGTCCCCGGTGTGAACGCGTTGGTCGCCGATCTCGTGGGGAAAATGTCCTGGTCGGTGATCGTCTGCGTCGGCCTCGCCTTCGGCAAAGCCGCGTCGAAAGGACAGACCGCGGCGACGGGCATCGCGGCACTGCTCTCCGCGCCGGTCGCCTTCACCGTCGCCCGCACGGTGCAAAAAAGCGTCAGCTACGCGCTCGGCCTCGCCGTGAGCGCCGCCTCCGCCGCATCGCCTTTCGTTCTCGGCACCTTGAAGGGACTCGAATATGCTGCTCTCGGCATCCTGCTGAGCTTGATCGCCAAGCAGCGCGCCGGCGTTGCGGCGCATATCGGCATCGGTTTTGTCGTCGGCGCCGTCTTCGGTGGCGCGCTAATCGTACTTCTCGCGCATTACGCGGAAGCGACGCCGGCGCCGCACGTCCTCGTCACTCAAGGACTCAACGAGCTGCTTTTTCCGATCGGGTGCTCGCTCGCGATCTTCGCCGCCGAGACGCTCGGAAAAAAAGGCGATTAATAGCGGTTAATAACTACGGAGTCCGGGTTCCTGAAATCTTTTTGATTTGCAGGCGACAGGTGTAGGCCTAAGGCCTCGATGAAAGGGGGGGCGTTATCTAAATAGCTTCAGTCTCGCAGTTATCTCCGGTGGCGGCGCAGACGGCGCGAGCCATTGCCGTAACAGGCAAGAGCCAAAACGACCGCCAGAAGCGCAACCAACGAGACCAGGTAATTGAGTTCGGTTTCCATCTCTCGTCTCCTCTCGCCGGCGCGCGTCTCGCTCGGCATCGACGCCGGCAGCAAAGACAAACGCAACATTCGTACCAGAGCCGAATACCACTTTTAGACGTAATTCAGCGCGATTGGTCTGTTTACGAAACGTGCGACAGGCCAAAATTTGGCTGGGTCCGCACCGCGCTGCACAATTTTGCAAAGAGGCGGAGGGTCTATTCGTAGCCGATCGCCGACACGATCGGGATCGCCGCCGCGCGTTTCGCCGGCAGATAGCCGGCGATCAGGCAGAGCACGACGGATGCGATGAGCGAAAGCACGGCGACTTCGGTGGGATAATAATACTGAAAGCTCCAGCCGGTGAGAAAGCGCGTGTTGTAGACCACGTGATGGTAGGACATGATGCCGCCCGCGATGAGACCGAGGATGCCGCCTAGAATCCCGATCCAGCCCGCCTCCGCCATGACCGTGCCCCGCAGTTGCTTTCGCGTCGCGCCGATCGCGCGCAGGACGCCGATCTCGCGCGTGCGGTCGAGCACGGACGCGAGCAACGTATTGATGACGCTGAAGATCGCGACGACGACGGCGACGATCTCGACCGCGTAGTTGACGCTGAACGACTGCTCCATCAGCCGCACGACGTTCGCCTTGAGCTCGCGGTGCGTGCTGACGAAAAGCTGGTATTCGTCGCCGTAGCCCCGGTTGATCGCGGCGGTGACGCTTTCCGGCTCCGCGCCGCGCGCGAGCCACAGGTCGAAGGCATCGACGAGATCGTCGCGCCAGAAGCGCTTGTAAAGGCTCCGCTCGATCAGCACGCTGCCCGAATCGGAAGAGTAGTCGATGTAAACGCCGATGATATTGAAATCCGCCGGCCCCGACGGCGTCGCGAGACGGATCGCGTCGCCGATTTTCTTGCCGAACTTTCTCTGGAAGCTCTCGCTCACGAGCACGCCTTTTTCCACCGCGAGATCTCGCAGCGCCCTGGCGCCGTCGCCGGAGAGCATCGGCAGCGTGCGCACGCGCGCCGAGCGCTCGGCCGAGAAAGACTCGATCATGATCGGCCGCCCCTGATAGTTCGAGCGGATCAGGCGGTAATAATCGACGACGACGACGCCGGGAATCGACTCCAGCTTCGCGCCGAACTCTTCCCGCAGCGGCACGTTCAGCGGCCCGGCGGTTTTCGCGCCGGCATGGACGACGAGATCCGCGGTGACCATGCGGTCGACCCAATGGAGCAGCGACTCGCGCACGCTCGCAACGAAGGCGGCGACGGTGAAGATCGCCGCCAGGCTGATCATCAGCGTCGCGATCGTCATGCCCGCGCGCCCCGGAGCGCGCCTGAGGCCGTCGCAGGCGAGCCGCGCCTCGTTGCGCAGGAATCCCGCGCGCGGCGGCAAGCGGCCGAGCGCGCGCCAGAAAAATCCCGCCCAGGCGGAGACGAAGAGCGGCGCCAGGAACGATAGGCCGAGGAGAAAGAGCATCATCGCGACGACGCCGAGCGTGAACTTCCCGACGCCGCCGAGACCGGATGGGCTGACGACAGCGAGCGCCGGCGCGAGGAGCAGCAGTAAGAGCCCGATCAGCGTCGCGCGCGACACCCCCTGCGACCGCGGCCGCCACACCGCCTGGCGCGCGCTTTCGAGCGGCGTCACGCGCGCCGCCTGCCACGCGGGATAAAGCGCAGCGATGAGCGGAATGCCGATGCCGCCGGCGAGGCCGACAGCGATTTCCGCAAAGCCGGCTGAGCCGGACGCCGCGTCGAACTGAAAAAACAGGCTGTTCACTGTCTGTCCGACCGAGTAAAGCGCCGCTTGCGCGAGCAGGAACCCCGCGCCGACGCCGGCGATGGAGCCGGCCAAGGCGAGCGCGAGCGCCTCCAGCACGAAGAGAGACAAGATCTGGCGCCGCAGAATGCCGAGGCAGCGGAGCGTGCCGATCTCACGCTTACGCTGGATGACCGAGACGGAAACAGTATTGAAAATGAGAAAAAATCCGACGAACAACGCGACCAGGCTGACGAAGAAGAGCCCGACCCGAAACGAGGTCATCAGCGACTCGACCTGCTCGCCGCGCTCGCGCGGGCGCAGCGCCTGCGCGGCGCCGCCAACGCGCGCTTGGAGCCGCGCACGCACCGACTCGACCGATTCTCCGCTCTCGATCGTGAGATCGACGATGTCGAGCTTGCCCTCTTTCCCGAGCGCAATCTGCGCCACCGGCAGGTCCATCAGCGCGAAGCTGCCGCCGAAGACCTTCGCCGCGCCCTGCTCTTTGAGCAGCGCGCGCACGGTGTAATCGCGCACGCCGCGGCTCGTCGCGAGGCGAAGCCGCGCGCCGACGGGCAGATTCAAGCGCCGCGAAAAGCTCTCCGTCAGCGCGATCGAGTCCGGCCGCGCGAGGAATTCGAGCGCAGCGTCGAGTGTGAATGACCCGCCGACGAACTCGTGCTCGCGAATCGAGGAGTCGGCGAGGAAATCGACGCCGTAAACATAGAGCTTCTCACCCTTCGCACCGACAAGCGGCAGGAAGCCTTCGACCGCGGGTGCCGCGTCGGCGACGCCGTGTGTGTCCCGGATCGCGGGAAAGAGCGCTTCACTGAGCCCGCTCTCCCCGTTCTCCACCTGGAGCACCGCCTTGCCGGCGATCAAGTCGATCGTGCGCTGGAACGAGCCGGTGAGCGTGCGGTTGACGAGCGCGATCGCGACGATAACCGCGACGCCGAGGACGATGCCGAGAAAAGTCAGCAGCGTCCGCAGCCGATGGCGCATCATGTGGCGCCAGCTTACCAGGCGGAGCAGCCGGAGCATCAGGGGATCTCCTCTGCCAGCCGCCCGTCGCGCAAATGGATCACGCGGTCGCTCCGCGCCGCCGCGTCGTGGTCGTGCGTGACCATAACGACGGTCGAGCCGGCGTCGCGGTTGATCGCGCGGATGGTCTCCAGGACGGCGGCGCCGGTCTTGGAATCGAGATTGCCGGTCGGCTCGTCGGCGAGGAGAATCGGCGGATCGAAGACGAGAGCGCGCGCGATCGCGAGGCGCTGGATCTCGCCGCCGGAGAGCTGCTCGGGCAGATGGTCGCGCCGCGCGGCGAGGTCGACGCGCGCGAGCAGCGCCTCGGCGCGCGCGTTCGCCTCGCGCTCGCTCCGGCCGTCGAGGACGAGCGGCAGCGCGGCGTTCTCGATCGCCGTGAGTGTCGGCAGCAGATTGAAAAACTGAAAGATGAAGCCGACATTCTTGCGGCGAAACAGCGTGACCGCGTCGTCGTCCATCTGCGAGATGATTTTCCCATCGACCAGGACGTCGCCCGCGCTCGGACGGTCGAGGCCGCCGACGAGATGCAGCAGCGTGCTCTTGCCCGAGCCCGACGGCCCCATGACGGCGGCGAACTCGCCGCGCGCGATTTCGAGCGACACGCCTGCGAGCGCGATCACCTCGCTCTCCCCCTGCGTGTAGCTCTTCCGCACGTCGATCAACCGGATCATGCGGCGCCGGCCCCGCTGAAGGCGATCTGCGGCGCGCACAGCTCGACGGCGACGGCCTGCCGCTCGGCGGCCTCGGCCTTGACGAGATTTTCCTTCGTCGGCTCGACGAGCGAGGCGAGATCGACGCCCAGGTGCTCCGGGCCGTACGGCTCGAGCTTTTCCAGCCCTCTTTGCCACAGCTTGATCGCGCCGATGAGCACGCCCTGCTCGAGCTTGTAGTAGCCGGCGGCGACTTGGATGACGCCTTGATAGAAGAGCCGGTCGTCGCCGTGCTCTTCGAGCCAGATCGCTTCGAGCGTCTCGTGGCACTCGAAAAAGAGCCCGCGATTGAACTCATCGATGCCTTGAACGAGGCGCGGGTCCGGCGGGTTCATGTTTGGGGGGATTTCCGATAGGATTCCATCTCGCTTTATAACACGCGCTTCATGGACAACGCCACGGACACGCTGCGTCTCAAGATCGACGCGCTCGCCTACGGCCCGTACGGCATCGGCCGCCATAACGGCCGGGTCATCATGGTGCCGCTCACCGTTCCCGGCGACGAGATCGAGGCCGCGATCGTCGAGGACAAAGGCAACTACGCCGTCGGCGAGATGCGAGCGCTCGTCGCGCCGTCGCCGGCGCGCCGGGAGCCGCCCTGCCCCTACATCGGCTCGTGCGGCGGCTGCCCGTGGCAGATGGTGCAGTATGAGACCCAGCTCCAGGCGAAAGAGACGAGCGTCGCCGACGCGCTCCGGCGCATCGGCAAGATCGAGAATTACGAGATGCTGCCGATCCTCGCCTCGCCGCAAGAATACCGCTACCGCCGCCGCATCCGCCTGCACGCGGGCCCGGGCCCGCGGCTCGGCTACCATCGGCTGTTCAGCCACCGGATCGTCGAGGTCGCATCGTGCCTGATCGCGACCGAAGGCGCGGACCGCCGCATCGACGCGACGCGCGCCTGGGTCGAGCGGCTCGCATCCCATCTCGTCGAGGTGGAGATCGTCGAGAGCGACGAGCCCGACGCCGTCGTGCTCGCGGGAAAGATCGACGGCACGATCGCCGCAGAGGACGACGCGGTATCGAAAAACTTTCTCGACGAGCATCGGGACGTCGCCGGGCTCGTGCTTTTCGGCAAGAACTGCCGTCGGTCGTGGGGCCGCAGCACGCTCATCGTCGAGCCGGAGGACGGGCTAAAGATGGAAGTCGACGCCGAGGTGTTCACACAGGTCAACCGTGAAGGCAACCGGCGCCTCGTGCGCGAGCTGATCCAATGGGGCGCCTTCGCCCCATCGGACCGCGTGCTCGAGCTCTACTCCGGCGCGGGCAATTTCACGCTGCCGGTCGCGCGCCGCGCCGGCGCGGTCGTCGCGGTCGAAGGCGACGCCCGCGCGGTCGAGAACGGCAAAAACAACGGGATCAAAAACGATTTGCAAAATATCCGCTGGATCCAGTCCCACGTGCCGCAGGCCGCCCGCCGCCTGCGCGAGGCCGGCGAGAAGTTCACCAAGATCGTTCTCGATCCGCCGCGCTCGGGCGCCAAGGGGCTGGAGCGGGACCTCGCCGCTCTCGGCGCGGATAAAATGTTCTATGTCTCATGCAACCCCGCGACGCTCGCGCGCGACCTCGCCGCGCTCGGGGGAAACGGCTATGGCGTGAAGCGTGTCCGCCCCCTCGATCTCTTCCCGCACACCTTTCACGTCGAGGCGTTGGCGGAGATCGTCCGAAAATAGTTTGACATGCCCGAACGTTTCGTTTTAGCTAGAGTCGAAAAGGAAAAATCCTCAACAAAAAATCCGTCGCGCGTTATAACCTTTAGGCGACGCTCGTAATCGCGCCGTGCCTCGAGTTCGCGCCCGGACGGGTAGGAGGTGCTAAGTATCCGGCTCCATTGGCATAATCAACGAACCGGAATACTACGTTGTAATCTCCGACCGGCCTCTGATATAGTCACCGCGATCAGGAGGACCCGATGTCACAGGCGAAGAAAAACCCTGCTCCCAAAGTCACCATCATCGGCAGCAAGGGCGCCGACCAAGCGATCAACTATCTTTTGGAAGACCGGCATGAGCTCGACTGGGTCGTCGCGGTGGGCCGCACGCGCGACGGCGACATCATCTTCTACGACAGCGGCGGCGACATCATCCAGGACCTCGGCGCGCTCGAATACGTAAAGGAGCGGATTCTCAGGGACTATTTCGGCGACAACGAAGACTGATATATAATGCTTTCATGCGTCAGACCGGGATCGCCAACCTGCCGCTTCACGGCGGCAAAGCGCCCCCCTGGCTCTTCCAGCGAATGGTCCGGCTCGGACGCGAGATCGCCCGACTGATCGTCGAGGACCAAGGCCCGCGCGAGCTGCTCGTCCGCATCTCCGACCCCTACTGGTTTCAATCCCTCGGTTGCGTTTTAGGTTTCGACTGGCATTCTTCCGGCGTGACCACGACCGTCTGCGGCGCGCTCAAGGAAGGCTTGCGCGGCATGGAGCGCGAGCTCGGGCTGGTCATCGCCGGCGGCAAAGGCGCCACCTCGCGGAAAACGCCCGGCGAGATCATCGCCGCTGGTGGGCGCTACGCCCTCGCGCGCGATCCCGATGAACTCGTCTATCTCAGCCGCTTGACGGCGAAGATCGACAACAACGCCGTCCAGGACGGCTTTCAGCTCTATCATCACAATTTTTTCTTCACGCTCGACGGCGCCTGGGCGGTCGTGCAGCAGGGCATGAGTGAGCGCTACGCGCGCCGCTACCACTGGCACTCCGAGGCGGTGCAGGAGCTGACCGTCGAGCCGCACGCGGCGATCTGCGCGAGCGTCAAAAAAGACCGCGTCTTGAATCTCGTCGCGGCGGAGAGCGTCCCGGCGCAGAATCTCATGACCGAGCTCTCGCACGAGACGCCCGAGAAGATCGTCCGCGAGCTGAATCTCATGAAAACGCTGAGCTTGCCCGCCCGCCACAGCGTCGCGGCCGCCGATCTCCGCCCCGAATCGATCGAGAAAATTCTCCTCAAGACCTACGAAGCCCAGGCGGAGAATTTCGAGGCGCTGCTCGGCATGCCCGGCGTCGGCGCCAAGACGCTGCGCGCCCTGGCGCTCATCTCCGAAGTCACCTACGGCACCGCCGCATCGTGGAAAGACCCCGCGAAGTTCAGCTTCGCGCACGGGGGCAAGGACGGCCACCCCGATCCGGTCAACCGCAAAGTGTACGACCAGTCGATCGAGATTCTAAGGAAAACACTCGAGCGCGCGCGCATCGAGCGGACAGAAAAAGACAACGCGCTGAAGCGGCTGGGGCGGATGTGGGGCGGCGGCCGCTGATTCGTGAACTAATCTCGCTCGACGGCGGTACGCTTACCGTAACCAGGGATCGAAAGAGCCGAAGCCGGAGAGCTCGCGGTCCCGGAAATCGCGTCGGAAAAAGAAGTCCCGGTCAAAATCGCGGAAGTCGCGCCGCAAATCCCGGCGGTCGCTCCGGATATCCGCCCGATCGTTGAAGATATCCTGACGGTCCCTGGCGATATCGCCCGTATCGGCTCCCCTGCGGATATCTCTCCGGAGATCGAAGCGGTCCGCTCGCAGATCTCGGAAATCGCTGCGGAGATCTCTCCGGTCCCTGAAGATGTCCTGGCGGTCGAAAAAGATATCGCCGCGGTCGCGCCGGAAATCGAACCTGTCTCGAAGACCGAACCTGTCATCCCGGAACCCCAATCCGTCGCCGCGGAAGCCGAACCCGCCACCCCGGAAATCGCGCCCCGGAGCGAAGCGAAACGGCGCGCCGCCGCCCGAAAATCCTCCAGCCGGCCCCGGACCGCGGGCAAAACCGCCGCCCCATGCCCAAGCGGGCGAGCCTGAAAGAAAGACCGACGCGGCGAACAGGCTTCCGAGAACAATGGTTCTCATACTGTTCATAGAAACCTCCTCTAACTATCTCTTTGTACCTTTTGACGTAACGCGGGAGTACGAGAGCTACAGAGAACCGTCGGGCTTTTCCCGCTTCTTCGAATAAAAAGACCTCAGTCCTGTTTCGGAGACAAAAAAGACAGCTTTGAATGAATCGTTCTTGAGATTGGAATAAGAATTTTAGTCTTTCTCGCCTATTGACAGCGGCACCTTCCATGTTACACGTATGGGGTAAATACCTTAGGACAATGGTGGGCCATTCCGTCTGAAGTAGTTCACCACGTCCGCCGATTGACCTGTTCGCCGGCGGAAGCGCGTACCTGGGAAGCTTGACAAAATGAGCCTAAGCCTGCCCGAAGTTAAATCCTTCTTTCGGCGACCGCTGCGCCTCCGGTATCATTTGATCACCGTCTTCCTGGTGACGATGACGCCTTTGTTTCTCTTCGCTGTCTACATGATCTATCGCTCCGTCGAGGAAGAGCGCGCCACGTTCCGCCGCGGCGCGATCGAGCGGACGCGCGCCATCATGACCGCCGTCGATAGCGAATTGAAGAGCTCGATAACGACGCTCGAAGCGCTCGCTACCTCGCGCGAGCTGGACGGCGACGATCTACGTCTGTTTTACGATGAGGCGATGCGCGTCTTTAAAAGTCAGCGCGACTGGACGACAATCAACGTAGCCGACGCGTCAGGACAGCAACTCATGAATTTGCTGCGGCCTTTCGGCAGCGAGCTTCCCCTGGTCGCGGAGCCCGACAAGGTCGGCATCGCATCTAAAACACAAAGGACCGTCATCGGAAACCTGGTATTGGGAACGACGACCAAGCAGCTCGACTTCGCGATCCGCACCCCTGTCGTGCGAAACGGTCAGACGAAGTACGTCATCTCCGGCGTGGTCAAGCCGACGGTCATCGGCGAGCTGCTCGCCAAGCAGCAGCTTCCGCGGGATTGGGTCTTGGCTGTAATGGACGCGAATCACCGAATCGTCACGCGCACATTAGACCCGGAACGGACGGTCGGCGAGATCGCCGCCCAGGGCCTGCGGGCGGCGCTGCCAGAGTCAGCCGAAGGATGGGGGCGCGGACGGAGTAAGGAAGAAAAAGACGTTTACCGGGCGTACACTCGCTCGCCGTTCAGCGGCTGGAGCGTGTCGATGAACATTTCCGCCCAGGTCGTCGATGCGCCGCTCCATGGCCCGCTGTTGTCTGTCGCGCTTCTCGGCCTTGGATTGCTGTCGCTAGGAATCGCACTGGCATTATTGCTCAGCAGCAGAACGGCGGCATCGATCGAATCGCTCTCAAGCTCGGTAGTCGATTTGGGCTTAGGTAAAGCAGCAGCAAACCATGTGCCCAGCCGTATCGCCGAAGTCGAGCACTTACGCGATGCTTTCTTGACCGCAAGGCGGCTCATCCAGGAGCGTTCGGATGAGCGCGACCAATTCGAGCGGGAGGTTTGGCGGCAGGCGAGCTTGCTGGAGCTGACGCACGACGCGGTTTTTGTTCGCGAGTTTCCGCACGGGCCGATCATTTATTGGAACCGCGGCGCGGAGGCGCTTTACGGCTACCCAAGAGCCGGAGCGATGGGGCATTCGCCTCATACGCTGCTCAAGACTTTTCATCCGCGCGGCATGGATTTCGTCGAATCCGAGCTAGCGGAAAAAGGCGAATGGTCCGGCGAGCTGATCCATACGACGCGGGACGGGCGAAAAATCTGTTCCGATAGCCGGCATGTTCTCGCCGTGCAAGCCGACGGGAAGCGGATAGTGCTAGAGACCAACCGCGACATATCCGTGCGCAAGCGGGAGGAGAAAACGCGGCAGGTTCAAAGCGCCGTGAACGGCATACTGGCGGAATCGCCCGCGCTAATAGAGGCTACGCCGAAGCTCCTTCGGGTCCTCTGCGAGTTAGGCGAATGGGATGTCGCCGGGATGTGGGAAATGGACCGCACCGCGAATGAGTTGGCCTGCGTGGAGGTATGGCATCCTGCCTCGGTCCCCGTGCCCGATTTTGAGGCTGATACGAGACCCAGGAGGTTCGCGCCGGGAACAAGTCTGGTTGGCCGCGTTTTGGAGAGCCGCGAACCGGAGTGGATCGCGGACGTGACCCGAGATAGGAATTTCCTGCGCGCTGCGTCGGCGCGGAATGATGGAATCCATGCGGGCTTTTGCTTTCCGATCAAACTAGGCGAGGAGGTGCTCGGCGCGATCGAATGCTTCAGCCGCGAGATCCGGCCGCCGGACGTCGCTTTCGTGCAGACGCTCAGCGCGATCGGCGGCCAGCTCGGTCAATTTATCCAGCGCAAGCGCGCCGAGGAGGCGCTTGAACTGCTGAACCGTATCCTGTCGAAAGATGCGGAGCCGGTCGCGTGAGCGGGAATCCGGTTGGAGGCTTACTTGGAGACTGGGATATGGCTCCTGAGGTGTTGCGGTTGCCGAAAGACTTTCGATTTGGAGATCTCGGATGAAAGGACTTTTGTCCTCGATCTGATCAAAGAGACTCCTTGTCCGCGCTGCAATACAAAGCCAAATCGAGACGCTGACCGAGCCGGTCGTGTGAACTGGCACGAGATCGTCAAATACAGCCTCTCAAGAACATCGCAGTAACGCCTCGTCGTAATCTTTTTAGAGCGAGGTTGAACCGCTTTCGCGCTAGCGGCCGATCTCCACCGCGAAATCTTCCCCCTCCCACCGTCCCTCCGCCATCCAATAAAACGTAAAGCGCAGCGGCGCGTGCTGCGCCGGTGGAATCGCGAGATCGACGTAATGGACGCCGAGATTGGTCGATTGCGCGACGTCGTCGGAGAGGTGCGCCCATTCATCGGCCGTCCAGCGCAGGCGAAACGGCGCGCCGGCGACGATGCGAAGCGTCGCGCCCGGCGCGGCGCTGCGGATTTGACGGGTGAACTTCCAGACCTCCGGCGCCTCGCGGCCGTTCCGCGCCGCGTAGCGCTGCTCGACGACGGAGACGCGGTCGAAGATCGCCTCGTCCCACGCCGATCGGAGCAATTTCATGTACTCGGAATGCGCCCACACGAGCGGCATCGCGGCTCCGGTCGCCCGGCCGCAATAAAGCTCCAGCCACGGAATATCGGCCCGGTCCCAGACCTGCTCCGGCAGCATGCCGCCTTTCGTCGCGAAGCCCTCGATCGCGCGCACGAGGTCGGCGATGGGCCGGCCCGCGGCGAGTTCGTAGTGCGCGCGCTCGCCGGTGAGGAGCGGCCAGGCCCGCCCGCGGCCCCATCGATCGAAGCCGCGCCCGTCGTCGCGCTGGCCGTAGCCGTCGTGATTGTAGCGGCGCCAGCACGGGCCGAACGGAGTCTCGACCTTGAGCACCGCATCGACGACTTTGAGCGAATCCTCGATCACCGGGTCGCGCGGCCGGCGCACACCGTAGCGCACGAGCTCGAGAAAACCGGCGTCCACGATATCTTTCGCCGGAAACTCCCACAGTTCGCCCGGCGCGCGGTTCTTGATGCCGAGAATACCGACGTTCGGGTCTTCGACGGGGCGCGGGTTTTGCGGATCGACCGGATTGATGCGGATATAGTGGCGGGCAATGCCCGGCACGAGCGCCCCCTGCGTCGTGACGGTCCAGCGCTCGATGCGCGCCTCGAGGAAATCGGCGTATTCCTCGATGAACCGCGCCGTCGCCTCGTCGCCGCGGCCGCGCGCGAAGTCGGCGGCGCAGACGAGCCCCGCGATATGCGCCGCCAGAGTCGACGGCGAATAGCCGCTGTTCTCCTCCCAGCGCTCCTGATGCGTCGCCGGCCCCTTCTCGATGAGAAAGCGCGCGGCCTTCATCACCATCGGATACGGATCGAACTCCTGCAGGGCCCCCAATTCCTTGAGACGCCAGGCGAGAATGACTGGGAACGCCACCTCGTCGAGTTGGATGCCGATCCAGTGCGGCCTGCCGTCGATCCAGAAATTCTGGTTGAAGCCGCCGTCGGGCCGCTGCGCCGCGGCGAGATAGATCAGAGCGCGGAGCGGCGTCTCCGTGTCGCCGGTCGAGAGCAGCGCCGAGGCGCTCTGGCACAAGTCGCGCGTCCACACGAGATGATAGCCGCCGAGGCCGTCGTCGTCGCTCCGCTCTTCGCCCCACGGAATGCTGAGCGAAGCGATGAGCGCGCCGGGGAAGCTCTTGTCCTCGTGCGCGTGCAGCAGCGTGTGGCTGATGCAATAGAGCCGCCCGCCGTCGCCGGCAACGCGCTCCAACGGGTGCGAATGGCAGCGCACGCGCTTCCACTGGTCCTCGAAGCGGCGCCGCTGCTCCTCGAAATGGACACCGAGCCCCTGCATCAAGGTCGTCGTCGCCGCCTGAAAGCCGGGGCCGAAGCCCACGCCGATCGTGAATTCGCGCGACGCGGAGAGATCGATCTCGGCCATCATAGCCACATTGCCGTCGGCGGCGTAGTCGAACTCCCAGTCCATGCGGAAGTTGTCGTGGAGATCGGTCCAGCCATCGCTCGCGCCCACGTAGCCGCACGACGTGCGCTTGAACGGCGCGGTCGCGCCCAGAGCGAGATAGACCCAGTTGCGAAAGGCGACGAGAACCGTCCGGCCGCCGGCCTCCGCGCGCGCGGCGCTGTTGCCCCAGCCGCGGCCTTCGAGGTGCGGCGCGAGGAGGACATAGAGATGGAGCTTCTTGAGAAACTCCTCATCGCCTTCGAGACGCGTGTGCACGAGGACGCAGGAGAGATGCGGGTCGGCGATGACCTCTTGGAGGAGGGCATAGCGTCCGAGCGGATCGCGCGAGGTCAGACGAAAGCCTGGCGCGTGATGATCGATGTAGTCGCCCTCGTAGAGGAGATCGCGCTTCTGTTCATGAAAGAAGGATTCGCCGTCGGTGACGAGGTACTGCAGGTCGCGCGTCTGCGGCATGTCGACGCGCGGATAGTAAATCTCGTTCAGGATGCCGTGGGAGGCCGTATACCAGACGCGGCTCGCCGTGTGATAGGCGGTCCCCACCCCTTCCTTGGTGCTGTGGGTCCACGCCGGCGGGTTGCCGGGCGCGCCGAAGGCGGCGCGGCCTTGCAGTAGATTTTGCAAATGGCCTCCTCACGCCCTGCCCGCTCCAGCAGATCGCTCTGGAGGATTCGGCAGGCGCGCTTGGCAACAAAAATACTTTAGTTTTGACGCCGCGCCAAGGGCGGCGCAGCTCCAAGCGCGGAAGATGGTGTCGCTTCGTGCCGCAGAGAGGCGAACCGTAAGCCGTTTAGGTCGCCGCCCGGTCTTGCGCCCCGCGTACCTATTCTTAAAGTTACCCTCCCCTCTTGACTCGCGCCGCCCTGCGCGGTTCATTGATTCTATCGGCCGCGGTCGTCTTTGGCTGATATAAAATTCTTCGCCGTTCTGGTTCGTCGAACGAATCAGCGCGAGATCCGGTTGGCTTATGCCGTCACGATGGACAACCTATTTACGCTGCTTTAAATGCGATTGTGAGTTCATCCTGAACCGCGTCTCGATCGCGGAAGCCTACAGCGTGCCGCGGGTCGTTCCCTGCCCGTATTGCGGCGCCAAGCCCAACTCCGGGGCCGCCGCGCTGCACAGGGTCATGTTTCTCCGCGCGACGACGGTTCCCTACCGGCGCGCGGGCGACGGCGACGCATGGCACTACAGCGAATACTGCTCGGCGTGGCCGAATGAGAACTTCGTCGAGATCGACATGCCGCCGAACGGAGAAATCTGCAACGAGTGCCGGGCGCTCGAGAGCGAACACAACCCGACGTAGGCGCTTTATGCGGGCGGGCGAACGTATCTGGAGCATGGATCTCCGCTGCCCGGCTTGCGACGCGCTCTTTACGGTCCGCACCGCGAGTAACGATGTCTGGGAGACGTTGAAAACCACCACGTGTCCTGAGTGCAAGGGCCAGAAAAGAAAAGACACGCCCTTCATCAAAACGGGGCCGCTCATCGTTAAAATCGAGCGCGAGCGCGGCTGAGCCGCACCGATCGGCGCCGATCGACCAAGAAGTCCTCCCCCCAACTTTCTCCTATAGCGGCATTGCCAAATTTTATTGACACCCGTAAGAGAAGCGGATTATGCCTATCCTGTGCGCAAGCATCCGCTGATGGCATATAGGGGGCAGAAAAATTGGCCCCCCGTTTGGCTGTGGACCGGGAGAGGTGAGAACAAACATCCGCACGGCGAGGTCGGCGTCTTGAAGGAGGTTCATATCGTGGTCGCCGATCCGCTGGCGCCGGCAAACCCGCGGCCTTATTACAGAGTTTATCTCTTCATGGATTACCGCAAGAGCTCCTACGTCGGCTGTTTGTTGTTCGACGACGCTTCCGCCTGCCGGCAGATCGGCGAAATCTTAAAAAACAACTGCGGCAAGAGTCTCGAAGAGATCGGCGCGATCGACTTGTCCCAGCTGCTTTAGTCCCGCTCCGGACGGCCGTGCACGGCGTCGATAGCGCGAAAGCATCGGGCGCTCATCAATCGCGGATGGTCTGCAGGAACCACTCGCTCGGGATTTCTTTCCCGAAGCCCGCCGCGCGCGCCCGGTCGTAGATGAGCGAGCTTACCGTTACGAATTGAAGCCCCTTCACACTGTCTTCGCCGCCGACCTTGATACCGCTGGAGGCGGAAACCTCCTCGTCTTTGAGCCGCCCGGGAACGCGGTCGCCGATAAGATCGGCCAGCGCCACGAGCCGTCCGCGAAAGTTCTTGTTCCTATTCTCGCGCGCGCGGCCGCCGCCCATCGCCTGTTGCAACGCGTCGCTGCTGCCCGCGAGGTAGGTCGGAAACCCCTGCGAGTCGTCGATCGCCGCGCCCTCGATTACCTGGCTGGCGGGGCCGCCGCCGATGCAGAGATCGAGCTTCGGATTCACGTCGTTGGCGAATTCCCGCGACACCTGCGTCAGATGCATCCCGCTCTCGATGAGGCGCGCATAAACGGTAGGCTCCTTCGAGTTGGTGCAGCTCGCCAGGATGTCGACGCCGCGCGCCGCCTCTTCGGCGCTTCCGCAGGGGATCACCTCGATGCCGAGCTTGGCGCTCATCTCTTTGGCGTAAAGCTCGCGGTGCTCCTTCGTGGGGCTGAAGACCTTGGCTTGCTTGATGGATCGCACGCAGGCGAAAGCCCTGAGGTGCGTGCGCGCCATTCCGCCCGAACCGAGCATGCCCACGACCGCGGCATTCTTCCGCGCGACATATTTGGCGCCGAGCGCGTAAAGCGCCGCGACGCGCATATGCTGAAGGTAGCCGTCGTTGATTATCGCGAGCGGCGCGCCGTCCTCCGTGCTGAAGAGAAATACGAAGCCGCAATAGAGTCCCGGGCTGACGCAGTATTTGTCCTCGACGCGAACGCCGTGGCGGACGGGCCAGCCGACGATGTCCGATTTCATGCGGATCGCGAACCGCTGCAGGCTCTTGCTCGATCCCTCCATTGTCCCCCAGCGGTGAAACTTCTCGCGATCCGGCGTCTCGGTGTAGACGTCGACGCGCGGCCGTCCGGCAAGCTCGCCCCGCGCCAATTCTTTATGCCCCTCCTCTATCACCCGCAGCGTGTCCTCCATCGTGAGGACTTTCTCGACTTCATCGTTGTTGATGAAAAGCATATAGAAGCCCTTCCCGCCCGGCGCGTTAATGCTGCTTCAGCCACTCCACGATATCCGCAATCACCGCCGCTCTGTCCACATTGGTGAGGTGATGATTACCGCCGGCGACTGGACGGTGGGTCGCGGCGCCTTCGAGCTTGCGGTACAGCAGCTCGCCGTGGGCGAACGGTACGGTTTCATCGGCGGTGCCGTGGACGATCAGCACCGGTTTTTTCAAGCCCGCGGCGATTTTCGCGGCGTCGGCCGTGCGGAAATGTTTCTCCTGAAGCGGTCCGAAGCGCTCCTCGAGAATCTTCCTGGCGTTAGGGTTGTCTTCGAGAATCTGCGCGAGCGTTACAAACGGCGCGATCGCGACACCCCCGGCGAAGGCGTCTTCTGTCGCCGCGGCAACCAGCGTCATCGTGGCGCCGGTCGACTGGCCG
>Ga0075423_10002612_pt1 | contig 16440 bp, 17 predicted proteins | sample SoiMethybrSBSTD2_FD_80114 | JGI IMG/M metagenome (GOLD analysis project Ga0075423, IMG submission 80114) | Bulk soil microbial communities from a Populus tree surrounding site in Tennessee, USA - Soil MetaG P. TD hybrid SBSTD2 | ecosystem: Environmental > Terrestrial > Soil > Tree plantation...
GTCGCCGAGGAGGGCGTCCGTACGCTGCTCTGGTTCCACCCCGCTATCTGGTGGCTGATCGAGCGCATCCAGCTCGCCCGCGAGCAGGTCGTCGATCAGATCACGATTCGCCTGACCGACTCGCGCGAGCGCTATGTCGACGCCTTGCTGCTCGTCGCGCTCGCGAAATCCCCAATTGCGCTCGTACCGGCGCCGCTCTTCTTGAGAAAGCGTCTCCTGAAGCAACGCGTCGCCCAGATTCTGCAGGAGACCACGATGACGACACGCCGATTGATTGCCTCGCTCAGCGCCAGCGCCGCGGCCTTGACCGTTGCCGCCGGGGTCGCGATTCAGTTCTTTCCGTTGAAGGCGGAAGGACAGCCGTCCAGCAACGAGCCGGTTCAAATTCTGAAAGGTGGCGAGCACCTGCTCCACGGATCGCTCCCCGAGTACCCACGCCGGGCGATCGAACAGAAGGTCGAGGGCGACGTCGTGCTCGATCTGTCGCTCGACGATCGCGGAGAGGTGTCCGACGCGCGCGTGCTCTCGGGACCCGACGAGCTGCGCCGCGTGGCGCTCGAGTCGGTCCTGCAGTGGCACTACTCGCCGGCGAGCCTGCAGTCGACGTCGGTCCAGGCGACACTGCGCTTCCGCATGCCGACGGGTGAGGCGAGCTTCGAGGGACGCAAATTCGCGCTCGCTGAAAAGATAGAGATCGAAGGCGGCGAACTCACCGCGGCGCGCAAGGCCGAGCACGTCATGAAGGAGGTTTCGGAGAAACTCCAGGATCCGACGGTTACCGGCGCCGAGCGCGACGAATTCAAGAGTCGGTACGCGGAAGCAAGAATCATCCTCGAAAAACTTCGCGCTGATCGCGAAAAGGGCGTGGCACAGGAGTCGACCGGCCCGCTCAAGCTCGCGCAAATCTCCAGCGAGCGCCTGACGGAGACCACCAGGCAGGAAGTCATCGCCCGCGCCGGCATCCACGTCGGCGATGCGTTCACGGACGAACTCGTGAAGCGGGTCTTCGAAGCCGCCGGCGCGGTCGACGAGCATATCAATGTGAGTATTCGCAACAATGGGCGGGGAGGGATGGTCATTACGTTGATCAATCCCTAGGGTGCCAGGGTGCAGGGTGCCAAGGTGCCAAGGTGCCAAGGTGCCAGGGTGCCAGGGTGCGGCTCAGTCGCTGCTACCATGAACGCACCTTGGCACCCGTCGGGCACTCTGGCACCTTGGCACCCTGGCCCTCTGGCACTCTGCACCCTCGTCGATGAAGCGGGTGATCGTTGTCGGCGCCGGCGCCGCGGGTACGATGGCCGCGATCTTCGCGGCCGAGGGCGGCGCCGACACGACACTCCTCGAGCGGACCCGCGACGGCGGCCGCAAGATCCTGATCAGCGGCGGCGGGCGCTGCAACATCCTTCCTTCGCAGATGGACGAGTCCCGCTTCGTCACGGACTCGTCGCCGAATACACTCCGAAAAATCCTGCGAGCGTGGCCGCTGCGCGAGCAGATCGCGTTCTTCGAGCAGGACGTCGGCATCCCTCTCAAAGAAGAACGCGAATCGGCGAAGCTCTTCCCGGTGTCGGATCGCGCCCGCGACGTGCGCGATGGGCTCCTCGAGATGGCGAGGCGCAAGGGCGTGCACCTCCAGATGGAGATGGCCGTCACTGGCCTGAAGCGAGAGGGCGGTAGCTGGATCGTCACCACTCAGAGCGCATCGCCGCTGTCGCTCACCGCCGACGCCGTGATTGTCGCCAGCGGCGGCCTTTCAGTCCCAGCGACCGGCAGCGACGGCGCCGGCCTTACGATCGTCGAATCGCTGGGTCATACGATCACGCCGCCGTACGCCGCGCTGACGCCGCTCCTGTCACGCAACAAAGCTTTTTCCACTCTGGCGGGCGTGTCGCTTCCGGTCACGCTCGACGCGCGCGCTGATGGCGATCTCGACGCTCGCGCGACGGGAGGCTTCCTCTTCACGCATCACGGCTACAGTGGACCCGCCGTGCTCGATGTCTCGCACGTCGCCGTCCGCTCGATCGAGAAGGGGCCGGCGCGCATCAACGTTCAATGGACTACGCTCGGCGAGGCCGAGTGGACCGCCGCGCTCTCGCCGCGCGGCTCTCGCACGGTCGGCGCCGCCGTTCGAGCCGAGTTGCCGACCCGTGTGGCGGACGTGCTTCTGGACAGCGCTGGAATCGATCCGATGCTGGTGCTCGCGAACCTGAGCCGCCGCGATCGGATCAGACTGATCGAGACGCTCGTACGCGGGCCGCTGCCGTGGACCGGCCACGAGGGTTACAAAAAGGCGGAAGTCACCGGCGGTGGCGTCAATCTGTCAGAGATCGATCCAAAGACGATGGAGAGCCGCAGGTGCAAGGGGTTGTTCCTCTGCGGCGAGATCCTGGACGCGTTCGGTCCGATTGGCGGCTACAACTTCTTCTGGGCGTGGTCGACGGGGCGCGCTGCCGGCAAGGGCGCCGCAGCCTTTTTTGCGCGGTGATACTCCGCGAGCTTGTCGTTGGCTGACGCGATGACGGCGATCTCCTCCGCGATTTCTCGCAGCCGCGATCCCGGGATCATCAGATACAGCTCGTCGTCTCCAAGATCCGTGTAGACGCGGTTGCCGATACAGCCGCTGCTCATCACCGAGCCGTGTGCCATCGCGGCCGGAAGAGCCATGCAGGTCGGCCGGCCGAGCAGCGGCAGCTGCGACGCCGCGCCGGCGCGAGCGGCGGCTTCCTGCAACCGCATCAACGGAGCCGGACGCCCCGCGGCAATCACCACATCGGGATCCACGACCGTCTCGGCGAGCGGCGCGTAGTAGGTCGCCGCGGGTGTTGCCCCCAGACGTGGAATCGACGGCACTTCTTCCAGCCGCACGTAGCCGATGCCCGCCATCAACGACAGCGTGTCCTGCAGCTCCGACGCGCGCGCGGGCGGGAGATCGATCGCGTGCGTATAGGCTCCGATCGGGCAGTTCAAGTGATCCGCGGGCTCCGTGTAGAAGCCGCCCTTCGTTGTCCCAGTGTGGGTCCCAGTGTGGGTCCTAGTGTGGGCCAAGCGCCAGAAGCTGCACCCGGATGGGACGACGCCGGTGAACTTCTCGACGCCTGGCGGCGGCGATTGCAAGTACGCGACCGAGATCAAGCGGAGGTCGCCGGCGCCCGAAAGGAGCGCCTTGCTGACAGCAGCGTAGTCGATGGGCATGAAGTTTCCCACACTATCGAACGGGAGCGATCGGGTCAAGATGTTCCACTTCGAACTTCAGACTTCAGACTTCAGCCTTGTAGAATGTCCACTCATGCCGAGTCTGATTGAAGCGATCGCGCTCAAGCGCAAGATGTTCTTCGAGCACGACAACGCGCCGTATCACTGCCTCGACGTCGAGATCTCCAAGCCGACGGCCCGCGGTGGCCAGACGCTCGTGCGAATCAAGATGCGCAACCTGCTGACGCGCGCGGTGTTCGACCGGACGTTCAAGGCAGGCGACAAGTTCAAGGAGCCGGACCTCGAAGAGATCACCGCCTCCTTCCTCTACGCCGACAGCGGCGGCTTCCACTTCATGGATCAGGAAACGTTCGAGACATTGACGCTCGGCAGCAACATGATCGGCGACGATCGCCAGCTGCTGGTCGACAACGTGCTCGTGCAGGTGCGGAAATACAACGGCGCGCCGATCGGCCTCGAGTTCCCGCCGCACGTGGAGCTGACCGTCGTCTCGACCGAGCCGGGCGCCCGCGGCGACACCGCCAGCGGCAACGTCACGAAGCTCGCGGTACTCGAGACCGGCCTGGAGATTCGCGTGCCGCTGTTCATCAAAGATGGGGAGAAGGTGAAGGTCCACACGGAAACGCGCGAGTTCGCCGGACGAGCGTAGCGATGGCCGTCAGGAGTCAGTCGCCGTTGGTCGCCGTGGTGATCGCCCTGTGCTCCCTGTCCTTGATGTCCTCGGCGATCGCCATTTCGGGCCAGACCGTACCGTCCGACAACGCGCTGCGGGTTCGAATCGAGGAAATCCGGCAAAAACCGTCGACGTTGGTACGCGGCGATCGCCTGTGGCAACCGGAGGCCGTCGCGAAGTTCATCGAGGCGCGCGCATTGTCTCCGGTGTGGCGCCTGCCGAAGGCGGGCGACGAAATCCTCAAAGCCATCCGCGCATCCGAGCAGAACGGTCTGACCCCGGCCGACTATCACCTCGCCGCGATCGCCTCGGCGCTCGAGGCGTACGCGCGAACACCGACCAACGAGCTCGGCACCGAGTTGCAGATCCTCATCACCGACGCCGCCGCGGCGCTCGCGGATCACCTGCAATACGGCAAGGTGCGGCCGTCATCGCTCGACAAGCGATGGAACGTCGACCCTCGCCTCGGCTCGCCTCCATTGGACGCGACGCTCGCTCAGATCGCCGGCGCACCCGCGCTCGACCAGGCATTGGCCGGCCTCGAGCCGAAGCACTTCATTTATCAGGGCCTGAAGCTCGCCCTCGGACGGATGCGCACACTGGCCGCAGCCGGTGGTTGGCCGACGGTTCCTCTCGGAGCGGCGATCAAACCGGACGCAAAGGACTCGAGGATTCCCACGATCCGCAAGCGGCTCGCGTCCACCGGGGAGCTGAAGGCGGCGACGGAGGAGACGACCTACGACGCCGACCTCCAGTCAGCGGTGAAAAACTTTCAGGCTCATCACCGGCTGACGGACGACGGGGTGATTGGTAAGGGCACGATCGATGCGATGAACGTGCCGGCCGATGCGCGCGTCGCGCAGCTGCGAGCGAATCTCGAGCGCGCGCGGTGGGTCGTCGAGGGTCTGGGCGACAGCTTCGTGCTGGTGAACCTCCCCGCGTTCAAGGTCTATGTCATCCGCGACCGCAAGAACGTCTGGGAAACGCGCACGCAGATCGGCCGGGAGGCGCGCCAGACGCCGACATTCCGGGCCGAGCTGAAGTATCTCGTGCTGAACCCGGACTGGACGGTGCCGCCGACGATTCTCGCCAAGGACGTCCTCGGCGGGATGCGCGCGGGGCAGAACACGATTGCCAAGAAACGGCTGACGATTCTCGACGATCGCGGCCAGGCAGTCGATCCCGCGACCATCGACTGGCAGGCGGCGACGCCGCGCAACTTCCGCTACACGCTGCGACAGCCGCCGGGCGCCGACAACGCGCTCGGGCGCGTGAAATTCATCTTCCCCAACGAGTACTCGATCTTCCTGCACGACACGCCGAGCCAGGAGCTGTTTGCCGCCGATCTCCGCATCTTCAGCTCGGGATGCATCCGCGTCGAGCACGCGCTGGATCTCGCGGGCGTGCTGCTCGAGCACCACTCGACGTGGACGCCGGAGCGCGTCCGGACCGCGCTCGAGTCGAAACAGTCGCAGACGATCTTTCTCGACAAGCCGCTGCAGGTCCTGATCGTGTACTGGACGGCCTCGGTCGGCGCGAGCGGCGAGGTCCGCTTCGCGAAGGACGTCTACACGCTCGATCCACCGCTGCTGCGCGCCCTCGGCGCCGTGAGGTGACACGATGAATTCGCGGGAATTGCTGATTGATACCTTCGCGTTCATGCCTCCACGTCATGCGATCGACGGGCTCAGCCCGGCGGACGCCGAACGGCGATTGCCGAACGCACCGCATTCGATCGCGGAGATCGTCGCCCATCTGGTGTTCTGGCAGACATGGTTCACACGGCGCGCCGAGGGGATCCACGACGCGATGGTCACCAGCGCCGCTCTCGGGTGGCCGGCTGTCGCCGATGGATCTTGGAACGACCTCCGATCGCGATTCGAGGCCGGCCTCGAGCGGCTCGCCGAGGTCGCCGGGAACGTCAGCAACGCCGACACGCTGCTGTCGCCGCCGCTCGAGTTCCCGCCGCTGGCGCACTACACAATCCGCGATACCGTGACGCACGTGGCGAATCACAACGCGCATCACTTCGGACAAATCGTGGTGCTGCGGCAGATGATGGGGCTCTGGCCGCCGCCTTCCGGAAGTTGGACATTTTGAAGGCTGAAGTATGAAGTCCACGTCAATCGGTGCCATCGCCGCGCTGTTCATTCTCGCGTCTCAGCAGACGAAGAGTCCGAACCTTGGGAACGACCCCAACGGAAACCCGTTGCGGTTGGCATTCAAGACCGGGCACGTCTCGAACTATGACGAAGCCAAGGTGCCCGCCTACAAACTGCCGGATCCGCTCGTGCTCGCGAACGGCAAACCGGTGAAGGACGCGAAGACGTGGCGCAACGAACGGCGGGCCGAGATTCTGCGACTATACGAAACTGAGATCTACGGTCGCGTGCCAGCGTCGGCGCCGAAAGTCAGCTGGCGCGTCGCCGATACCGAAACGGGGGCACGCGAAGGAACGGCAGTTCGAAAGCGCGTCGTCGGCAAGATCGGCGATGGCCCCGAGGCGCCCGAGATCAACCTGACGGTGTACACGCCGGCCGCGGCGAAGCGTCGCGTGCCGATGATCCTGCTCGTGAACTTTGGCGGCGGACGAACGCCGCCGCCTGCCGCTGCCGGCGGGCGGGGAGGGTTGCCGACGGATCCGCCGGTTGCCGCGGACATCATCGCGCGCGGTTGGGGCTATGCCACCGTCGGCTATCTCGACATCCAGCCGGATCGGATCAACACCTGGAACGAAGGCGTCATCGGCCAGGCACTCCGGCAGTCACCAGCCAGGACCGAGCCTGCAGCTGACGAATGGGGCACGATCAGCGCCTGGGCGTGGGGCATCAGCCGGATCATCGACTACTTCGAGACCGATAGTTCGGTAAATGCCAAACAGATCGCGATTCAGGGACACTCACGGCTGGGCAAGACCGTGCTCTGGGCCTCCGCGCACGACGAGCGGATCGCCGCAGTCTTCTCGAGCTGCGCCGGCGAAATGGGATCCGCGCTCGCCCGCCGCGATTGGGGTGAGACCGTCGACGACATGGCGCAGAACTTCGCCTGGCAGTTCGCCGGTAACTTCCAGAAGTGGCCCGGCCGCTGGAACGAGATGCCGGTCGATGCACACATGCTGATCGCGCTGAGCGCGCCGCGGCCGGTTTTCATCACCGGCGGCACGACCGATCAGTGGGCGGATCCTGTCGGCGAGTTCCTGTCCGAAGTCGCCGCCGGTCCGGTCTATCGCTTGCTCGGAAAGAAAGACCTGGGCGCGACAACGCTGCCGCCACTCGATAGGCCGCTGACGGCGGGCGATCTCGGCTGGCACTACCACACCGGCGGCCACACCGCGACGCCGGCGGATTGGACAGCGTTCTTGGAATTCCTCGGCAAGTACTTCAAGTGAGAGTCCTCATCACAGGTGGCGCGGGCTTCCTTGGCTCTCGCTTGACGCGCGCGCTACTCAAGCGCGGGACGCTGCGAGGCGCCGACGGTCAAGAACATCCGATCGATCGCATTACGGTCATCGACGTCACGGCCTCCGACGCGATCGATCCGCGTGTCGTTCCGATCACCGGCGACCTGGCGGATCCCGCACTCGTCGCGGCAGCTGTCGACGCTGACACGTCGTCGATCTTTCATCTCGCCGCCATCGTCAGCGGCATGGCCGAGGCCGACTTCGACATCGGCATGCGCGTCAACATCGACGCCTCGCGTGTGCTGCTCGACATCTGCCGACAGCGCGGCCACTGCCCGCGCCTCGTGTTCACCAGCTCGGTCGCGGTGTACGGCGGCGATGTGGCCAACGGCGTGGACGATCGGACGGCGTTGCAGCCACAGTCGTCGTACGGCATGCAGAAGGCCGTGGTCGAACTGCTCATCAGCGACTACACCCGAAGAGGATTCATCGATGGGCGCGTGCTTCGGATGCCGACGATCAGCGTGCGGCCGGGACGACCGAACGCCGCCGCCTCGTCGTTCGCGAGCGGCATCGTTCGCGAGCCCCTCAACGGCGAGGACGCCATCTGCCCGGTCTCGCCCGAGACCCGCCTGTGGCTGCTCTCGCCTGACACCGCCGTCGAGTGCCTGCTTGCCGGCCACGACCTCGCCTCGGAAGCGCTCGGCGGGAACCGCAGCGTCAACATGCCGGGCCTCTCGGTCAGCGTCGCCGAGATGGTCGCCGCGCTCGAGCGTCAGGCCGGCCCGGATGTCGTTCGCCGCATTCGCTGGCAGCGGGATCCGCGAATCGAACGGATTGTCGCCAGCTGGCCGGGTTCGTGGGATGCGTCTCGCGCACGCGCGCTCGGGTTTCCCGGCGACGCGTCGTTCGACACGATCGTGCGCCGCTACATCGATCAGATGGAAGAACGCGAACCCGCTACTTCTCCCCGAACACCCCGCGCCTGAGCAGATACCGCGTGTGCCACGAGTAGAGGATCCACGCGACGGTCGCGGTGATCGCGAGTGCGATCACCTCCGTCGGCGACTGCGTGAACGTCGTCTGCTCGATGAGGCGCGCGATCGTGAGTCCGGTCAAGCCGAGGGCGACGATGCGCAGCGGCGATCGCCGCTCCAGGCGTTTCTTCATCATGCTCAAGGTCTTCACCTCGTGGTCGGCCGGAAGCTTCACGGCGGCCGCGTCGAGCGCCGGCCCTTCGGCTCGAAGCGACGTCGCAAGCTCGGCGTCCTGCGCGAGATACGCGTCCACCAGCTTGCGCGAATCGTCGCTGGCTTCACCGGCGGCGATCAGTCCCGACAAATCGCGAATGACGTCGCGAGTGACGTTCACGGTTCCTCCTCCGGTATCGCTGCCAGCCGCGCGCGAGCGCGATGCACTTTCACTTTCGCCGCGCCGACCGAGATTCCGAGCGCGGCGGCGATCTCGTTGTAGCTGAGGCCGCTCTCCGCCCGCATCAACAGTGCCGCGCGGTCGATCTCCGGAAGCTGCTGCAGCCGCGCCAGCAGGCGCTCGAGATCGATCCGCGCGATGCTGGCCGCTTCCGGACTCGGCCTGGCGGCGTCGGCCATCTCCTCCAGCGGCTCGTGGCGCGCACGCTGACGGATATCGGCGCGATACAGATTGCGCGCAATCATGAACAAGTACGCCTTCACTGTTCCGACCTCGATCGCCTGCGGCGACGTCCAGGCTCTGACGAAGGTCTCGGCCGCGATGTCATCCGCCTGATCGGGATGCCCACAGAGGAACAGTGCGAAGCGATAGACGTCTGGCGCGTAGCGGCGGTAGAGCGCCTCGAAGGTCATTCACGGAGCAGGAAGAACGCGAGGATGACGGCGGCCAGACTCCACAGGATGATGGTCGCCTGCTGACGACGCCGCTTCCGAAAACGCGCAACTTCGGTCGGGACGAGATAGTAGGTTCCGGCCGACGCCGTGGCAAACAGGCCGCGTTGAGTCAGCCCGCGAAAAACGTGCGAGTCTCGCAGACCGAGCGCGTCGAGCGTCGAAGCAGCGGCCGGGTCGGTCGCCTTCGCCTGCTCGAACCGGCGGAGATACCGATCCTGCTTCGCGATCAAGAACATCTTCGTTCCCCCTGCCCCAGTCACCGGGGCTTGGTAGAGTACGAAGATCCCGGCAAAAGGTTACAGGCCGACCACGACCGGGTCAGGCGGGCAATTCTTCTTGCGTCGGCAAGCCGTGCACGCGCCGGCCTTCGACCCCTTCGTAGGCCGCCGAAATCTTGTAGAGCTCGAAGCGTCCATCGGCGGCGTACTCGGCGACGCGGCGCCGGAGGGCGTCGCGCGCACGGGTCGGCATCGGCTTGAAACCGCGCGCGATCGCGATGTTCTGCTTCAGCACCCGCGGCGATTCCATCCCGCTGACGACGGTGGCGACCGGCAGGCTGAGCGCGTACGAGAGCGCCTCCTGAGCGCTGACGACCTTCGCGCTCACGGCCCGCCCGTCGCCGTTCATGCTCTTCATCCCGATCGGGGCGATGCCGCGGCGGTTCAACTCGGGCAGCACTTCCAGCTCGAAGCTGCGGAACGAGCCATCGAAGCAGTTCAACGGCAGCTGGCACGAGTCCCACGGGTAGTCGTAGCCGAGCATCGCGAGCATGAGCGCGGGCGATTTGTGGCCGGTGAAGCCGACGTAGCGGACCTTGCCCTGCTGCTTCGCGCGGTCCAACGCCTCGACGACGCCGCCGCGCGCGAAGTGGCGCGCCGGCTCGTCGTCGAATACCACTTCGTGGATCTGCCAGAGATCGAGATGGTCGGTGCGGAGACGCCGCAGCGAATCTTCGAGCTGTCGCATGGCGACCTTCGCGTCTCGGCCGTGCGTGCACACCTTGGTCATCAGGAACACGCGATCGCGGCGGTCGGCGATCGCCTTGCCCATGCGCGTTTCACTCAGGCCGTTGTTGTAGTCCCACGCGTTGTCGAGGAACGTCATGCCGGCGTCGATGGCCGCGTGCGCCAGGCGCACGGCTGCGTTGTCGGTCGGCGGAAGGCCGAGATGAAAGCCGCCGAGGCCGATGATGGAGATCTGATCCGCGTGCCGCCCGAACGGCCGCGTCGGAATATCGAGAGACGTCGACATAGCTGCCCCGTATGATATGTCCTTTCGTATGGTGGCTTCACTCTCGGACATCGCGCGACTGCGGCTTCGCAATCAACGGCTCACACGTCCCGACTCGTCAACGCCCGAGGAGATCGTCTCCTGGCTGGGCGCTGTGCAGGCGCAGGACTACCCCGGCGCCAAGTGGGCGATCGGTATGCGGACGCGCGGCGCGACGGACGCAGCGCTCGACGCCGCGTTCGATGCCGGCCGTCTGCTGCGAACGCACGTGATGCGGCCGACGTGGCACTTCGTACCGCCGGCCGACATCCGCTGGATGCTCGCGCTGACGGCGCCGCGAGTGCTCTCGACCTGCGCCTCGTACTTTCGACAGCAGGAGCTCGACGATCGCGTCCTGAAGCGCAGTCGAACCGTCCTCGAACGCACGCTGAGAGACGGCAAGCACTTGACGCGTCCGGACCTGGGTGTGGCGCTGAAAAAGGGGGGCATTCCGTGCTCGCCGTTGCGACTCGCCTTCGTGATCATGCGCGCAGAGTTGGATGCGGTGGTTTGCAGCGGGCCGAAGCGCGGTAAGCAGTTCACCTACGGGCTGCTCGAGGAGCGTGCGCCGGCGGCGAAGCCTCGGCCACTCGACGAAGCGCTGGCCGAGCTGACGAAGCGGTACTTCTCGAGCCACGGGCCGGCGACGCTGCGTGATTTCGTGTGGTGGTCGGGGCTGACGGTGAAAGACGCGAAGAAAGGCGTCGAGATGGCCGCTCCGACGCTCTCGAAGGAAACAATCGACGGCCTCACCTATTGGTTCGTCCCCGCGCGTGTGCCGCCGCAGTCGGCGTCGCCCCCGCTCTATCTGCTGCCCACTTACGACGAGTGCCTCATCGCCTACAAAGACCGCGGCGTCGCGCTGGACGGTAAGCCACAACCTGACGTGACGAAGAATCCGAACTTCGATCCGTACTCGAGCTTTCTGGTGATCGAAGGACGGCTGCAAGGCACCTGGCGTCGCACGATTGCCGCAAAGGGGGTGTCAATCGCGGTTCGCACGTTCCGCGCGCTCGGCCGGGATGAGCGGCGTGTGCTCGACGCGCAGGTCGAGCGCTACGGAAAATTCATGGAGACGCCGGTGACGATGTCCGTTGAAACGCCAAAATGAAGAGGACTGCCAGGCCGAGATCGATGATCCCGCCCATCAGCGGTCCGCCGCCGATGCGTCCAAGGACATACATCGGAAGCGCGACCACGCCGTACGACACCTTCTCGAACACGGCCACGAGCATCAGCGGTCGGTAGCGGACCGGATTGCGGCCGATCATCACGAACGCTATCTGCCACGCGATCGTCACGCCCAAGAAGCCGTAGTAATACTCGGGATGTGTGATGGGCGGTGGCGTGTCGCGGCCGATCCGCTCCTCGAGAAAGTAGAACGGCGGCAGGACGAGCAGCCCATAGACGCCAGCAAGGATGAAGACGCGGCTCGCGAACTTGGAATCGGCCATCGGTCGGGAACCCGCGAACCCGTGAACCCGTGAACCCGTCTACAGTCCGAAGGACGCGAGCGGGATGTTGTCTTCGAGCCGCTTCTTGAACGGCTCGACCAGTTTGCGATTGGATTCCGGTCCGGCCGGACCGAATGAGCCGCGGATCTCGCCAGGCTGATTGAAGCTACGGCCGCTGCGGATCGTCTCGGCGAATTTGCCGACGTCGAGGTCCACGAACGGCATGCCGAGTGCTCGATACGCATGGTCGCGGATCCAGCGGTACTCGTCCAGCGACAGCTCGACCTCGTTGAGGGCTTCCACCTGCGTGCGCTTCGCCGTCAGCCAGGCGGCGGCAAGGTCGCGATACGCCGCCATCAGTGCCGGCGCGTCGGCAATCGTCGTTTCCTTCTTCTCGGCGAGCGCCTTGTACTTCCGCTCCATGTCGGCAAAGGTCGCACCCAGCCGCTCTTTGATCTTCGTCTGCACGCGCAGCAGCCGGTCGACCTGGCTCGCCGTCAGCTCGCCGGACGCCGGCGGCGTGAAGCTGCCGCGCAGTTTCACACCTTTCTCGATATCGGTGGCCTCTCCGAGCTGCGCGAACTGGGCGACCATCGACCTCGCCTGGCTATAGAGGTAGTAGCCGACGGCCCCGGCGGCGATGATGCCGAGCAGCAGCACGACGCCGCAGCCGATCGCGAGCTTCTTCATGATGCGCTCACTCGCAGGTCTTCGTCCTTCGTTTCGCGCGTGGCGAGCAGCCCGATCAGCGTCAGGATCGCCGCGCCGCTGAGATAGTAGCCGACATACTGTAACCCATACGTCCGCGCCAACCAGGTCGCGATGTACGGCGCCAGCGAGGCGCCGAAAATGCCCGCGAAGTTGAACGTGAGCGAGCTGCCGGTGTAGCGGACGGCAGTCGGAAACAGCTCCGACAGCAGCGTCCCCAGAGGTCCATAGGTCAGCCCCATCAGCGACAGCCCGACGGCCATCGCGACGATCGCGCCCGTCATGCCGGAGACGAGCAGCGGCGCCATCACGAGCCCGCACAGCGCGATCGCAACCGTCACGCCGATCATCGTCGTCCGTCGTCCGCGCTCAGCCAGGATCGCGGAGAACGGAATCGTGAGCGCGAAGAAGAGGATGCCGAACAGCTGCATCAGCAGGAACTGCTGCCGGCTGTAGCCGAGCGCGGTCGTGCCCCACGCCAGCGCAAAGACCGTCATCAGATAGAAGAGCACGAACGTCGCCAGCGAGCCGAGGATGCCGATCACGAGCGTGCCCGGGTAGTCGCGAAAGACGACGAGCATCGGCACTTTCACGCGCTCGCGGCGCTGCAGCGCATCGCGGAAGACGGGCGTCTCCGTGATCGTCAGCCGGACGTACAGGCCGACGAGCACCAGCGCCGCGCTGGCCAGGAAGGGGATGCGCCAACCGAACGCGAAGAACTGTTGATCGTCGAGCATCCGGGAGAGGAGGAGGAACACGCCGCCCGAGAAGAAGAAACCGATTGGCGCGCCGAGCTGGGGGAACATTCCGTACCACGCGCGGCGCCCAGGCGGCGCATTCTCGATCGCGAGGAGGACGGCGCCGCCCCACTCGCCGCCAAGCCCGAGCCCCTGACCGAAGCGGCAGAGCGCCAGCAGCAGCGGCGCGGCGATGCCGATCGTGTGGTACGTCGGCAGCGCGCCGATCGCCACGGTCGAGACGCCCATCGTCAAGAGCGCGGCGACGAGCGTGGTCTTGCGTCCCACGCGGTCGCCGAAGTGCCCGAACAGCGCCGAGCCGACCGGCCGCGCGAGGAACGCGATCGCGAACGTGGCGAGCGACGCGAGCGTCGCCGACGCCGGATCCGATGCGGGGAAGAACAGCCGAGGAAAGACGAGGACGGCCGCCGTCGCGTAAATGTAGAAGTCGAAGAACTCGATGGTCGTCCCGACCAGGCTTGCGAACAGCACCTGTCCGGGCCGGTTCACGGCCGGGCCCGGTCCGGTCTGTGCGTCCGCCGCCATTCCGGGGAAGCATAGCCGAGAAGAAGGACAAATTCGTCGTGCGATAGGATTTGGGTGTGGACGATCAGGGCCATTACGACATCGTCATCATCGGAACCGGCGCCGGCGGCGGCACCATGGCGCATGCGCTCGCCGGCACGTCGGCTCGCGTCCTCATCCTCGAGCGCGGCGACTTCATCCCGCAGGAAGAAGAGAACTGGAATCCCGAGGCCGTCTGGATCGATCGCCGCTACCAGACCAAGGAGCGATGGATCAACGGCAACGGTCAGGAGTTCGCGCCGTACACGCACTACTGCGTCGGCGGCAACACGAAGTTCTGGGGCAGCGTGCTCTATCGCCTGCGCCGCGCGGACTTCGAGGAGACGCCGCACGTCGACGGCGTGTCGCCGGCGTGGCCGATCGACTACGACACGCTGCGGCCGTACTACGATCGCGCCGAGCGTCTTTTTCAGGTGCGCGGCGATCACCTGATCGATCCGACCGAGCCGCCGCGCGACCCCTTTCCGTTTCCGGCGGTGCCGCATTCGGAGCGAATGGCGGAGATCGTCGAGCAGCTGAAGGCCGATGGGCTCACCCCGTCGCCCCTGCCGCTCGGCCTGCTGCGGCCCAACGAGCCGGGCGGGTGCGTCCTGTGCGACACGTGCAATTCGTACTCATGTAAGCTTCACGCCAAGAGCGACGCCGACATCTGCTGCATCCGTCCGATCGATTCGGCGCAGGTGACGTTGTGGACCAACGCCGAGGCGCTGACGCTCGAAACCGACGGACCCGGCCGCAAGGTCACCGCGGTCACGGTGCGGCGCAACGGTCACGTCAGCCGCGTCGAAGCGTCCCTTGTCGTCGTTGCCTGCGGCGCCGTGAACTCGGCGGCACTGCTGCTGCGATCGGCGAACGCGGCGCACAAGCACGGGCTCGCGAACTCGTCCGGGCTGGTCGGCCGGCGCTACATGGCGCACCTGACGACGATGATCAGCGCGTGGCATCTGCGAAAGAACCAGATCGAGGGCGGACAGAAGTTCCAGAAGACGGTCGCGATCAACGATTACTATCTGGCCGGACGCATGCCGTATCCGTTGGGGCACATTCAATCGCAAGGGCGGATCCACGCCGCGATGATTCGCGGTGGCGCGCCGGCCGAATACCGCCACAAGGTCCGCCTTGCGCACGGATTGCGGCTGCTGGAACGATGGACGTCGCGCAGCGTCGAATGGCTCGCGATGACCGAGGACCTTCCGGATCAGGACAACCGCATCACCATCGAGGGCGGCAGGATCCGCCTGCAGTACTGTCCGAACAACGTCACCGCGCACAAACGGCTCGTCGAGGAGACGAGCGGTATGCTGCGGCGCCTCGGGTTCAAATCGATCAAGCCGATTTCGTTCGCGACGACGAACACGACGCATCAATGCGGCACGTTGAGCTTCGGAACTGATCCGCGAACGTCGGTCCTCGATCCGTGGTGCCGCACGCACGACGTCGAGAATCTCTTCGTCGTCGACGCGTCGTTCTTCCCGTCGTCGGCGGCCGTGAATCCAGGGTTGACGATCGTCGCGCAGGCACTTCGCGTCGCCGATCACATCGGCGAGACGCATCTCCGTCAACGAGGCACATGAAGGCGCGAACGTTCAGCCACGTCGGCATCACGGTCTCAGACTTCAACAAGGCGGTTCGCTTCTACTGGGAGATCTTCGGCTGCCCGCTGGTCGGCGTCGCCGACACGCCGCCGGAACGCGTTCGCACGTTCTTCGGCGTCGACGGTCCTCTGCCCAGCTGCAAGATCGGATGGATCCGGGTGCCGGGCGGCGGCGTCCTGGAGATCTTCGCATTCGAGCCGCAGCAGCCGCCGATCCCGATTCCCTGGAATCGCGTCGGCCTGACGCACATCTCGTTCAACGTCCGCAATCTGCCGAAGTGGTACGACTATCTCGTGAGCAAGGGCGTCGAGTGCGTCAGCAAGCCCGAGCGCTCGCCTCGCGGCCACTCGTTCTTCTTCGTCAAGGATTTCGACGGAAATCTGATTGAGCTGATGGACCTGGGGTTCATGTATTACGTGCTCGGGTGGCTCGGGCCGCTCGGCGGATGGATTTTCCGCCGAGGCATGTATCGGAAGTACTACGAGTAGGCGTCAGTCGGCAGTCTGCAGTCCTCAGTCGGCAGTCGTCAGTCACAGTCATCAATCGACAATCACAGTCGACAGTCTCCACGCGCGTGACTGACGACTCTGACTGCTGACTGACGTCTGTGACTGCTGACTGACGTCTGTGACTGCCGACTGTCGACTGAGGACTGAAGACTGTCGACTGAAAACTATTCATACCGCAATGCCAGTATCGGATCGATTTGGCTCGCTCGGCGCGCGGGGATCAAGCCCGCGAGCGCGGAGACGACCGCCAGCAGGACGATCGTCCGAGGCCGCGGACGGCGAGCCGCAGATCGTTGGTCAGCGGGGTCATGTTGTTCTTGGACGGGGCAGGGCCGGCAGGGTTTGCAGGCCGCCCAGCGACGAGCAACGGTGGGGGCCAGGGAGATCACGGAGAAAGGCAGGCCACGGAAA
>Ga0075423_10002613_pt1 | contig 16438 bp, 14 predicted proteins | sample SoiMethybrSBSTD2_FD_80114 | JGI IMG/M metagenome (GOLD analysis project Ga0075423, IMG submission 80114) | Bulk soil microbial communities from a Populus tree surrounding site in Tennessee, USA - Soil MetaG P. TD hybrid SBSTD2 | ecosystem: Environmental > Terrestrial > Soil > Tree plantation...
GCGCGAGGCCTCGGCGACCCGCGCGCCGCCCGAGCGCTGGGAGTCGTCGATCAGGGCCATCTCGCCGAAGGCATCCCCGGCCGTCAGCTTGCGCAGGACGTGGTCGCCCCGCGGGGTGGCGCGGGTGATCTCCACGGACCCCTTCACGATCACGAAGAGCGCCCGGCCGGGGTCGCCCTCGTGGAACACCATGTCGCCCGGGGCGTAGTCCTTCTCGAGGAAGCGCGTGGAGAGCCGCCCGAGCAGGCGGCGCGGCAGCCCGGCGAACAGGGGCGAGTGCGCCAGAAAGGGCGCACGCCGGGCCTGCTCGGGGTCGATGGTCCAGGCGAGCCACCGAGGCAGGCGGCGCTCCAGCATGGCCTGCACTAGCTCGGGGGGGCGCCGGAGCGCAAGCGGGGTAGCATGTCGCGCAGAATCCTGTCAGAGCGGACGGGGGAAGTCAAACTCTGCCCGGGCGTCCTCCCCGAGGCTACGACTGCACGAACGCCAGCAAGTCCGCGTTGATCTGGTCCTTGTTGACGGTGCACATCCCGTGGGAGAGGCCGGGGTAGACCTTGAGCTGGGCGTCTTGGAGGAGCTTGGCCGAGAGCTGCGCGGAGGCGCCGATGGGGACAATCTGATCGTCGTCGCCGTGGAGGATCAGCGTGGGGATGTCCATCTTCTTGAGGTCCTCGGTGAAGTCCGTCTCCGAGAAGGCCTTGATGCAGTCGTAGGCGCCCTTGAAGCCCGCCATCATGCCCTGGAACCAGAACGCGTCGCGGACCCCCTGAGAGACCTTGGCGCCCGGCCGGTTGGCCCCGTAGAAGGGCGTGGTGAGGTCCTTGAAGAACTGGGAGCGGTCGGCGAGGACGCCCGCTCGGATCTCGTCGAACACGGACATGGGAAGCCCGCCCGGATTGTTCGCCGTCCTCAGCATGAGCGGGGGCACCGCGCCGATCAGCACCGCCTTGGCCGCGCGCTTGGTGCCGTGGCGCCCGAGGTAGCGCGCCACTTCGCCGCCGCCGGTGGAGTGGCCCACGTGGACGACGTTCTCGAGGGCGAGCGCATTGACCAGAGTGGCGAGATCGTCCGCGTAGCTGTTCATATCGTTGCCGTCCCAGGGCTGGCTCGAGCGCCCGTGGCCGCGGCGGTCGTGGGCGATGCAGCGGAAGCCGCGCGCGCCCAGGAAGAGCATCTGATCGTCCCACGCATCCGCGCTGAGCGGCCAGCCGTGACTGAACACGATGGGCTGCCCCGTGCCCCAGTCCTTGTAGTAGATCTGCGTGCCGTCCTTCGTGGTGATGAAGCCCATGCGTGCCTCCTTCGCGGGCGGAACGGTTCGACGAGGCGATCCGGTGACCCCTGTGAGCATCGACCCGGGCGCTCCGCGCGTCAAGGGATGGCGCGGCGTCCCGGCCCCGCGATATCGTGCGTCGTAAGCGATGACAGCCAACCCCGAGAGCGGCGGTCACGAGGTCCCAGCCAGGTTCGCTACGGGCGGACACGATTCAGAGGCGTATGGCGCCGGCGCCGGATATCAGAAGGGTGACCGCACGACCTTCCGAGACATCGGATGTCTCGTCGGGTCTCACAGCCATCTCGACGAGATCTTTTCCTCCCGCCTCATCCGCAAGGCGCCGCTGCCATCACGCCTCGTCCGGATCCCCGAACCGCGGATCACGTATGAGCTCGAAGGTGTCTCCCTCACCCTCGACGACTACGTGGCGCGCACGCCAACCACCGGGCTCCTCGTGGCCCGCGAGCACACCATTCTCGTGGAGCGCTACCAGTATGACCGCACCGACCGTCACCGTTTCGCCTCGGCGTCGATGGCCAAGACCGTCACGGGGATGCTGATCGGCATCGCCCTCGCGGAGGGTCGCATCCACTCGATCGATGACCTCGCGGCCACCTACGTCCGTGACCTGGCCGGCACCGAATACGGTCGCACGTCGCTCCGCCACCTGCTCCAGATGTCCTCCGGGGTGCGCTACAGCGAGGAGTACAGCGGAGCCGATGATCATGCTCGATTCACGGCTGACACATACCTGGGGCGTGGGCCGGGCGGCGCAGGGGCCGTGAAAGCGTTCAACGATCGCGTGGCTCCGGCCGGCAAGCGGTTCTGCTACGCCTCGACGGAGGCTCAAGTGCTGGGCCTGGTGCTGCGCGCGGCGACGGAGCAGCCCGTCGCACAGTACCTTGAATCGAAGCTCTGGCAAGAGCTCGGGACCGAAGCCGACGCCACCTGGCTCATCGACAATGCGGGCCAGGAGTCGACGTACACGGGGCTGAATGCCGTGCTCCGCGACTACGCGCGTCTCGGCCTTCTCCTCGCTCACGACGGCAGCTGGCAGGGGCGGCAGCTCATTCCCGCATCGTGGGTCGTGGACGCGACCACCGTGCGCGCGGACCAGCCGCATCTGCGTCCGGGGACGGCGGACCCGATCTTCGGGTACGGCTACCAGACATGGATTCTTCCCGGTGACCGCCGGATGTTCATGCTGTGGGGCGCCCGCGGACAGCGAATCTTCATCGATCCACAGAGCAAGCTCGTCATGGTGAATACGGCGGTTCACACGCTGGCCTTCGACCCCGGACCGCTCGAGGAGGGCCGCGCGCTCTGGTCAGCGATCATCCGTCAGCTCAGAGGCTGATGCCGTCAGATCACGAGGTGACTCGCCACGACGGGGTGGCGATGGTCGAGACCAGTCCGCTCGCATGGGAAGCGATCATCGTGGCGAACGATCTGAATCTGGTGCGTCACCTCACCGTCCTCGGCTCGGATCCCGAGCGGCTTTACCGCTCGACGGCGCGCCTGCGTAGCGAGCTGCGCGATCTGCCCGTGGCAAATGTGGGGCCGGTCGTGTCCAACTTCTCCCCGCCGGGGCGAAGAGCGGCGCGGAGACGCGCTACACGTTCGCGGGATCACGAGGCGAGGCGCTCTTGCTCCGAGCCGTCGGGCTGCTTCACGCCAAGGCCATCGTGTCGGCCATCGACAAGGCGCTCAGGCAGAGCTGAAAGGAGGACGGGACCATGTGCCCGTGTGCGTGTGTCTGGAGAACGGGCGATGCTTCTGGCAGTTTCAGTGCGTGCCGGCGTAGGACCTCAGGACTTCACTCGATCAGCCGGTCCGCGCGCAGCAGGAGCGACGGCGGGATGGTGAGGCCGAGCGCCTTGGCGGTCTTGAGGTTGATGAGGAGCTCGAACTTGGTCGGCTGCTCGACGGGGAGATCGCCGGGCTTCGCCCCCTTGAGGATCATGTCGACGTAGTCAGCGGTGCGGCGCCGCAGGGTGTGCCAGTTCGCGTAGTGCGAGAAGAGCGCCCCCTGCTCGACGGAGATGTCCTCCTGGAACATCGAGGGCATGTGATTGGCCGCCAGGAAATCCAGGATCATGCGCCGATGCTTGGCCGCGATGAAATTGGGGTAGACGAACATCGCGTCGGCGCCCTCCGCCTTGACGTCGGCGAGCACCTTGGCGAACTCGGCCTCCAAGTGGGCGTTGGCGATGTCGTGAATCAGGAGCGAGACGCCGAGCGGCCCCGCCGCCGCCCGCTGTCCCTCGAGCGAGGGGTTTTCATGGAGGGCAAGGGAATCCCAGAGGATCGCGATGCGCGAGATCTTCGGCGACGCCGTCTTGAGCAGCTCCAGGCTCTTGCCCGCGAACTCCGGGCCCGGATTGTGGGCGATCCCGGTGACATTGCCCCCGGGATGCGAGAGGCTCGGGACCAGGCCGAGCTCGAACGGCTCGCCCGCGCCCGCCATGACGATGGGAATGGTGGTGGTCGCCTTCTTGGCGTGGAAGACAGTCGCCGTGCCGATCGTCACGATCACATCGACGTGCTGGCGCACGAGATCCTCCGCCAGCCCCGGGAGGCGGTCCCAGTAGGTATCCGCGAACCGCTGCTCGATCACCAGGTTGCGGCCGGGGACCCGGCCGAGCTGCGTGAGGCGCTCCTCGAAGTCCTTGAGGGCGCCGGAGGGCGCGGTCGCGGTCGGCGTCATCCCCGCGTCCAGCCAGCCGATCTTGGCGACCTTCTTCTGCTGCGCTTCGGCGGCGCCCGCCATGGCGAGAAGGGCGAGCACGAGCGCAGCGATGAGCGGACGTCTCGGGGCACGAAGCCAGTGGCGCATGGGGGCCTCGACTGTGTGGGGCAGATTGGAAACGGCCAGAGTATAGCGTCGCCGCCGGCAGGGCGCTAGCCCTCTCCGCCTCGCGGCGGCCCTTGATGAGAATCACCTGACGCGGGAAGATCGCGTGGCCGCCATGGCGCAGGACCAGGAGCGGATCGACCAGACGACAGGAGCCGGAGCCGCGGTGTTCGGGCTCATCGGCTCCCTCCTCATCTGGCTCACGATCGGCGCGGGCGAGGTCGCGAAGTACGCGTGGCTGGGGATCATCTTCGTCTTGATCCTCGGGATGAAGCTCCTCCCCGCGCGGGTCGCGCAGCCGCTGACCCTCGTGTGCCACCGCGTGGGCACCGTCGTGTGGGGCATCGCGATGGCGTTCTTCCTGCTCGCGCCAGGGGCGCTCGCCTATACATTCTCCACGTGGGTGGTGGAGACGCTGCCCCGGTGGCTTCAGGTGGGGATCCTCGTCGTCTGGGTGTTGCTCCTGGCGGGCGTCTCGGTGCTGCTCTACTCGCGCTCGCTCCGGGAGCAGTGCCGCCAGTGGCTGGCCGAGCACCCGAACCCGGTCGTCCAGGCGTTCAGCTGGCGCAAGCGCGTCCCGGCCCTGGGGGCCGTCGCCCTCTACATCAACTTCATGGTCGTCGCGATGGGCTGCTTCGCCAGCGTGGCCTTCCTCCTCCACGGTCTCACGCCGCCGCTTTTTCTGCCCAAGGCGCGGCCGGTGGAGCATGGCTCCCTCGCCGACTTTCTCCTCTGGCATGTCCTCGACGCGATTCCCGGGCTCAAGGTGCCGGAGACGATCAAGTGGGAGGCGCCGCTCACCTACGAGCGCGTGGGCGCGGGGTGGCTGCTCCTCCTCTTCAAGGTGATGGTGATCGTGCCGGTGGTGTCGGGGATCGCGCACTACTTGAACGACGAGGAGAAGGAGAAAGAACAGGGCGGCGCGCGCAACGGATCACGGTTGGAAGACTGAAGCGTCACAGTTCCGCCGTATCCAACTCTGGACATTGACGGCGGCGCGGAGCGTTCCCTACGATCCGCGCATGGCTGACCGTCAGATGAACAATCCGCGGCCCGCAAGGCCAAAAGCGAGAACCGGTGGCTGGGGCCGGATCCTCCTCGCGACGGCGGCAATCATCGGTCTCGGCTGGGCAGGGATTGGCCTCGACCCCGCTAGTCTGAACCTCGACGGGTGGCGCTGGATCGTCGAGGCCGACTCGCCAACCCCTCGACTCGTCCGTGTGTTCGCGCACGACGGCGAGGTCGGTGCGATCGCGTGGAGTCCTGATGGGTCGAAGATTGCGGCGGGCGGGCCACTGCACAGCGCGGTGATGATCTGGGAAGCGCGCACGGGGGCCCTGCTGAGGAATCTGAACCGGGAGTTCGGCGGCGTCTCGGCTGTGGCCTGGAGCCGAGATGGAAGCACTGTAGCGGCTGGAAGGAAGTTTACGGAAGCCGCCCGGGGCCATGTCGCCGTTCACATCTGGAACAGCGAGACGGGGCGGGTACTGCAGAGCCTGCTCGGTCCCTCGCCGCTGGGGCGTGGCGACAACGATGTCTTCACGGGAGCTCTCAGTTTCTCCCCCGATGGGAAACTGATTGCCGCAGGACATCGAGGCAGTGTCTCGATCCATGACGTGACATCTGGCCGCCTAGCGACTGTGTGCCGAGGACACATCGCGACTGGCAAGGCTGTCGCCTTCAGCCCTGACGGGCACCAGATCGCGACATCAGGAGAGTACGAACGGTCACCGGTCCAACTCTTCGATGTTCGATCTGGCGCTCAGGTCCGGTCGATGTCGGGGGAACCGGAGTCACCGTTTGGAGTCGCGTTTCGTCCGGACGGCAAGGAGATTGCCACCGTCGCGTTCGGGCGTCCCAACGTCACCGTTTGGAATGTTCGAGAGGGTCGCCCAGCCCGGGCTCTAACTGGGCATCCCAGGCCCGTTTACTCCGTGTCGTACAGTCCTGCCGGACGTCTGATGGCCTCCGCCGCACATGCTGGTGGAGTAATTGTCTGGGATTCCGAAACGGGAAGTCGGCTTCTTACCCTGCCCAATCCAGAAGAACTCACAGACGTCATCGCCTTCAGCCCGGATGGTCGATACCTCGCAGTACCGCTAGGGAGACAAGTCAGAGTCTGGGACCTCTCGGCTGTGCGTCGATCTACCCAAAAATAACTCACCCGATGGAAAGGAAAGCTCATGGCCACATACGACGAGTATGCCCGTTTGAGTGCCTACGTCTATGGAGGAAGTAGCAGCCAGTCGCTTCCAATGGGATGGACGCCAGTCCTTCGACCAGATGGTCATCCGCTTGAGATGTCGGGTGACAGTGGGTACTACGGCGCGGTCTTTCAGAAGGTGACTACAGGCGAGTATGTTCTTGCGTCTCGCGGGACTGAGATCACGGATTCGAGGGACCGGCGTGCGGCGTGGGCGTTGGCTACATCGCACGTGCCCTTCGCGCAGCTCCGCGACGCCGATGCACTCGTCGCCGCGGCGCTTGAACTCGGCGTCCCACGCGAGAGCTTGACCTACACGGGGCATTCACTCGGAGGGTCCATCGCTCAGCTCCAGTCCACAGCTGACGGCCGCCCGGCCGTGACGTTCAACGCCGCTCCCGTCAAGGCCATGCTGCCCCAGCTCGGGCGAGATCCCAACGCGCAGTACGCCATCGTGGATGTCGTCGATCCCGGCGACTTCGTGTCCCACACGGGAGACCATCTCGGAACGCGGATCGACCTCAGGCAATCGGTGTCGCCGGGGATGGTGCAGACACTGCTGTTGGTGTCGGGCGCCGTGCCGTTTGCGTTGGCGCACGATCTTTTGGCGGCGAAGACGGCCCACTCAATCGACAACGTGGTCGCCAAGCTTCAGGTCGCCAAGAGCCTCATCCCGTGTCCGGTCGTGCTCGACCTGGACGGGGACGGGGTCGAGACCACGCCGGCAACCGAGGCGACGTTCTTCGACCACAACGCTGACGGATTCGCCGAACGAACCGGGTGGGTGGGCGCCGATGACGGACTGCTGGTCAGGGATCGCAACGGGAACGGGGCGATCGATACGGGGCGAGAGCTGTTCGGCAATCATACGCTGCGCCCCAATGGAGTTGAGGCGGCCAACGGATTTCAGGCGCTTGGCGACTTGGACGTGAATGGTGACGGTAAGGTTGATGCCACTGATCCGGCATTCGCGAGCCTGCGCGTCTGGCAGGACGTGGATGGTGACGGCGTCAGCACACCGGGGGAGCTCCAGAGCTTGGCCGATTCCGGCGTGCGGTCTCTCTCGACTTCGTACCTGGACAGCACGGGTGTGGATGGGCAGGGCAATGCTCGCCTTCAGATCGGGACGTTTCAACGGACGGATGGCACCCAGGGCTCCAGTGCCGACGTGTGGTTTGATTCGAGGCCTGAGGATACGGTGGCGACCGAGTCGCTTCCCGTGCCCAGCTCAATAGCAGAGCTTCCGGACGCCGTAGGATACGGGACGGTGCGCGATCTGAGTCAGGCCATCGTGCGCGACCCGTCTGGCCCTCTCGAGGCGCTGGTCCGCGCCTTCATCACCCAATCCGACCCCGCTGCACGCACCGCCACGGTGGAACAGATCCTGTTCCAGTGGACCGGAAGCGCGACGATCGATCCGACCAGCCGGGGGCCCGTCATTGACGCCCGCCGTCTCGCCGTGCTCGAGGCGTTCTCGGGTCAACCCTTCGTCGGCGGATGGGGTCGGAACCCTGCGGAATCTGCGGGCCCCATGCTGCTGGAGGCGTATTTCGAAGTCCAAGAGATGGTCTACGCGGAGCTCATGGTCCAGACACATCTCAAACCCTACTACGACCGCATCACATACCAATGGGACCCCGTGGCGAAGATTACCCGCGGTGACCTCACGACGGCCGGCAACGATCTCGCGACGCTCCTCGCCTCGGATCCCGCGCGGGCGAGGCTGTTGCTCTCTGAATTTGCTCGCTCGATCAGGGCGTTCGACGACGAGGACGCCGTAGGCTACGAGGCGTTCAGGGATCGCTACGCTGGCCAAGTCGGTGATCTGCCCTGGCTCATGGACTCTGCGGGGAAGACCGTCATGCTGGGCTCAGGGTCGGCCGACTCCCTGACCGGCGCTAAGGAGGCCGATGCCATCCGTGGTGGCGATGGTGATGACCTCCTCCATGGGGGCGCGAACGCCGACCTCCTCTACGGGGACGGTGGAGCAGACACGCTGTTTGGCGATGAGGGTGACGATCATCTCGTCGGAGGGGCGGGCAACGATCTCCTGTACGGCACCATCGGCGACGACCGGCTCGATGGCGGGGCCGGGAATGACACGCTGAACGGTGATCCGGGGAAGGACGTGCTGATCGGGGGGAGCGGGGATGACTCGCTGCTCGGCGGCGACGATGATGACCTGCTTTACAGCAGCTCGGGTATCGACACGCTGGACGGCGGCCGAGGCAATGACATCTACGTGTTCGCACCCGGTTCGGGGCAGACGATCGTGAAGGACAACGACTGGGCGTTTCCGAGTACGGATACGGTTCGGATGGACGGCAGCATCGCTGCCTCGGCCGTCCAGGTGACGCGAGATGCAAACGATCTCGTCATGCGAGTCAATGGAAGCGCGGGGGAGTTGCGACTCTACTGGTGGTTCAACGAAGGCTTCGGGTACGACTATCAGGTGCAGCGCGTCGAGTTCGCAGACGGCACGACCTGGGATATCGACACGTTGAAGCAGATGGTGCTACGGGGCGGCCCAGGGGCCGACGTGCTGAACGGCTACGCCACCGCGGACAACCTCTCCGGTTTCGGCGGGAATGACGCGTTGATTGGGTGGGGAGGCGACGACCGGCTCGATGGGGGCACTGGCGCCGACGCTCTGCAGGGCGGGCTGGGGAATGATATCTACGTCGTCGACAATGCCGGGGACGTGGTGTCGGAGGCTCCCAATGCAGGGCTCGACGCCGTCCTGAGCTCGATCAGCTACGTCCTCGGGAGCAACCTGGAGAACCTTACCCTGACTGGCACTGCGGCCCTCAATGCCACCGGAAATGGACTTGCAAATACGCTCATCGGCAACAGCGCGGCGAATATTCTCGATGGCGGGGCCGGAGCGGACACGATGACGGGCGGCGCCGGCAGCGACACGTACGTGGTGGATTCGTCCGGCGACAAGGTGACCGAGACGTCAAGTCAAGGCACGGACACAGTGCTGAGCTCTGTAAGCCATATCCTCGGAGCAAACGTGGAGAACGTCACCCTCACGGGCAACGCGGCGATCGATGCAACCGGGAATACCCAAAACAACGTGCTCGTCGGCAACAGCGCGGCCAATGTCCTGTCTGGCGGGGCCGGCTCGGATACGCTTCGCGGCGGCGCAGGCGATGACACGTACATCATGGACCTGACGAACGACGTTGTCGTGGAGCTCGTCGGTGAGGGGACGGATACGATCAAGACCTCGAACCCCTCGTATACCCTCGCTGCCAACGTCGAAAACCTTGTCCTGACTGCCTCGGGAGGCGCGAAGCTCACCGGCAATGGGCTCGACAACTCGATCATTGGCAACACCGCAAGCAACTGGATCACGGGCGCGGGCGGGGCCGACCGGCTGATGGGCGGTGCCGGGAACGACAACTACCTCTACGAGCGCGGCGACGGCACGGATCGAATCATCGAGAACGATCCCACCTCGGGGAACATGGACTCTTTGCTGCTTGGCACCGCCACCGGTATTCGTGCCATCGATGTGGTGCTGAGCCGTAGCGCCAACGACTTGCGCCTGGCCATCGGCAGCACGAGTGACGGCGTCATTGTCCAAGACTGGTACCTCGGGTCGGCATTTCAGGTCGAGAATCTGCGCTCGAGCGATGGTCGTGTGCTCATGGCGAACCGGGTAGACCAGCTGATCCAGGCGATGGCCGCCTATACGGCGACCACCGGGCTCAGCTGGGCGGCGGCTGCAGTCGAGCGTCCCGCTGAGGTCGAGGCGATTCTGGCTGCGTACTGGCAGCCAGTCACCTCCGGCACGTAGTCGCGCCGCGGTGGGTGCCGAGCGAATGGGCATGGCATCGGCCCAACGCCAGAGGTCCGACTTGAGCCCGGGGCTGCTCGCGTTGTGCATCATCGCGCGTTATCACGGGCTGCCGGCGGATCCTGCGGATCTGGATCGGCGCTACGGTGGCGTGGAAAGCGCCGTATCGCCGGCCTTGATACGCCAGGCGGCGCAACATCTCGGGCTCAAGGCTCGCGAGGTGTCGCGCGCCTGGCGCCGCCTCAGCCAGGTTCCCTTGCCGGCGCTGCTCGTGGATCGGGCCGGGGCCTATCTCATCCTGGTGCGGGCGGACGGTGCCCGCGCACTCATTCAGGAGCCCGGTGTGATGGGGGTGCGCATCGTCACCCGATCCGACCTCGAAGCCCGGTGGGGTGGTCGGATCGTGCTGCTCGCGCCGCGCCGACCCGCCGAATCTGCCCGCGGGAGATTCGGCTTCCGCTGGTTCCTCCCCTTCATCATCCGCTATCGGGTTCAGCTTGCTCACGTGCTTGCGGCGTCGCTGATCCTCCAGGTGTTCGCGCTCCTCACGCCGCTCTCCACGCAGGTGGTTATCGACAAGGTCCTGGTGCACCGTGGTGTCGGCACCCTCGACGTCGTGGCCATGGGGCTCCTGGCGATGATCGTGTTCGACGGGGTGCTCGGGGGTCTGCGAACGTACCTGTTCGCTCACACGGCGAATCGGATCGACATCGAGCTGGGAATGCGAGTGTTCCGCCACGCCATTGCCCTGCCGCTAGGGTATTTCGAAACGCGACGCACCGGCGATACGGTCGCTCGAATCCGCGAGCTGGAGGCGGTCCGGCAGTTTCTCACGGGCCCTCCCCTGACGGCGATCGTGGACGTGCTCATGACCGTCGTGTTCTTCGGAGTCATGCTCCTGTACAGCATTCCGCTCACCGCCATCGTTATCGCCGCGGTGCCGTTGTACGCTGCGCTGTCTCTGTTCATCACGCCGCTCCTCTATCGCGCCCTGGATGACCGCGCGCAACGCGGCGCGGAAGCTCACGCGTTCTTGGTGGAGATGGTGCGCGGGATCGAGACGGTCAAGGCGACCGCCGTCGAGCCCCTGCTCGAGCGCCGTTGGGATGAGCGGCTCGCGGCGCTGGTGCGATCGGGGTTCCGAGTCGGTCAGCTCGCGCAGATTGCGGGGCAGCTCGCCTCGGGCCTTGGCAAGCTGGTCGCGCTCGCCATTCTCTGGGTCGGTGCGAAGGCCGTCATGGCCGGAGACCTCACGGTGGGGGAGCTGATCGCGTTCAACATGCTGGCCGGACGCATCACTGCACCGGTGCAGCGCCTGTTTCAGCTGTGGCAGGAGTTCCAGCAGGCCTCCGTGGCGATCGCTCGGCTGGCAGATCTTCTCGAGGCTCCTACGGAAATGCCCGCGGTGCCCTCTGCATCGCCGGCTTCCGGAATGAAGGGGCGGATCGAGTTCGAGTCGGTCGGTTTCGCTTACCGCCCGGGCGGGGCCGAAGTGCTTCGCGACATCTCCTTCTCGATCGCGCCCGGAGAGGTGATCGGAATTGTCGGTCCGTCGGGTTCGGGCAAGAGCACGCTCGCCAAGCTATTAGCGCGGCTCTATGTTCCCCAGCGGGGACGCGTGCTCGTCGATGGGGCCGACATCGCCATGATCGACCCCGGCTGGCTTCGCCGGCACATCGCCGTCGTGCCGCAGGAGACGACTCTGTTCAGCGGCTCGATCCGGGAGAATATCGCCTGGGCCGACCCGGGCCTGCCGATGGACGCAGTGATGGCGGCCGCGCGTCTCGCCGGTGCGCACGAGTTCATCAGCACGCTGCCGGGGCGTTACGAAGCGTCGGTCGGCGAGCATGGGGTGTTTCTTTCTGGCGGTCAGCGCCAGCGCATCGGCCTGGCTCGCGCGCTGGTGAGACGCCCCGCGGTACTCCTCCTCGACGAGGCCACCAGCGCCCTGGACTATGAGTCGGAGCGGCTGATTGACCAAAATCTGGCCGCCATCTGCTCGGGTCGTACGGTGATCATCATCACGCATCGCCTCACTCTGGTTCGGCGCGCCGATCGGATCATCGCTATCGACGGCGGACGCATCCTGGAGCAAGGGAAGCCGGCGGACCTCTTCGCCGGAGGCGGCTATCTGGCCCGCGTCGACCGCGAGCAGCAGCGGGGAGTCGGTGGCATCGTGCCGTTGCGATCTGGTTCGCACCCGGGTTGACCGGCCGTGTCCCGCCGAGTGGATCTCGAGTTTCTGCCGCCTGGGGTGGGCGAGCGTGACTCCCCCCCATCCCGGCCGGCCATCGTCCTCGCCCTCTCAATCGCGCTCATCTTCATAGTCGCCGTGGCCTGGGCCTGCGTGGGGACGCTCGACGTCGTCGCCGTGGCTCGCGGCCGGATCGTCCCACACGCGCGCGTGCAGGTCGTGCAGGCCGCTGAGCCGGGCATCGTCCGACGGCTTGGAGCGCGCGACGATTCCTCGGTACGCGAGGGACAAGTCCTCCTGGAGCTGGATCCGACCGTGAGCGATGCCGATGAGTCGCGGTTGGTCCAAGAGCTCGCCCAGGCCAACCTCCACGTGGCGCGGCTCGAGGCGTTGCTCACCGATGCGCCTCGGATCACCGCCCAGCGCGGGGCCGCCGCCGGCGACCTCGCTCTTCAACAACGGCTGCTCGAGGACCAGCGGGCCGAGTATCGCCGCCGGCTGGAAGCAGCGGCACTCACCATTCAACAACGGTCGGCGGCGGTGGCGGTGGCCGAGACCAATGTGGAGCGACTGGAGAGTGTCGTGGCGATTCAGACCCAGCGTGCTGACGCCTTCCGCACGCTCCTCGAGGGGCAGTTCATCGCGACGCTGCAATTCCTGGAGGTGGAGGAGCGCCGAATCGACAAGGTTCAGGAGCTTGCGATGGAGCGGCGACGGCTCGAGCAGGAAGAGGCCGCGCTCGCGGAGGCCGAGGCTCACTGCGATGTCATCGAATCCGAGTTTCGGAGCGCGCGATTGGCCGAGCTTGCAGGCTGGCACAGTCGCGCGGCTTCGCTCACGCAGGAGGTGGTGAAAGCGACCCGACGGCGAGACGTCCAGAAGATACTGGCGCCCGCTGACGGGATCGTCCAGCAGAGCCTGATTCATACCGTGGGGGCGGTCGTGACGGCCGGGCAGCAGCTCATGGTCGTGGTGCCGATCCACGGCAAGCTCGAGGGTGAAGTATGGATCGAGAACAAGGACGTGGGTTTTGTCCAGGCGGGTCAGACGGCCGAGCTGAAGGTCGAGAGTTTCCCGTTCACGCGCTACGGGACCGTTCCGGGCACGGTCCTTTCCGTCTCGCCGGATGCCGTCACCAAGGAAAACGGGGGACTGTTGTACATGGCGCGCGTCGAGATCCTGCGCACCGCCGTTGACGTGGATGGGAGCCCAGTCCGACTCGTTCCGGGGATGGCGATCGCCGCCGAGATTCAGCTCGGCCGGCGGCGCGTCGTCGAATTCTTCTTGAGCCCGCTACTCAAGCGCACGTATGAAGCGCTGCGCGAGCGATGAGACCGAAGGACCTACGGCGCCCCGTTGAACAGCGACTGCACCGACTGCACCCGGCCCCGGTAGCTCACCCCGGGGGTATTCGGGCGCACCTCGAAGTAGGCGTGGCCCGCGCTCATGTCCTGGTCCACGTAGACGAGCTGCTGGGCGATGGGGCTCCCGTTGGCGTCCAGGCTCTCCAGGAGCACGCGCGGGCGGCCGCCGCGGCCGTAGACGTAGCCCGAGACCATGGCGCGCCCCTGCGCGTCCTTGCCGGGCGTGGTCTCGACGACGTAGCCGCTCGAGCCATCGCGGATGGTGGGGCCGGTGGCGGTGAAGCCGGCGCCGAGGCCGCCCGCGGCGCAGCCCGCGAGAAGAAACGCGGCGAGGCCGGCGCGGAGCGCGTGCCGGGCCCACCCGCTACATGCCGCTGCCGCCACCGGCCTTGACCCAGTCCGCGGAGTGAACGGACACGCGATAGGCGGCGCCCGGTGTCGCCGGGCGCACCTCGAAGAAGTTGCGCGCGCCGAGGACGATGTCTTCGTCGACGTAGGCGATCTGGCTCGCCACGGGCCGGCCGGCGGGATCGAGCGTCTCCACGAGGAGGCGCACGCGCGCCGCGCCCTGGCCGGTGGCGTTGAGATAGGCGTAGCCCGAGACGACGGGCCGGCCGCGCCGGTCCGTGCCGGGCGCGTACTCCAGGCGGAAAAAGCGGTCGGCGTTCTGGGCGGTGACGGCCTGGGCATGGGCGGGCCGCGTGGGCGCGGCGATCGATGCCATCGAGACGAGCATCGCGACGGATGCGAGCGCGAGCAGGACGCGGCGACTCAGGTGATTGAGAGCCATCGGCCTTCCTCCTGTGGCGGCGGGACACGCGCGGTCCGGCATGACGCTAGAAGCCGCCGCCGGTCCGGAGCCAGTCGCCGGAGTAGATGGAGACGCGGTAGGTGGCGCCGGGGGTCTTCGGCCGCGCCTCGAAATAGGTGCGGCCGCCGACCTGCACGTCGGTGTCGACATAAGCGATGGTGCTGGCCACGGCCTGGCCGCTGCCATCGAGCGTCTCCACGAGCAGGCGCACGCGCGCGGCGCCCTGCCCGGTGGAGTTCAAATAGATATAGCCGGAGACCGTCGGCCGCCCCTTGCGGTCCGCGCCCGGCGCGGACTCGATGGTGAAGTAGCGGGGCGCGGTCTGGGGCGTGATGCTCTGGGCGCGCGCGGGACGGACCCAGCCGACCACGGGCAGGAGCATGGCGGTGCGCAGAAAGGCGCGGCGGCTCATAGACCCCCCTGTTTGGTCCAGTCGGCGGAGTAGACGCTGACGCGATAGGCGGCGGCCGGCTTGTGCGGGCGCATCTCGAAGTAGGTGCGGTTGTAGAGGAGCACGTCGTTGTCCACGTAGGCGATCTCGCTCGCCACGGGCTGGCCCGCGCCGTCGAGGCTCTCCACGAGCAGGCGCACGCGCGCGCTGCCTTGGCCCTTGGTGTGGAGATACACGTAGCCCCACACGATGGGGCGGCCCTTGCGATCCGTGCCCGGCTGGGCCTCGACGCGGAAGTAGCGGGGCGCGGTCGCCGCGGTCACGCTCTGCGCGGTGACGACGGCCGGCCGCGCCGCCAGGACGAGCGCGGCGCCGAGCGGAAGACCGGAGGCCAGGAAGGCGCGACGGGTGGGACGCACGGGGCGGTGAAGGCCAGCGATCAGATCCCGCCGACGGCGCGGGTCCAGTCGCCGGAATGAATGCTGACGCGGTAGCTGGCGCCGGGTGTCTTCGGCCGCATCTCGAAATAGGTACGGTTGAAGATGGGCACCACGTCGTCCACGTAGAAGATCTGCGAAGCGATGGGCTGGCCGCCGGCATTGAGCGACTCGATCAGCAGGCGCACGGACGCGTTGCTCTGCCCGCGCATGTTGTAGATGTAGCCGGAGACGGTGTCCCGGCCCTTCTTGTCCTTGCCGGCCTCGGACTCGATGCGGAAGTACTGCTGCCAGTTACCGGGGTGAATGCTCTGCGCTCCGGCCGGGCGGGTGAAGCCCGGCAGGAGCGGAGCCACCGCGAGCGCGAGCAGCGCGCGACGCTTCACTTGTTGAACCGCATGAAGTCGCCGCGAGTCTCTCCGACCCAGTCGTACCAGAGGATGTAGGCCTTGGCCGTGACCGCGCCCGGGATGACCACGGGCGCCTCGAAGTAGGCCCGGTTGCGCACGGGCACCACGGTGTCCACCCGGACCGCCTGGTACCCCAGCACATTGCCCTGGGCGTCCAGGCCCTCGACCTCGAGCCCGACCCGAGCGTTCTGATAGGTGAGGCTGTTGACATAGCCCCAGATCCCGAGCTGGCCGTTCTTCATGCGGAACGGCTCGGAATCGACCCTGAAGAAGTGATCAGCGGGCCACCGGTCCTTGGGGGCGGCGCCGGCAGGCTGGAACCCGACACCTCCCAAGAGGAGCCCGGCAATCAGCAAAAAGCCGATCAACGGATTGTGACGCATGGTCAGAACCCTCCTCATCAATAAGACGCGACAGGGGGCACCGGCGTTCCCGGGGCGGATCGTACCAAAAAGGGACGGGCCGAACCGGTGCCTGGCTGCCGGAGCGCGGCGGGGGCTTAGCGGGCGGGTGAAGCCCCGTCGCGAGCGGCGCGGCTGGCCACGACCCGGTGGGCGATCTGGCGGCAATGGCGGGTCACTTCCCGTAGGTCGTCGAGAATGGCCAGGTAGGCACTGGAGGCCCGGGGCAGGCACACCCCGTCGATCAGGCGCTCCTCGTGGGCGAGGGCAAAGCCGCTCGCCACCTCCTGGA
>Ga0075423_10002615_pt1 | contig 16436 bp, 9 predicted proteins | sample SoiMethybrSBSTD2_FD_80114 | JGI IMG/M metagenome (GOLD analysis project Ga0075423, IMG submission 80114) | Bulk soil microbial communities from a Populus tree surrounding site in Tennessee, USA - Soil MetaG P. TD hybrid SBSTD2 | ecosystem: Environmental > Terrestrial > Soil > Tree plantation...
CGCCGGCGGGCGTCGATACGTGGATTCGCTCCTTCACCGTCGAGCTGATCGAGCGACCCTTGCCACGCCACCACCCCGTAGCCGGCAGCGGCGAGTGGCGTATCATCGCCCCCGACAGCTATCCGCTCGTTGGCCCGCTGCGCGCGGCGCTCGCGTGGGTGGACGGCGGCGGAGTGGCGGTCTGTCTGCCGCCCGAGCCCAACGAGCGCTACGTCGGCCTGCTGCTGGAAGGCGTACACGCGGCGATAGCGGTGGCCAGCCGGTTCGTGCTGGTTCAGCACGGCGGCAGCGCGGCAGCCTTCGTCCGCACGCTGCATCTCGAACACCCCGAAGTCGCGGTCTGCATCATCGATGTCCCGGTGGATCATCCCCAGGCTGCCGAATGGGTCGCCATGGAAGCGCTCATGGCCGTCGGCTATAGCGAGGCGCACTACGACGCGGCGGGGGTGCGGCGCGAGCCATTCCTGCGCCTGCTCGCCGACGACAGCGCGCCGAAGCAACTGCCGCTCCGCCCGACCGATGTCCTGCTGGTGACTGGCGGTGGGAAAGGCATCACCGCCGAATGCGCGCTCGATCTTGCGCGCACAACCGGCTGTCGCCTCGCGCTGCTGGGTCGCTCCCAGCCGGAAGCGGACGCCGAGCTAGCCGCCAATCTGGAGCGGATGGCAGCGGCAGGCATCACGCTGAAATATGTCGCAGCCGATATCACAGACGCCAAGGCGGTCCGGTTGGCGGTATACGCGATCACGAGCGAGCTGGGGCCGATTACTGGCATTCTGCATGGTGCCGCCAGGAACGTGCCACGGCTGCTGCACACGCTCGACGAGCCGACGGTTTTGTCTACGCTCGCGCCGAAGACCCAGGGCCTGCACAATCTGCTGGCCCTGATCGACCCGCAACAGCTGCGACTGCTCGTAACCTTCGGCTCGATCATCGCGCGCATGGGGCTGCCCGGCGAGGGTGATTACGCGCTCGCCAACGAATGGCTGGTCTGGCTCACCAAGCGCTTCCAGGCCGATCACCCGGCCTGTCGCTGCCTGGCGGTCGAATGGTCGATCTGGGCTGATGTGGGAATGGGCGCGCGCCTGGGCGGAGTCGCGGGCCTGGCGCGCGCGGGCATCACCGCCATTCCGCCGGATGCGGGAGTCGCCATTCTGCGCGAGCTGCTAGCCCGACGGCTGCCGACCGTTGCGGTGCTAGTGACCGGGCGCTTCGGCGATCCGCCGACGCTACGGGTCGCGCAGCCCGAGCTCCCGTTCCTGCGCTTTCTCGAAAACCGGCGAGTCTTCTACCCAGGCGTCGAGCTAGTCGTTGATGCCGAGCTTTCGCTCAACACAGACCCCTACCTGGCCGATCATATCTTCGAGGGCGAGCGCATCCTGCCGGCGGTTGTGGGCCTGGAGGCGATGGCGCAGACCGCGCTGGCGCTGGCCGAGACCGATGTGCCGCCAACCATCGCGAATGCGACCTTCAGCCAGCCGATCCTTGTGCCAGCACACGCTCCCACAACGATACGGCTGGCGGCGCTCGTCCGCGCGCCGGGCTGCATCGAGGTCGTGCTACGCAGCCAAGCGACCAATTATCAGATCGACTGCTTCCGCGCGACCTGCCACTTTGCGACTGGAGACGCATCGAGCGCTGCCCCCAACCAGCGCGCGCTCAGCCCGATCATACAGGCGGAACTGCCGCCGCTCGGCATCGATCCAGCGCGCGACCTGTACGGCAAGCTACTGTTCCACAGCGGACGGTTTCAGCGGGTGCGCAGCTACCGGCAGCTATCGGCGACCAGCTGCATCGCCGAGATCAACGCAGGCGACAACAGCGCCTGGTTCGGTCGCTACCTGCCCGCAACGCTGCTGCTCGGCGACCCCGGCACGCACGACGCGCTCATTCACGCGATCCAAGCCTGCGTTCCGAGCGCGACACTGCTGCCCACCGGCGTCGAATGGCTCGTATCCGACCCAATAACGCCGCCGGGCGCACGGTTCGTCCACGCGCGGGAGCGGTCGCGCCTCGGCGATGTCTTCACCTACGATGTAGCGCTGCTGGACGCGGCAGGGCACCTGCTCGAAACATGGCAGGGCCTGCGGCTGCGCATGGTCGGCGGCAGCAGCATACGCGGCCCTTGGGCGGTGCCGATCTTCGGGCCATACATCGAGCGCCAAGTGCAGCAGCTGATCCCTGGCGCGACGATCACCGTGACATTCGAGCAAGATGCCGACGCCGAACGCCGAACGCGCAGTGCTCGCACGATCCAGCGCGCACTGGGCCGGGTTGTCGCCATCCGGCGTCGGCCCGATGGCAAGCCCGAAGTCGAAGGCGGACCGAGCGTATCGGCGGCGCACGCCGGCGATCTGACGCTCGCCGTCGCTGGCGCAGGCCCACTCGGCTGCGATGTCGAGCCGGTGATGGCGCGCTCGGCAGCGCTCTGGCGCGACCTGCTTGGGCCGGAGCGGTTCGCGCTAGCCGAGCTTATCGCCGAACGCCTGCGCGAAGCTGCCGCAGCTGCCGCGACACGAGTATGGTCCGCGTGCGAGTGTCTAAAGAAGGCCGGCGTCATGCAAGATGTGCCGCTGATGCTGGCCGAGCCAGCCGCCGACGGCTGGGTCGTCCTATCCGCAGGAACGCTACGTGTGGCGACCTGGATCGGGCCGATTCGCGGGCCCGGCGATCAGCACGCCGTGGCTGTGCTGGCGAGGAGCGACGATGCGCGCATATGAATATCGACACATAGTCTGCTTGGAGGAGACCAACCTCGTCGGCAACGTCTATTACGTCAACCATGTGCGCTGGCAGGGGCGCTGCCGCGAACTTTTCTTGCGCGATCATGCGCCCGAGCTACTGGCGGAGATCGGGCGTGGGCTAGCGCTCGTCACGATCAAGGTCTCCTGCGAATACCTGGCCGAACTTATGGCCTTCGACGAGCTAGTGATCCGGCTGCGGCTCGCGGCGCTGACGCAGAGCCGGGTGACGATGGCCTTTGAATACTGGCGGCAGCGCGACGGTGGCGAGGAGCTAGTCGCACGCGGCGAGCAGCAAGTCGCCTGCATGCGGCGCAACGGCGAGCAGATGGCACCGATCCCTGTGCCAAACGAGCTACGCGACGCACTGCGACTCTATGGTGGTGCGTAAGCTCCGCCGGCCCTGGTTAGGAGGTAAAGCCATTGACAATGCTGCTTGAAGTGCGGAAGCAAACGCCCACTGGCATCGCGCCAGATCGCGCCGGCCAAATGCTTCAGCCGAAACACCCATGGCCCAACGTCGGCTGCCGCGCCAGCACCGTCATACAGCGCTATCAAGCCGTCGAGCGCGTCATCGTGAGCATACGCGAGCGCCTGAGCGAGCCACTCACCCTCCAAACACTGGCCGACATCGCCATGTTGAGCCCCTACCACTTCAACCGCGTGTTCCATCAGATCACCGGCATCCCGCCCGGCCAATTTCTGGCGGCGCTACGGCTAGAAGCAGCCAAACGACTGCTGCTAACGACCGACCTCAGCGTAACCGATGTCTGCTTCGATGTTGGCTACAACAGCCTGGGCACCTTCACGACGCACTTCCGGCAGCTCGTCGGTCTGCCGCCCAGCCACCTGCGCCGCCTACGTGACGGCGGCGGCATCCTACCGCTCGATCTGCTGCCCATGCCAGCGGGCGAACCGCGCCAAGTCGGCCCAGCCAGGCCCAGCATACTCGGCGGGATCAATGTGCCCGACCCCTTCAGCGGGCTGCTCTTCATCGGCTTCTTCTGCACACCCATCCCGCAGGGCCGGCCCGCAGGCTGCATGGCAGTCACCGGCCCAGGCGCGTACCATATCGCCCGCGTGCCCGATGGCTGCTATCATGTGTTCGCCGCCGCATTCGCCCAGACCACCGAACCGCTGATGTATCTGCTGCCCGATCACAACAGCGTGCGCGTCGGCGTCGGGCGGAACCCGGTGCAAGTGCGCGGTGGTCACGTCAGCGAGCGCGTCGATGTCACCCTGCGCCCACTGCGGCTGACCGACCCGCCGATCCTCAGCGCGCTCCCGTTCCTGCTCGCCGAATACGCGACCGGCGACGGCATACCCGAGGAACAATTACTCGCGCGCGAAGTATCGGCATAGAAAAAGAATGGCCGATGCGCGGCAGCGCGAGCGGCTCATGCCTCCGTTGATACAAGCCCTGTCAAACCTTCCGGGAAGCTTGATCTGACACTTTAGATGCCGTTGGTCAGCTTCCCGGAAGGTTGCTCGTCGTTATGCGGTTCCCCCTCAGCGGCCTCAGCGGCCTCAGGTAATCAGCGGTTCCAAATTATATGGTATCCTAGTGCAATTCCAAGCGAGTTGTTTGGGCCTCAGCCACGCATCAATCGCGTTGATAGGAGCAATCTGCAATCTGCAATCGCACAAGAATAGGCTACCACCAATGCCAACCAATTCCGCGACAGCCGTCGCGAGCGCAAATATTGCCTTCATCAAATACTGGGGTGTGCGCGACCCCGAGTACACGCTGCCATACAACGGCTCGATCTCGATGAACCTCGACAGCTGCCTGACGACAACGACGGTCGCCTTCGACCCATCGTTTGCCGAGGACGCGGTGCTGCTCACGCTCTACGATCAGCCGCAGCAACCCGCCGCAGGTCGCCCGCTAGAGCGCATCGTTCGGCACCTCGACCGCATGCGCGCCATGGCCGGCATCGCCTGGCCTGCGCACGTCGAGTCGACAAATACGTTCCCCTCCGACGCTGGGATCGCCTCGTCCGCCGCCGCCTTCGCCGCGCTGACGATGGCGGGCAGCGCAGCGCTGGGCCTGTCGCTCGACGAACGGCAGCTCTCGCGCCTGGCCCGGCAGAGCGGCTCCGGCTCGGCCTGTCGCTCGATCCCAACCGGCTATGTCGAATGGCGTGTGCCCGACGCTCCGTTCGCCGCCGAGCTATGGGACGAGGAATCCTACGCCGTGAGCCTCGCGCCGCCGCAGCATTGGGCGCTAGCCGACATCGTCGCAGTCGTGGACGCGGGCGCGAAGAAGATCGGCAGCGCCGAAAACCATCGCCTCGCCGCCACCAGCGCCTACTTCCCGACGCGCCTGGCCGAGCTGCCGACGCGCCTGGAGGCAACGCGCGCCGCGATCATGCGGCGCGACCTTGAGCAGCTCGGCGAAGCGATGGAGGCCGATGCCGTCTCGATGCACGCCATCTGCATGACCTCGCGCCCAGCATCGTTCTACTGGAGCGGCGCAACGCTCGACGTTATTCACGCGGTGCGGGCCTGGCGCGCCGCAGGGCTAGCCGCCTACTTCACGATCGACGCCGGGCCGAATGTCCACGTCATCTGCGCCGCGCCGGATCGCGCCGAAGTTGCGCGGCGGCTAGCGACGCTGCCGGGCGTGCAATTTGTGATCGCCAATGGCGTCGGGCGCGGCGCGCAGGTGCTGTAGCGCAGCTACCAGCCCACGAACGTGCCCTCGGCGTCCCGTCGCACCTGGCGAACCTCGACGATCGCTGCCGCCGTGATCGGCCCGTAGATGTGCGGAAAGAGCGAAGCCAACTCGTCGGTCGATTGCTCCCACTTGAGCGGCACCATCAAGCGCGCCGGGTCGATCACCAGCAGCACAAACTCGTCCGGCGTAGCGCGATAGAAACGGTTGGCGACCGTGAGCATAAGCTCGTCGCCAGCCGTGCAGTGTACGAAGCCATCCGCGTCATACTCGATCGGCAAGTAGCCCGTGCCCTGCGGCCAACTGCGTCAGCGCTCCGCCGGGGCAAGATGATAGATCATACAACCTCACTTAATGTCCAGCGGCGAGCAGGATCTGCTGCTCCTCGGTCAGTCCGCGCGCCGCCAGCAGACGCCGACCGGCGGCACCCAGCGCCGGCACGCCATCCGGCGACAGCTCCAGCGTTCCGTACTCGAAATATTGAAGCCGGCCACCATCGCCGCTGTCGAGCGCTGGCGAGAGCACCGCCCCAAGCGTTGCCTCGGCACCGGCGCGCTGCCACGCCGCGCGAAATGCGCGATCAACATCAAGCGGCGCGGTTTGCGGCGCGCGCCCCTGCGCCGCCAGGAGCAGCCGGCCAACCTGCGCACGCTCAACCTGCGCGGCGTGACGCACCAGCAACGCGCGCTCGAAATACTGCTCGTGTCCCTCTGGCCCATCGAGCGCCTCGCTGAGCGGATAGCCCAATCGCTCAACGCCGCCCGCCTTCCATATGCTCAAGAACGGCTCCTCGACCAGATGCCCGGTCGCCCCGACAAGCTCGGCCGGGCGCTGCAAGCCAGGCCGCGCCAGGTCGAGCAGCAGCGCGTAGGGCCCGATCGCGACACGGCGATAGTCGTGCAACGCCTGCGTCAACACAGCGCTCCGCTCGGTCAGCCATGGATCTGCTATAAGCAGATAGCGCACGCCGAGCGGCGGCAGCGAGCTGAGACCGCCTGGAACAAGCACGCCGGAGTCGAGCCGCCAGCCACGGCGACCGGCGTAATAGAGGATCTCCGAGACGGCCGGCGCGATCACGCCGACGCGCTCGCCCGCCGGCAGCGCCAGATCGACCCGCCGCCCCAGCGTCCGATAGAAATCGGTCGTCTGATAGAGCGGTGCCACACGCACGAAGCTGAACGCGGCGATGCATATCAGCCCGAGCGTCGGCACCAGCCGTTTCAGCCACAATAAGAATAGACGACTATTGTGCTGGTTGTGGCTGGCTGCAACGAGCGCTGCGAGATAGCGTTGGCCGCGCGCCAGCCCGACGCCGATCAGCAGCGCGCCTGGGCCGGCGAGCGGCAGCATGTAATAATCCTGCCCCGCGACACCAGCCGCGCTAGCACACAGGAATACAAGTACGCCCAGCAGCCATGCCTGCGGGAGCCGGCGGGCCAGCGCTGGCGTATGTCGATCATCGTGCGCCATTTGATCGATCGCAGCGGGTGCAGACACGAGGCCAACCACAAAGAACGGCAGCCCGGCCATCGTCAGGACATCGCGCACGCTCGAACGCCCGATCAGCAGATAAAATTGCGGGTCGCGCAGCAGCGTCGTATCGAACAGCTTCTCGCCAATGCCGAACGATACATGCGGGTCGAGCGGCAGGGCGCGCGCGTGGCGCATCCACAGCAGCGACGGGACGGCAAAGCACAGCCCGTAGACCGCCAGCGCCGCCCAGGTCGCGCGCGGCGGACGATAGACCCAGGCCAGGTAGGCCAGCGGCACAGAGCAGATTAGAAGATTGGGCGTCTTTGCGAGCGGGGCCAGGATGCCGCACAACAGCGCGACGGCGAAACGGCCTGCGGAGCGCCGCTCCAGCCAGCGATAAAACGTCCAGATCGCCAGGATCGCCGTCAGCAACATCAGCGTATCGGGCATGACCGTGCGGCCAAAATAGATCGAGAACGGCAGCAGCGCCAGCGCCAGTGCGGCGTAGGCGGCGACACGGCGATCATACAACGCCAGCGCCAGCCCATACAGCGCCGCGACCGCGCCTGCGCTCGTTATGGCCGTGAGCGGGCGACCAAGCCAATCGTAGACCCCGAAGACAGCGTAGAGCAGCGCGAGGCTATAGCTATAGAGCGGGAATTCGCTCTCGACATAGCCGGGCGTCTGCCCGCCCCAATCGACCTGCGGCGCGAGCAGGTGATAGCCATTGGTCGCGTAGTTACGCGCGATGGCCGCAGTATCCGCCTGACGCCAGGAGTGGTAATCGAGCAGCGGTGCCGTCACGCCATAGCAGCGCAACGCCAGCGCGAGGATCGCCAGCGCGAGCGTCGGCCAGAAGCGAGCAAACCAACCACGCATTGCAATCCCAGATCATCCCGCCGCGTGAGCGCGCGGATGGCAAAAAGCAGTTCTTTTTAGCAGATTTTGTGCCACGGTTTTTGAATTCCTGCTTGCAAAACCCCAAAGGCATGTTATAATTTGAATATCTCCTTCTCCTCTCTTCTCTTATCAGGGGGGGTCTGGGCAACCAGGCCCCCCTTGGTATTTGTGTGCCATAAGCCGAGCTTGGTTCGCTAGTATGTCAGAGATTCAGCCCCGCAGAGTGAAAACCGACATACAAACGTAATCTACCATCCGGCTGAAATAGGCCGATCATTTTCACATAACGACGAGCAACCTTCCGGGAAGCTGACCAACGGCATCTAAAGCGCCAGATCAAGCTTCCCGGAAGGTTTGGCAGAGCCTATTTGAATGTGCTAGTGGCGAAACACGAGATCGTGCAGCGGCAACGTGATCGCCATGAACTCGTCGGCGGTGCGCCAGCTATGATTTCCGCCCGGAAAAGCCGAGCGCGGCAATGCGTTGTCGATGCCGCGCGCGTGCAAGCAGCGCACCAGATGCTCACCGCGATAGAAGTTCGCGTGCCACGGCTCTAGCTTCTCAGGCCCATAGCCGATCATCCAAGTCACCCGCCTGAGTGCGGTCGCGTCGCCACGCATGATCAGGTTCGAGGCGCTGGCCCCGGCGATGAACTGCATGTTGCGCGGCAGATCATACGCCGGATCGAACATCGGGTTGCGCAGCACGGCGTCGTTCGCACGCACGCGCCGCCCGTTCGCGATCGCGTAGAGGAATGTGCCATCGTAGGCGCTTGCGGTGGCGAACAGCTCCGGCTTTTGGGCGACTGCCTTGATCGCCATCGCGCCGCCGAGTGAAAAGCCGGCCACTCCGCGCCGCCGTCCATCGGCGATCGTTGGGAAATTCGCATCGACGTACGGGATCAGATCCTGGAAGAAGTAATCCTCGAAGCGCCCGCTGCCGATGCCCGGTGCCCTGGCGAGCTGCGGGGCGCACATATTGACGAGCAGCGTGGGTACGCGATTGTCGTCGCTGGTCATGCCGGGAAAGATCAGGATCAGTGGGCCGACATGCCCGACCACGCGCAGGCGCTCGTACACATCGATGACGTTCTTGCCGCCGCGCGACGGATCTTCCTGCGTGTTGATCCACTCGCGCTCGTGCCCGCGCAGTAAATAGAGCGCGGGCACGCATTGACCATCGGCCAGGTCGGGCGGAACAAAGATATAGAAGCTTTTGTTGATACCAAGTGCAGGACTGAAAAAGGTAATATGGCGGCACCGGCGATCATAGATCGGCGTCGCCGATTGAAGCGGATTGCTAGGACGAATCACGGGCTCCTCATCACTTCAGCCGATCAAGCGCTTCCTTAGCATAGGGGCTGCCATTATCCAGCGCCGTCTGGTACGCCTCGCGCGCGTCGTCCTTCTCGCCCAGCACTTCCAACGTGCGCCCCAGCCCGTAGTAGGCATCGGCGTAGTTGCTGCTCAGCTCCGTGGAGCGGCGGAATGCCGTCTCGGCCTCGTCGTATTGCTTGAGATCATAGTGGCTCCAGCCGAGCGTGTAGTGGGCATATGGCTGGTCTTCCTTGATCTCCAGCGACTGTTGCACCGCGGTGATCGCCTCCTCGTTCTTCGAGTCGTCCTTCAGCACCTCGGCCTGGTCGCGCAGCACCCAGCCAAGGCCAGTCAGCGCATCGTAGTATTTATCGTTCAGCTCCAGCGCCTTGCGAAACTGGCTCTCGGCATCCTCGTAGTTGGTCTTCTGATCATCGCTGGCGTATTTGAGGCTAGCGGCCTTGTTCACATAGGCCCAGCCTAAATCCGCGAAGACATTTGGTCGCTTGGGGGCCGCTGCGGTCGCCTGATTCAGCGTCTCAATCGCCTGATCGTAGTCGGGCGTATCCTGGTACTCGTAGGTTCGGCTCTTGCCGATGTAGGCATCGGTGTCGTATGCGTCGAGCTCGATGGCCTTGTCGAACTCGCCCCGTGCGCCTTCATAGTCCTTGAGGTAGTACAAGTTCCAGCCGAGGCCGGTGTGGGCGTGGCCGTATTGATCATCGGCATTGAGCGCCGCCTCGAATGTTTCCCTGGCCTGATCGTACTCGCCCTGTGCATTATAGAAGTAGCCAAGGTTCGAGCGGAAGATCGCGAATTGCCCCTGCAACCCGATCGCTTGATTGAACTCCTCGACGCCGCGCTTCACTGCACTATTGTCGTTATCGAGCAGATATTGCTGCCAATAGACATAGCCGCGTGCGCTATGCGCCAGCGCCTTGGTCAGGTTGGTCTCGCTGGCAGCTAGCTCAAGCGCCTTATCGGCGTCGGCGACCGCCTGATCAAACAGCTCTTTGTCGGAACTCAGCGCGGCGCTGTCGGCCTTGATCGCCGAGCGCGCGCTGTAGCCAATCGACGCTTTGGCATTCGCGCCGACGGCCTTGTCGGCGGCTTCGAGCGCGCCCGCCTGATCGCTCTGGTCGTTCAGCGCCTCGGCCAGCATCGCCAGCGCGAGCGCGTTCTGCGGCTCGGTCTTGATCGCCGCGCGTGCCTCTTTCTCGGCGTCGGCGAAGCGGCTGCGCAGATTGTAGATCAGCGCGAGCTGGCTGTGCGCCGTGGCATTTTGCGGGTCGGCGGCGAGCACTTGCGTATATGCGGCGATCGCTTTGTCCATCCCGTTATTCTGCTCAAGCGCGGTCTGGCCATCCTTGAGCCCCTGGCTCACGCGCGGATCAGCGCGCATCTGGAATAGCGCAAACCCGCCGCCCAGCAGCAGCAGCAGCACAAGCGCGACCACGCCGAGGAGCAATCCGCGCTTAGCACCAGCTGGTTTCGTCGTTGGCACGCCGGCGCTGGGGGTGGTGCTGCTCGGCAGCTGCATCCCGCCGGCATTCGCAGCCGGCATGGCTGGTGGCGTAGCCACGCGCGGCACAGCCAGGGTTGGAGCGATGGCCGGCCTAACATACGGCGGCGTGGGTTGCGGCGAAGCGCCGGGCTGGGGCGTCTGCATCGGCGGTCGGCTGATCGGCTGCTGGACCCCGTGCGGCGGGCTGACCGGCTGCGTCGGCGGCGTATATGCCTGCGGACGCACATCGGCGGCGCTCTTCAGCGCGGTGATCATATCTTTTGCCGTCGCGTAGCGCGCTTCGGGCTTGCGCGCCAGGGCGCGCATGAGCACATCTTCGACGGCCATGGTCAGATCGCCGCGATAGTCGCGCGGCGGTCGTGGCGCATACTGCAACCGCGCCACCAGCATGCCCATCGGCGTATCGGCCTGAAAGGGCATGTTGCCGGTCAGCATCTCGTAGAGCACGATGCCGAGCGAGTAGATGTCGGTCGGTGGCCCGATCGTCGTCAGGCCCTGCGCCTGCTCGGGCGACATATATTCGGGCGTCCCCATCACCGTGCCGGCCATCGTCAGGCCGGTATTCGCGCTGCTGCGCGCGAGCCCGAAATCGGTCAGATAGATCCAGCCGTTCTGCGCGACCATAATGTTGGAGGGCTTGATGTCGCGGTGGATCACCCCTTCGCTGTGGGCGTAGTCGAGCGCCTCGGCCGTCTGATCGAGTATTGTTGCGGCCTGCTGAACACTGAGCGCGCCCTGCTCCTGGACGACATCCTTGAGGGTGCGCCCGGCGATGTACTTCATGGCGATGTACTGAAACCCCTCGGCGGTGCCGACCTCGAATATCGGAACAATGTGCGGATGCTCCAACGCGGCGACGCTGCGCGCCTCCTGCTGAAAGCGCGCGATGTAGCTTTTGTCGAGCGAAAATTCGGGCGGCAAGACCTTCAGCGCGACTGTTCGTTGCAGATCGGTCTGGCGGGCGCGGTAGACCACCGCCATACCGCCGCGCCCAAGCTCCGCGAGGATCTCAAAGCGCCCGATCGTTCGTCCAAGGAGATTTAGTTCTGTCATTGGTGTCACCAGCCTCTGTGCGGTAGAGTATGCTACTAGAGAAACGCGACGACGTGGTAAAAAGGTTCGCGGAAACATCTTACGAATCTAAACGGCAGAAGCAATGGCTTTTCTCAACGTACTATGGGCAATAGCGATTCGTGCTTCGCGTAATCACTTTTAGTATAGCATAAACAGATTGCTGTCGTCTGATCGCCGAGTGTCAGTGCGGAGTCTCGTCAAAGGTTCGGCTGGATTCCGAGCGGCGCAGCCACTCGGAACCCAGCCGAAAAAGGAATTGCGCCTTTGCCCGGCGCTCCCGACGTTGCCAAGGCCCTGATCTGCTGGTTGTCTATCCCACTCCCGCTTCGGGATAGGGGAATCCCCTTGGAGCAGGCAGTGCCGGATCGACATGCTTACGCATAGCAGCATCGCAGACGGCGAAACCCCAGTTGATCAGCTGCTTCTGAAGCTTAACGTTCATGCGCTGTAGACGCGTGGGGACATTTGCCAGCCTGGTAGTCTGCGCGATGGGGCAGGGCAGGCTGTCGCGAAGCTGATAACTCGCGATGTCCGAGCGGATACCCCAGTAGGCACCCCGGCGGTAGTTCTCGCTTGCAGAATCGCTCTGGTATGCGGCTATAACCTGGCGCTTACGCAGACTGCGCACCTGGTTGTCGATCACCAAAAGCACACGATAGGCATGCAGCGGCCAATCTCGCTTTGGCTGCCGTTCAGCTTCCAGATGGCCTCCGCCATCGCTGACCAGGATCGTTGTGTAGTGCTTCCAGGCTGTCTCCAGACCAAGGTTGTCGTATACGCCGCCGTCGGTGAGGAAGACCCTGGTCGTGTACGGCGGGCGCTGGAGGTCGAGGCCGGTATTCGGCGTGTAGTCCGACTGGTTGAGGCGCAGTACCAGCGGCGAGAGGAACGGCGGGAAGGCCGAAGAGGCGGCGACCGCTGTGGCCAGGCCGACGTGTGGAGACGGCACTTTCCCAACCCGATAGTCCCACATATATGGCTTCGAGAAGCGCCAAAGCACACCCGACTGGATGTTAGTTGCATTGAATACGAATCGCGGGCCGTCGTCGGACAGATCTTGGAGCGTATGATCGCCGAACAGGTGCCTACGATAGGCTCGCGCTATATAGTTGCTGGCCTGGCCAGGCCCGATCAACCCCAGCAGCACCGCCCAGATGTCGATAGTCTTACCAGCCATCCGGCGGATCGGCGCGATCACCTCGGGCCCGAAGCGCTGTGCCACGCCGGACCGATCGAGGGCCAGCTTCGGCCAGGCCAGCGCGAGTACGCCGGCTGTGATCGAGCCGCCAGAGACGCTCGATATCCGATTAAGTTTCGGCAAGTAGCCCGCATCGTTGAGTCGCCAGAGCGTCCCCAGATGAAAAAGCATCGCTCGGTAGCCCCCGCCCGAGAAGCACAGGGCTATCCCTGGCTCTAGCTTGGCGCTAGTGTCATCGGGTGAGAGCCCGACGATGGGCGAAAGTGAAGTGTCCTCGGCCATGTCTGCCCTCCTTCCAACACAGCTGATCTCAGGCGTCGTTGATGGTGTAATCGATATATAAGTTGTCTGGGCCTTCGCCGATCACCGCTTTAAATTGCTCCCACTCGGCTTCGGAGAGCGGTTTGATATCGGTGTCGCCATCGTCGAATTGAATGACGCGCTCGGGGACGCCGTCGTCGAGCTGGATGACGCGCCCGCGTGTTTTCTTTTTGAGCCGGCTGAGCAGCGATGGGAAGGGCATGTTCCAACCTCGTGGCTTTCCGTCCGCATCCTTCGGCCCTTGCCGCTGTGCCATCGCTTTATTTACCGGTATCATGGCTACCAGATCGCGGCTCATCAGCTCCAGGCCAAGCTCGCTAAGCGTCGCGTTATGGCTGCCGTGATGCCCAACCTTGTAAAACACTGTTTGATTGAGCAGAGCACGCGCCGTCACCTCGCGCGGCTGGCCATCCTTGTCCTTCGCCGACCACATGAGATTCTGCCACGACAGCCAGTTGCCAACCTGCGCATCGCCTGGAAACAGCAGCACTTTGCCACTATCGACCAGCTCGATCGCAAGAGCCAGGCTCGTGTTGTTCGTATCGCTATCCAGCGCCAGGGCCAGCTCATTGGCCGCGTCGAGCCAATCGCCGTCGATCTTGCGCCAGGCCATGCTGGTATCTTTGCCGAAGTAGTTCGCGATGCAGAAGCGGTCGTTCTGCGCATCGGCGAGCTCGACCCGATATTTTTTATGAAATGGGAAGCACGACGCTCCGTCCTCACATGCTTGTTCAGCAGCCTCGGTGCCATCGACGGCGGTAAAGAAGCGCTCGGCCAATGTCATCGCTCCGTTCAGCTCGTATATCTCGCTGTGCTTTGCGCTGGGCTGGTCTTTGAAAAGCAGCTTTTGATCCGTCGGCGGCCCGAGCACGTAAATATTGACCCCTGGTACTCCTGGCAACTGCTCGATTTTTTGACCGGGGGTGTGATATTTGACATTGCCGTTTGGCTTGGCAGTGATGTATTCCAACGCTGCGTGTGTCGTCATCTTGCTATCCAGGCCGGGCGGGTCGCCAAAGAAGTCGAGAATGGCGGTCAGCCCTTGCCGGGTTGAATCGTCGAGCCCACTCTGGGAATCATCGACCAAACCGCACAGATTCGCGACCTTCTGCTTGCGGCTCTCTCGCAGCTGCCGCGCAAAGGTGTTGCTTGGATCGGCATCTTCGGTCCAGGCCAGCCACACCTCCTTAACATCAATGGTGTCCCAGAGGTCACGAGCTTGCAGAAAGCCAGACAGATGATCCCAGTGCTCGTGGGTCGCGACGACGAGATCGAGCCGAGAGTGGGTTGTCTCCGCGATATTTGTGACAACCTTACGCATTTCTTCCTGCGCCTTCTCGGTGCCGCGCAGGACGCCGCAGTCGATCAGCATGTGGTAGAGCCCGCCCGGATGTGTAAAGGTGATCAAGAAGCAATCGCCTAAGCCTTGGCGATACATCCGAATGCGGATGTTGAGCTTTGTTGCATCGCCCATGAGTCTTCTCCTGAGCTATAGCTCGCGGTGTAGCAGCGCGAACGGCTCCGCGATCTCTTCGTCGCAATATCGATTGAAATAGGTGGCCTGGAGCGAGCTGCCGAGCCGGTTGCGCACGTATTTCTTTTGCCGTTCCAGGCGCTGGTCGTCGACGATCGATTTCATGATGCAGTATTGCACGCGAAAGGTCTTGAGGTCCAGGATGAGGGTGCAACCGCCGCGAAAGGTCATCTTATGGTCCGTACCGTCGATCGGAACAGTACGTTGCTGCGTCAGCGAGATGATCAGCTGATTCAGCACGTCGCCGTCCGGCCCGACGCGTTGGGCCGATCGCAGGGCATGTACCTCGAACAACGGATTCCCATCCTCGTCGTGTTTGAACTGCTCAAGCTGGGTAGCGGACAGGTGTGGGTTATCTTTTGTGAGTACGAGTCCGGTCACAAGACGATCGGGTTTTGTAACGTTTGCATGGTAGTCGGCCTGCTTGAGCGTATTTTTGATCAGCGTGTGGAGCTCGGCGCAGATCTCGTTCGTCTTTTTATAGACCTTTTCGCGCTTGGTGAAATAGCGCGCTTGTTCCGTGAACGCTATCAGCAACTGCTGGGCGATTGGCAGAAACAGCTCTCTATAGTCCTCGGCGCGCACGACCTCCCAGCGCAGGCTATCGACCGAGAGGATGCGGATGTCCTGGGGATAGATGCCGCGCCGACGAAATGCCTCGATAAAGGCGATGCGATAGCGGCGGTAGTCGTCCGGCACGAGATCGTAATCGGCGGTGATGATTGCGCGCAGATAATCGCCAAACGTAATATCGACCGGCGGGCAGTAATCCAGGGCGCGAATGCAGGCGTGGAGGACATGGCGCGCCGATTTGGCGGCCTCGTCGGCCAGGCGATTGACCAGATCGGGATGCAGCGCGCCAGCCGGCAAGATGCCGGTGCCGCTGGTGGCGATGCGAAGCAGATCCTCCACGCGGCTCTTGTAGATCGAAAGGAATGCATCGAACACCGCCGCGACCAGGATCGCGCCGCGCTTGTGTGGCTCGAAAACGGTCTGATACTCGTTTGGCTCGGGGATGAGCGATTCCCACTGCTTCGTCTCGGGGTTGATGTGGCCAATCGCGTCGCGCAGCGCGCCGTAGCGCCCGGTCGCCTGGCCGAACTCCTGAGCCAGCTCACCCAACAAGCTCTGCTGGGCAAGATTCCCGCGCGTCTTGGCGATCTGCTGGCGTAGGACCTCGGGAAAGGTGAAGTGCTGAAACAGCGCGACAATATCCGCAAAGGCTTCATGGAATGCTAGCGAGTCGGGGTGGGTCGCCTCAATGAAGCGCCGATGCATGCCGTCGAGCAGGGCGTGAGTAGTCTCGTGCGCGACGATATCGTGAGAGAGACAGGTAAAAACGGTGCCGCCGGGCACATGATTGCCGGGGTCATTCGACGAAGCTGGAAAATAACCGAAAAGCAGCGCCTTTTTCTGCGGGCTGTAGTAGGCATTCGCGCCCCGAAACGCATGCGGGTAGATGCGCAGCCGTTTGACATAATTGACCGATTTCGCGTCGCCTCGCGGATCGTACTTCGGCGGCGACCAGAGCGCCCAACGCCCAAGCGCGCGCTCGAAATTATGGATGGTCGTCATCGCGACCGCATAGACCATCTGCTGATGAAACTGCGGGCCACCCTCACACGGCTCCAGTCCATCCTGCGCAAGCACATACGGATCGTTCAGATTGACCGGTGC
>Ga0075423_10002616_pt1 | contig 16432 bp, 14 predicted proteins | sample SoiMethybrSBSTD2_FD_80114 | JGI IMG/M metagenome (GOLD analysis project Ga0075423, IMG submission 80114) | Bulk soil microbial communities from a Populus tree surrounding site in Tennessee, USA - Soil MetaG P. TD hybrid SBSTD2 | ecosystem: Environmental > Terrestrial > Soil > Tree plantation...
CGGCCGGAGCTTTTACGTGCTCGACAACGTCGAGGGGATCCGTCAGTACACACCAGCAATCGCGTCCTCGACCGAACCGTATCTGTTTGCTCCGGCATCCGCGATCCGGCCGGGCAACACCGTTGCGATCCGCTACTGGCTCAAGCAGGTGCCGAAGACGCTGAACATCGACATTCTGGACGCGACGGGGAAGGTGATCCGCACCTACAAGGGGGCGCCGCCGGACACGTCGCGACGCGGCCAGCAACCAGGGGCGAGCGACGACGATGATGACAACTCGCGCAACCGGCAGCCTACCGCGCCGATGGTTGCAGGTCTCAACTCGCTGAGCTGGGACCTCCGCTACGCCCCGGCCACCACGTTCCCCGGAATGATTCTGTGGGGCGCGACGACGAACGGACCGCTCGCTTTGCCGGGCACGTATCGTGTTCGCGTAACGGTGGATGGCAAGACCCTCACGCAGCCCGTCACGGTCAGGAAGAACCCGCTGATCACGGACGTCACGCTGGCTGACCTCAAGGAGCAGTTCGACCTGGGCGTCCAGATCCGCGACAAGCTCAGCGAGGCGAACCAGGCAGTGATCAACATTCGCGACCTGAAGAAGCAGACCGCTGACCGCCTAACGAAGTCGCAGGACCCGGCGCTCAAGACCGCGGCCGACGCGTTCACGAAGCACGCGAGCGACGTGGAGGAGGCGATCTACCAGGTGCGGAATCAGAGCGGCCAGGATCCGCTCAACTTCCCGATCAAGATCAACAACCGGCTTGGCACGCTGCTGCGGACGGTGAGTGGTGGCGACGGCAAGCCGATTGGTGCGGCGCGTCCGATCTTCAACGACCTGTCGGGCGAGCTGAGGGTGGAGACGGATCGACTGGCGAAGGTGCTGGCGGATGACCTGACGAAGCTCAATGCGGAACTGAAGAGACTGGGGCTGCCTGAAGTGACGCTCGCCAAACCGACAGTGTCGTAGAGCGGGGACATCGGGACTGGGGACTCGGCCGGGAGCCTTCTACCGGTGCGGAGGCCTCCTCGGCGCTAATGGCATCCCTGCCGAGTCCCCAGTCCCCAGTCCCCAATCCCCAGTCCCTATTCCCGATTCCCGATCACCTTATCCCGCCCATACGGATCGCCGGCCAGCGATTCCGTATGCAGAGCGCAGAGCCATTCTCCGTTGCGTCGCACCCAGACGGATGAGTCGTTGGCATCGATCGGAAGCATCTTGCCGTCGACGACAACACGTTCGTTCACCTTGTACGCGACGATCGCGACGTCGTCGCTGACGAATCGCACCTGCGCGTTCTTGTCGTCGAAGCTGTACTGCTTGAGCTCCCACTTCCCGTCGGCCATGAGCTGTTCCATCGTCGCACCATCGATGGCCGAGACCCCTTGGGCGCCGACCACGATGCATCCATCGTCGGTCATCTGACCGGCGGTACGCCCGTCCTTGGTCTTCATTGTGTCCCAGAAGCGCTTCTCGAGCGCGAGCAACTCCTGTTCCTTCCCATTGATCGGCATCGTTCTTTCCTCGTCCGAATGAGCGTGCCGGATCGGTGAAAGAAACGCGCCAAGGAGCGCTCATTTCGTGGTCGACAGCTCCTGATACAGGATCCTGAGAAACCGCTCGCGATTCGTGGCCCAGTCCTTGTCGTACTCTGCCGTGATCTTCGACGCGAGCACCTGATCCACCGTATGCTTCGCCGCGACTTCCTTGCCCATGCGATCGCGCATGACGACCAGCATGTCGTGATATGCCTTGACCCGTGCGCGGTCGGCCAGCGGGCCATGGCCAGGAATGATCTTCGTCTCCGCGTTCGTCACCGTGAGCAGGCGTTCCGTCGCCGCGATGATGCCGTGAATTGTGCCACCGCTCGAGCGATCCACGAACGGGAACCCAGCGCTCACGAAGACGTCCCCGGTGTGCACCACATTCGACTTCGTGAACATCACCATCGCATCGCCGTCGGTGTGCGCCGGAGCCACGTGAAAGACAACGATCGAGTCGCCGTTGAGGTGGAACGACACCGTGTCCGTGAACGTGATCACCGGTAGCGCCCCGCGCGGTGAGGCCGGCTGCTTGCGATTCAACGCCTCGATGAACTGCTCGGTCGACATGCGCTTCCGCACGTTCTCTTGCGCGAAGATCAGCGCGCCGGCCTGGCCCATGTTCTCGTTGCCGCCCGTGTGATCGAAGTGCCAATGCGTGTTCATCACGAACCGCACGGGCTGGGGTGTGATGGCCCTGATCGCGGCGAGAATCTTCGGCGTGAGCGGCGCGAACTGGTCGTCGACGACAAAGGCCGCGTCGTCCCCCGCCATCAGGCCGATGTTGCCGCCGGAACCCACCAGCATGTGGACGTTCCCGGCGACCTTCGTGCTCGTGACCTGGACGGTGTCGAAGTTCTGCGCGCGGAGCCGCGAAGGAGCCTGGGAGAGCACTACCGATGCCGCCATGGCGGCAATCCACCCGCAACGAAACCACGAACGGGACATGGGAGCCTCGAGTGTAGAGCGATCGGGACGGTACGATGCTAACTCGGCCTCGCGCGGCGTCCAGGGGTGCCCCATTCCCTATTCCCGATCTCTGACCACCGATGCTACCTTGGGCCGCATGTCGCATCCCAGTGCGATCACCAGCCCTGGATCGGCCACTATGAGCGCCTCCTCTCCCAAGCCGCGGGACGAGGAGCTCGACTTCTTCGGCCTGACACATCCGGGGCTCGTCCGCGAGGGGAACCAGGATCATTACCTGGTCTCGACGCTGCACAAGACGGCGCGAGTCCGCGCCACGAGCCTTCCGAATCCCGAGCTGTTCGAGCTCCCGAGCCAGCGGATCGCGTCGTTTGGCATGGTGGCCGACGGCGTCGGCGGTCACCACGGAGGTGAGACGGCAAGCCGCGCGGCGATCGAAACGATCGCGGAGTACGTGAAGGAAACGATGAAGGCGTTCTACACCGCCGACGAGAACGACGAAAACGCGTTCTTTGCGGCGCTCCAGGATGCCGCCGAGCTGTGCCATCGAAGCGTCATCGAGCGAGCCGACGCTACCGGCCAGCCCAGCGCCGCAACCACGCTCACACTGTTCGTCGCCGTATGGCCGTCGCTGTACATCCTCCACGTCGGTGACAGCCGCCTGTATCTCTTCCGCGAGGGCCGAGTCCAGCAGCTGACGCGCGACCAGACGATGGCTCAGGACCTCATCGACCTGGGTGCGCTCCCGAAAGCGGCCGCCGCGCAAAGTCCACTTGCGCACGTGCTCACGAGCGCGATGGGCGCATCCGAGACGTCGCCGGACGTGACGCGCGTCGACCTCCAGCGCGGCGATGCTGTGCTGCTATGTACGGACGGGCTTACGAAGCACGTCTCCGACGACCGGATCTCGGAGCGGATGCGAACGAGGACGTCGGCCGAGCAGGTCGTGCGCGCGTTGGTCGACGACGCGCTCGCGGGCGGAGGCACGGACAACGTTACTGTGCTTGTCGTCGCGGGCGCCCGGAATCGGTAACCCGCGAGTCTACCCGCTCTTTGCAGCAGTTCTCTGAGCCATGATGTCCTTGAAGGCCACCATGAACCGGCTCATCTCGTCAGCCGTCCCGATCGACACCCGGAGATGCTCGTCGAGCGGCGGGAACGGACGGCCGACGAGCACACCCTTCTTCTTGAACTCCTCGATCACGGGCACGACCGGCCGCTTCAGGCTCACCATGAAGAAGTTCGTGTCCGACGGGATGGATTCGTAGCCTAACGCCGCGAGGTCCCGGATCGTCTTCTGGCGCAGGTCGATCGTCACCTTCTTCACCCACGCTTGCGACTCCGTGTCGCGCAGGGCTGCGACGCCGCCATACTTCACGACCGCACTGATGCTGCCCACGCTGTAGGGACGCATCCGCTGGATGAGCGGCTTGGGCGCAAGCGCGTAGCCGAGCCGCATGCCAGCGAGCGCGGCGATCTTCGAGAACGTGCGCGCGACGATCACCTGGCGTCCCTCGAGCACGTACGGCACCGACGTCGCGTACGCGGGATCATCCACGAAGTGGTGATACGCTTCGTCGATGAGAACGGGGACGTCTTCGGGGACGCCGTCGAGCATCTGACGAACCTCGTCCTTCGTGACGAGACGGCCGGTGGGATTGTTCGGATTGCAGAGGTAGACGAGCCCCACATCGCGCGCGTTCCTGCGCGTCGCGTTGATCATGGCCGGAATGTCCTGCCGAAAGTCCGGCAGGAGCGGCACCTTGATGATGTCGGCCTTGAGCGCCGTGGCGTGCGAGTAGAAGATGTTGTACGACGGGTCTGCGCCCACGAGCACGCGGTCGTGCTGGAGGAAGGTGGTGCCGCACACGTCGAGGATTTCGCCGGAGCCCGCGGCGAGCAGGACGTTGTCCTTGTTGACCCCATGGTGCTTGGCGATCTCCTCGACGATACCGCCGTCCGGGTAGCCATAGCGGTTCGCGTACTTCATCGCCCGCGTCATGGCCTTCATTACAGACTCGGGCGGGCCGTATGGGTTCTCGTTGTTCGCGAGCTTGGCGAAGCCGTCGTACTCCTCTTCGGGGCCGGTTACGGGGAAGGGTATGGTGCCTGCTACCCCACTGCTTCGTGCCCACAGCTCGCTTCGAGGCGCCAAACCAATCGCGCCTAACGCTGTGGCGACTCCTCCAACGAACCCGCGGCGAGAAACGCGACTCGCGGCCATCGGCACCTCCGAAGCGGAATGAGGCCCTGCTCGGCTCTATCTGCTCCCTTTATTCTCGTCAGGGCTCACGCGTGACGCAACCGGAACCACGAACGCTGAAACCGCTGGCGGCGCTGCGCGCCGGGCGCTGAGTACGCGGTACTGCCTCAAAGCCGAGTGATCCCTTTGACAAACAAGAAACTCAGCGTGTTCTGCGCCGGCGCGAAGCGCCGTCTGCGTGCTCAGCGTTCGTAGTTTCCTCGCTCCTCCGTTACGGAATTGCAAGCCCGTACTTCGCGTTGATTGCCTTCACCGCCGCCGATGCGAGCAGACTCTGGCCCGCCGCGCTCGGATGGACCCCATCGAGGCTCATGTACGCGCCGAACGGCTGGTTCGAGAACAGCAGACTGGTCACGCTGAACGACGGCTTCGGCAGCGCATACACCGGGTCGAGATTGAAGTACGCCCATCCATTCTCCGTCGCCTTCGCCTGAACGTGCGCGTTCATCTGTGCGATGCGTGTGTTGATCGCGCTGATGTCGCTCGACGTCAGCACGTAGTCCACCGCACCGGGCACATTGGCGCACGTCGCGGTCGTCGGTGCCTTCGACACGAGGGTCAGGAGGTAGCCGGGAACGAACAGTTGGTTCGTGCTGAAGAGGCAGTTCAGGCTGACTGTGATCCCGAGCCCGAGGAGTGCCGGCCATTGGTTGAAGAATTCTTTCGACGACCTGATGCTCGGGAACTGCGCCGCGTTCGTCGGAAGCCCGACGAGCACCGCGCGCGCGCCCGTCGACTTCACCGCCGCGAGCACCTGGTCGTAGTCGCTGACCCAGTTGGCGTAGGGCGTCATCGCCTCGATGCGGCCCGTGCTCGCCGGCAGCACCTCGTTCGCCGTGAGCTCGACCGAGACGAACGTCGGGTTCTGCCCGACTGCCGCCATAACCTGCGTCGTGCCCGGCGGCAGGACTCTGCTATAGAGCGTCCCGACGCGCGCGCTCAGCGCCATCTTGCTTTCCACCGTCGCCGTGAGCGCATCGTGAACGTCCGCGCCCGAGATAGCGACGCTGTTCGCGGGCAGGGTGACGCTCGCGCGCAACGGGGCGCACGTGTTCATCACTGTCGTCACGAGGTCGTTGCCGAACGCGCCAACGAGGACGAGGTCCGACGCGAGCGGCGGCAACAGGGGCGGTCCGCATCCCGGATCCTGCAGGAGCGGCAACGAGAACGGCACACCCGCACGTCGGGCGAGCTCGGCAGGCCACGCGGCCTGCTGCCCGGCAGCGAAGATGCCTGCCGATTGCACGCCCATGCTGTTGCTCGTACCGAGGGCGACGAACCTCGCGAACACCTCCGCGATGGTCGGTGCGGCGGTGAGGCTCGCCGTGGTGGCGTCGCGAGCGGATGAGGGGGGAGCGACCGGGTCGGAGCACGCGGCGAAGGCCAGCGATGCACCGAGGACAGCGAGTGACGCGATACGTCTCATGTGACTGCTCCTGCAGCTGCGCCTGCGATTTCGGACGGGGCCGACTCCCGCTCGGCATCCCTAACGATTCCGCGCGTTGGCCCCGCCCGAGCCTGACCGAACCTGCGGGCCGTATGCTCCCTTGTCCAGTCCACCGGGGAGCGTCTATACTCGCCGGATGGCGGCGGTCATCCGCGGGACACGCATCGTCACACCAGTGGGAATAAGGCCGGCCAGCATCCACATCGAGCACGGTCGCATCGCGCGCGTGGGCAGCGTCGATGATCCCGGGAGCGGCAACGACGTCGTGGACGCGGAGGACCTCGTCGTCATGCCGGGGCTCGTGGACACGCACGTGCACGTAAACGAGCCCGGGCGCACGGACTGGGAAGGGTTCGAGACGGCGACGCGCGCGGCCGCCGCTGGTGGGGTCACGACGCTCCTCGACATGCCGCTCAACTCGATTCCCGCGACCACGAGCGTGATGGCGCTCCACGAGAAGGCGCGCGCCGCTCGCGGCAAGACCTGGATCAACGTCGGGTTCATCGGTGGCGTCGTACCGGGCAACGCATCGGCGTTAGGCGACCTCGCGCGAGCGGGTGTGCGGGCGTTCAAGTGCTTTCTCGTCCCGTCCGGTGTACCCGAGTTCCACCACGTGACGCAGCCGGACCTGCGCGAAGCAATGCCGATCCTCGCCGAGCTCGGGCTTCCGCTCATGGTGCACGCCGAATTGCCCGAGGTGGTCGAGGCGGCGACCCTCGACGCTACAGCAGGCGATCCCGCAAAGTACGCGACCTACCTGGCATCGCGCCCGGCCGCGGCGGAGCACGAGGCGGTGGCGCTCGTGATCGAGCTGGCTGAGCTCACCGGAGCTCGAGCGCACGTCGTGCACGTGTCGAGCGCGCAGACGGTGCGCATGGTGAGCTCGGCGCGTGCACGCGGCGTGCGAATCACGGCGGAGACCTGTCCACACTACCTCTGGTTCGACGCCGACGAGATTCCGGACGGGGCGACGGAGTACAAGTGTGCGCCGCCAATCCGGCGCACCGATGATCGTGACGGTCTCTGGTCCGCGCTGTCGTCGGGCGAGCTCCAGACGATCGTCTCCGATCACTCGCCATGTCCTCCGATCCTCAAGCGTCGGGACGTCGGCGACTTCTTCGTCGCGTGGGGCGGGATCGCCTCGCTTCAACTCGGGAGCGCCGTGGTGTGGACGGCGATGCACGAGCGCGGGCTGCCCATCGAGCGTCTGGTGGAGTGGATGAGCGCAGGGCCAGCGCGCCTCGCCGGGCTCGAGGATCGAAAGGGCGTAATCGCGGCGGGCTACGACGCCGATCTCGTCCTCTTCGATCCAGATGGAGTGATCGAGGTTCGTGAGGACATGCTCCTGCACAGACACGCCGTGACACCGTACCTTGGTGCAGCGCTTCGGGGAACGGTCGAGGCGACGTACGTTCGCGGGATGCGCGCCTTCGACCGACGCACAGGGCCTGCGGCAAAGCCACCGGGGGATCTCTTGCTCCAGTCGCATCCATGACCGGCCAGCCGGCGACGTTCACGGACCTGATCGATCTCGCATCGGAACGAGTCTTTGGCTCGGTGCTTCTGGCGAACGACGAATTCTTCGCACCGAAGGAGGGCTTGCTCAAGGCGACGCCGGCCGAGTGGCGCGAGGGCGCGTATACCGAGCGAGGGAAGTGGATGGACGGGTGGGAAACGCGCCGTCGCCGCACTCCCGGCTACGACTGGTGCATCGTTAGGCTCGGGATCCCCGGCATCGTTCGCGGGATCGTCGTGGACACCAGCTTCTATCGCGGCAACTACCCGGAGTCGTGCTCCATCGACGGGGCGGTCGTCGAGGGCGTTCCTGCGGCGGAGACCATTGCCGCCGATGCCCGGTGGACCGAGATCGTCCCGAGGTCGCCGCTCCAGGGTGACGTGCGCAACGAGTTCCCCGTGAACGTCGCGACGCCATTCACGCATCTGCGGCTCAACATCTTTCCCGACGGCGGCGTCGCCCGGCTCCGGGTGTACGGCGACGGCTATTTCGATCCGAAACGCCACCATCCGGGCTCGGAAATAGACCTGGCCGCGGCGGAAAACGGCGGTCAGGCGCTCCTGTGCAGCGACATGTTCTTCGGCAGCCGGCACAACCTCATCATGCCAGGCAGATCGACGCACATGGGCGATGGCTGGGAGACACGGCGCCGACGCGGGCCGGGCCATGACTGGTCGATCGTGAAGCTCGCCACACGAGGCACGGTGCATCGCATCGAGATCGACACGGACCACTTCAAGGGTAACGCGCCAGGCCGGTGCACGGTCGAGCTCTGTGACGCACGAGCCGTGTCGACGGCGCCTAACGCCGACATTCAGGCGCTGGCGAGCCGGGTCGGTGCGTGGCACATGCTGCTCCACGAGACGCCACTGCAGCCGCACAGCCGGCACCGGTTTACGGAGCTGGCCGCCCATGGGCCGGCCACGCACGTCCGTCTCAACATCTATCCCGATGGCGGCGTGGCGCGCATGCGCGTGTACGGGATGCCGGAGAACAAGTGAGCGACGCACAGTCCGTGTCTGCCGGCGTCACGGCGTTCGATGCGCTGCCGGATCACGAGGCGTTCATTCTGCTCCAGAGCTGCTGCGGGTCTCAGGCGTGGGTGCAGGCGATGCTCGCGCACCGTCCGTTCGGCACGCTGGTGAGGGTTCTGAACGAAGCGGAAGACATCTGGTGGTCGCTCGCGCCGGACGACTGGCGGGAAGCGTTCGACCACCACCCGCGCATCGGCGAGCAAGTTGCGTCGACACCGCAGAATGCGACGGCGCAGGCATGGTCGGCCGATGAGCAACGCGGTGCCTCGGCTGCAGGCACGCTCACTCGTCAGGCGCTCGCGGACGGGAACCGCGAATACGAGCGCCGGTTCGGCCAGATCTATCTCGTGTGTGCGACCGGCAAGTCAGCGGAAGAGATGTTGGCCTTGTTGCGTCAACGGCTCTCGAACGACCCCGCGACCGAGCTCCGCGTCGCGGCGGGCGAGCAGGCGAAGATTACACGGCTTCGTCTGGAGAAGCTGTGCACTCCGTCCTCGAGTCACCTACCCCGATGATCTCTACGCACGTACTCGACACATCGCGCGGTCAGCCCGCGGTAGGCGTCTCCGTCATTCTCGAGCGTTTGGCGGTGGAGGGGTCGGCGTCCACGCGCGAGGTGACTCGTGCGAAGACCGATGCGGACGGACGCGTCCGCGAGCTGTTGCCCGATGGGGCGTCGCTCGGAGTCGGGCGGTACCGGCTCACGTTCGATACGGGTTCGTACTTCTCGGCCGCGGGAATGGAACCGTTTTATCCGGCCGTTGTGGTGACGTTCGTGGTGAGGGATACGAGTCAGCATTACCACATTCCGTTGCTGCTCAGCCAATACGGGTACTCGACGTATCGGGGCTCTTGATTGCGTTCCAACGGGTCATTTGAGCGCGCCCTGGTCGATCCAGCGCGCAAGCAGGGCACGCTCGCGGTCGGTCATGTTCGTGCGATTGCCCAACGGCATCGTGCGCGTCTCGACCGCGCGGGCCCGGATGCGTGCGGCGAGCGCCTGAATTCGCGCCGGGTCATCGAACGACACCCCCCCTGGCGCGGCACCGAACTCGGTGATCGACGGAGCGGCCGAATGGCACGCGGCACACCGGCGATCGACGATCGATCTCGCGTCCGCGAACGTGACCTGGGCGGGCACGTCCGCGGCGGCGACGGCCGGCACCGCGCCGCCGCCTCCACTGGTGCGCCCCACCACGAACAGCACCGCGAACCCTGCGGCCAGCGTTAGGCCCAATGCCGGCACCCACTGCGTGAACGTGAAGCGGATGTTCATAATGTGTCGGACGGTCGCCCCCGTCGCGATCAGCACCAGCAGGAGCAGCCAGCTCGAGCGATGTCCGTAGACGCCCGGGAAGTGGCTGCTCAGCATGAGCACGATCACCGGGAACGTCAGATAGTTGTTGTGGATCGACCGCGTCTTCGCTGCCAGCGCGACCGAGGGATCGGGCGGACGTCCGGCCGTCACCGCGTCGACCAGCACGTGCTGCGATGGCATGATCGTCCGCGCGACGTTGCCGGCCATGATCGTCGCGAGCAGTGCCCCCACGTGCAGGAACGCGGCCCGACCGCTCAACAGGCTCGTTAGGACATACACGATGATCACGAGCGCGACGATCGACGCTGCGCCGGCTGCCGTGACGGACCTCGGTGCCACGAACCGCCACAGCGCGTCATAGACCAGCCAGCCGACGACGATCCCGCCGATCGCGACGCCAGTGGCGGCCGCCGGCGTGAGGTCTGCCCCTGCGGGATCCGTCAGTAGCGCGCGGCCGCCAACGTAGTAGACCACTATGAGCAGAGCCGCGCCGCTCAACCACGTCGTGTACGCCTGCCACTTGAACCAGTGCAGCGGCCGCGGCATCGGTTGGCCGGCGAGCGACGTTTTCTCGACGAAGTAAAACGCGCCGCTGTGCAGGAGCCAGATGTCGCCGTAAACCTCCGGCGCGCCGCGGGACGACGGCCGCAGGTTGCGGTCGAGCCAGTTGAACAGCAGCGAGTTGCCGATCCACATGATTCCGGCGATCACGTGCACCCACCGGAACGTGAGGTCGAGCAGCTCGAGCAGATGCGTCATGCGCCCCTTTCCTGGTTACGGCCGGGCCGGAGCGCCGCCTCGTCGATTCTGCAGAATCCGAACGAACGACCGGCTGCGGAGCTCATCGAGCGTCACGCCGGTCATGGCGACCGCCTCGTCTTCGGTAAGCGCGCCACAGTTAATAGCGCGGAAGAAGAAGTTCAGGAGTCCCTGACCCGTTGCGGCGTCGTCGAAGACGTCACCAACCAGCGTCGCTTGCGCAGCCCGCTCCACGAAGTTGCGGAGTCGGGCGCCCTGCTGGTCGACCCCAGTGAGGAAGAACGTGTAGACGGCCGCATAACGTGTCACGAGCTGAGCCGGGTGAAGGTCCCAGCCCTGGTAGAAGCCCGACTCCAGCGAGTGTCGCACGTCGTCGTAATGCATGCGCCATGCGTTATGCACGCTCGCGCGATTCTCGGCCACCTGATCCGCGGAGAGTGCCGAGCCGTCGGCGGGGCGCCGATGGATGGGGACCGGCATGACCGTCGTGGACCCATCGGAGAGCCAGATCCCCGTGCCGGCGAGCGCCACTTGCATGACGCTCTTTGCGAAATCGCACGTGATGTGACGCATGCGCTGGTACGCCGCCGTGATGTTGAGCGACGCGGTATAGTCGTACGTGCCGAAATGCGCGGCGGTGAGCCGGCCACGCCCGGCGTCGATGACCAACGGCAGCAGCGACCGGCCGGTCTCGTCGATAATGAGCTGTGGGGTCTCGACCATCGTCTCGAACCGGAGCGACCGGGCCGGGAGTCCGAGCCGCGTCTCCAACAGCTCGAGGGCCTCCACGAACGCCGTGACCTGGTCTACCGCGGACACCTTCGGTAGGGTAAGGAAGAACCGATCTGGCAGCCGGCGGGCGTCCCTAACGAGCGTCGTGAGGAAGATGTCGAGCGTCCGCAGGCTGCGTGCGTGGAGCTCGGCCGTCATTGGCTTCACTCGAATCCCGAAGAAGGGCGACAACGTATTCTCCCGCATCGCTCTCGCGACCGCCCGGGCACCGGCCTCGGCATGCCCATCCTCTTCGGCGTCGGGTCGAACGCCATACCCGTCCTCGTAGTCGATGCGGAAGTCCTCGACGGCCTCACGCTGCAGCTTGTCGCGGACGCGCTGGTGGACACGCTGGGCGAGGCGGAGGTCCCGGTCGTCGCTCACCGAGAGGCCAATAGCTTCGGCCAGTGCGAGCGGGTCAGGCGCGTACTCGTCGAGTGCCCGGAGCGCGAGCTGACCGAGCTTCGGCACGGTGTCGGCGGCAAAGAGCTGCGCGCCGCCGTACACAGTGTGAACGGGTTGGCGGGCGCCCGATTCGCCAGGGTACCGGCGCGCGAGCCGCGCATTGACTGGCTGCAGTCGCGCAAGAATGGGGGCGAGGTCGTCGTGTGAAAAAGAGGTCGTGGGCATGAGGTGGATTTTCGTGACGTCGATTTCCGTTTGCAACTCGCCCGCGTTAGCACGGTGGTTCCGCCAAGCCTCGAGGGTGAAGAACGATGAAGCGGATGTTGCGAAAACTGCCGGATACTGCTCGTCAGCCGTAGCTCGTCGTGCCACGAGCCGGGATCTTTAGTAAACGGCCCCGGGAAGCCCCAAGCGCCCCGAGGTTCTTCGCTCAGAAACCCGGGATCGTTGCGCGAGGCAGCCTCGATGCAAAGCCGGATCCGGCTGTTTCGTTTCATCCGTTTCATGGAAGCTCCCGAAAAGGCTTGCCATCCAGAGATGTCTACAATGATCGTTGTCGATGGCCTAACGAAATCGTTCCGTGTGGCCGAGCGAGCCCGCGGACCCCTCGGAACCATCAAGGGCCTGGTTCGGCGACGCTACCGGATCGTCGAAGCCCTCAAGGGCATCAGCTTCACTCTCCGGGAAGGCGAGCTGCTCGGCCTCATTGGCCCGAACGGAGCAGGGAAGTCCACCACGATCAAGATCCTCTGCGGCATCCTGGAGCCGACGTCGGGCCGATGCGAGGTCGGTGGGCTCGTACCGTGGCGCGAGCGCATCGAGCACGTCGCGCGCATCGGTGCCGTGTTCGGACAGCGTACACAGCTATGGTGGGACCTTCCCGTCATCGAGAGCTTCGAGCTCCTCCGCGACATCTACCGCGTTGCACCCGATCGGTACCGAAAGACCCGCGACGAGCTGATCGCCCTGCTCGATCTCGAGCGCCTGCTCAACACGCCAGTGCGACAGCTCTCGCTCGGGCAGCGGATGCGCTGCGAGATCGCCGCGAGCATGTTGCACGAGCCGCGTGTGCTGTTTCTCGATGAGCCGACCATCGGTCTCGACGCCGTCGCAAAGCTCGCCGTCCGCGACTTCGTGAAGACGCTGAACCGCGAGCACGGAGTGACGGTCATCCTCACGACTCACGACATGCATGACGTCGAGGCGCTCGCGGAGCGTGTGATCGTGATCGGGAAGGGGGTGATGCTCGCGGACGGCAGTCTCGCGTCGCTTCGCCGGGGGGCGCTCGCGGAGCGTCGCCTGTGGGTGCACCTGGCGGGGGATGGAGATGTCGGGAACGTGCCCGGCACGACCGTCCGGCGGCGCCAGGGCCGCTCCGTGGAGCTGGCGTTCGATCCCCGCACCACGTCCGCACACCAGCTCATCGCGCACGTGGCCGCGAAGTTCGACGTCGAAGACGTCCACCTCGAGGAGCCGCCTATCGAAGAGGTCATCGCCCGCTTCTACGCGCAGCACTCCGTCGAGGCGTGATGGCCGTCGCGCTACGTCCGTATCAGGCCGTCTTCCGCGCGCGGTTTCAGCTGCTGCTGCAGTACCGCGCGGCCGCGCTGGCAGGCTTCGGCACGCAGTGCTGGTGGGGCGCGGTCAAGATCATGGTCTTCGCCGCGTTTCTTCGCGGTGCGGCTTCGAGCCCGATGACCTTACGCGAGGCGGTCGATTACATCTGGCTCGGCCAGGCTTTCCTGATGCTGCTGCCGTGGACGGCCGACCCGGAGCTCGCCCGCATGGTGCGATCCGGCGACATCGCCTTCGAGCGACTGCGTCCGCTCGACACGTACGCGTTCTGGTACGCGCGCGCGCTGGCGCGACGCACCGCCACCCCGCTGTTGCGGGCGATTCCCATGATTCTCACCGCCGGCGTTCTGATGCCCTTGTTAGGCTTCGGCATGTGGGGACTCTCGGCACCCGCAGGTTTGGCGGCTGCCTCGCTGTTCGCCGTGTCGATGGTGCTCGACGTCGCGCTCTCGAGCGCGTTCTCCACGCTGCTCGACGTGCTCGTTGTGGCCACGCTGTCCGAACGCGGCGTGAACACGTTCGTCGGGCCGCTCACGATCGTGTTCTCCGGGAGCCTCATCCCGCTCCCGCTGCTCCCCGACTGGCTCCAGCCGGTGATGCGCTACCAGCCGTTCGCGGGACTCCTCGACATTCCGCTTCGCATCTACAGCGGCCACATGGGCGGCTGGGAGGCGACCGCTGCACTTGGACGACAGGCGATCTGGGTGGTCGTGATCATCGCGCTCGGCAGACTCGTTTTGGGACGCGTGATGGCGCGGCTGCAAGCGCAAGGCGGTTGACGAGTGAACGCGATTCGACTGTACGGCCGATACGTTGGCGTGTCGCTCCGCTCGCAGATGCAGTACCCGGGCGCGTTCCTGCTCACGTCCGTCGGTGCCTTCGCGGCCACTGGCATCGACTTCATTGCGGTGTGGGCGCTCTTCTCGCGATTCCGGCACATTGAAGGTTGGCAGTTCGGCGAGATCGCGCTCTTCTATGGCGTGATCAGCGTGTCGTTCGCGCTGGCGGATGCGTTCACGCGCGGGTTCGACGTGTTCGGGGAGCAGTTCGTGAAGACCGGCGACTTCGATCGCCTGCTCGTGCGGCCGCGATCCACGGTGCTCCAGCTCCTCGGTTACGAATTCCGCGCGACGCGGATCGGGCGCTTCTTACAGGGCGCTCTCGTGTGGGCCCTCGGCGTGCACCTGACGAGCATTGCCTGGACGTGGCAGGTGTGGGCGACGCTGCTGTTCGCCGTGGCCGGAGGCGCCGCTCTGTTTTCGGGCATTCTCATCCTGCAGGCGACGCTCGCGTTCTGGACGGTGGAAAGCCTCGAGATCGCGAATGCGTTGACGTACGGTGGCGTGGAGGCCGCCCAGTATCCGCTGGACATCTACGCACGCTGGTTCCGGAATTTCCTGACGTTCGTGGTGCCGCTCGGGTGCGTGTCGTTCTTTCCGGTGGCTGTCGTGCTCGGCCGCGCGGATCGGACGGGTGTTGCACCCATGGTGGCCCTACTCGCGCCGGCGTTAGGGTTCGCGTTCCTTGGCGTGTCCCTGTGGCTATGGAAGCTCGGCGTGCGGCACTACACGTCGACGGGGAGCTAACCCTGTCATCCTGAGGCGTCAGCCGAAGGATCCTCATCCTCCCGACAGAGGGCTCTACCGGGACGATGAAGATCCTTCGCTTCGCTCAGGATGACAAACACTTACTCGGACCGTAGCACCACCGCCGGCGCCACTTTCCCCGCCTTCCTCGCCGGGATCCAACTCGCCACGACGCTCACCACCGCCAGGAACGCCAGGATCGCAACGTATGTTGCCGGATCGCTTGGGCGCACACCGAACAGGAACGGTGCGAGCAGCCGAGTGACCGCGAGGGATGTCGCGATGCCGACCGCCACACCGATTCCCACACCCCCAAGCGTTTGCGAGACGAGAAGCGACGAAACCGATCGCGACGACGCTCCTAACGCCATTCGTATCCCGACCTCGCGCGTTCGCCGACTCACCGCACGCGACGTCACACCGTACATGCCGACCGCGGCCAGCACGGCCGCGAGCACACCGAACATGCCGATCAGCACCGTCCGATAGCGCTCCTCGGAAAACGACTGTGCGACGAGCTCGGATAGCGCGTCCATCGATGTTACCGGGACGTTGCGATTCACCGAGCTGAGAACGGCACGAACGACCGGACCCGTGGCAGACGCGTCACCGCGCGTGCGCACGAGGAACGCCAACCCCTGGCCGAGCTGTGGGTACGGAGCGTAGATCGTTGCCTCGGCGTCGGACGACAATGAGCGAAAGCGAATGTCGCCCACGATCCCGACGACCATGCGCCAGGCGCCGCGGTACTTCACGCGTCGGCCGATCGGCGACTCGTTTGGCCAGTCGCGCCGTGCCATCGCCTCGCTCACGATGACGACGTCCGGAGCGCCCGGCCGGTCTTGATCCGTGAAGAGACGTCCGGCGCGGAGCGGCACGCCTAACGTGGCGAAGTACGACGGCGTCACCGCGCGCTGCTGCGCCTCGCGCTCGCGGTCGGTGGAGGGACCTGCCAGCCGCTCTACCTCCACTGTTGTGCTGTTGTTGCTGTTACTGAATGGGATCAGCGTCGCCCCGGCGACGGCTACGACGCCCGGCGTGGCGGCGAGACGGGCCATCGCTTGGGCATAGTAGTCGAGGCGTGCCGCGCTGTCCAGAGCCATTCGCAGCGGCAGCACGATTCGCACGCTCAAAAGCCGATCGGCATTGAACCCCGGATCGACAGCGGTGAGGCGCGCAAAGCTTTTGGACATGAGTCCGGCGCCTACCAGCAGCACGACCGATAGCGCGAGTTGCATTGCGACGAACACGCGCTGCAGTCGCCCGCGGCCTCGCACGCTCTGGCCAGC
>Ga0075423_10002617_pt1 | contig 16427 bp, 10 predicted proteins | sample SoiMethybrSBSTD2_FD_80114 | JGI IMG/M metagenome (GOLD analysis project Ga0075423, IMG submission 80114) | Bulk soil microbial communities from a Populus tree surrounding site in Tennessee, USA - Soil MetaG P. TD hybrid SBSTD2 | ecosystem: Environmental > Terrestrial > Soil > Tree plantation...
AGACCTAACTTTCTTCCTTTGGCTCCGGAAAACGCGCCCGCTTCATAGCCAAATAACTCCGACTCGAGTAATGACTCCTGAAACGCCGCGCAATTGAGATCAACAAATGAAGCGTCGGCACGATTTGAAAGGCGGTGGATTGCGTGAGCCACAAGCTCTTTTCCGGTTCCTGATTCGCCGGTGATCAATACCGAAGCTTCGGACGGAGCAACGCGTTCAATCAGGCGTATCGCTTCTTTCATAACCTCCGAAACTGAAACGATCTCTGGTAAGGCTGATTGTCGCGCGAGTTGTTCTCTGAGCCTGACGTTGTCAACGCGAAGCTTGCGCTTATCGGCAGCTTGCTTCACTCGAACGTCAAGTTCGGTAATCCGATATGGTTTTGTCAGGTAGTCGTAAGCCCCGAGCTTCATTGCTTCCACTGCTGTCTCTACAGTGGCCTGACCGGTGAGCATGATCACTTCGGGAGGATTGGGCCGTTCGTGCACGCGCCTGAGGAGCTCCATGCCATCCATGCGGGGCATGTTAATGTCGCACAACAGCACATCGACATTACTTTCCTCAAGCCTTCGAAGAGCAGCCTCGCCGTCAGGCGCCGCTTGAACTCGATAACCGAGACGTTCGAGTTCCTTCTGCAGCACCAACCTCAAGTTGGCTTCGTCTTCGGCAATCAGAATGCGTGGCTGTTGCTGTTCACTCAAGCCTTCTATGCCTCTTTTAGATTAACTGCGGGAAGAGTAATCGTGAATGTGGTCCCAACATCCTGGGTCGATTGCACGTCCAACGTACCGCCATGCTCGGTTAAGATACCATAACATACCGCTAGCCCGAGACCAGTTCCCTTTCCAACTTCTTTGGTTGTAAAAAACGGCTCGAAGATCTTCGGAAGGTTGTCAGGCGCTATTCCAACACCGTTGTCAATTACGTCAACGACTACTTTGTTTCCATTGTTCTTCGCAACAATCGTCAACACGCCATCGATGACCATCGCATCGAGGGCGTTTGTGGCCAGCGCAATGATCGCTTGTTGCAATTGACCAGGATCACCTGATACGGGCAATAGATCGTCTGCAAGTTCCACTTTAAACTCGACGGCTGAACTACGTTTCTGATGCGACAGCAAGCGAACTGCAGATGTAATTACGTCAGCCAGGTTGACGGGGGAATGATCCGAAGCACGAGTCCGACTGAAGTCGAGGAGTCCATTCGTAATCGTCTTGCAACGAAATGCTTCGCTGCGAATTAAACCCAGGTACTCACGAAGATCGTCAACCATCGGTGAGTTATCGAATGCGCCCTCGTTCATGCGAGACTCAAGGGATTCAGCACACGCCGAAATCGTGGCTAATGGATTGTTGATTTCGTGCACCACGCCGGCCGCCAGGCGACCCACCGCCGCCAATTTTTCCGCGCGAGCGACCGCCCGGTTAGCTTCCACACGATCGGTTACTTCTTCGCCAACAGTTATCACATGAGTGACTTCGCCGCTCGTGTCTGCCCACATCGGTATCTTACTGATCAGCCAGTGCCGAACTTCGCCTTTCGCCGTTGTAGTTTCCTGCTCGATGCGCTCGATCTCTCCACTCTCAAAGACTCGACAAAATTCCTCCTCCAACACTTCGCGTGGTTGTCGTGTCAAGACCTTGAAGACGTTTTGTCCAATTGCAAACCCGCGAGGAATTCCTAGTTCACCCAGCTCGCGATTACGATTCCATGCAACTACACGGTAGTTACGGTCGACTGCATAAAGCGACAGTGGAAGACTGTCGATGATCGCTTCGATGAATCTCTTCTGTGCTTCACTCTCAGCCGTTCGCCGCTCGACTTCCTTGGCCAGGCTAAACGATGTGTCGCGAGCTGCTTGATAGAGTGAACAGATATGGGCGGCAAGTGACGTTTGCTGAGCGGCCGCATCGATTAGTCTACGCTCTATTTCATTGCAGTCTTCACGACGATCGAAGGCAACGATCAATGCACCCTTCGCTCGGCCCGCAAAGCGGAACGGAGCAACATATTCGATTGCGTGAAGATCGTCTTGAAGCAGAAGCTCGCTCTTCTCAGTTAACATCAGCGAGCTCGCGGAATCTGCGGACCTCAACCACTCTTGTAAGGCTTCATCTCTTAGCAGTGAACGATCGTCAGCGCTTCCTTCCCGATCAAACACGCACACGACGTGTTTGTCGCGACCGACATTCACATAAGCAGCACACAGAGCGGCATCCAGCGCATCGTACGTCGCGCCCGCCACTCGTCTTACCAGTTGTTCAGGTTCAAGCGCCCGCAATAAGCCGCGTCCGAGATCGGACAGAAAGCGCAGTTCGCGATTGCTGCCGATCAGTGCCCATTCGCGTTGAGAGGTTCGAACGTGAAGACTTACGCGCGAGAGCAGTTCACCGGGAGTTGAAGGTTTAGTGATGTAATCGTCGGCGCCGGCCGTGAATGCCTGAACTTTGCGAGTCTCATCATCACTCTCCGATAGGGCGATGATTGGGAGTTTGCCGGTTATAGGTTGAGCGCGTAGCAACTTGCAGAGGGCGAGGCCGTCGATGCCAGGCATCTCGAGATCGAGTGCTACGAGGTCGCAACGAACGCCCTTCAAAACACGCAGGGCAGACGAAGCCTCAGTCGCGGTAACAACGCGATAGTCGGCGGTTTCGAAGATATCGCGCAGCCTCTCCCGACTGGTTTGATCGTCGTCAACAATTAGGAGAGTGGCGCCTTGGTTTTCGGCAGGAGCTGCCATGCTTTCAACAGGCCGGAGCTAACAAGATGCAGGATCGTACAAATCCTTGCGGGGCAGGGCACTCGGACGAGTGCTCCAGTTCGATTGAAAGCGATGACGACGGATGCTGTCAAGATGAATGATCGGCAGGTTGTCCGCAGATTACACAGATTACGCCGATTTCCCGCGCATCAGCCCAGGTTCGAAGAAAAATCTGCGTAATCAGCGGATGAAATGGGAGTGGTGAGCAGTCCTGGGGTTCACGACAACGTGGGAACTTCGTTTTGCCCAATCGTTGGCTCAGGAGACACGGGCGGGAGGCTGCGCTCCAAACGATGGCTGGATTTCATGCGGTACATCTTGTCGTCCGCTGCGATGAGCAACTGATCAAGTGTGTCGCCATCGGTGCCAAATGTTGCCGTACCGATGCTGATGCCAACGTGTGCCTGCTGGCCGCGCCCGGCAGGTAAGGAGAATTTGGAAACCACATTTTCGATGCGCAAACACATCTCATCGACTTGAAGGCCGACAACTTCCTGTACCAACGCGACGAATTCATCGCCGGCATAGCGGGAAAGAAAGTCGTACTCACGAAGTTGACTCTGAATCAATCCAGCAACTTCTCGGAGCATCTTATCGCCGAGCTTGTGACCATAGCTGTCGTTGACGTTCTTGAACTCGTCAAGGTCCAGCATTACTACCTGGAAGCTGCGTCCTGTTCGTCGCGCACGAGCCGCCTCTTCTTCAAAGCGAAGTGCCAGCGAGCGAGAGTTTGGTAACCCGGTGATTGCATCCGTAAGCGCGTGAGACTCTGCTTCGGCGTGTTGAATTGCGTTAGCGAGAGCATCGGAGGCCAGTTTCGTGACGGTCTCGAGTAAGCGCATGTGGTCATGAGTGTATTGCTCGAGATCATCCGAGTAGACCGAAAGAGCGCCCAACAATAAGTCGTCCTTGAACAGTGGCAACGAAGCCATCGAATGAAACTTGATGCCCGCGACCGGGTTTAGATCCGTAAAGTCCAGGCTGGGATGCAGCTGGTTAACCGCACTGCGATTCGCCAGCGCAAAACCCGTTACACCTTCGCCCGGAGCAAGACATCGCCCCTTAAGAAGGTCTGCATATTTGCCCACGACGTGGCGTGCGGTCGCGTAACCTTTCATTTCGTCGTAGAAGTAGACTACACAAGTGTCAAACGGAACTACGTGTCCAACCTTATCGACCAAACTCTCGAGCGTGTGTTCGAGATCCAGCGAAGTTCCGAATGTTCGTGCAAGCTCGTACAAAGCATAGACCTCGCCATGGGCTTTCTTAATCTCATCGTATGCCATGTAAGAGCCGCGTTCCCGAGTTTGCGTCATATCGATGTCGCTAAGGTGCATTGGCTGATCATGAATTGAGCCAGTCGATGCTGGCTGTAGACCAAGAGCTGCTATTTCAGCGTCAAACTCAGGCAAGTGCTTAAGAAACTGTTCTACGACGTTCGGATCGAAATGAACTCCGGAGCCGCATCGCAGCAACGCAGTTGCTTCGTCTATGGTCATACCACGACGAAACGGCCGGTCTTCACGAACTGAATCAAAGCAGTCAACAACAGAAATGATTCTGGCAGTTATGGGAATCTGTTCACCTTTGAGCCGGTCTGGATATCCACGACCGTCCCACTGCTCATGATGATGGCGCACGATTGGAACAACCGGATACGGGAAGTCTACTCGGCTCAAGATCTGAGCGCCCACAATAGTGTGGATCTTCATCTTCTCGAATTCCGCAGTCGTCAATCGTCCCGGTTTGTTCAAAATATGCGGAGGCACGGCTAATTTGCCGACGTCGTGCAGGAGCGCGCCTGCTTTCAATGCTGAGATTTCGTTATCGGATAGTCCAAACACTTCGCCCATCCGTGCGGCATAAACTTGCACGCGACGAACGTGACAATGAGTAATTTGATCCTTCGCATCAATCGCAGTGGCGAGAGCTTCAGCGGTTGCCAGATGGAGTTTACTGATCGATTCGACTTCACTTGTCTTGACTCTCAATCGCGAAACCGTACTGCGGTAGATCAGATACGTTCCAAATATGGCAATTGGCGAAGCTATGACATAGGGCGAGAGAGGCTGAAGGAAGAAGCTATAGAACATTGCGGCCGTCAGAGGTGCAACTAACAAGCTCCACGAAAGACCAGGTTGATATTTGTGCCACCATGCAAGAATCGATTCACGCAGAGAAGCAGTAACCACCGATGAGCGGTTGCGTTCAGAGGGGGGTAGCAACATTGGTTCTCCTACGAAATCGACCTTTTGTTCTCCGGCCTGCAGTCATCTCAACAAAGGTTGCCGGAGACGATCTGGGAGCAACTCAGATGCGCCTCCGGCGAACTGGGCAAGGTCGCGGCCCTCTTTCGAGCCGCAGCGCTGGGGGTGAGATGACAATGACATCAAAACTTGGCGGCTACGGACTCCGTGCGGAGAGCCCGTGAGGCTCGAAAGCCTCTGCGCCGCACCCTGCCATTTTCAAGTGGTGTGCCGTTGACATGACAGAACGAAACCCTAGTGAAATCCCATTTCGCTGCACGTCCAATAGTGTTTGATTAATCGTGTAATCAAGTTTGACAGGTCAGATTGATAACTTCGGTCAAGCTGGTTGCTGGTGTGATTGAATGGCCCGATTGACAAGGGTTGACGACGCGTTGCACTCTCGTGCTTCGTGGTTAGGGATACAACGACAGCGGATCGGAACGGCGAGCGAAGCATTCGTGTTAATTCGTGGATCGTCTGTTAGGTGGCCGAGAAGAGCGATCCACGAATTCACACGAATAAAACACCTTGTCCGTATTGATGATTGAATTAGCGCGTATTTCAACCGCCGACTACGCGAGGACTCCTGGTCGCGTGTTCCCAGGTTGAAACGGCCGTCAAAACTCATTCTTGGAATGCAGACCGTTGGCAATTAAAACTCCCAAAACTCCTGAGCCCTACACAGTCGGATACATCGACCTCCTTCGCCGTAATCGCAATTTCAGACAGCTTTGGCTCGGACAAGTCGTCAGTCAAATGGGCGACTGGTTCGATACAATTGCGCTCTACACAATCATCCTCAATCTGACCGGCTCCGGGCGCGATGTTGGTTTACTACTGGTCGCTCGGTTCGTGCCCAGTTTCTTATTTGGTCCTGTTTCGGGTGTCGTCGCTGACCGGTTCAGCCGGCGAACGATCATGATTTGGTCAGATCTACTCCGTGCCCTGGTTGTGCTCGGATTCCTGTTTGTCAGACGCGCGGATCAACTCTGGATCATTTATGTTCTGACAGTTCTCCAGCTCGCGCTATCAACCTTCTTTGAACCGGCGAAGACCGCCGCTGTGCCATCAATCGTCGCTGATAAGGAGCTGGTTGCGGCCAACGCCATCTCATCCGTGACCTGGTCAGTGATGCTCACTCTGGGCGCCGCGGCTGGTGGCGTCATCACAGGCTGGTTTGGAACCAACGCCGCATTCATTCTTGACGCGCTAAGTTATGTTCTCTCGGCCGCGTTAATCTTCAACGTCCGTTTACCAAAGAGACCGCGGCGTGAGCGTCAGAGGTTAAGCCTGGGACAAGCACTCGGCATTACTGAGACATTGGAAGGCGCTCGATACGTCAAACACCGTCCGAGCGTACTGGCGTTGTTACTCGTGAAACCAGCCTGGGGACTTGGTGGAGGAATAATGACGTTGCTGGCGGTATTCGGTGAACGTATTTTTCCTGTCGGAAAAAGTGCCGCAACAGGAATTGGAGTTCTCTTCGCCGCGCGGGGCATCGGCACAGCTGTGGGGCCAATTGCCGCGCGGCGTCTTGCTGGCGAGGGTAAGAATACGATGGCGGTTTCGATTGGGATTGCGTTCCTGATCGGCGGAGTGGGTTACATCGCGTTTGGTGCGGCAACCAGTTTTGTCTTTGCTTTGGTTGTGCTGGGTATAGCCCATATGGGCGGCAGTATTCTTTGGGTGTTTTCCACCGTGTTACTTCAGAGAGGTGTTGAGGACAATTTCAGAGGGCGCGTCTTCGCTGCGGAGCTGGCTTTGTTGACGTTGACAATGGCGGCGTCGAATTACCTCACCGGTGAATTACTCGATCGGTACGGGATTCCACCTCGCATCGTTACAATTGGTATTGGCATGTTCTTCTTGATGCCAGGAATCGCCTGGTTCGTTATCAGGCGTTGGTGGGATCGTGACGAAGGGCGTGTCGAAACTGATGATAGACGCGAGTTGTCTGTGATGCATCAGTCCGTGGAGTGAGGCGGATTGCCGATTGCCTCAAATGTCCGACGAACTTTAGTTTGTCGTGGATGGCCACTCCGTGACGAGGAGTTTTATTCGTGTGAATTCGTGGATCGCTCTTCTCGGCGACCCAACAGACGATCCACGAATTCACCCGAATTAACACGAACACGAAAGTTCGTCGGAGATTTGCTCGAATCGGAAATCGGCGATGATCAAGAGAACTACAATGCGAATCAAAGTCGGCGTTATGGGTTCTGCTTCCGAGGCTGGTCGACCAGAAGCAGCGCAAACGCTTATCGAAAAAGCTGAATCACTGGCTCGGGCAATCGCGAACCGTGAAGTGTTGCTTCTGACTGGCGCGACAACAGGCATTGTTTATCTCGTTGGAAAAACTGCGCACGATGAAGGTGCCTTCCACATCGGCATCTCGCCAGCAAACAATCAGCAGGAACATGTAGACGAATACAAGCTGCCGCTCGATGCGTGTGATTCCATCATCTACACTGGCTTTGGATTAAAAGGAAGAAACGTTGTTCTGGTGCGCTCCTGCGACGTAGTTTTGTTCATCGCCGGGGCAATGGGATCACTTAATGAGTTCACAATTGCACACGACGAAGGAAAGATAATCGGTTGTCTAACAAGCACAGGTGGCGTTGCTGACGAAGCTGAATCGCTGGTACAGAAGTTCGGCAAACGTACGGCAGCGCGAGTATTCAAGAGTGACGATCCCAATAACTTACTCGATCTTTGTTTGGGAGCCCTCGGGCCACTGAATGAATAGTTCAAACACAACCTCGGCCGTTGTTGCGCATTACCTGCGAGAAGCTTCTTACACTGATCTGCGCAATGAAGCCTGGGAGCTGTGTGAGCCAGTAAGAATTGAACACTACTGGTCGGGAGAAATCGCTCCAGCCACACGTCACGCCGAGGCTCGAATTTGCTGGAATGAAACGGCGGTTAATGTACGTTTTGTTTGTGAACAGCACGAGCCGCTTGTTATCGAACAAACGCCCCAAACGAACGTGAAGACAATTGGATTGTGGGACAGAGATGTTTGCGAAGTGTTCCTGGCGCCAAGCCGGCACCAGTCAGACCGATACTACGAATTTGAAGCAGCACCGACCGGTGAATGGATTGATTTGGGGATACAGATTACGCCACACGGTAGGGAGACTAATTGGGATTACAACTCCGGAATGAAAACTAGCGCTGAAATCAGAGTCAACCAAATCCGAGTGGGTATAACCATTCCCTGGAGTAACGATCTTCCAAAACCTCAGAGCGGTGATGAATGGGGAATCAACTTATTTCGCTGTGTTGGACCTGATGAGGCGACTCGTTATCTTGCCTGGCGCCCGACGAGAACGCCTCAACCGAACTTTCATGTACCTGCAGCCTTTGGTGTACTAGAGTTCAAGTGATCTAGCTTCCCTGTCTACTCAGCAGCGTCCGCACATACTCAGTGAACCTCGGTCGGTCGGGTTCATTCACATCAACAATGCGAGCACCGATTAGATAGCCACTCTCCAGCGGATCCTCTTCCAGACTCTCGTAACGCACAGGTACAACATTCAATTCCACAGGACCGCCAGGAAGTTCGAGCTTCAGATGTAATCGTCTTTCGCCGCTTACCAAATAGTGTTCGCCAATGCGAATCGCAGGCACGACCAGCGCAATTCCATTGGTGCTCAAGTCCAGGGTATGTCCATCGAGGGATGGAAGTCGTCGCGAACCGTTCGAGCTAAGGCGCGGATCGTTGAAACTCAGCGTAAAGTCCAAACGGGCGTGGACACGCTTCGTCCGCCGCCGGTTAGCAATATATCGGCGTAAATGGGATGCAAGTCTGCGCGAGAGTCCCGACATTTCAGTATCAAGAAGTGTTCTCGGACTGACTTGAGGAAGGGCAACAAGCAGCGATGGGGGATAGGCCGCAAGTCCATTCTAGAGAACGCGCCGTGAGTGACGCAATAGAAATATCACTGCCAAATCCTGGAGGTGGTACTGGGAGCGGAGGCGTCCTCGCCTGACCGCGTCGAACAGAACCAAAATCGTTGCATCGAGCAGGGTTTGGAAAGCTGATCTTGGTTCTGTTTGACGGGGGCAGGCGGGGACGCCTGCGGTCCCAGCAAGGAGGAGCTTGGATGTAATGAAATTGGTTCTGTTTGACGGGGGCAGGCGGGGACGCCTGCGGTCACAGTATGGGAGGGTTCAATTCTTAACGATTAGGGGTTTTCCGCCGGCATCTCCGCTTCTTACCCCCGAGATGTCCAGGTAAAAGGACAGCCGCCCTGTGCGGCCGTACACGGCTGGTTCTGCCGTCGCGTACCATGACTTGTTATCAACTGACCGGTTCACATGGAAGTTGTAGCCAGTGGTTTGGGGTCCCTCGAGATCCTTTGGAATAAACCCGCCCGTGATCAATTCCGTCATGTTTGCGAATTGTCCGTTGTGACTCTGGCTATATGCCACCTCCGCCAGCGAGATACGTGTCAGCATGTCCTGGACATCGCTGTGATGGGCGTTGATACGAGCCTCGAAGAAGAACTGCTTCCCTGCCTTTTTTACGAGCTCGAGGTTCTCTTTGTCGCCCAGGATCCAGTTGTTATCGATCTTCATTAGTGAGGCAGGTTCGACGGTTTCCTTACCGTCAGCATCGATCACCTTCACAAATACAGTTGCCTGGTCACCGCTGATCTGTTCGCCGGATACGTCGATCTGTGCTGGGATCTTTTCACTGACCACGACCGCCATTTTCTCGAAGTCGGGCCGTAAGTCTTCAAACTCCTTGGTCGACAGCCCCTCGAGCGCCGAACGGTAGATCGACAGAGCAAACGCCTCGCGAAATTTCTTTTCACGCATCAACTGGTAGAACAGACGCACCGTTTCCGTAGGCGATTTGGGAGTGTTCTGACCCAACACAGTTGGCGCAGCAGTCAGCGCTATGAGCAGCAGAAGACAAGGGTAGATTTGAATGCGATGTGACATGCAGAATGAAACCTGATTTGCTAAAAGCGCGCCCTTACTTAGCAGCGCGCTTTATCTCATGGCAGAGCGTTTAATTACTCACTCTTCTCTCCGGTAGGGTTTGGGTGTCAGCAACAATTCCCTACCAACCAAATATAGTAAAATCGTCAATATCAAGAACGGCATTAGTCCTAGCCAATCGGAATGAGCTCCCTCAAAAAAGGGATTGTTATGTGTGGCCCATTCCTCATAGCCCTTGAGCTTAGTGACAATACCCTCTCGTAAATTCAGGAAAGCATAAATCACACCCGCCAATGTTGCGCCGGCAATATAACCCGAGGCGAGCAACACGCCAGGACTCTTATCCGTCTCGGCGGCCATTTCTTCTTCAGTAAGGCGCGCGTTCTCTGGTTTCTTTCGCAGATACTTATCGACTAACCAGCGAACAACACCTCCGACGAAGATCGGCGCAGAAGTTGAGATTGGTAGATACACACCGACGGCAAACGCCAGCGAGGGTACGCCACTCAGTTCTAAAACAATCGTAATAAATACTCCGAGGAGTACCAGGCCCCAGGGAAGCTCTCGACTCAGGATGCCTTTGATAATGTAAGACATCAGAGTTGCCTTCGGCGCCGTAAACTTCGCAACTGTTTGATTCGATCCTGGCACTTTGTCGTAGATGCCATTGATTCCGGGATCTGCAAGATAAACTGGGACGCCCTGATCATTTACGAGGTAACGCCCCGCCGGACCGTAAGCAGTCGTTGTCTTATGAACAATGTAATACTGATTACTGTCGGCACTTGCCTGACCGCCTTGTAACCCTTCGCGCTTAGCTGCCCCACCACTCTGCACATACTGATCGGGAGTAAAGTGAAAACCGGCTGGGAACGAGAAGTCCTTGCTCTGGGCTACCGGCACATAGACGCTGCCTGACTGATTCATCGCTAGCAGAATCGGTCCAAGCGCAATCGCGGAAGTCAATGCACCAACGAGGATCGCAATCTGTTGAAACTTGGGAGTTGATCCAACGAGGAACCCTGTCTTTAAGTCCTGCGAAGTTGTTCCCCCGTTTGAGGCTGCGATACAAACGATCCCTCCGATCGAGAGTGCTGTTACAAAATACGGAGGTGCGGTCCACTTGATGATGAGGAAGACCAGACACGTCAGCAACAATGTGGCTACGGTCATGCCGGAAATTGGATTTGAAGACGATCCAACTTCACCTGTCAGTCGAGACGACACTGTTACGAACAGGAAACCAAAAGCAATGATCAGCAGCGCGCCCAGTATGTTGAAGCGTAGATTCAACTGCGGCACCGCCATGATCACGAGAATCAACGCGACGATCCCGCCCAGCACGAACTTCATCGACAAGTCCTGATCCGTACGCGGCGCATTTGCTGTTGATGCACTGCCGGAACTCCTTAAATCAGCCAACCCGCCTTTCAAACCGCTCCAGATAACAGGTAACGATCTAAACAGGCTGATGATTCCACCGGCCGCTACAGCACCTGCTCCGATGTAAAGTATGTAACCCTTTTGAATCTGAGTTACCGACATATCCTTGATCAAGTGCGTAGTTTCAGGAGCGAGTGGAGTCATCCAACCGCCACCGAAGTATTTGATTGCGGGGATTAACACGAGATACGCGAGAACCCCGCCCGCTACCATGATCGATGCGATCCGTGGGCCAATGATATAGCCGACGCCAAGTAGCGCGGGATTGTTCTCGATGGAAACTGAGCCCCCTTCAAATGGCTTACCAAAAACTTTCGTTGGGTACTCTTTCCACGTCTTCCAGATCTGTTCGATTCCGTAATACAGGAAGCCGATACCAAAGCCGGTGATGATCGTCTTACCACCCGTCGTCGCTTCATCAACGACTCCTGTATCCTTTGCACCCTCAGCAGCCGCAGCACGTGATTCATCAGAAGCGCCGGCCTTCAATACTTCAGCACAGGCGGTTCCTTCCGGATATTTCAAATAGCCATGTTGAGCAACTATCAACGCTCGGCGAAGAGGAATCATCATTAGGATTCCCAGTAATCCTCCGAGCACTGCAACCAGCATCACTCTTGTGAATTCAAGATCGAAGCCCAGGATCAAGATTGCCGGCATCGTTACGCCAAGACCGAATGCGATCGATTCACCGGCCGAGCCAGCAGTTTGGACGATGTTGTTTTCGAGGATGGTGGCGTCGCGCAGTCCCAGCTTGGAGAGTACGCGAAAGAGTGTGATGGAAATTACGGCGACAGGAATCGAGGCGCTGACTGTCAGTCCAACTTTCAATACAAGGTAAAGCGACGAAGCCCCGAAGATGATCCCGAGTATCGTGCCCATCAAGAGGGGTATCGGGGTCAATTCGCGCAACCGAACTCCAGCCGGTATGTAAGGTCGAAAAGTCGCTAAATACGGGTTGTCGGGTTTGAATCCTACGCGGTCTGGATACTCGTTTGCCGGGATGCTTTCACTGGACATCCTGATGACCTCCAACAGATTGTGATACTGGGAGAGCGGGGTTTGAACGCTCGCTTACTTTACACGGGCACCCCTGCTTCGGCAAGCAGGTTATCGTGACCGTGGGCCTGCAATCACGAGTGTTTGACCGCATTTTGCCGGGGTTTGGTTGCATGTTATTTCAGATTTCAGATTCGGTCATATTCCTGATTCGTTGATTCGTGTTAATTCGTGGATCGTTGGTTGAATTAAGAAGAGCAGATCCACGAATTAACACAAATCAACACAATTCTCGCTGTTCTGGTCGCATCAAGGAGTACCGCAGATAATTTCAGCTTTCGACTTCCATCCGAATTCCATTAAACTCACTCTCGTTCCACCAACCTGTTCTTCCGAAACACCACTAATGCGTCCCCGAACACTTGCGCTGGTTTGTCTTGCCCTAATCGCGACTGCCACCACTTTTTCTTTCGTCGCGTATCCATCAATTAACGCGGACCAACTTGCGGTTCCCTCACCCTCCGATGTTCTCGGCTTCACGCCCGGCGACGATCGCAAACTCGCTTCGTGGAATCAGGTCATCGACTATTTCAAGCGTCTCGATCAAGCTAGCGACCGAGTCGTATTTGAAGAGCTGGGTAAGTCAACAATGGGCAAGCCATTTGTTATGGCGACGATTAGTTCGCCAGCTAACCTAGCGAGACTCGATGAATACAAGAAGATCCAGGAACAACTCGCAGACCCGCGAAAGCTGGGCGCTCCCACAATTCGCAACAAGAAAGCGGCAGAGTTAATCGCGCGCGGCAAAACAATCGTTCTCATAACTTGTGGAATTCACTCGACGGAAGTGGGCTCGTACCTGTCAAGCATGTTGATTGCACATCGACTCGCCTCATCAAACGATCCAGAGATTCAAAACATCCTCGACAACACAATCGTCCTGCTCGTTCCTTCTTTGAATCCCGACGGCGTGGACATTGTTAAGAACTGGTACGACAAAACACTCGGCACACCGTACGAGGGAACCGATCCACCCGAGCTTTATCACAAGTACACGGGCCATGATGACAACCGCGATTGGTACGCGTACACGCAAGTTGAAACTCAAATCACCGTCCATAAAATTCACAACGTCTGGTACCCGCAGATTGTGCACGACATTCATCAGCAGGGTTCGTTTGGCTCGCGTCTTTTTCTTCCGCCGTACATGGCGCCTGTTGAACCAAATGTTCCGAAGCAGATCGTTGAAGGGTACACAGAACTTGGCACCTACCTCGCTCGCGAGATGAGAGCAAAGGGTTTTCAGGGTGTAACTACGAACTCAACATACGATGCTTGGTCTCCTTCACGCGCCTATTCGCACTATCACGGCGGGGTTCGCATACTCTCGGAGACCGCATCAGCGCGACTTGCTTCACCAATCAATGTGAAGTTCGACGATCTGACTTCGCGTGAAGGTTACGATCCTAAGAAAGAGTCGGCGAACTTTGGTCCACTGTGGCGTGGTGGCGAATGGAAGCTCCGAGATATCACCAACACGATGACTACGTGTGCGTTTTTGTTGCTGAAGAATGCTGCGGAGAATCGAGAACAGTGGTTGAAACGGTTTTATGGCATCGGACGTGACGCGGTGCGGCCGAGAAGGCGGGGAGAACTATTTGGCTTCGTGCTGCCTCGAGGGATGTTTGCGCAGCAAACACTCCTAATAAATGAGGCTGCAGTTAAGCAAAGTTTGGATCGCGAGAGAAAACGCTCGGCTAGCAGCGACGACGAGTCACAAAATAGAGAACGGCTCATTAAGATTCTCCTGCGCGGTGGAATCGAGGTCGATCAAGTTACTGGCATTCATCTGCCGGGGATTAGGTCGGCAGACAGTGTAATGCTGATTCGTATGGATCAGCCTTATGGCTCTTTTGCGAAGGCACTCCTTGAAAAGCAAACTTACCCTGACTTACGAGACGGAAATGGCCACCCGATCCAGCCATATGATGTAACTGCTCATACGCTTCCGTTACTAATGGGAGTAGAGGCGATTCCGGTTCACGCACCTTTCAGGTATCACTATGAAGTTCAGTATATGAGTTTCGCGGTTGACGGCGAACGCGAACTTCAAACGAGAATGGCGTTGTACAAGTCTCACGTGCCCGCAAACGATGAAGGGTGGACCCGCTGGGTGTTCCAGAATATTCCTCTCGAGGTAGCGCCTCTTAAGAACTATCCGGATTGGGTTCGGTCCTTCAACTTTGACTCTCTGGAAGACCGGACACTCAAGGCGGGAGATCTGAACAGGAAGTACGACCAGATTATTATTCCAGATCAACCGTCTCGAACAATCCTTAATGGCTACCGCACTGGAACGATGCCTGCAGAGTTAACGGGTGGCATTGGCGCAGATGGTGTGAAGTCTTTAAGACAATTCGTGGAAGACGGCGGTACCCTCGTCTGTCTCAATCGCGCATCCGAATTCGCGATCGATCAATTCAAACTTCCACTGCGCAATGTAGTCGCTGGACTCGCTCGAACTCAATTCTACGTTCCCGGTTCAATCCTGCGTCTCGAACTCGACACTTCAGATCCAATCGCTAAAGGTATGCCGAAAGACTCGATCGCCTGGGTTGAAGAGTCTCCCGTCTTTGAAATCGTTAACGATTCAAACACCTCAGTTCCTGCAGCGAACGTCAAAATCGTCGGTTGGTATCCGCGTGACAAAGACCCTCTGCTTTCCGGCTGGTTACTTGGCGGCGAACGCATCAAAGGCAAAGCAGCGTTGGTGGAAGTCACAGTGGGCAAAGGCCGTATAATTCTTTTCGGCTTCCGCCCCCAATACCGCGGCCAATCTCTTGCGACTTATCCGCTGTTCTTTAACACCCTAACCGCTAAATAGAATTGACCCCATCGTGCTGGGACCGCAGGCGTCCCCGCCTGCCCGCGTCGAACAGAACCAAGGTCGTTTCATCCAAGCCACATGGTGCTATACTGCGGTTGCTCTATCAACCTCACTTAGAAAGTCGAATAACCTCACATGAGTCTAAAAGATTATCCTAGAGATGTACTGCGTGAAGCAGGCTGGCATACGCGTGGTTACTTACCTCATTTCGATGGTCGCGCGACACCGCAAACGATCACTCTCCACCTCGCAGACAGTGTTCCAGTAAAAGTGATTGAGCGTTGGGAGAACGAACTTCGTCACTTAACCGACGAACATCGGCTCGTGCTAATGCAGCAGCGAATTGAAAGATATCTTGATCAGGGATATGGCGAATGCTACTTGCGGGATCAGCGCATCGCGAAACTAGTACAAGATTCGCTGCTTAAGTACGATGGCGTTCGTTATAAGTTATTTGGCTGGTGCGTCATGCCCAATCATGAGCATTCGTTGATAACTCGCTTCGAAGACACTGAACTGGAGACGATTCTGCAAGCACACAAGTCATACACAGCTCATGAGGCAAACAAACTCCTTAGTCGTAAGGGTTCTTTTTGGATGGCGGAGTATTTCGATCGTAAGATTCGCAATGAAGACCATTTCTTTAATGCGCTTCGGTACCTCGAAAACAATCCCGTAAAAGCACGTTTGTGTGAGAAGCCCAGTGATTGGCCTTACTGCAGCGCTTGGTTCCGCGAACGCGGCGGTAAACCTGGCGCGTGGATCGTTGACAAGTGACTGATGGTGCGGGGAGCGCAGGCGTCCCCGCCTGCTCGTGCCCAACTAAATCAAGAACAATAACCTCAGCACTCAATGAGGCTTTGTTGGTTCTGTTCGACGCGGGCAGGCGGGGACGCCTGCAGTCCCAGCACCATGGGGCTTGGATGTAACGAGATGGTTCTGTTCGACGCGGGCAGGCGGGGACGCCTGCGCTCCCAGCACCATGGGGCTTGGATGTAACGAGATGGTTCTGTTCGACGCGGGCAGGCGGGGACGCCTGCGCTCCCAGTAACAACGGGCTTGATTGCGGATAGAACACCTTGAACTTTTCGGCCCGCTTCTCGTATAAACAGATACGCGGCGACGGATATCAACA
>Ga0075423_10002618_pt1 | contig 16422 bp, 13 predicted proteins | sample SoiMethybrSBSTD2_FD_80114 | JGI IMG/M metagenome (GOLD analysis project Ga0075423, IMG submission 80114) | Bulk soil microbial communities from a Populus tree surrounding site in Tennessee, USA - Soil MetaG P. TD hybrid SBSTD2 | ecosystem: Environmental > Terrestrial > Soil > Tree plantation...
AGGGGCGACCGGGCGGCGCTCGCGCTCGCCGCCTTCATCGGGATCTACTGGTCCGTGCGGATCCTGGTCGACCTGCTCTGCTTCGGCCACTCGGGCTGGCCGCGCGGCCGGGTCTTTCTCGCGGGTCACGCGCTCCTGCTGGCGCTCTTCGCCGCGCTCGCGACGACATACCTCGTGCTCGTCTTTCGGGGGCCGACGCCATGAAACTCTCGGTGGCCCCCCGATAGGCACTAGCCGACCTCGCGCTCTGGCTGATCGCGCTCCTGATCCCGGGGATCGGCGTCGTCGAGATGCTCTTCCTCTGGGCGCCGCTGGTGATCGTGCCGCTGGGCCTCGACCTCGTGCCGCGCCCCGAGGGGTTCTTCGGCCGCATCGATAGCGCGGTGCGGATCGCCCAGCCCTTCGCGGCGGCCTTCGCCGTCGTCGCGTTCCTCTTCCCGCCCGGCGCGATGGCCCTGCTCTTCGCGGCGCCGTGGGTGGCCGTGTGCGGGGCGCTGGCGATGCTGGGGGCGGCGCGGTTCGCGCGGCGCAAGGGCTGGGATCCCGTCGAGATATGCACCGACGCGGCGCTCGGATTTCTCGCCGTCGGCGGCTTCGGACTCGCGGCGTCGCGCTTCGGCCTGCCGCTCGGTTTCAAGGAGCCGATCATTCTCCTGACGGCCGTGCACTTCCACTACACCGGCTTCGTCGCGCCGCTCCTCATCGGATTCGCCGGCCGGAAGCTCGGCCCCAGGTCGCCCGTGCTCTACGCGGCGTCGGCGGTGGTGATCGGGTCGCCGCTCACGGCCATTGGCTTCCTGTTCTCCCCCACCCTGAAGGTGGTCGCGGTGCTCTGGATCGCCGCGGGCATGCTCGTCTTCGCGGGATTGCTGATGCGCCTCGCCGCCGTCGTGACGGACAATCGTCCGCGATTCCTCTTCATGCTGGCCTCGCTCTCGCTCCTGATCGGCATGGGCCTCGTCGCGGTCTACTCGATCGGCGAGTACCGCGACCGGCTCCTGATCGAGATTCCGGCGATGGCGTGGTTCCATGGAATCGCCAACGCCGGCGGCTTCGCGACGTGCGGGCTGCTGGCGGCGAGGTGGCCCCAATGACCCAATTGCGCCACCTGATCCTGTACGACGGCGTCTGCGCGCTGTGCAATTGGCTGGCGCGATTCGTCCTGCCGCGCGACCGGAAGGACTGGTTCCGGTACGCCCCGCTCCAGGGAGAAACGGCGCGCGGTTTCCTTCGAACGTACGGCAAGAATCCGGACGATCTCGACACCTTCTACGTGATCGCGGACTACGAGACCGGCGCTCCGAGCATGCTCGACCGCGACCGCGCGGCGCTCTTCGTCCTGGCGAGGCTCGGCTTCCCGTGGAACCTGGCGGTCGTCTTCCGGATCATCCCCCGATTCCTGCGCCGGCCGCTCTACAACCTCGTCGCGCGGCGCCGGTACAAGTGGTTCGGCAAGTACGACAGCTGCCCGCTCCCCGCGCAGGAGGTTCGGCACAAGTTTCTTCCCTAAGCCTCACCACGGAATCCGTTTGCGATGGCGGAAGAACCCGCCGCTCGGGCCGTCGGCGGGCAGCGTCCCGAGCCACACGATCGTGTCGGCACCCTGCTCGACGCTGGAATTGGCGCCGGGCCCGCCCATCCGGGTCCGCACCCAGCCGGGACAGGCCGCATTCACCTTGACGTCGTCCCCCACCTCCGACGCGAGCTTGATCGTCAGCGCGTTGAGCGCCGCCTTCGAGACGCTGTACGGCGCGGGGCCCTCGAGGCCCTCCGAGATCGCACCGTAGCCGCTCGAGACGTTGACGACGCGCCCGTACCCGCGCTCCAGCATGCCGGGGACGAAGGCGCGGCAGGTCCAGAGCGCGCCGAAGAAGTTCACGTCGAAGCACTCGCGCCACGGCGACGAATCCTCGTCGAGCACCTTTCCGGACGGATAGACGCCCGCGTTGTTGACGAGGACGTCGACCGGCCCCACCCGCTTCGCCGCGGCGGCGACCGAGTCCGGGTCGGCCACGTCGAGCTTCACGAACTCGACACCCAATTGCGCGGCGGCTTTCCTTCCGAGCGCGGCATCGCGAGCCCCGAGCAGTATGCGCAGTCCTTGCGACGCGAGCTGGCGGCACACCTCGAACCCGATGCCCCGGTTGCCGCCGGTGACGAGCGCGACGCGTGTTGCTTGTGGAGGTCGTTTCAAGGATCCGGTCCCCTGTCTCGTTTTCGGAAGCTCGCCGCTTGAAGCTGCTGAAGTCTGATGTCTGAAGTCCGTCAACTCACTCAATACCCAGTTGCTTATCTTACACTGGCCGGATGAGGCGCGCGGGTCTGTGGGCCGTCGTCCTCCTCGCGGCGGCGGCATCGACGCTCGCGTTCCAGGCGCGCGTGACCAACGGGGGGACGCCCCCCTGGGACTCCGCCTCCCACGGGCTCCAGGGGTACGCCGTCGCGCAAGACGTTGCGCACTTCGACGTCGCCAACTTCACGGCGGACGTCTTCGGCCACCGGTACCGGTACGCGCCGGGCCATCCGCTCCTTCTCGCGGCCGCGTACCTCGGATTCGGACCCTCGTGGTGGACCGCGATCGCCGTCAGCACGCTCCTCTTCGGCGCGCTCGCCATCCTGCTCTACGCGACCGCCGAGTCAAAGGTCTCGGGCTGGATCTCCGCCCTGCTGGCGCTCACCTGTCCCGGTCTTCTCGCGCTCTCGGGCGAGATCATGCTCGAGATCCCGGCCGCGATCCTCGCGACGCTCGCATTGCGACTCTACGCGCGATCGCTCGAAGACGACCGCGCGGTGCGGCCACTCGGGTGGACGCTCACGATCTTCATGCTCACCGCGGCGCAGTACGCGGTCTGCTGGATCGTGATCCTGGTCTGCTTCGAAGCGTGGCGCATGCGCGAGTTTCTTCGCGGCCCCCTCGTCCGCTTCGTGAAATCGCGCGCTCTCTACCATCCGGTGCACCTCCTGATCGCGGTCTGCCTCCTGATCGCGATCGCGGTCCGCGTCAGCGGCGGGTGGTCGATTCCGCTCGGATCGAAGACGCTCTCGATGACGCGGGCGGGCGGAGCGCTGATCGCCGCGGCGCTGCTCACCGGGGCACGCGTCGGGTGGCTCGTCTGGAAGCATCGCGCGGCTCTTCGCGACACGGCGCCCTGGCGTTTCCGGGCCATCTTCCTGACCGCCGTCGTGCCGATCTACGTCTGGATCTTCGTGATCTACCCGCCGCGGTTCCAGCAGTACGCCGAGTGGTTCATGCGGCCCCCCTCCGACCAGCCGCGGACCGATCCGTCCCACTGGACGTATTACCCCGAGTACTTTTTCACCGGCGGTCACGCCGCGTGGGTGATCGGGGCCGTCGTGGTCCTCCTGGCCGCGGCCTCGTTCTTCCGCCGGGGCGTGACGGAGCGCGTCCGGTTCCTCCAGTGGGCGGTGATCGCGGGAACGACCCTGGTCCTCGCCCACCCCGCGCGCCAGACGCGGTTCCTCATCCCGTTCCTCCCGGCGTGGTGGATTCTCGCGTCGGACGGTCTCATGGAATTCCTGCCCGCGGCGCGGGCCCGACTCTTCGCGGCGACGATGGCGACCGCGGCGCTCCTGCCGGCGGCGTGCCTGCTGTACGGGATGGAACTTCGACCCACGATCGGCCCGCCGCCCGTGCATCGCGAGTACGAGGCGGCGCTCAAGTGGACGATCGAACGGATCGACCGCGCCGGCTCGGTCCGGATCGTGGGAGGATTCGAAGGCCTGAGCCGCCACCTCTTCGAGTGGGAGCTCCGGAAGCGCGTCGACATCCGGACGCGCCGTCTCGGCTTCAACCTGGACCTGCCCGAGTCGTGGGATCGCGACCCCGAGGGTCCGCGCAAGGTGTACGACCGGTGGTTGGCGAGCCGGCCCGAGGAATTCGTCGTGGCCCTCGAGCCGGATGACTTGAAGGCCCGTCCTCCGCGCCCCTTAGACGAAATCCGCAAGGCGGACCACGACTGGCCCGAGTTCACGATGCGGTTCCTGCGCGACGAGCCCAGGTACGAGGTCGCCGCCGAGCGACTCTTCGACGCCGCCGCTTTGCGGGTGAGGATTTACCGACGGAAGTCGTGAGTCATGCGTCAGGAGTCTGGAGTCGCTTCGAGCGACGAGCTTCCAGCCAGACTTGAAATGGTCCGGCTTGGCGCTTGAAACTCGAAACGACTCACGACGCTCGACTCTAGACTCAGGACTTCCTATCGAAGCGCCTGGTCGGAGTTCGCGATTTTCTCGGCAAGCCAGAAGACCATCTTCCCGATGAGTTCTTCCTTCGGGAAATTGATCCGCTCGACGTCGTCGCGCTCGGTGTGGTAGTCCGCGTGCAGGCCGCCCGTGAAGAAGACGGCGGGCACGCCCTTCTCCATGAAGCTCCAGTGGTCGCTCCGCCGGATCAGGTCGTCCGCGCCCTCCCAGTCGAACTTGATCCCGAACTTCTGCTGGGTCTGCGTGAGCGCCGCCGCCAGCTTCGGGTAGCGCGGCTCCTTCCCTTCCTTCTCGACGCCGATCAGAATCTTGGTCGTGTCGTTCCGGCCGATCATGTCCATGTTGAGCATCGCGACGATGTGGTCGAGGGGCACCGTCGGCGAGCCGCACCAGGTGTTCGAACCGACCAGGCCCTTCTCCTCCGAGTCGAACCACATCAGGAAAATGGACCGCTTGGGCTTCGTTTCCTTGATGGCTTCCGCGACGTCGAGCAGGGTCGATGTCCCCGACGCGTTGTCGTCCGCGCCGTTGTGGATCTCTCCCACCTTGCCCCGGCTGTTCTGCGGCGAGCCCCGCCCGACGTGATCATAGTGGGCGCCGAGGACGACGAATTCATCCTTCAGCTTCGAATGGATGCCGCGCCAGATCGCGAGAATATTCTTGGTCCCCTTGCCGGGGAGCGGGCGGACGGAGAGCGAAATTTCCGCTACGAGCGCTCCCTTGAGGGACCGCGGCTTGAGATCGGCGTCGATCTCCGTGCGCAGCGCCTTAAGCGCCTTCCCCGCGAGCTTGTCGGCCAGCTCCGCGGAGACCAGCGCGACGGGAATCTTCACCGGCGGCGACTTGCCGTCGGGAGGCCAGACGAATTCCGGTTTCTTCGCCAAGCCTTCCCGCGACGCCACGAGGAGCGCGGCCGCCCCGGCCTTCTCCGCCATCTGGATCTTGTGCTCGAGCTCGGAGTACTTCGTCGGCTTCGTCCCGTCGAACTTGCTCTGTTCGTCCGCCTCCTGCGGCTCGCCGTCGAGGACAAGGGCGATCGATCCCTTCACGGTCACGCCCTTCCAGTCGTCGTAGCCCAGTTCGGGAGCGCAGATGCCGTACCCCGCGAAGACCACCGACCCGTCGGCCGAGCCGGCGCGCGAGCGGCCGTACGGCGTGATGCCGGCGCCGAGCTTGAATTCCTCGGAGGTCCGCCGCGAGGCGTCCTTGTACAGGCGCAGGAGGTTGGCGTCCGCGAGCTCGCCCGGCGACGAGCCGCCGCCGAAGGGCTGGAAGTAGCCGCCGTCGGAGGCGCCGCCTTCGAACCCGAGGCTCGCCAGCTGGTCGACGATGTGGAGCGCCGCCCGCTGGCCCCCTTCGCTGCCGGCCTCGCGTCCCTCGAGCTCGTCGGAGGCGAGGTACGCCTGGTGGCGCTGGATGTCGAGCGCGCGGATCGTCTTGAGCCCCCGGTCGATTTCGCCCGACTGGACCGGAGCGAGCGCGAGAATCGCGATCATCGCGGCCGGCACGAAGAGCTTCATCCGCTGGTCCCCGGGTTGGACGGATCCGCCTGACGACCTTACAGTATACGGATGATTTCCTTCTCCGTTTCGGCGCGCGACCCGAAGAGCCGCGCCCGCGCGGGACGGATCGAGACGCCCCACGGCGCGTTCGACACGCCGGCGTTCATGCCCGTCGGGACGAAAGCGGCGGTGAAGTCGCTCGCTCCCGCGCAGCTCGAGGCGGCCGGCGCCCGGATACTCCTCTGCAACGCGTACCATCTCGCGCTCCGCCCCGGCGAGGCGCTCATCCACAAGCTGGGCGGCCTCCACCGGTTCATGGGGTGGAAAGGGCCGATCCTCACCGACAGCGGCGGCTACCAGGTCTTCAGTCTCGCGAAATTGCGGAAGGTGGACGACGCGGGCGTGGAATTCCAGTCGCACCTGGACGGCTCGCGCATTCACCTCACGCCGGAGCGCGCGCTCGAGATCCAGCGGCTCCTCGGCGCGGACATCGTCATGCCGCTCGACGAGCCGGCGCCCTTCCCGTCGACGCCGGCCCAGTCGGAAGCGGCCTTGAACCGCACCGCGGCGTGGCTGGAGCGCACGGTGAAGGCGCGGCGCGACGAGGGTTTGTTCGGAATCGTGCAGGGCGGGACCGACGCGAAACTGCGCCGCCGTTCGGCGGAGGACGTGGAGCGCCACGACCTCTCGGGCGCGGCGATCGGCGGCCTCTCGCTCGGCGAGCCCGCGACGACGATGATCGAGATGACCGCGGCGGTCTGCGAGGCGGTGCCGGAATCCAAGCCGCGCTACCTGATGGGAGTCGGGACGCCCGGCGACATCGCGAACGCCGTCCTGCAGGGCGTCGACATGTTCGACTGCGTCCTGCCGACGCGGATGGGCCGGACCGGGTGGGCCTTCACGAGCGAGGGGATGTTGAAAATCCGCAACGCGGCGTTCAAGGAAGACGAGCGGCCGCTCGATCCCGCCTGCGCCTGCCCCGCCTGCCGCGGCTTCAGCCGCGCGTACTTGCGCCACTGCTTCGCGGTCGACGAGATCCTCGGGCTCTCGATGCTCTCGCTCCACAACGTGACGTACTACCAGACGCTCATGAAGCGGATCCGCGATGCGATACCCAGCGGAAGCCTGACGAGACTTGCCCAGCAGGAATCAGAGCGCTGTCCGCCTCTGGAGGGGCGGCGCACGAAAACGTGAAGTCTCGGGTCTTAAGTCGAGGGTCGGGGGTCGAAGAGAAGAGGTCACGGGTCAACCGTCCCGCGTCGAGAGTCCCTGATCGGGCAACACGTGACCTGGGACTTCTGGACGCGACTCTCGACCCACAACTCCTGGCTCATGACTTCCGCATCGGCGGAAACCACGCCATCGCGACATCGTCGATGTGCGATCCATCTTCGAGGCGGATGCGATTCTTGAGCCGGCCCTCTTCGACGAATCCGAACTTGCGATAGAGCTCGATCGCCCCCGCGTTGACGGCGCGTACTAGAAGCTCGATCTTGCCGACCGCGGGATTCCCCGTCGCCCAATCCACCAGGTCTCTCATGAGCGCGGCTCCCACGCCCCTCCGATGGTGTCCCGGGTGAACGACGATCGTCAGTCGCTGTACGTGCGCGACCCGCTCCAGCGACATGGGTTCGAGCACGGCGTGCCCGACGGGCCGACCGTTCTCCTCGGCCACCACGTAGCGGCCCTTGTCGCGGACCTCGGCGATCCTCGAGGCGAAGGCCTCCGGCTTGAGTTCGTGAGGGCGCGAGACGAGCCGGCCCGGCGTCCGCGCGGTCTCGACCTCCGCCGCGCACAGGATCTCCGCGTCCTCGACGCGCGCCGGACGAATCTTCACGGCCATTCAATACACCGGCCCGCGCTCGTACCCGACCGTGCTCTGCTCGTACGTCGACTTGTCGAGCTCCAGCAGGAAAATCGACGGGCGCTGGATGACGGAGCTCATCCGACGCTCGTCCGCCACCACGGGGTGGACCAGGTACAGCAGGTCCTTGGCGCGCGTGCAGGCGACGTAGAAGAGTCGCCGCTCCTCCTCGAGCCCGTCGTCCTCTTTCATCGCCCGCGCGTCGGGGAGCTTCCCCTCCGCGAGCCACAGGACGAAGACCGCGCGCCACTCCAGGCCCTTCGCCTGGTGGACGGTCGTCAGGACGAGCTCGTCCCGATCCTCGGGATCGACCGGCGCCTGCACCCCGGCCGCGGGCCCGGCGAGCGCGAGCTCCGCCAGGAGCTCCTGGACGTCCGCGAAGCGGTCGGAGTAGTCGGCGAGCCGGCGTACGTCCTCGACCCGCAGCGCGAAATTGGGAAACGTCGCCTCCAGGTAGTCCTGGTAGCCGCCCTCGAGCACCGCGCGGATCATCTCCGCCGGCGCCTGGCGCAAGTCGGGCCCGGTGATCGCGCGCAGCGTCACCGCGAGTCCCCTCCACCCCGAATGGCCCGCGCGCGGGACCGCCCTGAGGACCGCGTCCGACTGGAGCGCCGCGAAGGGCTCGTCGACCTTCGAGACCGCGTCCCAGATCTTGTCCGCCGCGGCGCGCCCGATCCGCGGATAGAGCTGGGCGACGCGCTTCCACGCCATCTCGTCCTTCGGGTTGGCGGCGATCTTGAGGTACGACGCGACGTCCTTGATGTGCGCCTGCTCGAAGAAGCGCATCCCGGAGCGCACCTGGAACGGGACGCCGCGCCGCGTCAGGTCCATCTGGAGCTCCATCGAGTGCCAGTGGGCGCGGTAGAGGATCGCGATGTCCTTGAGCGCGTACCCCTCGTCGCGCAGTTCCTCCACGCGCTGGGCCGTGAACGCGGCCTGCTCCTGGACGTTGCCGCAGGTCACGCGCTCCGGCTTCGCGCCCTCCTTGCGGACGGCGCGCAGCGCTTTCGGGAACTGCCGCTCGTTCTTGCGGATGCTCGAGTTGGCGAGATCGAGGATCTGCGGCGTCGACCGGTAGTTCGTCTCGAGCTTGAAGAGTCGCGCCTTCGGATGGCGCTTCGGAAAGTCGATGATGTTCCCGAAGTTCGCGCCGCGGAACGAGTAGATGCTCTGCGCGTCGTCGCCCACGACCATCAGATTCCCGTCCTCGCCCGCGATCACGTCGACGATCTCCGCCTGGAGCACGTTCGTGTCCTGGTACTCGTCGACGAGGATGTGGCGCCACGCGGCCCGCAGTCCCTGGACGATCTCCTCGCGCTTGAGGAGGTCGCGCCACAGGAGGAGCAGGTCGTCGAAGTCGACGAGGTTCATCTCCCCCTTGCGGGTGACGTACGCCCGGACGGCGCGGAGGATCTCGTCGCCCAGCTCGAGGAACATCGGGTAATGGTCGGCGAGGACGCGCTCGGGCGGCGTCCGGGTGTTCACGGAGTAGCTGTGGAGGTCGATGAGGATGTCCGCGCGCGGGAATTTCAGGTCGTCCGCCTTCTTGCGGAGTCGGCGGAGGATGTCGTCCATGAGATCGCGGGCGTCTTCGCGGTCGAGGATCGTGAAATCCTGGCGCCGACCCGCGAGCTCGGCGTGCCTCCGGAGCACGAGGTGGCCGACGTGGTGGTACGTCCCGCCGGTGATGCGCCGGATGTCGGGGCCGAGGAGCGACTCGACGCGGTGGAGCATCTCGCGGGCGGCCTTGTTCGTGAAGGTGAGGAGGAGGATCTGCGCGGGCGGGACGCCCGACTCGATGAGCCGCGCGACGCGGTAGGTCAGGGTGCGCGTCTTGCCCGAGCCGGCGCCGGCGATGACGAGGAGCGGACCGTCGCCCGCCTGGACGGCCTCGAGCTGCTGCGGGTTGAGCTCGCGGGCGTAGTCGATCGAGAAGGGGCGCTGACGCCCGTCCGATCGAATGATGTACTCAGCCATGGGGAATTCAATCGTAGCGAAAGACTGCCGGCGAGAGGAGCATCAGCCATCCGGCATCAAGCATCAGGGGTGAGTGCCAAGGGAATCTTCCCCGGATGCTGGATGCTGGATGCCGGCTACCGGATGCCGGGACTGGACCTATGAAGTGGAACCTTCCGCGGGCTTCGATTCGGGGGCGGGCGCCGGCGCGGCCTTGGGTTCCGGCCCGGCGTCCTTCTTCTTCTTCTCGAGGAGGCGGTTGATCTTCTTGATCCGCTTGTTGAACGACTTGGTCTTCTTGCGGAGCGAGTGGACGTACGGGTTGCCGACGACCTTCTTGGCGCCCTGGGTCATCTCGCTGAGCGACTTGCCGATGAGCTCCAGGATCTTCTGGGAGCGCTTGAGCTGGTCCTCGAGCGAGAGCGGCGTGAGGGAGGCGAAGCGGCGCTGGGAACGCTTGAGCTCCTTGCGGAGCGCGCGCACCTTGGGATCGCCCTTGGCGGTCTCCTTCTGGCCCGCGAGCTGCTTCTTCAGCTCCTCGATCTTCTTCTTCAGCGCGTCGGCGTTCGAAACCATCCCAAAAGCCCCTCGTACAAGCGCGCCATAGTAGCCACCGACCTCGGCATGGTCAAGGCGAAATGACGTGCGGAAGTGCGAAGTGCAAGGTGCAAAGTCGTCGAGGAGTCCGAAGTCCAAAGTCCCCCCGATCGCGGGAATGGGTCCCGCGACGGCGGGGTTGTCGAGGAACAGGGCAGGGTTGAAACCGGGCCTTGCGTCATGTTCAATGTCCGGCCTCCGGTGCGGTCGGATGACGTTCCTTAAGGGAGTTCGCTCCATGATGTCGCGCTGTACCGCCCTCCTGCTGTGCCTCGGCCTCCTCTCCTGCGGCTCGTCGAAGAAGGACAACGAGAATTTCCGGACGACGTTCGGGTACTTCTTCGAGACGGGCAACACCTCGCTCTCCGGCGTTCTGATGTCCATCACGAGCGAGAAGGACATCGACGTCTTTGAAGCGCAGACGGGCGCGACCCAGATCGACAGCCTCGGCTTCCTCGTCGGCCGGGTTCTCGACCCCGCGGGCACGCCCCTCGGCGGCGTGGTCGTCACGGCCCAGAACGATTTCGGCCTCGCCGCGGGGTCGCTCTTCTACCAGTCCGCGATCACCGGCGCCTTCATTCCCGGCTTCACCCAGACGACCGCCACGGGCCGGTTCATCGTGATGAACGTGAGCCCCGGCCGCGTCAACCTGAAGTGCGGGAACGGCGCGGACGGCAATCTGTACGTGCAGTCCTACGGCGGCACCGCCAACTTCGTCCAGCTCACCGCCTCCACCCCGAAGGCGGCGCCCCAGCCGACCTGGACCGGGACCACGCAGAATCTCGGGGGCACCGGCTCGGCGCTCCCCGGGGCGCCCGAGGCGTCGGTCAACTACCAGATCTTCGGCACGACGGGGCTGACGGGCTCGAGCGACGGCACGACGGGCGCCTTCAACCTCGGGACCGTGAACGCGCTGAACACGTACATCATGAAGTGCTCGAAGGCCTCCTTCGTCGACACCTACACGTACGTGCTGACGCAGACCGCGAACCTCACGTCGGGCGCGGGCGGCGGCAACGTCCTCATCGCGAGCGTGGCGAACCGGGACGCCGAGCTCGTCCCCGGGACCGTCGCGTTGACACCCGGCACGGGAATCATGAGGGGTCGGGTGCTCGACAGCGCGGGCGGATTCACGGTCGAGGCGCGCGATGGGAGCGACTCGGCGGTCGGCGAGGTGTGGTACGGCAACGGCTCGAACGGCGCGCCCGACGCGACGGTGACGGCGACGCAGCCCGACGGGATTTTCTACGTCTACAACCTGCCGCCCGGGCAGATCTTCCTGCGCGCGACGAAATCGAGCCAGGTGGCGACCGCGTACCTGGACGCGTTCGCGGACGGGATCACGGTGGCGTACGACCTCGCCCCGGTGACCCAGGCCCAGGCCACGATCACGATCAGCGGCGCGCTGATCTCGCTCCAGGGCTTCGCGGTCCCCGACGGGAACATCTTCCTGCACGGGATGGGGATCGGGGCGACGAGCGACGGGTTTGGCGAATACTCGCTCAAGAACGTTCCAACCCGGCATCTCTTCATCGTCCGCACATCGAAATAGGAATTTCGACGTGCGGAGTCACGCGTCGAGAGTCGGGAGTCGAGGGTCGAAGTCCGACGAGTCGCGGGTCTCGGGTCGCCCGTCGCGGGTCGAATTCAGTAATCTCTTCGCGAGAATATCCAGCACGACAAGCCGAGCAAACCCACCATCCATGCACCGGTGACGGCGAAGAGGGGTGCCAAGTCGACGGTGGGATAAGGCGTCTCGCGGTACATCAGTGCCCACCGCTCCGGCGTGATGCCGTTGGTTTTCACAAGCGCCCATGAAATCGTCTGTCCAACCTCCTTGAGACGGGGAAGGACGGTATGCGCCCCATCCACGAACTTGACGGTGGCGGCATTCGGGTCAAAGTTGGTTGCGCTTGGCAGGTGCATGAACATGTGGATTTGTCCGAGCGCGACCAAGCCGAACCATGCCAGCGCCGTTAGAAGGATGGGAGCGATCTTTTCCCGCGAGAGTACTCCGATCAGGACGGAGACAGTGTAGAGGGCGGCGAAAAAGAAGACGAGCAATGGAATGGCCAGCAGATAGCCGGTCGACCACACGCCGCTTCGAAAACCCAGGATCAACCAGGAGCCGAGGATGAGGTAGCCGGCGGTGACTGACGCGTAGATCAAACCCCCCATGTATTTGTAGAGGAGGATCCTCCACCGCGGCGCGGGCCGTGCGAGCGTCAGATCCAACGTGCCCTTCTGGAGCATATTGGGAATGAACCCGGCCGTAGCGATGATCGCGATCAAGATTCCCACCCAGCCGGCGACAACGTTGGCGAGCGTGTCCTGAATCGCGTAGATCACGTCGGTCACACTCTGGCGATACATGTCGACTTCGAGGGAACCGAAGAAGATCGACATCCGGTGACTTCCGGGCAAGGTCAAGGTCGACCCACGTTTCAGGACAATCTGGAATGAAGCGCGATCACCTCCCATTCCTTCGAAGGCGACTCGCGATTCGGCCAGATTGTTCTCCGCGAGCTTGTCGTGAAGAAAACGGCGCATCTCCTCGACCGTCGGAGGAGCGAGGTTATTATCCCAATCCTTCTTGGTCAGGACGTGGCGATCTCCCCTGGCGCCATTCCAAGTGAGACTCCCAAGCACCAGCTTCTGGAATTCCGCCATCGGCCAAACCTCGGTCCGAAACGCGATTCCTCCCTCGAAATCCGCCAATCCGGGCTCACGCCTGATCGGCCGCACATCTGAAATCCGGAAATGCACATCGGTCTTGGGCTTGATCAGGCCCACCCAGGTACGAAACCTGCTCTCAAAGGTCTTCAATGCCTGTTCCGTATTCCCTTCCTCAAATCGGATGGTGCCGCACGCGAGGATGAACACCGTGGAAATGATAAGCCCGATGTGGAACGACCGCCGGTCGAGGGATTCCCGGAGCGAGTCCCGGAGCATGTCGGCGAGGAGCATCGGTCGCCCTCCCGGCCCGAACCTCGAAGCAGGAACTTCGAGGTTCGGAGTCACGCGTCGAGAGTCAGGAGTCGATCGTCGAAGTCCGAAGAGTCGCGGGTCTCGGGTCGACCGTCGCGAGTCGAAGGCCGCGACTCGAGACGCGAGAGCGGCGACGCGTGACTTCGGTTTTCGACCCCCGATCCTCGACTCTCGACGCACGACTTCGCCTTCGTCAGTAATCGCGCCGCGCGAAGAGCCAGCAGGCGAGCCCGAGCATGACGGCGATGAACCCCGCGGAGCTGAGCGCCAGCGAGCCCCATGCCGGCGGCTCGACGCCCTGCGACTGGCGGCTCTCCATCACCACGTCCATGTCCGAGCCCAGGTTGCCCTTCATCGTGTAGATCTGCGAGATCTGGCCCCACTCGGTCGTCCGCGGCAGCCCCAGCTTGAGGACGCCCAGCGTCTTGGTGAGCGCGGCGGGGACCTTGGGCGCGATCTCGGGCAGCCTCATCGCCGCGTGGCCGTTGGCGATGATGAACGAGAAGAACCAGAGGCCGATCGTCAGGAGGATCGAGCCGATCGTGCTCCGGAACATCACGCCCATCAGCACGGTGAACGAATAGAGAATCGCGAAGACCACGACGAGCACGCCGATCGAGGTCAGGAATCCGAAGTTCCAGTACCCGGACCGTACCGAGATCGCCAGCCAGCAGCCGCCGATGAGGAAGGCGGCCGGGATGAAGGCGTAGAAAAGACCGCCCACGTACTTCGTCAGGAGCACGAACGGCCTCCGCACCGGCTTCGCCAGCAGGAGGTCGAGGGTCCCTTTCTGCAGCATGCCGGGCACGAAGCCGGCCGTGAAGATGATCGCGATCATCACGCCCCAGAAGCCGCCGATCTGGTCCGCCATGCCGATCTCGACGAGCGAGAGGAACAGCGCCAGGCTCATCCCGAGACGGCCCTTCCACACGCCGAAGAGGAGGCTGACCTCGTACGCTCCCTCCAGCAGGGCGCGGCTCGAGGTCCTCAACTTCACATGGAACGCGCGCGGCGCGGTGGACCCTTCGACCGGCTCGACCTCGACCCGTCCGAGCATCTGCTCCCGGAATTTCGCGCGAAGGAACCGCGCCTCGAGATCCGCCCCCGGGTCGGCCACCTTGTCGGCGGCGATGCCCTCGATCGGCTCGCCCTCCTTCTTGAGCTTGCCGGTGTCGATGGCGCTCCAGGTCCAGACGGCCCGGTGGAATTCCTCGACCGTCTCCGGCTTGAGCGTGAACTCGTACCCCGTCGCCGACCGAGCCGATTCTCCCTCCGTCTCGCGCACGTCGGAGAGGGCGATCTTCACCTCGTACTTGTAGGTCAGCGACCGGCCCGCCCCGAACTTCATCACGGTCCCGAAGTCCTTCACGACGTGCTCCAGGGCGCCCGCGGCGTCGAGCTCGCGGAATCCCGTCGAGGCGCACAGGAAGATGAGCAGGATCGAGACGACCAGGAGGAAGTAGAGCGACTTGCGGTCGAGGGTCTCCCGGAGCGAGTCGCGGAGGATCGCGAGGTACTTCATGAGGCCGCGGCCTCCGGTTTTTCCAGCGTCTCGAGGAAGACCTCCTCGAGCGTCTGCTTCTTCTCGATCATCGACGTGAGGTTGAAGCCCTGCGAGCGGAGGTAATCGACGAGCGCGTTGAGCGCGGTGGAGTCCTGCACCGTGACCTCGATCCCGCTCCCGACGCGGCGGACGCCTTTCACGCGCTCCTGGATCGCGGGGAGCAGCGCGTCGATCGGCTTGTCCACGGTGAGCGCGTAGACGTTCTCCACCCGCGTCATGTCGCGGACGTTGCCTTCCCGGCGCAGGGTCCCGAGCTCGATGATCGCGACGCGGTCGCAGATCAGCTCGACCTCGCTCAGGAGGTGGGAGTTCAGGAAGATCGTCTTGCCCGCGCTCTTGAGGACCGCGAGGAGGTCGCGGATCTCCTTCCGCCCCACGGGGTCGACGCCGTCCGTCGGCTCGTCGAGGAAGAGGACGTCCGGCTCGTGGAGCATCGCCTGCCCGAGGCAGAGCCTCTGCTTCATGCCCTTCGAGTACGTGCGGACCTTGCGGCGCGCGGCGTCCTTCAATCCGATCTGCTCGATCATCGCGGGGATTTTCTTCCGGCGGTCGCGGCGGGGCACGCCGGAGAGGCCTCCATAGAAATCGAGCGCCGTCTCGGCCGTGTGGTAGTCGGGAAGCCGGTGATCCTCGGGAAGGAATCCGACGCGCGCCCGCGACGCCGGGTCCCCCACCGGGCGGCCGAGGAGCTTCGCGGTGCCCGACGTCGGGTGGACGATCCCCAGCAGGATCTTCACGAGCGTCGTCTTGCCCGCCCCGTTCCGGCCGAGGAGTCCGTAAATCTCCCCCGCCTCGACGGAGATGTTCACGCCCTTGAGAGCGTGGACGTTCTTGTAATGCTTAACCAGCCCAACGGTTTCGATAACGGGCATAGGGTGTCCGAAATGGGACGCACGAGAGTCTAGCCCGTTTCACGAAATCGAGCGAGGAAGACTCGACATACGCGGATGACAGATTACGGATGACGGATGACAGCTGACTGCTGATCGTTTCAGCTCATCTGTCATCCGTCATCGGTCATCGCGTTTTGACTGATGGCATGATCTCCATTGAGGCACTAGAATGGAATGCGATGCGAACGATTCCCGCGTCCGACGTCACCCGCGCCATCCGCGAACTCTACATGACCGCCAATTACGAGGTGCGCGAAGACTACCGCCAGGCGCTCGAGAAGGCGCAGAAGACCGAGGTCTCGCCGCTCGGCCGGCAGATCCTCGGGACGATGCTCGAGAACTACAAGATCGCCTCGACCGAGCGCTCCCCCATGTGCCAGGACACGGGATTTCCCGTCGTCTTCGTCGAGATGGGGCAGGACCTGCACGTCGAGGGGGACCTCAAGGAGGCGATCCAGGAGGGCTTGCGCCAGGGGACGAAGCAGGGATTCCTGCGCGGCTCGCTCGTGCGCGATCCGCTGTCGCGCGCTCCCAACACCGGCGACAACACGCCGGGAGTCATCCATTTCGATTTCGTCCCCGGCGACAAGCTCAAGATCGACGTGATCGCCAAGGGCGGCGGGAGCGAGAATAAATCGCGCCTCTACATGCTTAAACCGAACGACGGCATCGACGGGATCAAGAACGCGGTGCGGGAGACCGTGAGCCTCGCCGGGCCGGACGCGTGCCCACCCTTCGTCGTGGGCGTGGGCGTCGGCGGGACCTTCGACAAGTGCGCGGAGCTCGCGAAGAAGGCGCTCATGCGGACGATCGGATCGGCGAACCAGGACGCCCTCG
>Ga0075423_10002619_pt1 | contig 16414 bp, 14 predicted proteins | sample SoiMethybrSBSTD2_FD_80114 | JGI IMG/M metagenome (GOLD analysis project Ga0075423, IMG submission 80114) | Bulk soil microbial communities from a Populus tree surrounding site in Tennessee, USA - Soil MetaG P. TD hybrid SBSTD2 | ecosystem: Environmental > Terrestrial > Soil > Tree plantation...
TCCCCCTTGGAAGGGGGAGAGGGAGGAGAGGATGAGAGGCGCTTAGGAGCCGGTGACGGCCTTGATGGCGTCGCGGGTCACCGAGACGAGGCGGTCGACCTGCTCCTCGCTGACGACCAGCGGCGGCGCGAAGAAGATGTGCTCGAGGCGGGCGCGGGTGATGACGCCGCGCTTGGTCATCTCGGCCAGCACCCGCGGCCCCACCTTCTTGTCGGCGCCGAACGGCGCCTTGGTGCCGCGGTCCTCGACCAGCTCGACGCACGCGAGCAGCCCCTTGCCGCCCCGGATGTCGCCCACGTGCTTGTGGTCGCCGAGCGCCTGCTGCAGCCCCTTGTGCAGGCGCGTGCCCATGGCCGCCGCGCGCTCCCACAGCCGCTCGCGCTCCATGATCTCGAGGTTCGCGATCCCGACCGCGCAGCAGGTCGGATGCCCCGAGTAGGTGTAGGCGTGCATCCACTTGTCCTCGGGCTTCACCTCGTCCATCGCCTGCTTGATCGTCTTCGACACCATGATGCCGCCGAGCGGCAGGTAGCCGGAGGACACGCCCTTGGCGAAGGAGACGATGTCGGGCAGCACGTTCCAGTGCTCGAGCGCGAACCACTTCCCGGTGCGGCAGAACCCGGTGATGACCTCGTCGGCGATGAACAGCACGTCGTGCTTGTCGCAGACCTTCCGCACCAGCGGGAAGTAGTCGTCGGTCGGATACAGCACGCCGCCGCCACCGTGGATGGGCTCGGCGATGAACGCGGCCACCGTGTCGGCGCCCTCGCGGACGATGGCCTCCTCGAGGAGCCGTGCCGCGGTCTGGCCCGCGGTCTCACCCGGCTTGGCGCCCTCCTGACGGTACGGATAACAAGTTGGAATATGCACGAAACCCGGCACCCGCGGCTCGAACATCTTCCAGTAGGGCGCCATGCCGGTGGCGCTCATCGCCTGCAGCGTCACGCCGTGATAGGCGAGCGAGCGCGCGATGACCTTCACCTTGTCCGGCTTGCCCTTGGTCTTCCAGTAGAAGCGCGCGGTCTTGAACGCGGACTCGTTCGACTCGGCGCCGCCCGAGGTGAAGAACACGCCCTGCATGTTCTTGTACGCGATGGTCATCAGCTTGGACGCGAGCTGGATGGCCGGGATGTTGGTCGAGCCGGAGTAGGCCGAGTAGTACGCCAGCTCGCGGATCTGGTTGGCCGCCGCATCCGCCAGCTCGGTCCGGCCGTGTCCCACGTTGACGTTCCACAGCCCGGCGAGGCCGTCGATGTACTCGCGGCCCTGCACGTCGGTCAGCACCGCACCGCGGCCCCGCACGTAGACCATCGGCTCCAGATGGTCGCTCGGGTGGTGCAGCGGGTGGATCAGGTGGTCCTGGTCGTCCTTGATGAGCTGCGCGGCCTCGACCGGCATCGGACTCCTCCTACGGGCTCGGCTGGTGGTAGATGGACGTCGCGGGCGCGTGGGCCCGGTAGTCGCCGCCCGGTATCGGCACGCCGCGGTCGAGCGGGCCGATATAGCGGTAGATCCACGCGGCCCGATCGCGGCCGTCCTCGCTCCGGACGGTGACCTCCCGGCGATGATACTGGGGTCCCTCCGCCGAGTCCAGCGTCCCCCACAGCGCGGGATCGGTGACGCGATATAGCTCGCCGTGGATGGCGCCGACGCCGCCCGGATCGTCGATCGCACCCGGGTAGGAGCCCAGGTCGAGGAGCCGCCCTTCGGCTCGCCCGCGTCCGAGATAGGTCGCGCGGCCGTCGAGGAGCCGATGCAGGCGGAATCCCCGCATCAGCGTGCCGTAGGTGAACAGCAGATCGACGGCCACCGGGGCGCGGCGGCTAGGCGCGGCGGCCCGAGTCCTTCGCCTCCTGCTCCTCACGGGAGCAGGCCCCGGGCACGGCTCAGGTCTGAATGCCGAGGCGCGGCAGCACCCAGCGGTTCAGCACGAGCCAGCCGATCAGGAGGGCGAGGACGGCGAGCGCGGCCCCCACCGGCTACTCCTTCGCCTCGGTGGGGCTCACCGCCTGCAGCACCGCGCCCAGGAAGTCCCGCTCGGGCAGCGCGCCCTCGAAGCCGACCCGATCGTTGATCACGATCTTGGGAACCGCCATCACCTGGTAACGCTGGGACAGCTCCGGGAACTCGTTGGCCTCGATGCACTCGGCTCGGACCCGGGGTGAGGCGATCGCCATGTGCTGCGCCAGGCGCACGGCCCGGGGGCAGTGCGGTCAGGTGGGGGTGGCGAAGACCTTGATCGTGACGTCCTCGGTGAGCCCGGCGAGCGCGGCCTTGGTCTCGTCGCTCAGGCCCGCCTCTCCGGTGGACACCGCGATGATCGAGTCGATGAGGTTCGAGAACTCGTAGCCGGCCGGGATGCCGAGGAACCGGATCCCGTAGTCCTTCGCGCCCTCCACCACCACGGCCGGCGCCTCGTCGATCCCGTAGGCCGTCGCCTGCTCGCGGTCGATGTGCGGGTTCAGCACCGTGACCGAGAGCTGGTCGGACAGCGCGGCCACCTCGCGGATCAGCGCCACCGTCTGGGTGTTCTGCTCGCCCCCCAGCTCGGTGGCGAACACGGTGAGCCGGACCGGTCCGCCGATTCGCTCGAACTCCTTGCGTACCGCCTCCTCGTCGCGTGGCTGGAGAAAGGGCATGAGCCGAGTATACCGGCTTACCCGGGCGCGCCGCGGACGATCTCCAGCATTCGCCGGTAGCCGGAGGGATCGATGCGCGCGTCGATCAGGGCGGGGCCCGGCGCGGTCTGCGCCCCGATCAGCGCGCGCTCGAGCGTCGGCTCGTCGGTGGCGGTGAACGCGCGCAGCCCGAAGGCGCGGGCCAGCGCGGCCAGGTCGGGGCCGCGGTAGCGCATCGAGACGCCCTCGAACCCCTTCTGCTCCTGCTTGATCCCGATCAGCGAGAGCGCCTCGTCGTTGAAGACCACGACGAGCAGCGGCAGCCGGAGGCGTGCCGCCGTCTCGAGCTCGGCCGCCACCATCATGAGCCCGCCGTCGCCGGTGAAGCAGACCACCCGACGGTTCGGATGGACGAGCTGGGCCGCGATGGCCGCGGGCAGCGCGAACCCCATGGTGGCGAGGCCGTTCGAGATCAGCAGTTCGCCGGGCTCGAGGGCCTGCCAGTACGTGGTCGTCGGGAACATGTGAGCGCCCGCGTCCACCGTCGCGATGCTGCCCGCCGGGGTCAGCTCCCGGGTCATCTGGGCCACCCGGTGCGGGGCCAGGCCGGGCACCGGGATCTCGAGCGCGGCGAGGCGCTCCCGCCGCATCCGGTCCACCTCGACCACGTCCCAGTCCGCCGAGGCGCCGCGCCCCATGATCCGCGGCGCCAGGTCCTCCAGGATCGCGCCCGGCTCCCCCACCACCTCGAGCGCCGGCGTGAAGTAGGCGTCGCCACCCGGGGCGCGCAGCCGCGGGTCGGCGGCGGCGACGCGGGTCAGACTCAGCACCGGGGCGGCGTACGGCCAGCGCCGCGGGATCAGCTCGACGGTGTCGAGGCCGAAGGTGATGATCAGGTCGGCGCGCGAGACCAGCGGCTCCTCGAGCGCCCCGCCGGTGAAGATGCCGAGGGCGAGCGGGTGCGGGTCCGGGATCGCCCCCTTGCCCTTGTAGGTCGTCAGCACCGGCGTGGGGAGCGCCTCCGCGAACGCGCGCAGCCACTTGGCGTCCGCGGCCCGGCAGCCGAGGCCCGCGATCACGATCGGCCGGCGCGCCGCCCGGATCATCGCGGCGGCGCGCTCGAGCAGGTCGCCGTCGAGCGCGGCCGGCGGCGCGGGGGTCACCGACGTCGCGACCGGCATGGCGCTCCGCCCCGCGACGTCGGCGGGGAGATCGAGGTGCACCGGTCCGCGCGGCTCCGCGAGCGCCAGCTGCACCGCGTGGGCCACCCAGTGTGCCGCCGAGTCCGCCCCCACCGTGACGCTGCCCTTGGTGATCGGCCCCACGTGCGCCGCGTGGTCGAGGTACTGGTGCGTCGCGTACTCGAGCACGCTCGCGGGGTGCCGGTCGCTCACGTAGATGAGGGGCGAGCGGTCGAGCCGCGCGTGGGCCAACCCGGTGGCGCTGGCGGTGACCCCGGGGCCGAGGGTCGAGAGCACCGCGCCCGGGTGCCCGGTCAGCTCCCCGGTGACCGCCGCCATGATGCAGGCCGCCCACTCCTGGTGGCAGAGCACGAAGGGCAGGCCACGGCTCCGAGCCGCCTCGAGCACTTCCAGGTTCGAGCCGCCGCCCGGCACGCCGAAGAGGCGCGACACCTCGGCTCGCAGCAGGCTCTCGACGATCAGGTCCGCGACGGTGGGCATGGTCTCAGGCGCGCTCGACCGGGTAGCGGCCCCTACGCCACGCCGCCCGGAGCCGGTCGCGCGGCTAGCCCCCCGCCAGGCGCCGGAGGACGGGCTCCATGCGCTGGAGCGCCTTCTTGAGGTTCGCCTCCGAGCTGGCGTACGACAGGCGCAGGTAGCCTTCGCCGTACTGGCCGAACGCCGACCCGCCGAGCACCGCCACCCCCGCCTCCTGCAGCAGGGCCTCCGCGATCTCGGCCGAGGGCCGCTTCAGCGCCTTCACGTTGGGGAAGACGTAGAAGGCCCCGCGCGGCGAGCGGCACGAGACGCCGGGCAGCCGGTTGAGGCCGGCCACCAGCACGTCGCGCCGCCGCTTGAACTCGGCCACCATCTCGGCCACCGGGGTCTGGTCGCCCTGGAGCGCGGCGATGCCCGCGTGCTGGGTGAACGAGGCGGTGCACGAGTTGGAGTTCACCATGAGCCGGGTCACGTGCTCGGCCAGCGCCACCGGCATCACCCCGTAGCCCAGCCGCCAGCCGGTCATCGCGTAGGCCTTGGAGAAGCCGTCGAGGATGATGACCAGGTCCTTCATGCCCGGAAAGCGGGTGATCGAGGCGAACTCGCCCTCGTAGAGGAAGGCCTTGTAGATCTCGTCGGCCAGCACCGGGATGCGGTAGTGCTTCGCGATCTCCGCGATGCGCCCGAGCTGGTCGACCTCGAGCACGCCGCCGGTGGGATTCTGGGGCGAGTTGATGACGATCAGCTTCGTCTTGCGGGAGACGCTCTTCTCGAGCACGTCGAGGTCGAAGCCGAAGCCGCTCTCCTCGCGCAAAGGGATCGGCACCGGCTTGCCGCCCACGAAGTTGATCACCGATTCGTAGATCGGGAAGCCCGGGTTCGGATGCACGACCTCGTCCCCCGGGTTCACCAGCGCGGTGATCACGAAGTACATGATGGGCTTGGCGCCCGGCGTCACCACGATCTCGTCCGAGGTGATCGGGAGGCTGCGCGTGCCCTCCACGTCCTTCACGATGGCCTCGCGCAGCTCCGGCAGGCCCGCGGCCGGCCCGTAGTGGGTCGCCCCGCTGTCGAGCGCCCGCTTGCCCGCCTCGCGGATGTGCTTCGGCGTGTCGAAGTCCGGCTCGCCGATCTCGAGGTGGATGATCTCCTTGCCCTGCCGCTCGAGGGCCTTGGCGCGCGCTAGCACCTCGAACGCCGACTCCGTGCCCAGCCGTGACATCCGCTCCGCGAATTCCATGGTGGCGCCGATCGTAGCAGAGCTTCCGCGCATCAGACAAGCCCGCCCGCGTCCGTTCTCCGCGCGCCGCCGATGGTCCGCCGGTGCCGCTCGATCTGCTCGTACGTCTCCGGCGCGGCAAACACTCCCGCGAACACGTCCACGCTCATGTCGATGCTCACGGTCAGCGGATGGTTCTGCCAGATCTCGAACAGCTTCTTCTGCCCCGCCGTCACCGCCCGCGTGTGTCCGGCCACCCGCGCGAGCATGCGCCGGGTCTCGGACACGAGCCGGTCCGGCGGGACGACCGCGTTCAGCAATCCGTAGGGGGCCAGCTCGGCGACCGGGTAGCTGTCTCCGGTGAGAATCACCTCCTTGGCTTTCGCCAGCCCGATGTGCTGCTGGAGCAGGGCGATGTCGCACACCGACGGCACCCCCACCTTGATCTCCGGGAGCCCGAAGGTGGCGTGCGGCACCGCGATGCGAATGTCCGCGACCAGCGCCAGCCCCAGCCCGGTGCCGAGACAGTGCCCGTTGATCGCCGCGATCGTGGGAAACGGTGCGGTGCGGACCGCGCCCAGCAGCCGCCGGTTCCGGAGGATGAACTCCTGGGCCCGCGGCGGCGTGAGCTCCTCGAACGCGGCCAGATGCATGCCCGCCGAGAACGAGGTCCGGCCCGCGCCGGTGAGGACGGCGGCCCGCGCGCGGTCACCGGCCTCCTCGAAGATCTCGGACAACCGGTCGAGATCGGCCAGGGTGAACGCGTTGCTGGCTTCCGGGCGATCGAACGTGATCCACCAGACGCCGTCTTCTTCGCGCAGATCGACTGCCGGGGTGCCGAGGTCACGCTTTGCCATCGCCGCTCTCTCCTCCTGGCCCACGCGGGCCCCTCAGCGTAGCACCGAGCCGCGGCTATACTCGACCGCGTGGAGTTCGTGGAAATCTCCGCCGGCTGGTTCTGGATGGGCTGGGAGGAGGGACACCCGGGCGAGCGTCCCCGCCATCGCGTCTGGCTCGACGCCTTCGCCATGGCCCGCGCCCCCGTCACCAACCGCGAGTACGCCCCGTTCCTCGAGGACACCGGCGCCGCGCCGCCCGGATGGTGGGCGGATCCGCGCTTCGCCGATCCGGAGCAGCCGGTGGTCGGCGTGAGCTGGCACGACGCGACGACCTACTGCGGGTGGCGATCCGGCCGCACCGGCCTTCGCGTGCGCCTCCCGTCGGAGGCCGAGTGGGAGAAGGCGGCGCGGGGCGGCCCGGACGGCGCGCGCTTCCCCTGGGGCGACGAGCGCCCGGCCCGGGCCGGCTTCGATCGCCCGCCCCGCCCGGCGGAGACGCCGGCCAACCCGCTGGGGTTGCTCGCGCTCTCCGGCGTCTGCCACGAGTGGTGTCTCGACTGGGAGGAGGAGACCTACTACACGCGATCGCCCGCGCACGACCCCCGCGGCCCGGAGACCGGCACGCGCCGCGTCTCCCGCGGCGGGGCGTGGCGACACCAGGATCCGTGGAGCCCGGTGGCCCATCGCTCCTCGCTGCCCCCGGACCGCCGCTACTCCGACTACGGCTTCCGCCTCGTGCGCGCCGCGTCCCCCGCCGATCCGCCCTAGAGCGTCGCCAGCGCCGAGCGCGCCGCGGGCAGCCAGTGGCGCATGTCCATCGCCTGGAGCATCAGGGCGGCGGCGGTGAGGTGGTCCCGCGCCGCGTCGCGGCGGCCGGCGCGGGCCGCGAGGGTGCCGAGGTCGAGGCGCGAGAGCGCCTCGAGCGGGCGCATGCCGAGCGCGAGCGCGCCCGCCAGCGCGCCTTCGCAGTGGCGCGCGGCCGCGTCGGGGTCCGTGGCCGCGAGCGCCTCGCCCAGCGTGCGGAGCGCGCCCGCCGCGTAGCCGCGCTCCTCCTGCTCGGAGGCGAGCCGATGCGCCTCCTGCGCGGTGGCCACCGCCTCCTCGACGCGCCCGGCCAGACGATAGGCCTCCGCGAGCCACGTCAGGCGCAGCGCCTGGCGGCTCAGGATGCGCAGGCTGGCCGCCCGCCCCGCCCCCTCCTCCAGCAGCAGCACGCCCTCGGCCACGCGCCCGGCCCGCGCCTCGGTGGCCCCGCGGGCGCAGAGCAGCATGGGCAGCCACGCGGTGATCTCCATCTCGCGCGAGAACGCGATGCCGCGGTCGAGCCCGGGCACCGCCGCGTCCGTGTGCCCGCGGCTCAGGTGCGTGAAGCCCACCGTCATGAGGCTCCCCGCGATGCTCCACGGATGATCCGCGGCTTCCGCGAGGGCCAGCCCGGTGTGGATGCACCCGAGGGCCTCCGCGAACTCGCCCACGTCGGTCAGCGATGCGGCGAGCCAGATCCGCGCGGCCACCGAGATCAGCCCGGCCATGCCCCACCGCTCGCGGGCCAGCTCTCCCTCGACCGCGGACACCGCGCTCCGGAGATGGCGCTGGGCCGCGGGGTGCACCCCGAGCACGTGGTGGGCCTGGCCGAGCCCGAAGGACGCGGCGATCTGGAGCGGCCGGTCGCCGAGCCTCGCGCCGATGTCGAGCGCGCGCTCCGCCGAGCGGATGGCGGCGGGCTGCTCGCCGAGCGTGTAGTAGGACTGGGTGAGGTACGCCGAGACCCAGCCGAGGCGGCCGTGGTCCCCGACGGCCTCGGCCCGCTCCTCGGCCCGCCGCAGGTGCGCGAGGGTGCGGGTGAACTCGCCGAGCGGGGCCAGCGAGGCGCGCAGGTCGAATACCAGGTCGATCGCGGCGGGGAGCGCGGCCTCGCCCGGGCCGTCGGCCTCGAGGATCTCGAGCGCCTGCTCGTAGAAGGTCACCGCCTCGCGGTGCGCCGACCGCGCGGCGGCCCGCAGGCCGGACTGGCGCAGGAAGTCCACCGCCCGCTCGCGCAGGCCGCCGCGCAGCGCGTGGAAGGCCAGGCGCTCGACGTGCTCCCCCAGCCGGTCCGGGTAGAGCGCCTCGACCACCTCCACGATGCGCGCGTGCAGCGCGCGCCGCGTCTCGTGCAGCAGGCTGCCGTAGGCGACCTCGTGGGTGAGGGCGTGCTTGAACGTGTACTCGACCTCGGGAAAGAAGCTCGCCTCGTACAGCAGCTCCCCCGCCTGCAGCTGCTGGAGCGCCGCCCGCAGCGCCTCCTCGGGCAGGTCCGCGATGGCCTCCAGGATCGGCAGCGAAACGTCCTTGCCGATCACCGACGCGGACTGCAGCACGTGCTTGGCCTCCGCGCTCAACCGATCGATGCGCGCGGCCAGCACCGCCTGGACGCTGCCCGGGACCTGGACCGCCTCGAGCGGCTTCACGAGCCGCCGGGCGCCCGGCTCGCCGAGGAGGGCCTGGGTCTCCACCAGCGCCCGCACGCCCTCCTCGAGGAAGAGCGGGTTGCCGTCGGTGCGCGCCACCAGCAGGGCCTTGAGCGGATCCAGCGCGGGATCGGTCCCGAGCAGGGTGTCGAGCAGGGTGCGCGCGATCGCGGGCGGGAACGGATCGATCCGGATCTGGGCGTAGCCCGGCCGGCTGCCCCACGCGTGCTGGTACTCGGGCCGGTACGCGACCAGGATCAGCAGCCGGCTGCCCCGCAGCCGTTCCACCAGGGCGTCGAGGAGCGCCTGCGTCTCCTCGTCGACGCGCTGGAGGTCCTCCACGATCAGCACCACCGGCTGCCGGCGCGTCTCGGCCAGCAGCACGCTGCGGACCGCCTCCTGGATGCGGCGCCGGCGCTGCGGCGGGTCGAGCTGCGGCCACGCGGGATCCTGCGGCTCGAGGTCGGCGAGGGCGTGGAGCGCCGGCACGTGGGCCTCGAGCGCCGGATCGAGGGCCACGACCTTGGTGGCGATCTTCTCGCGGATGACCCGCGCGTCGTCCCGCGGCTCGACCTGGAAGTAGCGGCGGAGCGCCTCGATCACCGGCAGCCACGATGGCGTGCGCCGGTAGGCGATCGGCCGGCCCTCGAGCACCAGCGCGTCGGCGATCCACGGCCCCTCGGTGAACTCGCGGATGACGCGCGACTTGCCGACGCCGGCCTCGCCCACCAGCGCCACCATCCGCCCGTGGTCGCCGCGGGCGCGCTCGAGCGCCTCCCGGAGCCGGGTCACCTCGGTGTCGCGGCCGACGAAGCGTGAGAGCCCGCGCACGGTGGCGGCCTGCAGGCGGTAGCGCGCGGGGCCCGGCCCGGTCAGCTCGTAGACCTCGATCGGCTCGGCCGCGCCCCGCACCGGCACCGGGCCGAGCGGGGTCACCGCGATGTAGCTCTCGGCCAGCCGCCGGCTCTCCGCGGTCAGGAGCGTGACGCCGGGCCGGGCGAGCCGCTCCATCTGGGCGGCCAGGTGCGTCGTCTGGCCGACCGCGGTGTACTCCATGTGCAGGTCGCTGCCGATCGAGCGCACCACCACCTCGCCCGAGTTGAGCCCGATGCGGAGCTGCACGTCGAGGCCCTCGGCGCGGCGCAGGTAGCGGGCCAGGGCGCGCACCCGCTCGTGCATGCGCAGCGCCGCGTAGGCGGCGCGCACCGGGTGGTTCTCATGGGCCACCGGCGCGCCGAAGATCGCCATGATCCCGTCGCCCAGCACCTGGTTGACGGTGCCCTCGTAGCGGTGCACCGCCTCCATCATCAGGGAGAGCACCGGGTCGAGCATGCGCCGAGCGTCCTCCGGATCGCGGTCGGCCAGCAGCTCGAGCGAGCCCTTCATGTCGGCGAAGAGCACCGTCACCTGCTTGCGCTCGCCCTCCACCGCCCCGCGCGCGATCCGGATCTTCTCGGCCAGGTGGGGCGGGGTGTAGGCGTCGGGCGAGGCGAACCGGTCCGCGATGGTTGGCGACGCGATGGGATGGCCGCACCCGCCGCAGAAGCGCGCGCTCACCTCGTGCACGAATCCGCAGCGGGGACACGACGAGGCGAGCACCTGGCCGCACTCCACGCAGAAGCGGTGGCTCGGCGGGTTCGGGGTCCGGCAACGGCCGCACGGCACCGGCGCGTCCACGAAGGCTACGACGCCCGGCCCGCGCGCTCGAGGGCCGCCCGCAGGCGCCCGAGCTGCGCGGCCGCCTCGGCGGTGACCTCCTCGAGCAGCGCCCAGCCCGCCCGCGACCCGCCGGGCCCGTCGATCACGCGGTCCAGCTCGCGGGGCCCCGCGCCCTCGAACCAGCCGCCCACCCGGCCGCGCACGAGCGCACCGTACCGCGCGACCGCGCCGCCGTCCCGCAGGTCGTCGGGCGCGCGCTCGTCGCGCCAGTCGCCGGTCACCCGGCCCCGGTCCATCCCGTCGACAAAACCGAGCCCGAGGCGGAAGAGTCGGAACGCGGGGTCGCGGACGCCCTCCATCTCCGCCTCCGGGATCGGGCGGATGAGCCGCTCGGCCGCGGCCAGGATCTCGTCGAGCCGGCGGCCGAGCGCCGTGGCATCCCGTCCGCTCACGCCGCCCACGCGCGGGGCGGCGCTCAGCGGCCCGAGAACGTGACCGGCTGCTTGCGGGCGAACGCGACGACCCCGTTGCGGAAGTCCTCGGTGTGCCCGCTGGCCGCGATGGCCTGCGACTCCAGCTCCATCTGCGTCTCGAGGCTCTCCTGGGTCGACTGGTGGAAGAGCAGCTTGGCGCGGCCGAAGGCAAGCGTGGGCCCCTGGGCCAGCTCCCGCGCCAGGCCCGCGACCGCCCCCGCGAACTCCGCGTCGGGATGCACGCGATTGACCAGCCCCCAGTCCATCGCCTCTCGCGCGGTGAGCACCCGGTTGGTGTAGTGCAGCTCGAGCGCGCGGCGCAGGCCGATCATTCGCGGCAGGAAGTAGGACGACGAGCCGTCGGGCGAGGCCGCGATCTTCGAGTAGGCCATGGTGAACTTGGTGGACTCGGCGGCCACCACCAGGTCGCCGGAGAGGGCCAGGCTCATGCCGCCGCCCGCCGCGATCCCGTTGACCGCCATCACCACCGGCTTGGGCGCGCGGGCCAGCCGCGAGATCGCGCCGTGCAGGTAGGTGGTCAGCTCCTTGATGAGGGCGCCGATGCGATCGGGGTTGTCCGCGAAGTCCTTGACGTCCCCGCCCGCGCAGAACGCCTTGCCCGCCCCGGTGATCACGATGCACCGCACCGCCCGGTCCTCGTCGGCCTCCAGCGCGGCGTGGAATAGATCCCGCCCCAGCGTGAGGTTCAGCGCGTTGTACGCCTCCGGCCGGTTCAGCGTGATCGTCCCGACCCCCTCCTTCACCTCATACCCCACCGTCTCATAGCCCATGGATACCTCCAGTCGTGAGAATCGAATCGTGATGTGTTGTGCCCGTCCGTGACCGCCGACCGGAGCGGGGTGGGGCCGGGGGCGGCCTCCCCGGGACCGTGGCTTCTGCGCGCCATCGAAGCCGGCGACGTCCCGTCTCGTGGCCCGACTGTACCGCGAAGACGGGTCGCGAGTCAGCGTGTCCCGGGGAGGCCGCGCCCGGCCCCGCCCCGCGTCGATCGACCGCCCGCGCGAGTGCGCGCTACCGCCGATCGCCCACGCGGTGAAGCTTGAGCAGGTTCGTCGTCCCGGTCACCCACATCGGGGCGCCCGAGATGATCACGATCACGTCGTTGTTGCGCACGGTGCCGTCGCCCAGAAGGGTCGCCTCGACCTCCTGGATCATCTCGTCGGTCGTCTCCACCTTGTGGACGAGCCGCGAGGAGACGCCCCAGAAGAGCCCGAGACGCCGCTGCACCTCCGAGTAGGGGGTGAGCGCCATGATCGGCACCTCTGGCCGGTCCTGCGAGATCAGCCGCGCGCTGAACCCCGACTGGGTGAACGCCACGATGGCCTTGGCGTGGAGCAGCCGCGCCGCCTGGCAGGCCGCCTCGGCCACCGCCTCCGGGAAGCCGTAGGCCTCCGGCCGCGGGCGCGAGCCCCCGGTGATCGGCGCGGCCCGCTCGGCCCGCTCGGCGATCCGCGCCATCACCTGCACCGTCTCCACCGGGAAGCGGCCGGTGGCGGTCTCGGCGGAGAGCATGATCGCGTCGGCCCCGTCGAAGATCGCGGTCGCCACGTCGCTCACTTCGGCACGCGTCGGCCGTGAGTGGGTGACCATCGACTCGAGCATCTGGGTGGCCACGATCACCGGCACCTTGGCCAGCCGCGCCTGGCGGATGACGTCCTTCTGGATGATCGGCACGTCCTCGAGCGGCACCTCCACCCCCAGGTCGCCCCGCGCCACCATCACCGCGTCGACAAGCGGCAGCATGCCCTGGAGGTTCGCCACGATCTCGGCCCGCTCGAGCTTGGCCACGATCGGGATGTTGGCGCCCTGGTCGTGGAGGAACTTCCGCACCTCCTGGATGTCGGCGGCCGAGCGCACGAACGAGATCGCGACGTAATCGACGCCCTGCTCGATGCCGAAGCGGAGGTCCTCGCGATCCTTCGGGGCCAGGCACGACACCGGCACCGGCAGCCGCGGGAACGAGACGCCCTTGTGGTCGGAGACCACGCCGCCCGAGACGATCCGGCAGCGGACCTCGCCGCCGTCGACCGCCTCCACCGCGAGCTGGATCATGCCGTCGTCCATCCACACCGGATCGCCCGGCCGGAGCGCGGCGAGGAACTCGGGGTGGTTGAGCGAGCTGCGCGAGGCGGTGCCCTTGACCTCGCGCGTGGTCAGCGCGAAGGGCTCACCGGGGGTGAGGATCGCCTGGCCCCCCACGAAGGTGCCGAGGCGGACCTTGGGCCCCTGCAGGTCCTGGAGGATCGTGATCGGCCGCCCCCACTTGGCCTCGCCCTCGCGGATGCCGCGGATGACCTCCGCGTGCTCGGGGTGCGTGCCGTGAGAGAAGTTGAGGCGGACCACGTCCATGCCCGCGGTCACCAGCCGGTCGAGCGCCTCCGGGGAGCTGCTCGCCGGCCCGATCGTGCAGACGATCTTGGTGCGTCTCAAGCGAGCGCGCGGGCGAGGTACTGGCCGGTGAAGGACTTCTCCTGGCGGGCGACCTCCTCGGGGGTGCCCGCCGCGATGACCTTGCCGCCCTCGTTGCCGCCCTCGGGTCCGAGATCCACGATCCAGTCCGCGGTCTTGATGACGTCCATGTTGTGCTCGATGATCACCACCGTGTTGCCCTGGTCTACCAGCTGGTTCAGCACCTCCAGCAGGCGGCGGATGTCCGCGAAGTGGAGCCCGGTGGTGGGCTCGTCGAGAATGTAGAGCGTCCGGCCGGTGGCCCGCCGGGAGAGCTCGGTGGCGAGCTTCACCCGCTGGGCCTCGCCACCGGACAGCGTGGTGGCGGCCTGGCCGAGGCGGATGTAGTCGAGCCCCACGTCGTGGAGCGTCTGGAGCTTCTGCTTGATCGAGGGCACCGGATCGAAGAACGCGAGCGCCTCCGCCACCGTCATGTCGAGGATGTCGGCGATGTTCTTGCCCTTGTAGCGGACTTCGAGGGTCTCGCGGTTGTAGCGCTTGCCGCGGCAGACCTCGCAGGTCACGTACACGTCGGGCAGGAAGTGCATCTCGATCTTGACCAGCCCGTCGCCCTGGCACGCCTCGCAGCGCCCGCCCTTGACGTTGAACGAGAAGCGGCCCGGCTGGTAGCCGCGCATGCGCGCGTCCGGGGTGCGCGCGAGCAGGGTGCGGATCAGGGTGAAGACCCCGGTGTAGGTCGCGGGGTTCGAGCGCGGCGTGCGCCCGATCGGCGACTGGTCGATGTCGATCACCTTGTCGAGGTGCTGCGCCCCCTCGATGCGGTCGTGGGCACCCGGCCGGTCCTGCGCGCGGTGGAGCATCGAGGCGAGCGCGCGGTACAGGATGTCGTTCACCAGGGTGGACTTGCCCGAGCCGGAGACGCCGGTGATCGCGGTGAAGGTCCCCAGCGGGATCTTCACGTTCATCCCCTTCAGGTTGTGCTCGCGCGGGTTGTGGATGATCACGAACTTGCCGTTCGACTTCCGCCGCACCTCGGGCGGGTCGATGCGCTCCAGTCCGGCCAGGAAGCGGCCGGTGAGCGACTCGGAGTTGGCCATCACCTCGTCGGGCGTGCCTACGGCGACCACGTGGCCGCCCAGCTCCCCCGCCCCCGGGCCGAGGTCCACCACGTAGTCGGCGGCCCGCATGGTCTCCTCGTCGTGCTCGACGACCAGGACGGTGTTGCCCAAGTCGCGCAGCCGCTTGAGGGTGTCGAGGAGGCGGCCGTTGTCCCGCTGGTGGAGGCCGATGGAGGGCTCGTCGAGGATGTAGAGCACGCCCACCAGGCTCGAGCCGATCTGGGTGGCGAGGCGGATCCGCTGCCCCTCGCCGCCGGACAGGGTCCCGGCGGGCCGGTCGAGCGTCAGGTAGTCGAGCCCGACCTGGGAGAGGAAGCCGAGGCGCTCGCGGATCTCCTTCAGCACCCGGCGGGCGATCGCCATCTCGCGCTCGGAGAGCGTGAGGGTATCGAAGAACTGACGCGCGGCCTTGATCGGGAAGCGCACCACGTCCGCGATGGAGCGGCCCGCGATCTTGACCGAGAGGGTCTCCGACCGCAGCCGGGAGCCGCCGCACATCGGGCACGGCCGCTCGGTCATGAAGTGCTCGACCTCCGCGCGGGTCTCCTCGGAGGTGGTCTCCTTGTAGCGGCGCTCCAGCATCTTCACCACGCCCTCGAAGCCGTCGTCCGGCTCGCCGTGCAGGATCACGTCGCGCGTCTTCTTGGGCAGCTTGGCCCACGGCGTCTCGAGGCCGAACCCGTGGCGCTTGGCGAGGACCCGGAGGGTCTGCCTGAAGATGCCGGAGGCGGTCGGCCCGGCCCACGGCAAGAGCGCGCCGCCGGCCAGGCTCTTGTTCTGATCCGGGACCACCCGCTCCGGATCGATCTCGTAGCGAGTGCCGATGCCGCCGCACTCGGGGCAGGCCCCGAACGGGTTGTTGAAGGAGAACATGCGCGGCGACACCTCCGGGAACGAGATGCCGCAGGCCGCGCACGCCAGCCGCTCCGAGAACATGAACGCGGGCCCGTCGGGCACCTCGACCTGCACGATTCCATCGGCCAGCCGCAAGGCGGTCTCGAGGGAGTCGGCGAGCCGCCCCCCCAGGGTGTCCTTGACGACCAGACGGTCGACCACCACCTCGATGGTGTGCTTCTTGGTCTTGGCGAGCTCGATGTCCTCGGTCAGCTCGCGCAGCTGCCCGTTGACCCGGACGCGCACGTAGCCCTGCCGGCGCAGGTCGAAGAAGAGCTTGCGGTACTCGCCCTTCCGCCCGCGGATGATCGGGGCCAGCACCACCAGGCGGCTCCCCACCGGCAGGGTCATGACGCGGTCCACCATCTGCTGCACGGTCTGGGCCGAGATCACGTTGCCGCACTGGGGGCAGTGGGGCGTGCCGACGCGCGCGAAGAGCACCCGCAGGTAGTCGTAGATCTCGGTGACGGTGCCCACCGTGGAGCGGGGGTTCTTCGAGGTGGTCTTCTGCTCGATGGAGATCGCGGGGGAGAGCCCCTCGATCGAGTCGACGTCCGGCTTCTCCATCTGCTCGAGGAACTGGCGCGCGTAGGCGGAGAGCGATTCGACGTAGCGCCGCTGGCCCTCCGCGTAGATGGTGTCGAACGCCAGCGAGGACTTGCCCGAGCCGGAGAGCCCGGTGATCACGACGAGCTGGTCGCGGGGGATCTCGAGGTCGATGCCCTTGAGGTTGTGCTCGCGGGCCCCCCGGACGACGATGCGATCGTTGGCCATGGACGCTCCATCATACCCCCGCCACCGGCCGCGGTAAAACGGAGGGCCCGCTCGCGCGCCGCTCCGCGACCAGGAACAGGAGCAGGCCGAGCAGCGCGCCGAGCGCGGCGACCCGGAAGCCCGCCGCGTACGAGACGCGCTCGACGGTGACGCCCACCAGGAACGAGCCCACCACGTTGCCCAGGTCGAAGGAGCCGGAGAGCGTGCCGATCGCCGAGCCGCGCTCGCCCTCCGGCACGCGGTCGACCAGGAGCGCGAGCA
>Ga0075423_10002620_pt1 | contig 16401 bp, 13 predicted proteins | sample SoiMethybrSBSTD2_FD_80114 | JGI IMG/M metagenome (GOLD analysis project Ga0075423, IMG submission 80114) | Bulk soil microbial communities from a Populus tree surrounding site in Tennessee, USA - Soil MetaG P. TD hybrid SBSTD2 | ecosystem: Environmental > Terrestrial > Soil > Tree plantation...
CGGCGCCGATGGGAGCGGTTCCCGCCGAGGTCGTCGTGGCGACCTTCTACAACTTCCATCCCGCGATGGTCCGCCGGGCGATGTCGGAGACGTGGGCCCGCGCCGCGCCCTCCGCGGTGACTGCCGCCCGCGTTCGCCTCGCCGACCGGACCCTTCGGGCCTGGCTCGGCGACGAGGCGATCGCGTCCCCCGACGTGGCCGAGGCCGCGGGGCTCGCCCGGCGCGCGGCGGAGCAGGCGAGCCCGGCCGGACGCCCGTTGTTCGCCGGGTACACGGCGCTCGAGTGGCCGGCTGAGCCCCACCTCGTCCTGTGGCACGCAACGACGCTCCTTCGCGAGCACCGCGGCGACGGGCACGTGACCGCGTTGGTCGGCGAGCAGGTCGACGGCTGCGAGGCGAACGTGCTGACGGCGGCGGCCGGCGCGAGCACCGCCGAGCTGCAGCAGGCGAGCCGCCAGTGGCCCGACGACGAATGGGGTGCTGCAGTCGAGCGGCTGCAACAGCGCGACTGGATCAGTGCCGACACCACGCTCAGGCCGAGCGGCGCGGCGGCGAAGAGGCGGATCGAAGACCTCACCGACGAGCTCGCAGCGCCACCGCTTGCCGCGCTCGACCAGTCCGAACAAGAGCGACTCGTCGTGCTCCTCGGCCGGCTCAGCCGTCTTGTCCTCGACGCCGGCGGCGTGACGTTCCCGAATCCCATTGGTCTGCCTGATCTGCGCGAGCACACCGACACCTGAATCCGGGGAACCCGGCCTGCGCTGGCGGGTGTGGTGCTCGCGTCGGCAATCAGTGTTGGCTCTGCGGGAAGACGGCGACGCGCAAGGGCTGGTCGCTGATCGCGATCGCGCCGCCGAACGGGTGCTCGAGGGCGACGATGAGCGCGAGGTTGAGCGACATCACGAGGGCGAGCCCGGCGAGCAGCACGACGTGGGTGCCTCGCTCCTTGGTGTTCAGCAGCGTCGCCACCCCGAGCACGAAGACGCTCACCACGACGACCAGGAAGAAGAGCGGGCCCGGGATCGTGTCACTGGCATCCGCGATGCGGCCGCGACGCGCTTTGGTGACGTCGCCGAGGTCGCTGACCGCCTGCGTGTAGAACTTGCTGTTACCGACCACGGGCTCGGCGGCCTCGATGGTGCGGTACACGTTGTCGAGCTTGGCGGTGGTGTCCGCGCTGGGCGTGCCGTTGCGATCGGCGGCGCGAAAGTCGCGGGTGAGCACGGACACGTCGTACGCGGTGACAGCGCGTTGGATGTCATCCCGGACCGGCTGCGGGAATCCGCCCACGTCGTGGTACAGCCCGGCGAGCGCGGCCCCCTCGGCGGAGATGTTGTCATTGGCGTCGCTGATCGCGCTGCGTTCGCCGACGATCACGAATGCCACGAGGACGGAGTAGAAGACCGCCAGCACCTGGATCATCACTGCCGTGCTCTCGCTCACGCGCTCCCGAACATCCGGACGCATGTAGCGGTGCACGATGAACTCGAGCGCGAAGACGAACGCGAGTCCGGCCGCGCCGAAAACGAGGAACAGCAGCGGCATCGACAGCGGATCGAAGAGCTCGATGAACGCGTCCATGGGCGGCGTCCGTCGCGGGTGCTACAGACCGGGCTGGAAGCGCGCCGTGGCCGTCTCGGGGTCTTGCTCGGCGTGCTCGACCGCCTCGAGCAGCACCTCCGAGATGTCCTGCACCTTCACGTCCTCGTCGCGGTGCTTCTCCTTCACGCCGTCGTCCATCATCACGTAGCAGAACGGGCAGGCGACGGCGATCCGGCTGGCGCCGGTGCCGAGGGCTTCCTCGGTGCGTTCGATGTTCACCTTCTTGCCCGTGTGCTCCTCCATCCACATGCGCGCACCGCCGGCGCCGCAGCACAGCCCGCGCGTCCCGTTGCGCGGCATCTCGACCACGTCGATCCCGCCCAACGAGCCGATCACGTTGCGGGGCGCGAGGTACACGTCGTTGTGCCGGCCGAGGTAGCACGAGTCGTGGTAGGTCACCCGCTCCTCGAGGGACGCCTCCTCGAGATCGAGGCGCCCGCTGTCGATGAGCTCCATGAGGAACTGGGAGTGGTGGACGACCTCGTAGTCACCGCCGAGCTGCGGGTACTCGTTCTTCAACGTGTTGAAGCAGTGCGGGCACTGGGCGATGACCTTCTGCACGCCGAGACCGTTCAGGGTCTCGACGTTCTGCATCGCCAGCATCTGGTAGATGTATTCGTTGCCGGAGCGGCGAGCCGGGTCCCCGCTGCAGAGCTCGCTCGGGCCCAAGATCGCGAAGTCGACGCCGGCGCGTTGCAGCAGCTTGGCGACGGCCCGGCTGGTCTTCTTGTTGCGGTCGTCGAACGAACCCGCGCACCCGACGAACATCAGGTACTCGTGCTCGAACGGGCCGGAGCCGTCGATGATCGGGATGCCCTCGAGGTCGCCGGCCCAGTCGCCGCGGTCGGCCTGGTTCAGGCCGTACACGTTCGAAGAGTTCTCCATGGAGCGGTACGTGTTCCCGAGCTCGGTCGGGAAGTTGCTCTCCATGAGCGAGAGGTAGCGCCGCATGTCGAGGATCTTGTCGAGGATCTCGATGTCGACGGGGCAGATCTCGTCGCATGCCTTGCACGAGGTGCACGCCCAGAGCTCCTCGGCGGTGACGCGCTCGAAGAGCGAGTCGGCGCCCACGGTGATGTCGGGGTCGACCCCGACCGGTGGGGACACCGGCGGATCGCCGGAAGCCGCCATGACCTCCCCGACCTTCAGCACGATCTCGCGGGGGTCGAGCGGCTTGCCGGTCGCGTGCGCCGGGCACACCGACGTGCACCGACCGCAGATCGTGCAGGCGTCCGTGTCGAACAGCTGTTTCCAGGTGAAGTCCTCGACCGTCGAAGCGCCGAACGTGTCGAGCTCGGTCTCCATCAGGTTCGGGAGGGGGCTCATCGCGCCCTTGGGCCGATCGCGGTCGCCGAGGTACATGTTCATGGGCGACGTGATCATGTGTCGAAGCTTCGTGGTCGGCAGGATCACGAGGAAGGCCACGAACGACGCGAAGTGGATGCCCCAGAGCCAGCGGTGCGCATCGCGGAGCGTCCCGTGCGAGAGCGAATCGAACAGCACCGCAATCGGATAACCGACCAGTGACCACTTCTCGAACGCGGGACGTCCGATGAGAGCGATGCGGAGCCCCTCGGTCGCGAAGCCGGTGAGGCCGATGACCAGGAACGTCCCGAGGATGAGCGCGTCTTCCGGCTTGGTCTTGATGCGGATGCGGTACGGGCGCTGGATGTACCGCCGCCCCAACGCCCAGATGATCCCGACCACGAAGACCACGCCGGCCACGTCGGCGGTGGCGGAGTAGCCCTCGTAGACGCGCCCGTGGAGGAACTTTGCCGAGTCCGGCAGCTGGTGGTCGATCTCGAGGACGACGGTCGCCACGAAGAGGACGAGGAACCCGAAGTAGATCATCGAGTGCATGACGCCCGCCGCCGGGTCGCGCAGCAAGGTCTGCATCCACACGCCGGAGCGGAAGCCCTCGAGCCGCCGCTGCACGTTCGTCCGGGTCGTGCGGCGGTTGTCGGGCTTGCCCCGCTCGTAGTTCTGGACCCGCAGTGAGACCAGCCACGCCACCACGAGCAACATCACCCCGACCGTGGCGTAGAACGCCCAGTAGAGCGGGTCGGGCACGTTGCCGAACACCTGCCGGCTGACCGGCGAGTTGCCCTCCCATCCGGTCAGACGGGGGACGATGCCCGACGCGAGCGCCCCGAGCGAGGCGAGCACGCCGACGCCCAGGACGAGCTGATGCGGTTTCGGAAGCGGGATCCGCCTCACGGGCCGGAATCTAGTAGTGGAGCCCGCCTACTACGCTCCTCGGCGCATGAGAACCAGTCGAAAGATCGTCGCGTGCACCGCGCTGGCCGCCGGAGTCGTGGTTCCCGGCGCGCCCGCGATGGCGGCACCGGTACCGGAGGTGGCGCCGAAGGGCTCCTGCAAGCTCGTGACCGTCGGAGAGGCAGGCAGGATCCTGGCCACTCCGGTCGGCGCCGGGAAGCAGCAGACCAGGACCGCCCAGGGCATCACCGGCGACCGGTGCGTGTGGGCGGCGAAGAAGAAGGGGACAGGCGGGCTCAAAGGTCAGCCACTCCAGCTCGAGATCGTGGTCGAGTCCGGAGACACGCTCGTCGGCGACTACAACACGGCGAAGTCCGCCGACCCGACCACCACGGACGCGGTCCCGGGGTTGGGTGACGACGCCTTCATCAAGGACCTGAAGCTGCACGTCCTCGTGGGTGACCGGGTCCTGAGCACCGCGCTTCACAACTACCGGTACCCGAAGCCGTTGACGCAGCAGCAGATCCAGCAGAAGGACGAGGACGCCGCCAAGCTCGCGCTCGGCCGCCTGGGCTGACGACTACTGGATGCTCTTGGCGTCGGCTTCGCGGAGCCGACGAGCGAGGCCGGCGAGCAGCTTGTGCGCGAATCCCGGGACCTCGTCGATCAGCGCCGCGAACTCACGCTGGCCGAGCACGAGCAGCTCCATGGGGGTCTCGGCAACCACCGTGGCGTTGCGGGGCGCCCGGTCGAGGAGCGCGAGATCGCCGAAGAACCGGCCCGGCCCGAGCTCGGCGACCTTCCTCCCTCGCATCGACACCCGGGCCTTGCCGTCCACGATCACGAAGAACTCGGCGCCGGCGCTGCCCTCGGTGACCAGGACCTTCCCGGCGTCGACCCTCACGTCCTCCGCCCGGCGGGCCACCAGCTGGAGGTCCTTCTTGGAGAGAGCCGAGAAGAGGGGGACCTCGGCCAAATGGTCGAGGAACGCATCACGACGCAGTCGGGCCACGGGTGGAATCTACTCACGGTGTCAACGTCTCGCTCGGGTGTGACCGGGGGCCGAGCCCGGGCGCCGTGGTCGGCGGCGGCCGAGGGATCGCCTCCTCCTTCGCTTGACAGAGGCGTCGTCGGCGACCCTGCTGCCGCCGCCTCGGACGCGCCGATGGACCGGCGCTGCCCCTCGCGCCTCGGGCCCGGGGCTCGGCGTTCCTCGGGCATTTGGCCGGGAAAAGAAGCAGGAGTGGGGAATTGACAGGGGGGGTGAGCAGTTTCCTAAACTAAGTTGATACTCAAGGACTCAAGTTCGATCTCGGGAGGAACGTCCCTATGAGCAAGGCCGTCGGCATCGACCTCGGGACCACCAACTCGGTGGTGTCCGTGCTCGAGGCGGGTGAGCCCGCCGTCATCCCCAACTCCGAAGGCGCCCGGACCACTCCGTCCGTGGTCGCGTTCTCGAAGACCGGCGAGGTGCTGGTCGGCGAGGTCGCCAAGCGCCAGGCCATCACGAACCCCGACCGGACGGTGCGATCGGTCAAGCGACACATCGGCACCGACTGGAAGATCGACATCGATGGCAAGAACTACTCGGCCCAGGAGATCTCCGCCCGCATCCTCCAGAAGCTGAAGCGGGACGCCGAGGCGTACCTGGGTGACACGGTGACGCAAGCCGTCATCACGACCCCCGCGTACTTCGACGACGCCCAGCGTCAGGCGACGAAGGAGGCGGGGCAGATCGCGGGCCTCGAGGTCCTGCGCATCATCAACGAGCCGACTGCAGCCGCGCTGGCGTACGGGCTCGACAAGGAGCACGACCAGACCATCCTCGTCTTCGACCTCGGCGGGGGCACCTACGACGTGTCGCTGCTCGACATCGGCGAAGGCGTGTTCGAGGTGAAGGCCACCGCGGGGAACACGCACCTCGGTGGGGACGACTGGGACCAGCGCGTCATCGATTGGATGGTCACCGAGTTCAAGAACGCGCACGGCGTCGACCTGTCGAACGACAAGATGGCGCTGCAGCGTCTGAAGGAGGCCGCCGAGAAGGCCAAGATCGAGCTCTCCTCGGCCCAGCAGACCACGATCAACCTGCCGTTCATCACGGCGACGAGCGACGGACCGCTCCACCTGGAGCTCGAGCTCTCACGCTCGAGGTTCCAGGAGCTGACGGCCGACCTGCTCGACGCCTGCCGCGGCCCGTTCGAGCAGGCGATCCGCGACGCCGGCCTCAGCAAGGAGCAGATCGACCACATCATCCTGGTGGGCGGCTCCACGCGCATGCCCGCGGTCGTCGAGCTGGTGCGCGAGCTCACGGGCAAGGACCCGCACAAGGGCGTGAACCCGGACGAGGTCGTCGCCGTCGGCGCCGCCATCCAGGCCGGCGTGCTCAAGGGTGACGTGAAGGATGTCCTGCTCCTCGACGTGACGCCGTTGTCGCTCGGGATCGAGACCAAGGGTCAGATCTTCACGAAGCTCATCGAGCGGAACACGACGATCCCGACCAAGCGCTCGGAGGTCTTCACGACCGCCGAGGACAACCAGCCCAGCGTCGAGATCCACGTGCTCCAGGGCGAGAGCGACATGGCCTACCGCAACAAGACGCTGGGCAAGTTCCAACTCGTCGGCATCCCGCCGGCGCCGCGGGGCGTGCCGCAGGTCGAGGTCACGTTCGACATCGACGCCAACGGGATCGTGAACGTGTCTGCCAAGGACCTTGCCACCGGCAAGGAGCAGCAGATGACGATCACCGGCGGCACCGCGCTGTCGAAGGACGACATCGACACGATGGTCAAGGAGGCCGAGGCGCACGCCGACGAGGACCGTCAGCGTCGCGAGGAGGCCGAGACCCGCAACAACGCCGACTCGCTCGTGTTCCAGACGGAGAAGCTGCTCAAGGAGCAGGCCGACAACGTCTCGGAGGACGAGCGCCAGAAGATCGAGGAGAAGCTCAAGGCGCTCAAGGACGCCCTGGCCGGCTCCGACATCGAAGCGGTCAAGCGCGGGCACGAGGAGCTCCTCGCCGCCAGCCAGGAGTTCGCCCAGCGGCTGTACCAGCAGTCGGCCCAGAGCCAGCAGCAGGAAGGCGCGGCCGGCGGTGGGAAGGCCGGCTCGGGCGGAGGCCCGTCCTCGGCACCGTCCGATGACGAGGTCGCGGACGCCGAGATCGTCGACGAGGACGACCGGGGCGGCGAGCAGAAGGGGGCCTGACCGTGCCCGACGAGCGGTTCACCCCCGACGACCGGCGCGAGGTCGCGGTCTCCGAGGAGGAGGCCGCGGCGTCGGAGCTCGAGGCCGACCTGGCCCGCCTGTCTCAACTCGAGTCGGAGCGGGACGAGTACCTCGACACGCTCCGGCGCGTGCAGGCCGAGTTCGAGAACTACCGCAAGCGCGTGATCAAGGAGCAGACCGCGCTCGTCGACCGGGCCACGGAGGGCCTGGTCGAGCAGCTGCTCCCGGTGCTCGACTCGTTCGAGCTCGCGTTGAAGAACGCCGACGCGGGCGGCAGTGAGGACACGGAGAGCGTGCGCAAGGGCGTCGAGCTCGTGTACGCCGAGCTGCTCGGTGTCCTCGAGAAGGCGGGCCTGTCGCGCATCGAAGCGGAGGGCAAGCCCTTCGACCCCAACGTCCACGAGGCGGTCATGCAGGAGGACGGCGACGGCGAGCCCGTCGTCACCGACGTCCTCCGCACCGGCTACACGCTGAAGGGCCGGGTCCTGCGCCCGGCGATGGTGAAGGTCACGAGGTAACGGGCCATGGCGCCGCAGCGTGAGTGGTTCGAAACCGATTACTACGACGTGCTCGGAGTGTCGCCGTCGGCGTCCGAGAAGGACATCACGCGCGCCTACCGCAAGCTCGCCAAGCAGCACCACCCCGACGCGAACCCGGGGAACAAGGAGGCCGAGGAGAAGTTCAAGTCGGTCTCGACCGCGTACGACGTGCTCGGCGACGCCGCCAAGCGCAAGGAGTACGACGAGGTCCGCCAGATGGTGGCGTCGGGCGTCGGGCCCTTCAGCGGCGGCGGCCCGGGCGGGTTCGGGCCCGGCGGTGCCGAAGGGTTCCGCACGTTCCAGTTCGACGAGGACGCCGGCTTCGGTGACCTGCTCGGTGGGCTGTTCGGCCGCGGCGCCCGCGGTCGGCGGGGCGGGCGCGGCGGACGCGGGTCACGCCAGGCCGGTCCGCAGCGCGGCGCCGACCTCGAGACCGAGCTGAACCTCGACTTTCTCGACGCGGTGCACGGTGTCACGACGAGCGTGAGCTTCACGGCTGACGCGGTGTGCTCGGTGTGCCACGGGTCGGGTGCCGAGCCCGGCACTACACCTGATGTCTGTCCGCAGTGCGGCGGCAGCGGAGAGGTGCTCGTCGACCAAGGCCCGTTCTCGTTCTCGCAGGTCTGCCCGACCTGCGGCGGGCGCGGCACGATCATCGAGAAGCCGTGCCACCAGTGCGGAGGGCGGGGTGTCGAGCGCCGCCGCCGCGACGTGAAGGTGCGGATCCCGCCCGGCGTCGACGACGGCCAGCGCATCCGCGTGCCGAGCCGTGGCGCGGCGGGCGCGAACGGCGGCCCGCCCGGCGACCTGTTCGTCACCGTGCACGTCGGGAAGCACCCGATCTTCGGGCGCAAGGGCAAGGACCTCACCGTGCGCGTGCCGATCACGTTCAGCGAGGCCGCGCTCGGAACGCAGGTGAAGGTCCCGACCCTCGACAAGCCCGTGACCGTGAAGGTGCCGGCGGGAACCCAGAGCGGCAAGACCGTGAAGGTGCGCGGACGCGGGATTGACGCGGGCAAGGGAAGCACAGGTGATCTGCTGGTGACGTTCGACGTCGTCGTCCCCAAGAAGGTCGACGGCGCCGCGAAGAAGGCGATCGAGGACCTGGGCAACGCGCTCACAGACAATCCGCGTGAGCACTTGGGGGTATGACCCATGGACGACAACGAACGAGCGCTCTACATCATCTCGGTGGCAGCCGAGCTCGCCGGCGTGCACCCACAGACGCTCCGGATCTACGAGCGCAAGGGCCTCATCGAGCCGAAGCGAACCGAAGGCCGCAGCCGCCGGTACTCAGACCGCGACATCGAGCTGCTCCAGCACATCCAGGAGCTCACCAACGAGGGTGTGGGCCTCGCCGGCGTGAAGCGCATCCTCGAGCTCGAGGCCGCGCTCGACGACGCAATGGTCGAGATCGAGCGTTTGCGCGCGCAGGTGAGGAAGGCTCGGCGGGACGTGGCCGAGGCCGAGGAGCGGGTGCACCGCAAGTACCGCCGGGACCTGGTCCCGGTGAGCAAGGCCGTCGTTCGCGTGCGGCGCGGCTGAACGCGCCACTGCCGCCGGCCTCTGTGACCGGTCCCGTCGTCTTCCCGCTGCCGCGGACGACCCGCCGACGTCACACTTGCCGCTTCGACCGGGGTGCTCCACCATCCTGAGGGGCCCGCACGGAACCCGGAATAAACTTGATGGCACTGCTGTCAACTTTGGGTGACGAGTCCAAAACCGAGGTAGCCCTATGCCACTCGACCCCAACCGATTCACCCGCAAGACGGGCGAAGCCCTCCAGGCGGCGCAGACCCTGGCGCGGGAGCAGAACCACAGCCAGGTGACGCCCGAGCATCTGCTCGCGGCATTGGTCAGCCAGCCCGAGGGCGTGGTCCTGCCGGTGCTGGAGCGCGTGGGCGTGCCCGCCAAGACCGTGCGCGATCGGGTCGACGAGGCGCTGCGCAACCTTCCCAAGGTCTACGGACAGACCGCGCAGCAGGCCCAGCTGTCGCAGGACGCGTACCGGGTCCTCGAGGCGGCCGACCAGGAGCGCACCGGACTCGACGACGACTATCTCTCCACCGAGCACGTCCTCCTCGCGATGAGCGAGGTGACGGGCGGCGTCGGTGACCTCCTGCGCGGCCTCGGCGTCACCCACGACGCCGTGCTCACCGCGCTCAAGGACGTGCGCGGCAGCCACCGGGTCACGAGCGAGAACCCCGAGGACCAGTACCAGGCCCTCGAGCGGTTCGGGCGCGACCTCACCGAAGAGGCACGCAAGGGCAAGCTCGACCCGGTTATCGGACGCGACGAGGAGATCCGGCGCGTCATCCAGGTGCTGTCGCGTCGGACGAAGAACAACCCCGTGCTGATCGGTGAGCCCGGCGTCGGCAAGACCGCCATCGTCGAAGGGCTCGCGCTGCGCATCGTCGAGGGTGACGTGCCCGAAGGTCTGCGCAACAAGCGCGTCGTCGCGCTCGACATCGGCTCGATGGTCGCCGGCTCGAAGTACCGCGGCGAGTTCGAGGAGCGGTTCAAGGCCGTGCTGAAGGAGATCGCCGACGCCGAGGGCGAGATCATCAGCTTCATCGACGAGCTCCACACGATCGTCGGTGCCGGCGGCGCCGAGGGCGCGGTCGACGCCGGCAACATGATCAAGCCGATGCTCGCCCGCGGCGAGCTCCGCCTGATCGGCGCGACCACGCTCGACGAGTACCGCAAGAACATCGAGAAGGACGCCGCGCTCGAGCGGCGCTTCCAGCCCGTCTACGTCGGTGAGCCGAGCGTCGACGACACCATCGCGATCCTGCGCGGGCTCAAGGAGCGCTACGAGGTCCACCACGGTGTGCGTATCCAGGACGCCGCGCTCGTGGCCGCGGCCGTGCTCTCGCAGCGTTACGTCAGCGGACGCCAGCTCCCCGACAAGGCCATCGACCTTGTCGACGAGGCTGCTTCGCGGCTTCGGATCGAGATCGACTCGATGCCGATCGAGGTCGACGTCGTCGAGCGCCGCATCCGCCAGCTCGAGATCGAGAAGGCGGCGCTTGCGAAGGAGACCGACGAGGTGTCCAAGCAGCGCCTGCAGGCCATCGAGGGCGAGCTCGCCGAGCTGACCGAGAAGCGGTCGGCGATGGTCGCCCACTGGGAGAACGAGAAGCGCGCCATCACCGAGATCCGTGACCTCAAGGAGCAGCTCGAAGGCGCGCGCACCGAGGCCGAACGCGCCGAGCGGGAGGGCGATCTCGAGCAGGCCGCCCAACTCCGCTACGGCACGATGCGCGACCTCGAGCAGGAGATCGAGGCGAAGACGCGCCAGCTCGACGAGCTCCAGGGCGAGCAGAAGATGCTCAAGGAGGAGGTCGACGAGGAGGACATCGCTGAGATCGTCTCCAAGTGGACCGGCATCCCGGTGACGCGCCTCATGGAGGGCGAGATGCAGAAGCTCGTCCGCCTCGAGGACGTGCTGCACGAGCGGGTGATCGGCCAGGACGACGCCGTGAGCGCCGTCGCGAACGCGATCCGGCGGTCGCGGGCGGGTCTCTCCGACCCGAACCGTCCGATCGGCTCGTTCCTGTTCCTCGGCCCGACCGGGGTCGGGAAGACCGAGCTGGCCCGGACGCTCGCCGACTTCCTCTTCGACGACGAGCACGCCATGGTGCGCATCGACATGTCGGAGTACCAGGAGAAGCACAACGTGTCGCGCCTCGTGGGCGCGCCGCCGGGCTACGTCGGGTACGAGGAGGGCGGGCAGCTCACCGAAGCCGTGCGTCGACGCCCGTACGCGGTGATCCTGCTCGACGAGATCGAGAAGGCGCACGCCGACGTGTTCAACGTGCTGCTCCAGATCATGGACGACGGCCGCCTCACCGACGGCCAGGGCCGGACGGTCGATTTCAAGAACACCGTGCTCATCATGACCAGCAACCTCGGCGGCGGCGCCGACGAGGCCGCCGTGCTGGCCGCGATGCGGAACCACTTCAAGCCGGAGTTCCTGAACCGGATCGACGAGATCGTGGTGTTCCACCGGCTCGACGAGCGACACATCGAGCAGATCGTCGGGCTCCAGGTGCGCAAGCTCGAGGAGCGGCTGGCAGAACGGAACCTGAAGCTCTCGCTGACCGACGCCGCCCGGGAACACATCGCCCGCGTCGGGTACGACCCCGACTTCGGGGCGCGGCCGCTCAAGCGCGTGCTCCAGCGGGAGGTGGCAGACCCGATCGCGTTGAAGCTGCTCTCGGGCGATTTCCGAGACGGCGACACCATCGTCGTCGACGCGTCGCCCGACGGGCTCGTCTTCACGAAGGGCGAGCCCGCACGTGTCGGCTGAGGCAGCCGAGCAGTCGCCGTAGACCGTCCCGAGCTCGGCGTTGTGGTCGGGCCCGAAACAGGGTAGGACGACTGGTATGGAGCGCGACGAGGTGCCCGAGGCCGACGCCTACGAACAGGAGCAGGACGCCTTCCCCGAGCCCGACGACGACGAGGACGAGGCCGACCGGGTCGACCGGGTGAGCGACGACCCCGAAGCGCCCGAGGCCGATGCGCTCGAGCAGGCCCAGCCCGTCGACGGCGAGGACGAAGAGCGCGAATAAGCAGCGCCAGGCCTTGCCGCTTCCGCACATTGACCCGGGCTCGCGTCAAGCGCCGGGTAGTACGATCTCGTCAACGTGATCGCAGTCGCGACCGTTGTGAGGCCCGCGTGCCCGGCACGGTGATCGTCGGCACCCAATGGGGTGACGAGGGCAAGGGCAAGTTCACCGACTACCTCGCCAAAGAGGCCGCGCTCTGTGTCCGCTACCAGGGCGGGCACAATGCCGGCCACACGATCGTCGTGGACGGCGACGTCTTCAAGCTCCAACTCGTGCCGAGTGGGGTGCTCTATCCGTGGGTCGTGCCCGTGATCGGCAACGGCGTCGTGGTCGACCCCGCCGTGCTGATCGAAGAGCTCGACATGCTCGAAGGCAAGGGGATCGACAGCCGCCGCATTCGCCTCTCGGGCAACGCGCACCTGATCATGCCGTACCACCAGGAGCTCGACCGCATGACCGAGCGCTTCCTGGGCAAGAACAAGCTCGGCACGACCAAGCGCGGCATCGGGCCTGCGTACGCTGACAAGGCGGCCCGGGTCGGGCTGCGAGTCCAGGACCTTCTGGACCCCAAGATCTTCCGGCAGAAGCTGGATCTCGTTCTTCGGGAGAAGAACGGAGTGCTCGCCAAGGTGTACAACCGGCTTCCCGTCGATGCCGACGCGCTGACTCGGGACTACCTCGATCTCGCACCCAGGCTCGAGCCGCTGATCGACGACACCGTGCATCTCGTGCACCAGGCGCTCGACGCGCAGCAGTGGGTGCTCTTCGAAGCCGCACAGGCGACCTTCCTCGACCTCGACCACGGCACGTATCCGTTCGTGACGTCGAGCAACCCCGTCGCGGGCAGTGTCTGCGGGGGTGCCGGCGTTGGGCCGCGTGACCTGCAGCGAATCGTCGGCATCGTCAAGGCCTACACGACGCGGGTCGGCGCCGGTCCCTTCCCCACCGAGCTCGCCGAGGGCGATCCGCACGGCGACGTGCTGGTCGAACGGGGCGGGGAGTACGGCACCAACACCAAGCGGCGTCGTCGCGCTGGTTGGCTCGACGGAGTGATGATCCGGCACGCAGCGCGGTTGAACACGTGCACCGAGCTCGCGATCACGAAGCTCGACGTGCTCTCGCAGTTCGACACGCTCAACGTGTGCACTGCATACGAGGACGATCAAGGGAATCGATACGACCACGTTCCGTACCACCAGTCGGTGCTGCACAAGGTGCGACCCGTGTACGAGACGGTGCCGGGGTGGGGTCACGACATCGAACGGGCCGAGCGCCTCGAGGACTTGCCGTCGGCGGCGCGCGATTACGTCGGCTTCATCGAGGCGTTCACCGGCGTGCCGGTGACTTTCGTGTCGGTCGGCCCCGGCCGCGAGCAGACCGTCGTGCTGCCGCGGGCAGCCTGACGGCGACGGCGGCTTGGCCGACCGACGCCGCAGAGCCGGAGCTTGCGACGGCGATAATGGGCATATGCGCGTCCTCGTTCTCGGCGGCGACGGGCGCGCCCACGCGCTGGCGTGGGCCCTCGACAACTCGGCGTCGGTCGACGAGGTCGTCGCCGCCCCCGGCAATCCGGGCATCGCGGCGATGGGCAAACGGTGCATCCCAGTCGACGCCAACGATCCCGCCGCGGTGGCGCGCATCGCCGGCGAGATCGCTCCCGACCTCGTCGTCGTCAGCGCCGAGGAGCCGCTCGTTCACGGCGTCGCCGACGCGCTCCGCGCCCACGGGACGATCGTCTTCGGCCCCGGCGCCGACGGCGCCCGCCTCGAAGGCTCGAAAGCCTGGATGAAGGCGATCCTGGCGGAAGCCGGGGTACCGACGGCGCGCCACGCCTCGTTCACGGCCGATCAGGAAGAAGAGGCGCTCGCGTTCCTGGATCGCCTGCCCGGTCTCTACGTCGTGAAGACCGACGGGCTCGCGGCCGGGAAGGGTGTCATCGTGACGGAGTCGATCGGCGAGGCCCGCGACGCCGTGCGCGCCTACCTCTCGGGGCAGGCGTTCGGCGACGCCGGCCGCACGTGCGTCATCGAGGAAGGTCTGACCGGACCGGAGCTGTCGTTGCTCGTCGTGTGCAACGGCTCCACGGACGGCCGGCCGCTGGAACCGGCGCAGGACTTCAAGCGCATCGGCGACGAGGATCGCGGGCCGAACACCGGAGGAATGGGCGCGTACTCGCCGGTTCCCGCCGCCGGGCCCGACGTCGTGGCGGAGGTCATGGAACGTGCCGTCGGACCGACGCTGCGCGCGCTGGCGGCGCGCGACATCACGTATCACGGGGTTCTCTACGCCGGGCTCATGCTCACGCGCGAAGGGGTCAAGGTTCTCGAGTACAACGTCCGCTTCGGCGATCCCGAGGCGCAGGCATTGCTGCCCCGCCTCGCCGGCGATTTCGGTCGACTCTGCCACGACGCCGCCACCGGCCGCGCCGACCTCGACACGCGGTTCCGGGAAGACGCCTGCGTGACCGTCGTCCTCGCGACCGAGGGCTACCCGGCAACGCCGCGGACGGGCGATTTCATCGAGGGGATCGACGCGGCGGAGGAGCTCGCCGGCGTGACGGTGTTCCACGCCGGCACGAAGCAGGTCGAAGGCCGGATCATGACCGCCGGTGGGCGCGTGCTCGATGTGACCGCGGTCGCGCCGAGCCTCGCCGAGGCGCGGGACCACGCGTACGAGGCTGCCGGTCGAATCTCATGGCCGGGGATGCAGTACCGGCGGGACATCGGTGCCGCGGCCGTAGAATCGTCGCGAAAGGAGCCCGCTTGATCCCCCGGTACGCCCTGCCCGAGATGGCCGAGCTGTTCACCGACGAGGCGCGGCTCGCCACGTGGCTCGAGGTCGAGCTCCTCGCGGTCGAGGCGTGGGCCAAGCTCGGTGTGATCCCCCCGGCCGACGCCGAGTCGATCCGCGAGCGGGCGTCGGTCGCTCCCGCCGCCGTCGAGGAGCGCGAGCGCGTCACCGACCACGACGTTGCCGCGTTCGTGGACGTGGTCCAGGAGTCCGTCGGCTTTCCCGCCGGCGCGTGGGTGCACCACGGGCTGACGTCGAGTGACGTCGTCGACACGGCGTTGTCCGTCACCCTCGTCCGGGCGTCCGATCTGCTGATCGATGCGATCGACGACCTCGAGGGCGCCGTGGCGGCGCGGGCGCGCGAGTTCCGCGACACACCGATCGCCGGGCGTACGCACGGTGTCCACGCCGAGCCGACGACGTTCGGTGCGAAGCTCGCACTGTGGGCGCTGCAGCTGCGCCGCGACCGCGACCGCCTCCGGCGAGCGCGCGACACCGTGGCAGTCGGGAAGCTGTCCGGCGTCGTGGGGACGTACTCCAACGTCGACCCCGAGGTGGAGTCCTTCGTCTGTGAGCAGTTGGGATTGACCCCGACGCCGGCGAACCAGGTCGTCGCCCGCGACCGTCACGCCGAGTTCCTCTACGCGTGCGCGGCGGTGGGCGCGTCGGTCGAGAGCTTCGCCCTCGAGATCCGCCACCTCCAGCGCACGGAGGTGCGCGAGGTCGAGGAACCGTTCCGCGAGGGCACCCAGAAGGGCTCGAGCGCGATGCCGCACAAGCGCAACCCCTGGCGCTGCGAGCAGCTGTGTGGCCTGGCGCGCGTGCTGCGAGCCAACCTCCAGGCAGGCCTCGAGAACATCGCGCTCTGGCACGAGCGCGACATCTCGCACTCGTCGGTCGAGCGCATCGTCCTTGCCGACTCGGCACAGCTCGCGTACTACGTCCTCGTGCAGTTCGGAACGATCGTCCGGGGAATGCGCGTGCATCCCGATCGCATGCTCGAGAACCTGGACTCGTCGTACGGGCTCGTCTTCAGCCAGCCGGTGCTGCTCGCCCTGGTCGATGCCGGCCGTACTCGTGACGAGGCGTACCGGATCGTGCAACGCGCTGCGACGCGCACCTGGGAGGAGCGGCGTCCGTTCCGATCCGTGCTCGGCGAAGACCCGGACGTGCTCGACTCGCTCTCGCCCGAACGTCTCGACGAGTGTTTCGAGCTCGGCCGTGCGCTCGCCCACGCCGGCCGCGCGGTCGACGCGCTCGCGTAGCGGCCTTGACCGGCATCGCTCTCCCGCACGCGTATACGGGCAAAGTCCGTGATCTCTACGACGTCGACCACGACCGGATGCTGATCGTCGCGTCTGACCGCATTTCTGTGTTCGACGTGGTGCTCGACGACCTCGTGCCCGACAAGGGCCGGACGCTCACCGCGCTCTCGACGTTCTGGTTCGAGGAGA
>Ga0075423_10002623_pt1 | contig 16388 bp, 18 predicted proteins | sample SoiMethybrSBSTD2_FD_80114 | JGI IMG/M metagenome (GOLD analysis project Ga0075423, IMG submission 80114) | Bulk soil microbial communities from a Populus tree surrounding site in Tennessee, USA - Soil MetaG P. TD hybrid SBSTD2 | ecosystem: Environmental > Terrestrial > Soil > Tree plantation...
GGCGGCGCGGGGGCGACGGGCGTCGGCGCGGGGGCCGGCGCGGGCGCCGGAGCGGGGGCCGGCGCGGGCGCGCTGGGTGCGGGAGCGGGTGCCGGCGCGGGTGCGGGTGCCGGCCGGGGGGCCGCCATCGTCGGCGCAGGCGCTTGCGCCGCCGGTACCACGGGTCGCTTCGGGCAGCCGCTGGCGAGCAGCGCCAGCGCGACACACGAGACGACGAGCGAGACGGCGCGAGCGACCGAGGCGGCGGGTGTGATCATGGGGGAAGCGTATCCGAGTGGTCGGAGTCGGTCAACATGCAGTAGCATAGCGGCGGCTGTCATCCGCACCCGGAGGTGAGCCATGCTGAAGGAGTTCCGCGAGTTCGCGATCAAGGGCAACATGGTCGACATGGCGGTGGGCATCATCATCGGCGCCGCCTTCGGCGCGGTGGTGCAATCCCTCGTCGACAACATCTTCATGCCGCTCATTGCCACGGTCTTCGGCACACCGGACTTCGGCAATCTCTTCATCTTGCTCCGCAATCCGAAGGGCGAGACGTACGCGACGGTGAAGGCCGCGCGCGACGCGGGCGCGGTGGTCCTCGCCTACGGCGTCTTCATCAATGCCGTCGTCACCTTTCTCGGCGTCGCGGTGGCGACGTTCCTCCTCGTGAAGTCCATCAACCAGATGCGGCGCACCGAGGCGGCGGCGCCGGCGGCGCCCCCCGCGCCCTCCGGCGAGGCAAAGCTCCTCATGGAGATCCGCGACCTCCTGAGACGGGCGCCCGCGCGCTGAGAGGCCTCATGCTCCGGGCGATGGACTGGCGGCACTGGCGGGTGCGCGAGTACCTGCTCGTGTTCGGCCCGGCGTTCCTCCTCACCGCGATCGCCTTCACCATCGCGATGATGTTCATCAAACCCGCGCCCCCACGCCACATCGTGATGGCGACGGGCCGTTCCGACGGCGCCTATCACCAGTTCGGCCTCCGCTATCAGGCCGAGCTGGCGCGCGCGGGCATCCGGGTGACCCTGCGGACGACCTCCGGCGCGGTGGAAAACGTGAAGCTCCTCTCCGACCCCGCGGCCGGCGTCGACGTCGCGTTCGTGCAGGGCGGCGTGGCGGCGGCGACCGACTCCGACCTCGTCTCGCTGGGCAGCCTGTACTTCGAGCCGCTCTGGGTGTTCGCACGCGGGGTGGGGGGCGCCGAAGATCTCCGCGGCCTGCGCGGGCGCCGCATCGCGGTGGGTCCCGAAGGCAGCGGCACGCGCGCGCTTGGGGACATGCTCCTGCGCGCCAACGGCGTCACCACGCCGGCCGCGACCCTGACGCCCCTGACCGGCCTCGACGCCGTGCGCGCCCTGCGGAGCGGCGAGATCGATGCCGTGGTCTTCGTGGCCTCGCCGGAGTCGGCGACCGTGCGCGAGGCGGTGACGGTACCCGACGTCGTCCTCATGAGCTTCCCGCGCGCCGAGGCCTACACACGCCTCTTTCCCTATCTCTCACGGCTTACGTTGCCCGAGGGCGCGATGAACCTCGAGCGCGACATCCCCCGCCACGAGATCGTGCTGCTCTCGCCCACCGCGAGCCTGGTCGTGCGGCCGGACTTCCATCCGGCGCTGAGCGACCTGCTCCTCGTGACGGCCGCGAAGATCCACGGTCGCCCCGGGGTGTTCGAGCGCCCGCGCCAGTTCCCCTCGCCCGACTTCACCGACTTCCCGCTGAGCGCGGAGGCCCTGCGCTTCCACCAGAGCGGCCCGCCCTTCCTCGCGCGCTATCTGCCGTTCTGGGCGGCCACGCTGGTGGACCGCATGAAGATCATGCTGCTGCCGTTGATCGCCCTCCTCTTCCCGCTGTTCAAGATCCTCCCGCCGACCTTCCGCTGGCGGACGCGGCGCAAGATCTACCGCTGGTACCGGGAGGTGCACGACACCGACGTCGCCCTGTGCACGCCGCAACCCCCGGAGGAGCTCGACCGGCTGGTGACGGCCCTCGATCGTATCGAGCATCAGGTGCGCCAGCTGACGATTCCGGCCGCGCACGCGGAGTCGCATTTCCACCTGCGGATGCACATCGACCTGGTTCGCGCCAAAGTGCTCGCCGCGCGCGCCGCCCAACGTTGACCTGACGGGCCGGCGCCCGCTATGCTCGATTCATGACCACCTCCTCGACCGCCGCGTCTCGCCTGACAGCCCGCTTCGACGACCTCCTCTCCACGCGCGCTCGCATCGGCACCGGAACGGCCGCGCAACCGGCCCGGCCCGTGCAGAGCGCGCTCTACGACTTCGGCGGCGGCTATCCCGATCCCGCGTCCTTCCCCTACGAGGGCATCGTCGCGGCGACCGCCGCCATGATCAAGGCGGAGGGCGCGCAGGCCCTGACCTACGGCGAGGCGCAGGGATACAAGGGCCTGCGGGAGCTCGTCTGCCACAAGTACGGGCTCTTCGAGGGGCTCAAGGTCGGACCCGAGAACATCATCATCTCCAACGGCTCGGGCCACGCGCTGTCGCTCGCGTTCAGCGCGTTCGTCGACGTCGGCGACACGATCCTCAGCGAGGCGCCGACCTTCTCGGGGACGCTCAACACCATCCGCCGCCACGGGGCGCGCGTGCTCGACGTCCCGGTGGACGCGGAGGGGATCGTCACCTCGGCGGCGCGCCGGCAGCTCGAGAGCCTGCGCCGCGAGGGGACGCGCTGCAAGCTCATCTACACCATCGACAACTTCCAGAATCCCTCCGGCCCCACCATGAGCCTCCGGCGGCGCCGCGAGCTCGTGGATCTCGCCCACGAGTTCGACACGTTCATCCTCGAGGACGACGCCTACGGCGAGCTCCGCTTCGAAGGCGATCACCTGCCCTCCCTCTACGCCCTCGATACCGGCGGGCGGGTGATCCGGGCGGGCACCGTCTCCAAGATCCTCGGCGCGGGCTTCCGACTGGGCTGGCTCTGCGCGCCCGTGGAGATGATTCCCGCCTTTCAGGGGTTCCTCTTCGGCGGCGGCGTCAATCCCTTCGCGTCGCGAGTCGCGACCTACTTCCTGCGCGACCATCTCCAGCCGCACGTGGCCCGGCTCGTGGCCGTCTACCGCGCCAAGCGGGACGCCATGCTGCGTGGCCTCCACGAGGTGCTGGACGGCAGCGGCGCGGAGATCAGCAAGCCCGCGGGCGGCTTTTTCCTGTGGATCCGGCTGCCCGCGGGGACGGACCAGAAGCGGCTGGCCGACCTCGCGGGGCAGGCGCGCGTGCAGTACACGGGGGGCCCCGCCTTCTTCCCCAACGGCGGCGGCGACGAGTTCATCCGCCTCGCCTACAGCCTCGAGACCCCCGAGAAGTGCTACGAGGGCGCGGGGCTCATCGCCCGCGCGATCCTCGACGCGCGTGTCTAGCCCGGCTCGCGCGGGCCGGCTCGAGGGCAAGCGCGCGATCGTGACCGGCGCGGCCAGCGGTATCGGCCGGGCCGCCCTCCTGCTCTTCGCGCGCGAGGGCGCGCGCGTGCTCGCGGTGGACCGCGCCCTGGCCGGGCTCGACGCGGCGGTGGCCGAGGCCTGCGCGACCGGCGGCGCCGCGATCGCGCTCGCCGCCGATGCCGGCGACGAGGCGGCCGTTGAGGGCGTGGTGGGGCGCTGCGCGACGGAGTGGGGCGGGGTCGACGTGGCCTTCGCCAACGCCGGCGTCAGCGGCGGACGCGTGCCGCTGCTCGAGCAGACGGTGGAGCAGTGGCAGGAGATCCTCCGCGTCAACCTGATCGGCCCGTGGCTCATGATCAAGCACGCGGCCCCCGTGATGATGCGGCAGGCCCGCGGCTCCATCGTGTGCACCGCGTCGGTGGCGGGACTCCGCGCCAGCGCGGGTGGCACTCCGTACTCGGCGAGCAAGGCCGGCGTCATCAGCCTCGTGCAGACCGCGGCCAATGCCCTGACCGGCACCGGGGTGCGCGTCAACGCCATCTGCCCAGGGCTGATCGAGACGGGCATGACGCGGCCGATCTTCGAGTTCGCCCGGGCGCGCGGCACCGAGGACAAGATCGGCCAGCTCAACCCGATGCGGCGCCACGGCCTGCCCGAGGAGATCGCCGCCACCGCGCTCTTCCTCGCCAGCGACGACGGGTCGTACGTGAACGGCCAGGCCATCGCGGTGGACGGCGGCCTGTCCAGCACCCATCCCTTCACGGGCAGCCGCCGCTGAGCGGCGCGCCCGCGTCCGCTCAGGGACGGACGGGGCGACAGAAGCGGTGGATCTCCGAGGTCGCGGTGCCCGCGTAGAGATAGTCGTCGAGCACGGCGATGCTGGTGGCGTCGGGGGGCGCGGTGGCCACCGGCCGCCACCCGACAAGGTCCTCGGTGGCCAGCACCTCACGACCGTCCAGCACGTAGAGGACGCCGCCTGACACCGTGAGGTCGACGATGCGCGCGGCGGGCGCGCGCACCACCCGCGCGCGCGTGCCGTCGAAGGCGGTGATCCCGTCCGCGCCCAGATACACCACCTGCCGAGCGAACGGGTAGGGCTTGGCGCCGGTGTTGGGGATGGGCCGGAGGTCGGGCCCGTCGTCCCAGGCGCGGCCGTCCCACATGCGGGAGCGCGGAAACATCCCGCCCACGTAGTCCTGGGCCTGCACGTAGAGGCGCCCTGCGAGCACGAACGCGAAGTGGAAGCGGGCGAAGTCCTGATCCTTGCCGCTCCGGGGCCCGACCTCCAGGGCGGTGGCCCACGTGCGCCCGCCGTCCACGCTGCGCACCGCGATGGCGTTGAGCCGCCGCGAGCCGACCAGCCAGAGATCGGCGCCGTCGCGGGTGACGATGTCGAAGGCATGGGTCATGAAGACCGACTTCACGTTCGACCACGCGCCGTCGGGCTCGCCCACCGCCACCGCCGCCGACGGGCCGTCGCCGAGCGGGTCGATGGCGGGCGCATAGAGCCGCTCGCCGATGGCACGATAGACCTCGACGGCCTCGGTGGGAAACCGGAGCTTGGACCCGAAGGACGCCAGCCGCGGATTGTAGGTCGCGATCTCGATGGGACCGGTGTTCTCGTCGTAGTCGCCGTACCCCATGTAGAGCTCGCCCCGCCAGCCCTCGAGCGTGTGGAGCCGGCGCCCCACCGCCGTGGGCTGGGCGGCCGCATACGGGTTCCGCCCCAGCGACACGAATTCCGGGAGGGCGACGAGACGACACGGTAGGCCGCTGCACGCGGCGGCCGCGCCGGCCAGCGCGACCAGCGCGACCAGCGCGAGGGTCCGACCGGTGCGGCCAGCGACCCTCACCCGCCGTCCGTGCGCCGCACCAGCGCCTGATGCACGAGATGACGGGCGAGCATGAGCGGCGGCATGCGCAGCCAGTGATGCCGTACGGTGAGGAGCCGGAGGGCCAGGCCCTTGCCGCGCCGCGGACGCGCCGGCTGATCGGGCGCCATCGCGGCGAGGACCAGCGTGTCCATGGCCGCGCGCACCGGGGCCGGCGGCGCTACGCGGGCCACCGCGAGTCGGCTCTGCGCAGGCACCGGCGTGCCGAAGAGCCGCTCCGCGAAGCGGAGGCCGTAATAGAGCGGCCGCTCAACGTGCAGCGCCCGCGCGCGCTCGAGGAGCGCGGGCCAGAACCCCGCCCCGCCCGCGAAGCCGCGCACGAGCGCGTCGAGGTCACCGAGGTCGCGCAGCGACTTGTGCAGCTCGCCGGACATGAACAGGTGACACGCGCAGTGGAGCACCATGTCCTCGGGCGCGAGCACGCGGAGGGGCGACTCCGGCAGGGGGCGCGCCGCGGCAAGCAGCAGCCGCGCATCCGGCCGCAGCCGGCCCGTGGGCGGCAGGATGTTGTGGTGCACGTCGACCACGACCTGGCGATCCTTGTGGGCCATCGGCGGCAGCTCGTGCGACCACTCGCGGTAGTAGCGATCGTCGTACGCCGAGGACACGGTGGAGACCCAGCCTTCGCCCCGGAGCATGGCCTCGACATCGCCCAGCGCCTCCGCCGGCACCAGGATGTCCACATCGTTGAACTGCCGGCCCCGCGCCGCCGGCAGATCGGCATGGAGGTAGGCGGCCCCCTTGAGGAGCACCACGGGCGCGCGCAGCGGGGCGAGCACACGGCGCAGCCGCGTCACCTCCCAGCGGATCAGGCGCTGCTGCTGCTCGACATCGATGCGCGCCGACTCCAGCCGCGTGCGCACGCGCGCCGGCGCCGCCTCCAGCACGCCGGCGTCACGCGCCAGCGCCTCGAGCCGGGCGAGGAGGCTCGCGTGCCGGGCCTGACGCAGGAGCACGTCCCACTCCGCGGGCGTCAGCCGCGCCATCGACGCGGGCTCGCGAAGCAGGCGCGCGAGAAGGCCGATGTCCATCACGGGAGCGGACGGGCGCGTGACCTCGGGCGACGACGCGGAGAGATCAGGCGGCGGGCGTCGGGAGCGGCAGCGCGCCGAGCAGGCCCAGGGCATCGTCCAGGCTCGAGTACCTGAACTCGTAGGCGTCGCACCCGTCAATCATACGCGACAGCGTGCGGAAGCCCCGAATCCCCAGCGACGGGTAGTTGAACGAGCAGTCGGCGAGCCGGAAGAACGCGCGGGCCCTCGGCATGGGCGTGAGCGAGGGCGGCGTATCCTTCTCGAACGCGGGAAACACGAGCCAGGCCGGCATCGCCGACTCGCGCGCGCGCCGCACGCTGTCCGCGGGCGGGCGCACGTGGGCCACCGTTCCCTTGTTGGTGTGGGGGACCGGCATGCTCATGTAGGCGTCGGGCGCCCATCGGCGGATCACGTCGATGGACGCGTTCTTCAGGCTGATGGGTCGCGGCCACGGGTCGAGGGCGCCGTCGCCCGGACGGATCAGCGCGAACTCGTCCGAGAGGAGGCGCCAGCCGCGCAGCGCCAGCCCCGCGCAGAGCGTGCTCTTCCCTGCGCCGGACACGCCGGGCAGCACGAGGGCGCAGCCGCCGCGCTCCAGCACCGCGGCGTGAATCATCACGTACTGGTTCGCGCGCGTGGCCGCGCACCAGTTGATGCTCCATTCGAGCATGGGCACCGCCATGTCGACGGGCAGCGGCTCGAAGGGGCGGTCCTCGTCGAGGATCACCGTGGCCTGCTGGCGCCACCAGCGGCGAATGCCCAGCGGACCGGGCGGGCTCACCACCGCCACGTGGAAGTCGGCGAGCCCGCCGCCTTCGTCCAGGGGGTAGTCGCGATAGAGACTCTGCACTTCGCCCACGAGCGCCGCAATGGGCGTCTCGAGGCGCACGATGAAGGCGCCGGTGTCGAGGTCGACCCCGCGACGCTCGAGGCGCGCGGCGAGGTCCCGGCGGGGCAGCTCGCCAAGCCTCACGCGGCGGCCTCCTCGACCAGCCCGATCTCGCGGAAGCGCTCGATCGCCGCGCGCACGTGCCCCTCGATGTCGGGCACGGGACCCGGCCCCAGGCCCGCAGCCACCCGCGCGATCAGGGAGGGCACGTCGGCAGGGAACTCCTCGAGAGCCCTCAGGACCTCGGCGGAGAGAGCGTCGAGCAAGTGGGTGTCGCCGGAGCCTTCATCGAACACCACGAACTCGTCGTCCCAGGACTTCCAGTGGAGAAGGGAGCCCTCGGAGAGCTCCCAGCGGACTTCAGCGGCGGGCGGCTCGGGGACGGCCGGTGACTCCCCTTACTTCAGGGCGGGCTTCTGCGACAGGTTGTTGGACAGCGCGTGACTGTTCGTCGTCGGCTCGGGTCCTGCGAGCGCCGGGCGCGCCTTGATCGACATGATGATGGGGGCGGCGGCTGCCGCTGCCTTCAGGACGCGCCGACGGCTGGGCGACTGCGCGCGGCCTTCCGCGCTCGTGCGCTGCGCCTCGTCCGGTCCTGGTTTCGTCTCGCTCATCGTTCGCGCTCCTCGGTCCACATTAGGGATCGACCCCAAGGTCTGTCAATCAGGCTCTGATGACACCTACCCCTGGCGCTCTTACACCATGCACGTTCCATGCTCAGGGGTCTCTCGCTTATTTTTCAGTAGTTTACGCCCCAGCATGCACTGCGTATCCTACAAAAAGTCAAGGTTTTCGACAGTTCTGGAGGTCATTCCTTCCCGGCCGGGGAAGCGGAGACATGATAGTCGGACCACCCGTCCGAGCCATCTCGCTTGCCCTAACGATATCTCGTATTCCATACTCCACCTGCCCGGGTCAACCCCCGCACAGGCCGGAGGACACCATGAACCGCCGCGACACCGTCGCCGTATTTCTCGTCGTTCTGTTGCTCCTCGTCGGCGCCGACGTCGCCCGCGCCGCGGGCGAGCTCGGTCTCACGACCGGCGGCGAGCGGGGCACCTACTACCAGTTCGGGCTCAATCTCCAGAAGCTGGTCAAGGACAAGGGGATCGACCTGTCCGTCTACAACTCCAAGGGCTCGATCGAGAACATCTACGCCGTGTACCAGAAGCCCAACACGCAGATGGGCATCGTGCAGTCCGACGTGCTCGCCTTCGTCGCCCGCGTGCAGTCCGACCCCGTGCTGAAGCGGATCGCGAAGAAGACCAAGATGGTCTTCCCCCTGTACAACGAGGAGATCCACCTCCTCGGTCGCAAGGAGATCACGGACTTCGACGACCTGACCGACCGCCGGGTGGCGATCGGGCGCGAAGGGAGCGGCACCTACCTCACGGCCCGGCTCCTCTTCAAGGTTTCCGAGGTGCAGCCGAGGGACATGGTGCTGATCGACACCGACGAGGCGCTCGCCGCGCTCAAGGACGGGCGCATCGACGCGATGTTCTACGTGGCGGGCTACCCCGTGAAGCTGTTCAGCGAGGGTGTCACTCAGGCCGACAACCTCGCGCTGATCCCCATCACCAACAAGAGCATCACGGAGTTCTATCCCCGATCCGAGATTCCCGCCGGTACCTACCCCTGGCAGGCGCAGGCGCTGTCGACGGTGGCGGTGAAGGCGGTGCTGGTCTCCTTCGACTTCCGCCGTCGGGATTGCGATCTCGTGGGTCAGTTCGCGCAGACGGTCTCCGCCAATCTGCCGTGGCTCGTGAAGAACGGCCATCCCAAGTGGAAGTCGGTGGATCTCGATGCGCCGCTGCGAGGGTGGGAGCAGTATGACTGCGTCGCGAAGTACCTCCGCAAGCCCGGGCAGCCCGCCTCCGCCGCGAAGTCCACCGGCGGAAATCCGGTGATGGACGCCATCAAGGAGATGCTCAACGAGTGACAATGGCGATCTGATCGCCCAGCGGCTCCGGCTCGCGGATCTGCCGCCAGCGGGCGCGCTCGGCCCGTACCGGGCCGTCGCGCCCCTGACCACCGAGGGTGAGGATCGATTGTTCCTGGCCGAGCGCGCGGAAGGCGGACCCCGCGTGGCCGTGCGCGTGCTGGACGAGAGCCGGAGCGGCCCCGACTCCCCCCTATTCGAGCTGCTCCGTGAACACGTGGCGCGTGTCGCCACCCTCAACGCGCGGTGCGCGGCGATCGGGACCCTCCAAGAGTGCGGCCGCGCAGAAGGCAGCGGCATTTACCTCGCGTTCGAGCATCCCGAGGGGCCGACGCTGGCCGCCGTGCTGCAACGGGAGAAGCGGCTCGCTCCCGAGCGCGCGGTGCGTCTCGGCTTGCGCGTCGCCGAGACGCTCGAGTCCGCCCACATGCTGGGCACCCCGCACGGCGGGCTTACACCTGAGAACATCGCGCTGCTCGGTGAGGACGAGTCGGTGAAGCTCACCGAGTTCGGCGTGGGCTGGCTGCGGGCGCGCGCCCGTGGCGACGCGGAAGGCGTCGCCGACTCGCCGTACCTCGCCCCGGAGCAGTGGGTCTCGGGCGAGGCCACACCGCAGGGTGACGTGTACGCTGTCGGGGCCATCCTGTACGAGGCCCTCGCCGGCCGGCCGCCGGAGGTCCAGGCCCCGGCGCGCCGCCGCGCGTCCATCCAGCCGCTGCGCAAGCTACGCCCGGAGGTCTCGCGCTCGCTCGAGCACGTGGTCAGGCGCGCGCTCGAGCCCGATCCCGAGCGCCGCTACCGCGACATGACCGACCTCTTCAACGATCTCTGGAGCGAGATCAGCCCGTTTTCCGGTCCGTCGCCCGCCCAGCAGGACATCATCCGGCGCGGGCTCGCCACCGGGAAGCGAACGCGGCTCGTCGCGGTGGGGATCGTGCTCGGCGCGATCGTGGTCATTGCGCTGCTGAGCCGTCTCCTCGTGACCGAGCCGCCCGCGCTCGTGTCGCCCGGGCGCCCGCCGGCTCCGGTGCCGAAGGTCGCCGCGCCCTCCCTTCCCCCGCCGGCTGCGGCGCCCGCGCCGGTACCACCCACGACGGCGAGCGAGCCCGCGCCGACGCCGCCGACCCCGGTCGCCCCGCCGGCGACACCGGTGATCGCGTCGCCGCCGACTCCCGACCCGGCGCCGCCGCGTGCGGAGCGGACGCCCCAGGCTCCGCCCCCAGCGCGGCGTCCGGTCACGCCGACACCGCCGCCCGCGCGCGCGGTCGTCGAGGCGCCCCGCCCTCCCGCGCGCTCGGCGCCGCCCGTCGTGCGGCCGCCCGGCCCGCGCGAGGAGATCACGCCCGCGCCGCGTCCGGCGGAGACGCCGGCGCCCACCGCGCCCGCACGTGACACCGGCGACGACGGCGCGGCCATCATCGACTGGCTGCTGAAGGAGAGCTCGAGCGCGCGGCGGTAGGACCGGTCACCCCGCCCGTCAGCGGGGGCGGGTGTCGCTCTCGCGGATGAAGCGCTCGAAGGGGCCGGACACCCGCACCACCTCGTTCACGGGCCACGCGCCGCGCGTCACCGTCACCACGAGGAGATCGCCGGCGATGCCGGCGCGACGCGTCTCCGGTGTCACGGGGACGAAGGCGAGCGAGCGGGGGGCGTCGCCCTCGACGAAGCGCGCTAAGTCCGTCTGCTGCCCGTCCGGGCCGAGCGCGAACACCCGGCCGCCCTGACGGTCCGCCACGAAGAGCCGGTCCGCGGGCCCGATGGCCATGCCCGCAGCCACCGGTCCCCGAAGCACCAGCACGCTCTGCCCGTCGGGCCGCACGCGCCAGAACTCGCCGGGGCCGCGCTGCCACGGCGCCTCCGCCGAGCCGTCCGCGGCGACCCACAGGTCCTCGGCGCCCGCCGCGAGCAATCGCGGGCGCGCCATCCGCACGAGGCTCGCGTCGAGCACCTCGCCTTGGGCGTCGAGGCGCACCACCGTCCCCTGCGCGCGATCGGCGACGAGGAGCGCCCCGCGCGCGTCCACCACCACGCCCTCCGGCTGCTTGAAGAGGGCCGCGACGCCACGCGGCGGCGTCCCGCCCGCGAGCAGCTCCGCGCGCCCATCGACCAGACGGTAGAGCACTCCCACGACGCGATCGCGGTCGAACGTCGTCAGCAGGAGCTCGTGGCCCCCACGGACCACCCCGACCTGCGGGTTCGGAAGCGGAGGACCGATCTGATAGCGCGCCTCATTCTGGGGCGTGAGGCGCGCGCCCCCCGGGGGAATGCGGTAGAGCCGCGTGAGGTCGTCGGCCTCGCCGCCGGAGTAGCGGCGGCCACTGCGCGCCAGGTACAGCACGCCGTCCGTGTCCACCGCCAGCGTGCTGGTCGACGGGATCCCGGCGAGCCCGCGCCACGTGTCGGCGGAGAAGCCATCGCCGGTGACGTAGGTCTGGGCCGAAAAGCCCGGCGGCAGCGTGAACTCCGCGGCAACGGCGGGAGCCACGAGCGCGAGCGCCAGCAGCAGGAGGGACGGCAGGATCGCGCGTGTGGGCGCTCGCATGCAGGGATGAGACCACGAGGTCGCGGAGCATGCAAGCCACCGCGCGGACGGATCACGCGGGGATGATAGGATGTCGCGCATGGGACTCGAACAGCAGCTCACCGACACGCTGACGAAGGCGATCAAGGACAAGGACCTGCGCACCGCAGACGCCGTGCGCATGCTCAAGACCAAGCTGCAGGAGCGGCGGACGGCCAAGGGCTTCGCGGGCACGGTGGACGATGCGCTGGTCCTCGACGTGATCGCGGCCTACCGCAAGCAGCTCCAGAAGGCGGTCGCGGAGTACGACAAGCTCGGCGAGCGCGGAGCCGCGCCGGCTGCGCAGCTCCGCTTCGAGATCGAGCTCTGCGAGCGCTATCTCCCGCGCGGGATGGACGAGGCGGCCTTGCGCGCGCTCGTGCTGGAGCGCATCACCGCCCTCGGCCTGACCGATCCCAAGCAGGCGGGACGCCTCGTCGGGGACGTGATGAAGAGCCACAAGGGCCAGGTGGAGGCCGGTGACGTGAAGCGGGTGGCCGAGGAGCTCCTGGGAGGAGGCGCGCGATGAACGGGGTGACGCTGCCCACCGAGACGGTGTTCGTGATGGAGATGTCGCCGATCAAGTTCGGCCTGGGGGCGATGGACGAGATCGGCTTCGACGCCGCGCGCCTGGGGCTCAAGAAGGCGCTGATCTTCACCGATCGCAACCTGGCCGCGGCAGGGCTCCCCGACCGCGTGCGGGGGCTTCTCGAGGAGCAGGGCATCAAGGCCGATGTCTACGACGGCGTCGAGGTGGAACCGAGCGACCGGTCCATGGAAGACGCGGCGGAGTACGCGCGGACCAAGGAGTTCGACGGCCTGGTGGCGGTGGGCGGGGGCAGCACCATCGATACTTGCAAGGCCGCCAACCTCCTCACCTGCTACCCCGCGCCGCTCCTCGACTACATCAACAAGCCGGTCGGCAAGGGGGTGCCCGTGCCGGGGCCCCTCAAGCCGCTCATCGCGGTGCCGACCACCGCGGGCACCGGCAGCGAGACCACCGCCGTCGCGGTCACCCACGTCATCGATCAGAACGTGAAGGCCGGCGTGTCGCACCGGCTGTTGCGGCCCGCGCTGGGCGTGGTCGACCCGCTCAACACCGTGACCGCGCCGCCGGAGGTGACCGCGGCGGCGGGCGCGGACATCCTCACCCATGCCATCGAGTCCTACACGACGCGCCCGTACAACGCGCGCGCCAAGCATCACCCGCCCGACCGCCCCGCCTACATCGGCGCCAACCCCGCCAGCGACGTCTGGTGCGAGAAGGCGATCGAGTACGTGGCGCGCTACCTCCGGCGCGCGGTGCTGAACGGGCTCGATCTGGAGGCGCGGGTCAACTTGGCGCTCGCCGCCAATTACGCGGGCGTCGGATTCGGGAACGCGGGGGTCCACATCCCGCACGCCCTCGCCTACCCGATCGCGGGACTCGTGCGCGACTATGTGCCGCAGGGCTATCGCACGCGCCACGCGATGGTGCCGCACGGGATGGCGGTGATCCTCACCGCCCCGTCGGCCTTCCGCTTCACCTACACCTCGGCGTCCGAGCGCCACCTGCGCGCCGCCGAGCTGATGGGCGCGTCGGTGAGCGGCCTGTCAGAGGCCGAGCGGCGCGAGGCGCTGCCCCGCGCGCTCATCTCGCTCATGCGCGACATCGGTATGCCCAACGGGCTCACCGCCGTCGGCTACACCGAGCGGGACATCCCCGCGCTGGTCGAGGGCACGCTCAAGCAGCCTCGCCTGCTCGCGGGCGCGCCGCGCACGGTAGACGGCCTCGATCTGGACTGGATCCTGCGGGATGCGATGCGGCTCTGGTAGGGGGAAGCGCCCCCGGGCCGGCGCGGAGTGCGCCGACCCGGGGACGATACGATCGAGGACGATCTAGCGGCCGAGCTGTAGCTCGATCCAGCGCCGCCTCGGGGCGCGCTTCCGGTCCCCCGATGTCCCCGCCTTCTCTGCCGTGAGCCTTGTCCCTGCGGCAGGCACCGGCTCCGGCGTCGCCGCCGCGGTCTCGATCGCCGCGATCCGGGCGGCGTCCGCGCGCCGCTCGGCCAGCCAGGCGTCCACCAGCTTCTCGAGCACGTAGGTGTTCACGTACATCGTCGTCTCCTCGCTCAGCGAGCCGCCGCGGTGAGCGGCGTCACGAGCCGCGGACCACGCGCCGAGGTCGGCGTGGGCACGGGCGGCAGCAGGACGATCTCGAACGGACGCGGGCTCGCATGCGCCATGGTGCGCTCGACGATCTGCACGAGGGGGCCGACCAGCGCCGGGCGTCCCGGCACCCGCAGGCGCACCCGCCAGCCCCCACCCGGTCCAGCGGCGACCTCGGGCGCGGCCACCGCGCCCAGCTCGCGGTGAATCGCGTCGGTCACCTGGATCTGAAGCGCCACGCGCCGCGCGCAAGACTCGGCGCGCCGCTCCGAGAGCCATAGCAGTCCCATCACCAACCAGATCGGGCTCGTCGCGATCAACACCATCAATACGGTTGTCATCATGGCGTCCCCCTTTCTTCACCGGTGAGACACCGGACCCGCTCCGGCGTGAAAGCGGGAGCGGAACGGAGGGAGACGACGCGCGAAGCGTCAGACGGGAAGCGGATGCAGATCGGGCCGGCACGACGTGCACGGCGCCAGACCGGCGCCTTCCGCGCGGGCGCGGGAGGCATACACGATGAACGCGCCCAACGACTGCTGGCTGATCGTGCCGCAGGTGGGGATGCAGTACTCAGTGTCGTCGAGGTGGCAGTAGTACACCGCGTTCCGATCGACGTGTGGGCTCTGACCGCCGCCCGTGAGGTGAATCCCCTCGAGCGACAGCAGGCGCTGCTTGAGCCCGATCTTGTTCCCGGCGTACCCCACCAGGTCGCCGTCGCTGCCGACCACCCGATGACACGGCACCACGATGGGCAACGGATTGTGCCGCAGCGCCTGAGCCACCGCCCGGCTCGCCTGCGGCGCGCCCAGCTGGTGGGCGATGCGCGCGTACGACGCGACGGCGCCAAACGGCAGGCGAAGCGTCGCCTCGAGCACGCGCCGCTGAAAGTCGCTGCCCGCGAGGCGCAGGTCCAGGGGCCAGTCGAGCCGCGTCCGCCGTCCTTCGAGATAGTCCGCGAGATCGCGGAACAGCCCCTCCGTCCGCCCGACATCCTCCACCGCCTCCGCGCCCCGCCGCTCGAGCTTCACGCCCGCGCCGCCGCGACCGGAGAGGTACTCGACCACCGACACGCCCTGCTCGGTGGCGCCGATGAGGATGGGACCCAGCACCGACTCGAACACCCCGTAGCGCACGAGACGGCTCCGGAGATCGGCCAGGCGATGCTCCAGCTCCGCGCGAGCCAGCGTCGGTCCCGCGCCGGGCGCCGGCTCCCGGCGTAGCCCGGTCACCGCCCCCTCGATCTCCTGGTAGCGCCCGAGCTCCTGCCGACACTCCGGGCAGCCGGCGAGGTGCGTGTTCACGCGCCGCGCCGCCGTGGCGCTCGCCTCCTCCATCGCCACCGCGATCAGGTCCGGCTCGACCTCACGGCACGTCAGGGTGTCGCTGGTCATACGCTTGGCTCCCCTCTTCCCACCTGGGCGATGGCGAGGTCACCGAGCCCTCGACGGATCTTGCGCAGCGCCTGGAACACGTGAGCGCGCGCGCTCTCCGTGGAGCAATCGAGGCTCTGCCCGATTGCATCGTAGTCCAGCTCGTGGATCTTTCTCATGGTGAACGCCAGGCGCTGCTTCAGCGGCAGCGCGGTGACGATGATGCCGACCCTGTGGCTCGCCTGCTCAAGCACCGCTTCTCCTTCCGGCCCGCTCGCGTCCTGCCGCTCGTCCCGATGGCCGATGGCCTCGTGAGCCCGCCGCCGCCGCGCCTCCGACCTCCAGTGATTCCGGCAGAGATTCGTCGCGATGGCGAACAGCCATGCCCGTATGTTGGCCCCGGGCGCCAGGCTGCCGTGCGCCCGATACGCGCGAAGGAACGTCTCCTGGGAAAGGTCGTCCGCGTCGCTCGGACGGCGGGTCACCCGCGCGAGGTATCGATGTATCTCCCCGTGATGGGCGGCCACCACGGCCTCGAACGCCTGATCTGCCATCACTCTACTCATGAGACCCCGCGGGGCCCCCGGTGTGAAATAGACCTCCGGAGTGTATGCATAGACCCATGAGATCAGTCGTTTAGGTCAGAACGGCTCAGAGCTGACCGGAATCGCCCCAGGACGCCAGTAGGGCCCGGTAGGCGGGGTCCTGATAGCGGTTCAGGTGAAACGCCTTCGCGTACGCGGGGAGCGGGCGCCCTGCGATGTGGTCCGCGAGGAGGTCGGCGGCGCCGTTCGAGGCCATGAGGCCGTAGCCCGAGAGGCCGCCCAGCACGTAGGCGCCCTCGAGCGGCAGGGGGCAGGCGAGGAAGCGATTCTCGTCGGTCTTGGTGTAGTAGCCGCCATCGACGAAGGCCCGCGGCAGCCGATCCGCGTAGCCCGCCATGGCCGGCAGCATGCGGGAGAGGCCGCGGATCACGATCTCGGCGTACGCGGGATCGAAGTCGATGGGGAAGTGAGGCTCGAGTGGCTTGATATCGTAGGTCCAGACCCCCAGCACGATGGGGCTGTCCGCGGGCCCCTCGGGTCGGCCGTGGACGCCGGGGGGCAGCTCCTCGAGCAGCCGGCGGATGTCGGGCGACTCGCCCAGCACCTCGCGCTCCTCGGCCGACCAC
>Ga0075423_10002626_pt1 | contig 16384 bp, 16 predicted proteins | sample SoiMethybrSBSTD2_FD_80114 | JGI IMG/M metagenome (GOLD analysis project Ga0075423, IMG submission 80114) | Bulk soil microbial communities from a Populus tree surrounding site in Tennessee, USA - Soil MetaG P. TD hybrid SBSTD2 | ecosystem: Environmental > Terrestrial > Soil > Tree plantation...
GCGATATGGCGACGCGTATGGCGCGCTTCGCCGAAGGGCTGGAGGTGATCGCCCGTTTGCTCCAGAGCACGGAGCCGGTTTCCTATGCAGGCCAGTTTTACCAGTTGCGTGAGGCGATCCTCCACCCACGGCCACAGCGTCCCGGCGGGCTCCCGATCTTGGTCGGCGGCAAAGGCCCCCGGCGTACGCTGCCGCTGGTCGCGCGCTATGCCAGCATTTGGAACGCGACACGGCTGACGCCCGACGAATTTCGCGCGCGCTCAACCCAACTCGACGAATTGGTGCGTACAGCCGGGCGAGCTCCCAGTGCGATTAAGCGCACCCTGATGATACCAATTATGTGTGGGCGTAATACGGCAGAGCTCGAACAGCGGGTGCAGGGACATCGTCAGCTATTCCCGGACTTTGGCGCGATGCCGCTCGATGCCCTGCTGGACGACTTGCGAGAGATGTTCGGCTCGATGATTGTGGGCACTCCCGATGAGGTAATCAGCGCGATTCGCGTGTATGCGGCTGCGGGCGTCGAAGAGTTGATCATCCAGTGGTTCGGCGTGGAGGATCTGGAGGGCTTACAGCTACTGGCGGAGCAGGTGCTGCCGCATGTCGTTGCGTAGGGGCGCAGCTTTGCACATTGCATGGCAGTGGCTTGATGAACCCTCGGCCATGCGATGCTACCGCGCGTGCTGCTGTGGTATACTTTACGAACAACGCATCCAGGAATACGCGATCGAGTACACGAAGGGCGACCGCTATGGTACACATGACCGAGCATTGCTACATTGTGACCGACGACCAGATTTTAAGCGGCGAGCCGATTATTAAAGGGACGCGCACACCGGTCCGTGCCATCGTGGAATTATGGCGCCTTGGGATTACGCCCGAAGAAATGCCCCAGCGGCTGCCACACCTCACCTTAGCCCAGGTGTTCGACGCCTTGAGCTATTACAGCGATCATCAGACGGAGATTCACGCGCATATCGAGCGCAATCGCATTCCTGATGCATTGATTGATCCTCTGGTGAAAGACCTGTGAATCAGCTCTTCATCGCGCTCTACTTGGATGAAGATGTCGATGTGCTGATTGCCGACTTGCTCCACATACGTGGATTTGCGGCACTCACCGCACGCGATGTGGGGCAATTACACAAAAGCGATGCTGAGCAGTTGGCGTATGCGGTCGGTCAGCACAAAGCCTTACTGACGCACAATCGTGCCGATTTCGAAGCGTTGGCGCAAACCTACTTCGCAGCGGGACAGCCGCACTACGGCATCATTATCGCGGTGCGGCGCCTTCCGCATGCGATTGTGCATCGACTCCTGCATATCCTGAATCACGTCACTGCTGACGAAATGCAAGATCAAGTACGCTATATCTAATCCAGTCGGCGTCTCGTAGACGACCACCAAGCGGCGCTCTTGAGAGGATGGGATGAACACTGCAACCCTTGAAGTCCCGGTCGTACGCGTCCAACACGTCGAGATTTCTGCTGATGCGCTCGCAGTCAATCTTGAAGATGGCCGCACGATTGCGGTCCCGATCGGATGGTTTCCGCGCTTAGCGTACGGAACCGCTGCTGAGCGCGCGAATGTGCGGATTGTGGGCGCGGGATTTGGCTTGCATTGGCCCGATCTCGATGAGGATATTGGTGTCGAAGGATTGCTCTTTGGCAAAAAATCGATGGAGAGTCCGGCCTCATTTGCACGTTGGCTTGCCCAACGCGCAGCAACACCGCAGGACAAACCACCAGCGTCCAGCTCCTGACCGTGGCCTTATCTGCCCTGGCTCTTACCCCCCTGTGCCAACCCGCCGCCCTGCCATCCCCAACCGGCGTGCTATAATAGCTCGACAGCCAATGACCTCGATAGACCGTGCGCGGCAATCGCGCGAGAACGATCCTGACCTGTGAGGATGCTCCATGACAATCACGCCGCAGGTGATGACAGCCGAAGAATTGCTCAGATTGCCAGATGACGGCTTCCGATATGAGCTTGTCCAAGGAGCGTTGCGCCGTATGTCACCAGCAGGCCATCGTCACGGTCGGTTAGCCCTGAACATCACCACACCGCTGGATCAATATGTGCGTGCCAATAATCTTGGTGCGGTCTATGCAGCCGAAACCGGCTTCCAATTGACCGTTGATCCCGATACAGTGCGCGCTGCTGATGTCGCATTCGTACGCCAAGAACGGGTTGAAGCGGTCGGCGATACCGACGGCTACTGGCCTGGTGCGCCAGATCTTGCAGTTGAGGTCGTCTCACCGAACGACTTGTACACCGAGATCGAAGAGAAGGTTATCGATTGGCTGGATGCTGGGACACAGATGGTCGTGATTATCAATCCACGCAAACGGTTCGTCACCGTCTATCGTTCGCGCACCAATATCACGTTGTTGACGGAAAACGACACCCTGGATGGCGCTGATGTTGTCCCTGGTTGGCATATCGCTGTCCATGACCTATTCAAATAAATGTCCACTATCACCATCGTCGGGCTTGGCCCCGGCGACAGCAGCCTACTGACCCGCGCCGCCTGGGAGTTGCTACAGGCTAGTACCGTGGTCTACCTGCGCACGGCGATTCACCCAACCGTCGCGGAGCTGCCGGCGACGATCGAGCTGCGCGCTTTTGACGCGCTGTACGAGGCGGCGTCCGATTTCGGCGTCGTCTACGAGCGCATCGCCAGCGAGCTGATCGAGCGCGCACGCAGCGGCGAGCATGTTGTCTACGCGGTGCCAGGGCACCCGCTGATCGCCGAGGCCACCACGCGCCGCTTGCTCACGCTGGCGCACGAGCAGCAGATCCCCACGCGGATCATCCCCGGCCTGAGCTTTGTCGAGCCGGTCTGCTCGGCGTTGCAGCTCGATCCGCTTGAGCATGGGCTGCAACTGCTCGACGCGCTCGATCTGGTTCTGAGCGATGCGGCCTTCGAGTCAGCCGCGCCGCGAAATGCACAACGCGAAACGCAAAACCCGGATGGTGCCTGGTCCGAGATCCAGGGGATCGGCACATACACCCCGGCGCTGCTGCCGTTCCCGCTGCTGCCAACGCGCCCGGCGCTGATCTGCCAGCTCTACAGCCGCCAGGTGGCCTCGCACGTCAAGCTGTCGCTAATGGAGCGCTACCCCGCCGAGCACCCGATCGGCTTAGTGCGCGCGGCCGGCGTCGCGCTCGCGGAGCGCGTCTGGAGCGTGCCGCTGCACCAACTCGACCACCAACAAGAGCTTGACCACCTGACCTGCGCCTACGTGCCGCCGCTCGCGCCGCTCGATGATCGGCGCGGCTCCGACGGTGTAACCGCCATCGTGGCGCGCTTGCTTGGTCCAGGCGGCTGCCCATGGGATCGCGAGCAGACCCATCGGTCGTTGCGCGCGGATCTGCTAGAGGAGACGCACGAGGTGCTGGAGGCGCTCGACGCCGAGGACATGGACGCGCTGGCCGAGGAGCTGGGCGATCTGCTGCTGCACATTCTCTTGCACAGCGAGATGGCGCGACAGAGCGGCGAATTCGACCTGGGCGTCGTCTATGACCAGATCGCCAGCAAGCTCATCCGGCGGCACCCGCACATCTTTGGCGAGCTGAATGTTGCGGGCAGCGACGAGGTGCTGCGCAACTGGGAGGCGATCAAACGCAGCGAGCGCGGCGATCAGGCGGCGCGCGGATCGCTCGACGGCATCCCCAAGAGTATGCCCGCGCTGGCCACCGCACAGGAATTGACGCGCAAAGCCGCGAAAGTCGCGTTCGATTGGCCCGATCTTCAAGGCGTGTGGGACGAATTGCACGAAGCGCTCGCCGCGCTGCTCAACGCGGCGCAGCAGCACGAGCACGACGCAAGCGCGCACGAGCGCCAGGTCGAGCGCGCGCTTGGCGATCTGCTGTTCGCCGTGACCAACCTTGCGCGCTGGCTACAGATCGACGCCGAGAACGCCCTGCGCCTGGCGAACAACACCTTTCGGCAGCGCTTCGCGTCCATCGACGCGCTAGTCCACACGCAGGACCGCGACCTGCTGGCGCTGAGCGCCGCCGAAAAGGCCGCGCTCTGGGAACAGGCCAAAGCACAGGAGCAATAATGCCCGCGCCACCGCTCGACCTCCGCATCGGCGACATCGTCCAGATGCGCAAGCCGCACCCCTGCGGTGGAGACACCTGGCGCGTCGTCCGGCTGGGTGCCGAGATCGGCATTCGCTGCCGCACCTGCGATCACAAAGTCCTGCTGCCGCGATCAACATTCGAGCGCCGCGTCAAGCGTTTCGTCGAGCGCGGCGCGCCGAACGATCGCCCGACACCGCTCGACGAAGAGTGAGCCGACTCGCAGCGCCACACACCGCTGTGGCGTGAGTGACAGGAGTTACGCGGTCGGGAGTTGCCTGGCCCATGAATGGGCAGGCTACGGGCACAAAGGCCACCTGCGTGGTCTGAATCAGCCCGCGCAGGCGGGGTTTGTAGCCGTAGCCGAGGGCTTCAGCCCGACGGTGCCGCAGCGAGTTCGCCAACGGCTGCGCTGGCAGCGCAATCGAGCCGGAGTGCTGGAGCAGCTGCAAGCACAATCGAACACGTACGCAGCTCACGTTTCACGCTTCAGGTTCAGAGGATATAGCCGCGTTTGCGCGCGACTTCTTCCTTGTGCTTACGGAAGAGCACGTCGCGCTCGGTGCCTTTGAGATCGCGTGAGTAGGTCGCGAGGATGCGATCAACTTCGGCGTCGATCTCTTCTTCGTGCTTCAGGTCGGCGACAATGAAGTCGTAGATCGCCTTGACGCGGGCGGCGCGCCCTTCGCCGCGCCGGTTGCCGGGCGCTTCTTTGTATGCCAGCAGACCGCGCTGTTCCAGTTCGTCGTGCAGGCGCTCGGCGACGCGGCGAATTTTATCTTCGGTCAGACGCATTGGTTGCCTCCTATGGATGTGCTGGTTGCCATTATAACATGACGAAATGGAGGTGTGCAGTGGGAATGTTGCGATTTACGTCATCTTCTATTACAATCAAAACCACGCATAGTGGTGGCTCGTGTGAAGGGATTGGGTGTTATGAAAACGGAAAACCATGTCGGACAATTGACCCAGCTTGGGTTGAACGCCTACGAGGCTAAAGCGTATGCGGCACTGCTCGGTAAGGAAAGCTTTACGGCCTCACAGGTTGCGGATCTCTCTGGTGTGCCTCGCCAACGCATCTATGATATTCTGGCGAGTCTGGTTGAACGCGGGCTGGCGATCAGCCGACCAAATCGGCGGGGCACAAAATACGCTGCCGTGGCACCCGACCGCGCGCTCAGTGGGCTGCTGGATCACCAGCAGCAACGGCTGGATCATCTGCAAAGCGTGACCAGAGACTTGATCGATGTGCTCACCGACCAGTATCAGAGCAGCAAAGAGTCCGGTGGCCCGCTGGAGTATATCGAGGTATTGCGCGGCACCACGGCGATCAATCAGCGCTTCGCCGAAATTCAGGATAACTGTCGGCAGGAGATCCTGGTTCTCACGCGACCGCCATATGCCAAGCCGCCGCAGGACAATGTCGAGGGCATCGAGACGGTCAAGCGGCATATCCGCGCCTGTTCGATCTATGAGGAGAGCGTGCTGATTGATGCCGAGACGCGTCTGGGAGTGGCGTCGTTCCTGCAACACGGCGAGGAGGCGCGTTTCGTCAAGTATCTGCCGCTCAAGCTGGTGATCGTCGATGAGGCGATCGTGATGTTCGCGATGGAAGATCCGATCGTCGGGCGCACGGACATGACGATTATGGTGATCGAAAATGTACCGTTGGCCAAGCTGCTCAAGCTGGCGTTCGAGGCGCTCTGGAATAGTGGCGAATCGTTCGTGGAGGCCTGTAAGCGGCTCAGGCTGCCATATGATCTGGAGGCGCTGGCAAGGCAGGCCGGGCAGCAGCCCTCGACTGAAGCGTGAAACGTGAGGCCTGAGGCGTGAGGCGTGAATAACGCTCTCTGCTTTCCCACCACAAAGCCACAAAGGAAGGATAGTGCGGACCTTTGTGCCCTTGGTGCCTTGGTGGTGCGAACACACCCCACTCAAGTGATGTTCTAATACTAGGGCAATGTCGCCTGACTGCACTGCTTTTCGTGATGGATCTTCCAGCAGCACGGACGCTCCCCTGTCGTGTGCCGCTCGCGCGTTCAGCGCAGTTCGATCAACCCCAGTCGTGCAAGCAGCGCGAAGTAGTTCGCCATCCCCGCAGGATCGCGTATTCCCACTTCGAGTTCAACTAGATCGAGAATCTGCGCCAGGGTGCGCCGGCCATCGGCCCAGTAGAGCGCGATATCCGCCGGCAGCTCGCTGAAGGCGCTGTGTTGGCGTAGCATGGATCGCGCGGCCTCGCGCTCGTCGGCGGAGAGGCGGCGTAGGTGCGGGCCCACGTTCAGCGGACCACGATAGCGCCGCACGGGAACGAGCTGCGCCTGCGCTGCGGCCAACGTTGGGCTGTCCGCAGCATGCCAATCGTCGAGGAGTTCGTGCGCGCGCTGCCAGGCCGCAGCGCTGATCGATTGGGCTATCGCGCGCCATGGCTGTGCGTCGAAGCTCTGGTCGAGCCGTCGTAGGCTTTCGAGCGCCGCTTCTTGGCGGTCGAGCCGAAAGGCGACCCGCTGCGCCCACGCCGGACCCTCGGGTGCGGCCCCGCCAAGTTGCGCCGTCGTCGCACTTTGTAGCTCGCGCGTCAGGCGCACCTCGAAGCGGGTGTTCATCTCGCGCGCCAGCCAGGCGCTCTCGCGCTCGCCCGCATTGGCGATGAAGTAGGCATAGGTGCCGGCAAGCGCGCCGGAGCGATGCAGCGCGAGCGGTGATAGCTTGTCGAGCGTGTCGGCGGTGGTGTGGTAGAAGCGGTCGGGCCATTCGATCAGCAGCGGAGCCGGGATGCCCACCGACGGGTCGCCAAGGATGTAGTGATCGCTGCCGTTGGAGTAGGGCGCGACGCTATGGCGGAACAGCGGGAAATCGTTCTGCCCCGCGAATGTGTGCGCTGCGCCGAAGAACCCTTCGCGAATGGCCTCCAGCAGGTCGGGCGCGAAGCTGGGCATGGCGTCGGAGGGGCGGGTGATCAGCCACGAGCTGCCGGACTGGTTTTGATCCGCGCCGACCATGTCGAGGTTGAGGCCGGCGACGGTGAGCGGCAACTGGTCCTCGTGGGCAGCGAGGTAGGCGTAGGTGCCGGTCATCTCGGGCACCCAGAGAAAGCGGATACCGCGCCGGGGCTGCGCGAGCTGGCCGGCAGCGATTAGCGCGTTGAGCGCGCGTGCGGTTTCCATCGTCGTGGCGGCACCGCTGGCGTTGTCGTTGGCGAACGGTGCTGGGTGACAGAGATGGCTGACGATCAGCACCTGCTCGTCGGTCTGGCCCGGCAGATACGCCGTGACTGCCTCAATGCTGCCATCGGCGAAGTGGCTGCGTACGACGGCCCGCACACGCACGGGTGCCAGGCCGCGACGTGCGCGCCGCTCGATTGTGCGCCGCAATTCGCTGCCGGCGCGCGGGCTGAGCGCGAAGCCGAATGCGCGCGTCTCGCCGCCCCACCACCACCAGGAGGCGTATTGGATGTCGTCTTGGAGATCGCCCGGCGGGCAGACGTGCGGGACACTGCGCATGCCGTCGAAGATCAGGCCAGCCGCGCCGAAGCGCTCGATCGCCCAGGGGTGCGCCGACATCGGCATGCTGCGGGTCAGGACGAGCTTGCCGCGCACATCCTGGCCCTCGTAATCCTCGGCCCGGTCGCCGCCGTCGATCACCACGACCTCGTATTCGCCCTCGGCGGCGGCGCTGCGCGGCATGAGCGAGAGCGGCACCGCGCGGTAGTCGGCCAGCCGCCGCGCCGAGCCGTCCGCTTCGATCAGGTGGAGCGTTGCTTCGTCGCACCACCATTCTTGGAACATTGGCTCGCCCCACGCCTGGATGCCTTCGCGGGCCAGAAAGCGTTCGAGCGTTGTCGCAAGCCCGTATCCCTGAAGTGTCGCGTGGACCCACTCGGCCGCCTCGCGGTACATTGGGCTGGCCTGGATGCGATGCCACTGGCTGATACGAGCGACCAGGTTCTTCGCGGCGGTGCCGGAGACCTCGGCGCTGAGGGCGGCGAGCAGGTCGTGATACATGTGCGAAACCTTCTTTCATCGTGCGCGAGTGCAAGATTGCAGATTGTAGATTGCAGATTGCAGATTGCCCTATCAATGTGATTGATGCGCGGCTGAAGCCCAAACAGCTGGCAGATTATTGCGTATGATACCATATCATCTTGGCGTGACGCCGCTGGCCGGGGGTTGGGGCGGTTCGCGAACCGCCCGTACGTTGTGGCGCGTCCCGGCGCGCAGCGTGGGCATCGGCGGCATAGATGTTGCCATACCGATCGAGTCTGTGGTATAACATTCGGCTTAGAACCCACGCTGTTGTAATGTGCAGGAGCTGACCGTGCGCAAACGCATTGGCATCTTCGTTATCGCGTACAATGCGGAATCGACCCTCACAACGCTCCTCGAACGCATACCCGCCGACATCGTCGCCAAGGTCGAGGAAATCTTCGTTTTTGACGACTGTAGCTTGGACAACACCTACGAGGTTGGGCGCAGCTATAGCGGTGGCGTTGCCGCCGACAAGCTGACGGTTCACCGCAACCCGGTGAATTTGATGTATGGCGGCAATCAGAAGCGCGGCTATGCCTACGCGATCGCGCGCGGGCTGGATATCGTCGTGCTGCTCCACGCCGACGGACAGTATGCGCCCGAGGTGATGGGCCAACTGATCGAGCCGCTGGAGACCGGCCAGGCCGAGATGGTAATGGGCTCGCGGATGCTGGAGCCAGGCGCGGCGCGGCGCGGCAACATGCCGCTCTACAAGTATGTTGGCAATCGGATTCTGACGACCACGCAGAATTGGCTGCTCGGCACGCGCTTCTCCGAATTTCATTCCGGCTATCGCGCCTACGCATGCCACGCGCTGCGCATGATCGACTTCGACCAGCTGACGCATAGCTGGCATTTCGACACGCAGATCATTATGGAGTTTTTGCGCCGCCGCTATCGGATCGTCGAGGTGCCGATCCCGACCTACTATGGCGACGAGATCTGCCATGTGAATGGCCTGCCGTATGCGTATCAGTGCATCAAAGCGACCTCATTATTCGCCTGGCACAACCGATGGAAGCCGCACTTTGCACTACGCTCTTCACAGCCACCCACTAAGTAGCCACCAGCAGATCGCTCGGCTCGTTCGCCGGATCGGTCGCGCGCCGGTGTTGGATGTGGGGGCGGCGCAGGGGATACTCGGCCAATCGCTGGCGGCGGATGGGCTGATCATCGATGCGGTCGAGCCTCACCCGACCTGGGCCGCGCACGCCCAGCCGTATTATCGCCATGTCTACGCGAGCGGCGTCGAGGCGGTCGTGCTGCCCGCGCAGATCTATCGGTTGATCGTGTGCGCGGATGTGCTTGAGCATACCGTCGATCCTGTGGCGGTGCTGCGCAAGCTGCGTGATGCGGCAGCGCCCGACGCCACGTTTATCATCTCGCTGCCGAACGTGGCGCATATCGCTGCGCGGCTGCTGCTGCTGTGCGGCAAGTTTCCACAGATGGAGCGCGGTATCTTCGACCGCACGCACCTGCATTTCTACACCCGGCGCACGGCCATCGCCATGTTGCATTCGGCTGGCCTGCGCCCGACGCTGGTGCGCCCGACGCCTGTGCCACTCGAACAGCTCTGGCCGGCCGCCACCAGCACGCGGCGTTTGCGAGTGCTGATGGCGCTTCAGCGGGCGGGGCTGCTGCTCGCGCCAACGCTGTTTGGGTTTCAGTGGATTTTGGTCGCGCGACCGCTGAACCGCTGAGGTCACAGAACCGTTGAACCGCAGAGGTCGCAGAGGTCGCAGAGGTCACAGAACCTTGAACTGCAGGGGTCGCCCGATCAGCGGCTTCAGCTCTTCAATATCTCAGCACGGCCCTTATCTTAAAAGGTATTGTGTCTACGACATGAAGAATCTTGTCGAGCTGATGAACGACGACAATCGATCGCTGCTCGGCGGGCGGTTGGCGTGCGCCTTGAGACGCTGGCCTGCGGCTTTCGTGGTGGCCGGGCTGGTGTTGCTGCCGCTGTTGGTCTTCGCGCCGCTGGTGCTGCTGCGCGATACCTTTTACTTCCACGACGTGCAGCACTATTTCTACCCATACCACACGCTCGCCGCCGCGCTGGTCGCGCAGCGGCAGCTGCCGCTCTGGAATGCGTATGCGTTCAGCGGTATCCCGCTGCTCGGCGATGGCCAAACCGCGCTCTTTTACCCGCCGAACTGGTTGTTTTTTGGCTTGCCCGGTGCCGCAGCGCTGAACTACGCGGTGCTGCTTCAGTTTTGCATTGCGGGCCTGGGCATGTATCTGTTCATGCGCAGCCTCGACCTGTGGCGGTTCCCGGCGCTCGTCGCGGCCGTCGCGTATATGTTCTGCGGTTTCATGACGGCGCGGGTGGTCCATCTCTCGATCATGAGCGGTGCGGCGCTCATCCCGTTGCTGTTCGCGTGCGTCGAGCGCACATTGCGCACAGGCAGCGCGCGCTGGTTTGCGGCTGCTGCCCTCGCTGCGGCGCTGCAAGCGCTGGCCGGGCATCCGCAGGTTCCGATCTACACCGCGCTGGCGCTGGGACTCTACGTGCTGGTGCGAGCCGTCGAGCGCGGCGTCGCTAGGGGAGATTGGCGCGCGCTGGTGCGGTTCCCGCTGCTGCTCGCCGGCATCTACGCGCTGGGCTATTGCCTTGCCGCCGTTCAGCTGTTGCCTTGGGTCGAGCTTGCCAGCCTCTCGCCGCGCGCCGCCGGTGCCAGCTTCGCCTTTGTGTTCGGCGGCTCGATGAACGGCGACCAGTGGCTGCTGTTCTTGTTTCCATACCTGTATGGTTCGCTCGAACCGGGCCGCTACGCGACCTTGCCGATGGACATTGTTAGCGCGGTGAAGACCTGGGAGCACTCGGCCTACGTGGGCATTCTGCCGCTGGCACTAGCGGCGCTGGCGCTGCTCGATCTGGCGCGCTTTCCACATGCGGCAGAGACACGGAGACACGGAGACACGGAGACACAGAGACACGGAGACACAGAGACACGGAGCCAAGGAGACACGGAGCCAAGGAGACACGGAGCCAAGGAGACACGGAGCGTGACGATCTCCTTGTCTCCCGATCTCCTTGTCTCCCGGCCCCCTGACCCCTGGTTCTCGCTGTGCTATTTCGCGCTGTTGCTGCTGCTCGGCCTGCTGATGGCGGCGGGCAAGTATACGCCGTTCGCCGAGCTGATCTATGCTACGCCGGTGATCGGCAAGCTGCGCGATGTCGAGCGTGCGGTTGTGCTGGCCGCCTTCGCGCTGACCGCATTGGCAGCATTCGGCATGCAGCGCCTGCTCGAACCAGGCGACTGGGCGCAGACGCGGCGGCGATCACGCGGCCTGCACGCCGCCGCGCTGATCGGCCTGCTGCCGTTGGGGGTGGTGCTGCTGGTCGGGCAGCCGGCATTTCGCGCCGCGCTGGGACTTGATCTGCACGCATTGGAACAGCTACAGTTGAGCCGGCCAAACGCCTACATCCCCGTATTGCTCGGCGGCGCGAGCGCGGCGCTGCTGATCGGCTGGCGGCGCTGGCCGGCGCTGGCACCCGTGCTGGCGCTCGCGCTGGTTGTGCTGGATCTGGGCAGCTATGCGGCGGCGTTCAACCCAACCACCGACGCGCAGCTATATAGCCGCGTGCCGCCGGTCGTCCAGTTTCTGCGGCAGGACAGCGGCCCGTTTCGGAAGGCGACGTTCCTAACGAACAACGCACTGGATAGCCACACCGCGCAGGATGTGCTAGCCGTGAGCTGGGGGATGGTGTATGGCATCGAGGACATCAACGGCTTCAATTCGCTGCAACCGCGCCGCTATACCGATTATCTGTTCGGGCCGAATGTCGATGATGTATCGTACGGCTATCTCACGAACGAGCAGCTGTTCCAGCCGACGAGCCCGATCCTGAGCACGTTGAACGTCAAGTATCTGCTCGTGCCCGGCGTTCTGCAGCCGCAGATCGGCCCCACGTTCCGCGAGGTTTATGCGGATGCGCAGGTGCGCGTCTATCAGAACATGCAGGTCTACCCGCGCGCCTATTTCGTCGATGCGGTGCGCAGCGAGGCCGACCCGCGCGTCGTGCTGCGCAGCGTCACTGCCGGCGGGTTCGACGGTCGGCGGCTGGCGCTGGTCGAGGCCGGCCAGCTGCCGTCGCTTGGCACCGCGAGCGATCCGGCCGAGGTGACGATCACGCGCTATGCGGCTGACGAGATCAGCCTGACGACTTCGACCGCCGCACAGCGTTTCCTCGTGTTAAGCGAGATGTATTTTCCCGGCTGGCACGCCTATGTAGACGGGGTCGAGACGCCGATCTATCGCACGAACTATATCTTTCGCGGGGTGGTCGTTCCGGCTGGTCGGCACACGCTGACGTTCGTCTATCGCCCGGCGTCGGCGCTGTGGGGCGCGGCGCTCTCGGCGTTGGCGCTGGTGGTCGTCGTCGGCTTGCTGGTCGTCCGGCGTTCGTGATCCGCGAAGACACGCGAAGGGGCGCGAAGGAGACCAGGAGAGCGGGAGACCAGGAGCGTATCAATCTCCGTGTCTTCTTGTCTCCTTGTCTCAGTGCGGGTCTTCGCGGATCAAAAGAGGAGGCGAGCGATGCAGATCGGCGAGACGCTTGAGGTCAACAACCCGCAGGACTTCGCGGCATGGCTGGCGGAGCATGGGGCCACGGCCAGGGAGATCTGGCCGATCATCTATAAAAAGTCCACGGGGAAGCAGACCGTGACGTATGCGCAGCTGCTCGAAGTCGCCGTCTGCTATGGCTGGATCGATGTGCTGGAAAAGTCGGTCGATGCCGAGCGCTACGCACTGCGATTTATGCCACGCCGCAAGAAGAGCAATTGGACCGAGGCAAACCGGGCGCTCGCACGTCGGCTGCTCGACGAGGGCCGGATGACTGCGGCTGGGCTGGCGGCGCTGCCGGAGGATTTCGTCCGTGAGGCGTGAGACGTGATGAGCGATACGTTTCATGTTTCAGCGGTGCGCTAGTACAACTTGGCCTACATAACACCAGGGCTTTAACCACCAAGACACCAAGACGCAAAGGCTTGCTGACGCCCAGAGGGCACCCGGTGTCTTGGTGGTTAAAACGATCTGCATCGTTCAGCCGGAGTGCGCTGGGCTTTAGCGAGGCCGCGCGATGTTCCATGCTATAATTGAGCACCAAGAGTTGCTATGAGGAAGCTATGGATTACCTAGTGACGATCGGGCTTGAGGTCCACGCTCAGATCCTGACCGACTCGAAGATGTTCTGCGGCTGTAGCGCCGACTCGACGACTGCCGAGCCGAACACGCACGTCTGCCCGGTCTGCATGGGCTTGCCGGGCGCGCTGCCGGTGATCAATCGGCGTGCGGTCGAGCTGGCGGCGCTGACCGGCCTGGCGCTGAACTGCCGCATCCAAAATGATAACCTGATCAGCCGCAAGAATTATTTCTATCCCGATCTGCCTTCTTCGTATCAGCGCACGCAGTACGACGATCCGCTCTGCGTCGCCGGCTGGGTCGAGCTGACGAGCGACGCGGAGGCTCGGCGCATCGGCCTAACGCGCGTGCATATCGAGGAGGACACCGGCAAGCGCATCCACCTACCCGACGGCTCGACGCTGGTAGATTTCAATCGCTCTGGCGTGCCGCTGATGGAGATCGTCTCCGAGCCGGATATTGTATCGCCGGAGGAGGCGCGGCGCTATTTTCAGAAGCTGCGCCAGGTTTTGATCTGGATCGGCGTGAACACCGGCAACATGGAGGAGGGCGCACTGCGCTGTGATGCGAATGTCTCGGTCCGACCGCGTGGCCAGCAGGACTATGGCGCGAAGGTCGAGATCAAGAATATGAATTCGTTCCGCGCGGTCGAGCGGGCGCTCGCCTACGAGATCGAGCGCCAGATCGCGGCGCTGACGGCCGGTGAGACGATTCGCCAGACTACGCGCGGCTGGAATGAGGCGCAGGGCCGCACGATCGAGCAGCGCACCAAGGAGTCGTCCGCCGACTATCGTTATTTTCCCGACCCCGATCTGCCGCCACTCCAGTTCAGCCAGGAATGGGTCGATGAGCGCCGCGCCGAGCTGCCCGAGCTGCCCGACGCACGCCGGGCGCGCTTCGTCGCCGCCTATGGCCTTTCGCCCTATGATGCCGAGACGCTCACCGATGACCGCAATGTCGCCGACTACTACGAGCGTGCCGTCGCGGACGCAGCCCAGGTTGGTGCCACGCCGAAGGAGGTCGCAAACTGGTGTACTGGCGAGTTGTTTCGCTTGCTCAACGACACCGGCGAGGATCTCGCGACGGCTGAGACGCGCTTTCGGCCTGAGTATATCGCGGAGGTGCTCGATCTGCTCGGCAAGGGGACGATCACGCGGACGATCGCGAAGGAGGCGTTCGAGGCGAGCTTCCGCAGCGGCCAGCCGCCGGCGCGGATCGTCGCGGAGCGCGGCTGGGCGATGATCGGCGCGGGCGATGCGCTGGTGGCGCTGGCGCGCGAGATCGTCGCCGCGAACCCCAAGGTCGCCGCCGATTATCGCGCGGGCAAGGTCACGGCGATCAAGTTTTTGGTCGGGCAGGTGATGAAGGCGACCAAGGGCCAGGCCAGCCCGCAGGCGGCGCAGACGGCGCTTGAGGCGGAGCTGGCGAACGAGGAGGCGTAGCATGACGACTGAGATCATCATTCCTAAGCTGGTCCTGCGCTCCCCCGATGCGACGTGGAATTACGCGCGCTGGGAGCAGTTGCCCGACGACGGCAATCGCTACGAGGTGATCGACGGAGTGCTGTATATGACGACCGCGCCGAGTTTCTTCCATCAGTGGGTTGTTAAGCGGTTGATTCGCTATCTTGGTACCCCAGCCGAAGATGCCGGTCTCGCCTTTTGCATATTCGCACCGATCGGCGTGCTGATGCCGGGCTGCGACCCGGTGCAGCCGGATTTCGTCATTGTGCGGACGGAGAACGCCACGATCATCCGCGATCGCCGAATCAGGGGCGTGCCCGATCTGCTCGTCGAGGTGCTGTCGCCGGGCAACGCCGCGCATGATGAGGAGATCAAGCTGCGCGCATATGCCCGCGCGGGCGTGCCGGAGTATGCGATCGTCGATCCGCGCGCGCGGACGCTGCGCCATTATCGGCTCGCCGCGCCGGGTCGCTATGGGGCGCCCGCGATCGTCGATGCGGCGGGGAGCGTGACCTTCGATTGCTTGCCGTCGCTGCCGCTTGCCGTCGCCGCGCTGTTTGACGGAGCGCCGGATACAACGCTGTAGTTGCGCATGAATGCTGATGCTGATGCCATTCTCACCGAAGGTCTCACGAAGCGCTTCGGCGCGCGCACCGTCGTTGATGATCTCAATCTGGCGGTGCGAGCCGGTGAGATCTTCGGCTTTTTAGGGCCGAACGGTGCCGGGAAGACAACGACGATCAGCATGCTGCTCGGGCTGGTTCGCCCAAGCGCCGGTCGCGCGATCCTGTTGGGTTACGATGTGCAGCGCCAGCCCGAGCTGGCGCTGCGCGCTGTTGGTGCGATGGTCGAGGCACCGGCGTTCTATCCCTATCTGTCGGGCCGCGACAATCTGCGTGTGCTGACGCGCGCCAGTGGGCTGCCCGACACGCACGTTGCCGCAGCGCTCGACCTGGTGGAGCTGACCGACCGCGCCGACGATAGGTTCAAGGTCTACTCACAGGGCATGCGCCAGCGGCTGGGGATCGCGGCGGCGCTGCTCCATTCGCCACGGCTCGTCATCCTCGATGAGCCAACCAGCGGCCTCGACCCGGCTGGGCAGCTCGAGATCCGCGAGCTTATCCGCACGCTCGCCAACAGCGGCCACACGATCTTTCTGTGCAGCCATATGCTGCATGAGGTCGAGCAACTGTGCGAGCGCGTCGCGATCCTCAAGGCCGGGCGTGTAATCGCGCAGGGCAGCGTGGCCGAGCTGCTGCGCCGCGGGCGGGGCGTGCTGGTGCGCACAGTCGGCAACCCGGCGCAGGCGATCACACTGCTGCGCGGCGTTGCGTGGATCGGCGCCGTCGAGCAGCGCGACGATACGCTGTTGCTCGATGCGCCGGCTGAGCGCACCGCCGAGATCAACGCGCTGCTGACTGCTCATGCGATTCCCGTCGCCGAGATTCGGGGCTACGAGGAACGTCTCGAAGATTTCTTCCTTGAGGTGACACGAACTGAGGATAGCGGAGCTGTGACCTGATGCGTATGCTGAACCTCATTCGTGCCGAATGGCTTAAGCTGACCCGCCGCCCGCTTACGTGGGTGCTGCTGGCGGTGTTCCTGGGCCTGCTGGTCTTGCAACTGCTAGCACAGTTTGTATTCCTGCAACTGGCC
>Ga0075423_10002628_pt1 | contig 16381 bp, 13 predicted proteins | sample SoiMethybrSBSTD2_FD_80114 | JGI IMG/M metagenome (GOLD analysis project Ga0075423, IMG submission 80114) | Bulk soil microbial communities from a Populus tree surrounding site in Tennessee, USA - Soil MetaG P. TD hybrid SBSTD2 | ecosystem: Environmental > Terrestrial > Soil > Tree plantation...
ATCCCTGATCCCTGATCCCTGATCCCTGATCCCTGATCCCTGATCCCTGATCCCTGATCCCTGATCCCTGATCCCTGATCCCTGATCCCCTGATCCCTAGTAGGGCACGTAGTGCTTCGGCATGAATTCGACCGCGACAGCCGTGCCGGCGATGTCCGCATCGCTTCCGTCGCGTGCGCTGCGCGGCCGCCACGTGAGGTACACGCTGTCGGGCGGCGTGCGCTGGCCACATGTGAGCGTGAAGTCGCGCTGATCGGTGAACTGCGTCAGGTTGACGTCTTCCATGCGGGCGACGGCGGCGATGACGATGCGATCCCGCGTCTGCACGTGGAAGCGGACGTTGTTCGAACCGCATTCCACGCGTACGAGCGCACCGAACGCGCGCTCCTCGCCCGCGAGTACCTGCCGCAGCACCGGCCCCTGGATCGCGGATTCGCGCGGCGGCGCGGTATACGTTGAAGCGCCGCCTGAAGACGTCGGCGGATCGCGGAGCGTGGCGTCGGCCGGCGGCATTGCGTCGGCCGGCGAATCAGCCGCTCGACTCCGCGGTCCGAGCCGCGCGATCGTATCGAGGCGCTTGCGCGCGGCATCGCGGATCTCCGGATCGATCCGCGCAGACGCGAGATCGGTCAGCATGGGTTTCGCCGTATCGATCGCGCCGCGCAGCACGGCGATGTCGGCGTATCGCAGTCGAAATTCCAGGCGCCCGGGCGCAAGCGCGATCGCACGGGTGATCGCCGACAACGCTTCGCCGAGCTTCGCGGAATCCTGCATGTCCGCGTACGCAAGCCACGCATTCGTGTCGGCCGACGAGGGATTCAGCGCCGCGGCTTTCATCAGCGCGGCGCGCGCCCGTATCACCATGTCATCGTCGTACTGGTCCCTGGCCACTTCGCGGAGCAGTGAGATCGCGTAGACGAACTGCGCGGTGAAGTCTTCCGGAGCAACGGCCGCCGCCTTCTCGAGCTCCGGCCACGCGTCTGCTGTGCGGCCCTGGGCAATCCTCAGCAGTCCAAGCGCGACATGTGGCGACGCCGCGGCCGGATCGGCGCCGACGGCAGCTTCGATCCGTGCGCGCGCCTCTTCGGTACGCCCAATCCGGCGCTGCAGATCTCCGAGCCAGCCGCCGGTCTCCCCCTCCGACATCGATCGCGACGCGCCGAGCGGCGCGATCTCGATCTTGTCCGTGAGGGTGTACTTCATCGAGTTGAACGTCGGCCGCCCAAGATATTGATTGAGCTCGCGCTGAACGTCGGCAATCGATTTTCCAAATGCTTCCGCGAACGCCGCGTCGATCGAGTCGCCGGCCGCCATCGACGCGGCGTATTTGTTGATCATCGCGGCGCCGTCGGGAACCGCCATCAGCAGGTAGTGCACGAGCGCCCACGACTCGGCGTAGAAAATGCTCCGCCGGCTGCCCTCGTTGTACAGCGGCGATGCCTCCGTCACGTCGAGCAGCTCGCGCAACGGAATGAATTTCAGCCGCACCTCGGCGATGTGGCGCTGTACCGGGCGGCCGATCAGAACGGTCCGTCCATCGGACTGGATCGCGAACGTACTGTAGTACTCCGCGAGCCCCTCGTTCAGCCACGTCGGCAGCCAGCGAATCGCGTTCCGCGCGAGAAGATGCGCGTACTCGTGGAACACGACGGCCGCGCCTTCGTCGAAGTTCTCCATCGACAGCACGATCGTGTTGAACGTCTCGTCGTGCTGAAAGAAGCCGCCGACGGCCATTGGTTTTCCCTTGCGCAGCGGGACGAACGTCTCCATGGCCCGGTGCGATCCGAAGACGTAGACGGTGGTCGGGAGCGACGCGGCACGCTGCGCGTTGTTCAGCAGGCCGCCGACGACTACCCTGAACTGTTCGAGCTGCTGCGCGATGTCGCGGAGGGTCGACGCCGACTGATCGCCCATGACGATCAGCGACTCGCTTCGCACCATCGTCCACTTGGGCGCGGCGTTGGCGGGAGCCGCGGCACCGAGGACGATCCCGAGGAGCGCGGCAGTGAGGAAGCGCCGCATGGCGGCCGTCATTCTGCCACACGGCTGCGGGGTGCCGCGAATGAAGTACGCGCGCCGGAGCGGGTCGTGGCAGCAAAACCCGTTTGTCCGGCGCGCGTTGTCGCCGCGTAGGCTACTGCGGCTTGGCTGCGGGCTCCACCGAGATCAGCACCGCATCGGTCCACGTGATGTCGAGCTGATCGCCGACTTTCAGATTGGCGAGTGCTTTCTTGTCGGCGACCTTCGAGCTGTAGAGCCACCCGTTCGGCCCCTTCACGGTGATCGACGGAACCGTCTGATCGATCGCGGTGACCGTCGCCGTAATCGTCCGCTGCGTTGCAATCGTCCCGCCGGGCGACGTGCCCGTCGTCGGCGTCACCGCGGCCGCGTCGACGTCAACCGGCTGTTCGCCCGGCTTCTTCAACCGGACGACCACGTTGTCGTAGTACTTCGTGGTGATCTTGTCGCCGACCTTCAGCTCGTTGAACCGCTTCACGTCGGTCGGCACGCGAATCATTTTGTGGAAACCCTGCTCGTCGACGACGTTCAGGGTCCGCGAGCTCTGCTCGATGCCCTCGACGGTCACGGTCACGTTCTTCGATTCACCGGGGATCGTCTTGACCTGCGCCCGCGGCGACGCCGACATCACCGCAACGGACGCGACGATGACAATCACGCTGAGTATTTTCACAGCACTCCCCTCCTGATTCGGCCGATCGACGGTGCAAGACACAGACCGGCCGATGCGGCTCGCGAGCCTCGGGTTTCCACGCGATTCGACACCCGTGAGTGCGCCGGCTCTCAACGGGCGTCTATCGCTCTCAATATGTGGTGAGCCGCTGGTCGCAACGGCTCGCGCGACGTGTCAGGCCACCGCGGGTTTCGGCGCGGCGGACGCGGCCGTGCGCACCTGATACAACCTGCCGACCTGCCACGCGATCGCGAACCACGCGATGACGAGCGCCAGGTTGACGAACGCGAAGCCGCGCGCGGGCAGCGCGAGGAACGTGGTGCCGATGAAGACGCAGAGTGCGGAGAGGACGTCGCCCATTCTTACGAAGAACGAGTCGATGGCCTGTTTCGCGCTGAACTTCTCCTCGTAGGTACACGGCAGGAACAGCATGTTTCTGACGGTGTTGTTCAGCGAGTAATCGGTCGCGTTCTCGGCGACCTTCGCGGCCATCACAGCCGCCAGCGTCGGCACGAACACGATCACGTTGTAGGCGCTGAACGACAGCAGCGGATGGATCAGGACCGCCCACCTGACGCCGAAATACTTCACGATGCGCGACACGATGAACAACTGCATGAACAAACCGAGCGCGTTCACGAAGGTGAAGTAGCGCGCGTAGAATCTGCCAATCACCTGCCCTTCGGTGAGTCCCGGCAGCGCCTGGCCGGCCGCGATGGCTCGCGCGGCGCTCTCCTTGACGATGCTGCCGAGGATGTACTCGCCGGTCGTGTTCACCCAGTTGAGCGCGAGGAGCATCAGCGCGATCAGCAGGAGATAGCGCGTCCGGAAGACGAGGGCGAACGCGTTGCCCGATGGCTTCGCCTCCTTCGTGGAGGCTGCGCGGGAAGCGGGCGCCGGCTTGCGACGGCCGCGCTCCCGTCGATCGACGACGTTCGTGACGAACAACTGCAGGCCGATCGTCGCCGCGCCGACCAGCATCAGCGCGCTCACGCCAACCCTCTCGATCAGACGGTCGGCGACGAGCGAGCCGGCCACGGCGCCGAGTGACGCGCCGAATCCTATGATTGGGAACAGGCGCTCGCCTTCGTCCTTCGAGTACACGTCGTTCGCGAACGACCAGAACTGCGCGACGATCATCAGATTGAAAATGCCGATCCAGACGAAGAAGACCATCCCGAGATGCATCCCCGCCTGCGTGAGGACGAAGAACACGATCGGACAGGCGGCGAAAATCAGCGTCACGCGGTTGATGAGCGTCATGCGCGGCACGGCGACCACGAGCCGCCCGTACGCGGGCACTGCGAGCGCGAGCACCGCGACCTGAGCGGCGGACATGTAGCTTTTCAGCTCCGCCGATCCCTCGCCGAGGATCAGCGCCTCCCGCACGGTCTTGAGGATGTAATAGGCCGTCAGGATCAGGAAGACGTTCAGCGCCAGCAGCAGCGCCGTCCGGCTCTCGCCCTCGCGGACGTCGGTGAAGATATTCAGGAATCGATCGAGCGCCGATCGCGGTTGCTGGCCAGCCATGTTGGTTACTCCACCCAATGCAGCACGTCGCGGACGATGGACCAGCGCGGCCGCCGCGGCGCTGCGTCGCGTCCGAGGATCCAGTAATTGAACGCGCGGTCGATTGTGCCGTCCTTGCGCTTCAGCGAAATCCAGACGTTGACGAAACTGGCGAACCGGCCGTCGCGACGGCCGATAGGATACGCGAGCGGCACCTTGATTGGCGACGGCCCCGGCACGACCACACTGTACTGCGGATACATCAACGTCCACGCCGATCCGCGTTCGGCCGGCATCCCAATCGCGTCGAGCTCGGGCGACCCCGTCTTCAGCATGCGCTCGATGTCGAGATCGGTGCGAATCGTGGCGCGCGGCACGAGCTCGCGCAGCTTGGCGACGTAGTACGGCACGTCCGGCACGGCGATCGTGATCGCGCCCCGACCCCGCACATCGTCCCACGTATCGTACCCGTCGCGCCGGTCGTCGGGCACGAGCAAGCCGAGCGTTTCGTCGAGGTACGAGTCGGAGAACAAGATATCGCGCGCCCAGTCCGTGGTGATCGGCACGCCTGACATCACGATGTCGCAATCGCCGCGCGCCACCTGCTGCGATAGATGCACCCGATCGACGGGGACGAACGTCAGGCCGACGTGCATGTCGGATGCGAGGCGGTGCGCCAGCTCGACATCGAAGCCGACGAGATCCTCATGCTGATTGAAGAACGCGAACGGCAGCGCGTTCGGCAGGTAGCCGACGCGGAGCGTCCCGCGCGCGGCAACCGCGTCGACCGGCGCCGGCGCGCCGTCGCCGTCGGCGACGCTCGCGGGTGTGCGTTCGATGGTCGCGGCCACCGGTGTGTGCAGCAGCTGCATCGAGGCGAGCACCTTGTCCTTCGTGTACTCGTTCGACACGCGCGTGCGGAGAAACAGCTGCGAGCCGCCGACGACCATCATGGTGAGGACAGCCGTGAGGACGGCGTACGAGATCACGCGCCGCCGCTGCCATCGAAGGTGGCCCGTCATGGCGCAGGTCACGAGGACTGCAACCGTCAACGTATGAACCGCCGCCACGAGCGACCCGACGCGCGAGTTGATGACGCCGGTCGCCAGGAACAATTGAAACGTGTCGGCCGGAATGCGGAACATGTCGAGCAGGAACGGAACGGCCACGTTGAGGCTGCCGAAGAACGTCACGAGGCCGGACAGCGCAAGCTGCGGATAGTCGGCTCGCCGCACCACGGCATCCGAAAACCAACCGGCAAACAGCACGAAACTCAGCGAGAGCAGCTTGCCGGTGTGCGGAAAGTTGAACGACGCCGGCACGATGACGTCCGGCATCCGCTCCGCGTCGCGATCGCCTGCGCTCACGCGCGTGAGGAGCGTCTTGCTCGCCTGCGTGAGCTGCGGCAGCACGATGAAGAGATCGCCTGCGACGGCCGCCGTGATGAGCGCGGCGTGCGCTTCGGCGAGGAAGTCCTTCACGTGAATCGGCGTGAGCGCGGCGACAAGACCCGGGAGTACCCACAGGCTCACGAGCAGGGCGACACCGACGTACGCGATGAGATACACCTCCAGACGACTCATCTGCTCGACGCTCAACGTGCCGGCGGCGGTCGCCGCGATGGCGAACAACCCGTACGGCGTCAGGCGCGTCACCAGACGCGTGGCCGCAGAGATCGCCTCGTTGATCACCCGAAGCATCTCCAGCACCGGTCCCTTGCTCTCGATGCGGATGAGCGCGATGCCGAGCACGATCGAGAAGAGGACGACAGCTGGCACGATGTTGTTGGCGAGCGAGTAGAACGGATTCGCCGGAATATACAGATCGATGAAGTTGAACGGCGGCCGCCGTTCGACAAGGCTCGAGCTGAAGAACGACGCGTTTTGAACCGACGGGAACGTCAGCGGAACGAGGAACGCGAAGAAGATCGCCACCGCCCACAACCCGGCGATGACCGCGCCCATCCGCCAGCCCAGGGCGCGCGCCTCCTGATAGTCCAGGCTGCCGAGGCTCGTGATGATGGACACCGTGATGTAGGGGAGCACCATCATCTGCAGCAGCTTGACGAATCCGTCCGCCGCCCATTTCAGCGCCGCGGCACGCTCGCCGAAAAAGAGGCCGACGAGAATGCCGGCCGCCAGTCCCGCGAGGATCTTGCGGGAGAACGTCATGGGTCTACCCCACGGCGAGACACGAGGTTTTCACGAGTCCCTCCGATTGTTCGGAGGCACGGCAAGCGGCACACCACCGACAGCGGCGCCGCGCCGGCGCCGTCGTAAGTGTTACGGCGCGAGCGAGTTTGCCGCCCGTACGAACCGCAGCCTGGCTCGCCGTCAATGACGACCCGCAGTTATGAGCCAATCGCCTATCGAAAATCGGGCCACCGGGAAGATGGGATTGAAGCAGGGATTGAAGCAGGGGCATTGACGGACGGCATCGCGGGCACGTCGATTGCTCCACGGGATCCCAGACCTCCACGGGCCATGGACGACGATACCGCTACGAAGGACCTCGATCCGCGGACAGTTTTGCCGGGAGGCCCGGACATCACCGGTCTCGATCGCGACACGGAGACGGAGCTGTGGACCGCGCTCGATCAGCTTGCCGCCGAACTGTCTTCCGCGACGATCCGCGTGGACGGCGATCGGATCGACGATGCCCTGCATGATGGGCTCGCGCGCATCGGCGAGGTGCTCGACGTCGATCGCGCCGCGGTCTTCGTCTACTCGGAGGACGGGAAATCGATCGAACACGTGCTCGACTGGCAGCGCACCTCTGCGGTCGCCGCGCCCGAGGGCTTGCGACGGCTTTCCTGGTACGGCGATCGGCTGCTCGCCGGCGACGTCATCGTGCTGAACTGCCTGCCGGACGATCTCCCGCTCGACGCGCGGCGCGACTGGTCGACCGGCGATCCGCCGCGCGTGAAGTCGCATCTGCTCATGCCGGCTCGAGTCGCTGCTCAGCAGGTGTGCGCGCTTTCCCTCGATTCAATCGACCGATTCCTCCGCTGGACGCCGGCGATCATCGAGCGCGTGCGGTTCATCGCGGACATCCTCGCGGCGGCCGTCCATCGCCACCGGCAGGAACAGTCGCTGCGCGAGATCACGGCCGAAGTCGCCAGACTCGGCGGCCGCAGCGGACTCGAGAGCGAGTACCTGCGCGAGGAAGTCGATCACCTGCACGGCTTCGACGAGATCGTCGGCGACAGTCCGGCGCTGCGCGCGGCGATCGCGCGCTTGATCGAAGTGGCGCCGACCGATGCCACGGTGCTCCTGCTCGGCGACACGGGCACGGGCAAGGAGATTTTCGCGCGAGCGCTGCACGCGCGCAGCCCGAGACGTCATCGGCCGCTCGTCCGCGTGAACTGCGTCGCGCTGCCACCGACGCTCATCGAAAGCGAGCTGTTCGGACACGAACGCGGCGCGTTCACCGGAGCAGTGACGGCGCGGCAGGGCCGGTTCGAGCTGGCCGACAAGGGAACGCTGTTTCTCGACGAGATCGGCGATTTCCCGCAGGACCTCCAGGCAAAGCTGCTCCGCGTGCTGCAGGAGGGCGAGTTCGAGCGGCTCGGCTCGTCGCACACGCACAAAGTCGACGTGCGCGTCATCGCCGCCACGCATCGCGATCTCGAAGCGGCGAAAGCCGAAGGCCGCTTCAGAACCGATCTGTTCTACCGTCTCAACGTGTTTCCGATCCGGCTGCCCGCGCTTCGGGAGCGGCGCGAAGACATCCCGCCGCTGGTGTGGTTCATCATCCACCGGCGCCAGCGCGCGCTCGGCCGTCGCATCGCGCACATCGCGCCGGACGTGATGGAGATGCTGCAGCGGTACGACTGGCCCGGGAATGTGCGCGAGCTCGAGAACGTCATCGAGCGGGCGATGATTCGATCGACCGGCGACTCGCTCCTCTTGCCCGATGGCCTTGGAGCACGCGTGCAGACGAGCGCCCCGGCCGAGCGCGGCACGCTCGACCGCGTGGAGCGCGGCCACATCGAAGAGGTCCTGCAGCGGTGCAACTGGCGGATCAACGGCGTCGGCAACGCCGCCGAGCAACTCGGACTCCATCCAAACACGCTTCGCTTCCGGATGAAGAAGCTGAACATCACGCGTCCCGCAGCGCCCTCCAAGCACGGCCATTGAACCGCACGTTCGACGACGATGCGCATCTGACCAAGTACGGTGACCGACAGTAGTTGAATGACAGCGCGTCGTAAAAATGTCGCGCAACTGTCATCAATTCACCGTTGCACGTGACCGTCAAGCGCATAGGATTGAGACGATCCCGTTGCCGCAGCCGTTGCTGCCGGGGGCAGAGAATCGGAACCGCAACCGCACCAGCTTCGCCGTCCGCGCCTGAAGGACGGATCGATCACCGACGTGCGGGGCTTCATCATGGACACAGTTCGACTGTTCAACTTCGGCGGCTTTGTGTCGCTGATTGACGGCATCACTCCGTGTGGCGCCGCTCTGGCCAGCATCAGCGTCTGAGAGGCTGTAGTGACCCTGACCCGTCAAACCCGCGTGCTGCTGGCCGACGACCACACAATCGTCGCGCAAGGGCTCATCAGCCTGCTCAAGGAGCATTTCGATCTGGTCGGCGCTGTCGGCGACGGTTCGCTCTTGCTGCAGGAAGCCAAGCGCCTCCGCCCGGATGTCATCGTCAGCGACATCTCGATGCCGGGGATGACGGGACTCGAGGCTCTTCGTCAGCTCAAGGCGGAGCGAGTCGAAGCCCGCGTGATTTTCCTGACGATGCACACGGATCCGGAGCTGGCGACGGAAGCGATTCGAGCCGGCGCGAGCGGATTTCTGCTGAAGCACTCGGCCGGCGAGGAGCTGATCAACGCGATTCAGCAGGTGCTACAAGACCGCATCTACCTGACGCCGATGGTCACCAAGGAAGTGATTTCGAGAATCGGCGAACGTCCGGGGGACGCCGGCCCGCAGCTGACACCGCGTCAGCTCGAGATCCTGCGGCTGATTACGGAAGGGCGCCGGATGAAGGAGATCGCGGCCATCCTGGATCTCTCGACGCGCACGGTCGAAGCGCACAAGTACGAGATCATGCGGACGCTCGACGTCCAGTCCACGGCCGAGCTCGTCCGGTACGCGATCCTCCACGGAGTGGTCCCCGCCTGATCCTCCCCCGTTTTCCACTTTTTCCCGGTATTTTCGCAAGATCGCGGCACGTAGTACAAGAGGGGGATCTGGTATTTTTTCCGTGCGATTGCCGTAGTTCTACGCTTTACGCCCCCCACCCCGGCTCCTAATATCCACGCATCGCAGGAGACAAGCCATTGAGCCGGCCGCGAGTGCTCCTCGCCGAAGATCACCCGTCCAACAGGGCACTGTTGCGGGATCTGCTGGACACCGAGTTCGAAGTGGTGGCGGCAGTGCAGAACGGGCAGGCGCTCCTGAAAGCGGCGTCGGCGCTCTCGCCGGACGTGATTGTCACCGACGTCGGCATGCGAGGCTGCGACGGCATCGTCGCGATCCGCACGATTCTGCGCATGAATCCAGCGACGCGCATCGTGTTCGTGACGTGCACGACGAGCCCGACTACATCGAAAGCGGGCTGGAGGCGGGCGCCCTCGCGTACGTCCTGAAACACGCCGCGGGCGACGAGCTCCTGCCGGCGGTGCATGCGGCGCTCCGTGGTGAACGCCACGTGTGCGGAACGAAGAGTGAACGAGTCGAGACTTCACGGGAGATACGGCCATGGCGTTAGCAGCGGCTTCATCACCGCAGTCGTTCCTGGAAGATCAGCTTCATCGCTGTGCATCGCTCGTTATGCAGCTGTCGTCGCAATTCAGCCGACTGAACGTGGAGCAGATTGGGCCGGCGATCGCAGGCGCGCTCGAGGAGCTCGGGAGGACGAGCGGCGCGGACCACTGCTGTCTGATCGAGTTCGACGACACCGGACTCGTGCGAGCGCAGCGTGCGTGGAGCAACGCCGCGATTCAGGCGCCGCCGATCGAGCTCACCGCGCACGCGGTCCCGTGGCTCGTACATCAGCTCAGCCTGAACGAGCCGGTCATCGTCGCGCACGCGGAAGATCTTCCGTTCGCCGCGACGCAGGATCGCGCGCACTCGCGCACGTTCGGCATCCGATCGAGCCTTGCCGTTCCTGCGGCGATCGCGGGCCGCGTCGTGTGCGCGCTGTGGCTCGGTTGCGTGCGGCACACCCGTGAGTGGTCGACGCCGGTCGTGGAGCGGATGCGGCTCGTCGCCGAAATTCTCGCGACGGCGCTGCAGCGGAGCCGGAATCACAGCGCGCTCGAGGCGAATCACGCCGAGATCAATCGGCTGAACGCGTGCGCGAGCGGTGACAACGTGTACCTGCGCGAGGAAATCAAAACGTACCAGGACTTCGACGAGATCATCGGCGACGGCGCGCCGCTGCGCCTGGCGCTCGATCGTCTGTCGCAGGTCGCGCCGGTGAGCTCCACCGTGCTGCTGCTGGGCGAGACCGGTACCGGCAAGGAGCTCTTCGCGCACGCGCTGCACGAGCGCAGCCCGCGCCGCGGCCGCGCGTTCATTCGCGTCAATTGCGCGGCGCTGCCGCCGACGCTCATCGAAAGCGAGCTGTTCGGCCACGAGAAAGGCGCGTTCACGGGCGCGGTCACGCTGCGACAGGGACGCTTCGAGCTCGCCGACGGCGGAACGATCTTCCTCGACGAGATCGGCGACCTCCCGCCCGAAGTGCAGGTGAAGCTGCTGCGCGTGCTGCAGGAGCGTGAGTTCGAGCGGCTCGGGTCGTCGCGTACGCGGATGGTCGACGTGCGGGTGATTGCGGCCACGAACCGCGATCTCGAAAGCGCCGTGGGCGAGGGGCGTTTCCGCATGGACCTTTATTACAGGCTGAGCGTGTATCCCATCTGCCTGCCGGCGCTGCGCGATCGCCGTGAGGACATTCCCGATCTCGTGTGGTTCTTCATTCATCGGCGGCAGCGCGCGCTCGGACGGCGCATCGTGCACATTCCGCAATCGGTGATGACCGCGCTGCAGGCTCAGGCGTGGCCCGGGAACATTCGCGAACTGCAGAACGTGATCGAGCGCGCGATGATCCATTCGAGCGGCGAGACGCTTCAACTCGACGAAGCGCTGGACGGGGGACCGATTGCGACAGCGTCGCCTGCGGGCGGAACGCTCGAAGCGGTGCAGCGGGCGCATATCCAATCGGTGCTGCGCGAGTGCGGCTGGCGAATCAACGGAAAGCGGAACGCGGCGGAACGCCTGGGCCTGCACCCGAACACGCTCCGCTTCCGCATTCACAAGCTGGGCATCGTCCGGCCGGTGGAAGCGAGACGGCAGGCAAGTTAAACGTTCGTCGGATCGCGCTTCAGGCGCTGCAGCTTGAGCAGGATGTACTGCGGGACTGACATAAGCAGTGCACCGTCCTGCTCGAGGCGGTAGAGCGCGTGGACGCCAGCGGCGTCGGCGGCAAACAAATCGGAGAGATCGACGTGAACGGGCGCGTTCGCGCCGCCGCATACGCGAAGCAGGTCCGCGACCGCAGGCTCACCGAGACGGCCCGCAAGACGCACCACTCTCCGATCCGGTTCGTCGACGACGTCTATCCAGCAGTCCACGGCGATCGGCCCGCGAAGAACGCCACGTGCTCAACGGAATCCCAGCGGCGCCGTCGGATCCAGCCTCATCAGGAGGTACGGCGGCACATTGATCAACACCGCGCCGTCGTTCACGACGCGCCGCAGCCCCTCGAACCCGACGGTGTCGGTCGATACGAGCTCGCTCAGATCGATCTGGACCGTGGCGTCGAGGGCGTCCTGCCGCAACTCCTCCGACAGCGCCAGCAGGTCCGGCACGTGCGCTCCGGTGAATCGTCCGGCGAGACGGATGATGGGCGGCACGGTGCCCCGGTCGATGTCGAACCTGCAGTCCACTTCGGACACCATCCGCAAGAGCCCGGCCGTGCTGCCGGCGGCCGCGCGGCGCGGCGGCGCACGTAAATCCTTTGGTTTTCGCGCGGTGAAGGCGCCAATGGACGATGGGGCCACGACCGAGTAACCGCATGCTGCCACTGTGATAGCGAGCGTTCGTGACTTCCCGAGACATCCCGCGACACAGGCCCGGCTCGCAAGAGGTCCGGAGGTTGCACGGCCGTCGCGTGGTAAACGCCGTCACGATGCGCGCGCTGCTGAAGATCTCGATTGCCGCCGGTGTCCTGCTCGCTTTTCCTGCGTGGCACGACGCGCCGGTCCGCGCGCAGGGCCCGGCCGCGGCGCGCGGCGCGGCGAGCGCGAAGACGTGGCTCGGACACAACGCCGAGATCGAGGCCTATCTGCGATCGGCGGAGATCGAACGATTCGACGATATCAGCGTCGGCGTGACGCGCCCGAAGCGCGCTCATCTGAAACCGGGCGGTCCGGTCGAGAGCCTCGTGTGGAAGCGTCTGCCTCCCGGCCGCCGCGGCGGTCATTGGGAGAGCTACAAATCGGAGATCGCGGCGTACGAGGTCGACAAGATGCTCGCGACGAACATGGTGCCGCCGGTCGTCGAACGGGAAGTCGACGGGGATCCGGGCGCGGCGGTGATGTGGATCGGGCCGACCAGGACCGTCAAGGAGATGGGCGGCAAGCTGCCGATCGGTGCCGGCGCGGCGCACGACATTCGGAAGATGTTGATGTTCGACAACTTCATCGGCAATCCCGATCGCAACGCCGGAAACATCCTGGTCGACAGCGCGGGCAACATCATCCTCATCGATCACTCCCGCGCGTTCATCGACAAAACGGAGCTTCCCTCGAAGTTCGAACGCGTGGACCAGACACTCTGGACAGCGATCCGGGAGCTGACGCCCGAGGCGCTTCGCGAGCGGCTCGAACCGCTCGTCGGCGGCAGGGCGATCGACGCGATGCTCGAACGGCGCAGCCGTATGCAGTCGGCCGTCGACGCGCTCGTGGCGAAGAAGGGACGCAGCCTCGTCATCATCCCCGACTGATACGTCCGTCACGAAGCTCCGAAATCCGCCCACGGCATGTTGTGAGCCGCGCCTCGCGCGGCCCCTCCCGATCGCAATATTCGGTGTGTCTCGCGGGTTCGTCAGCCGGAGGCATGCTGGCGCATTCCTTGCGGCTCTCACCGGCCGGCCTCGATTTATAACGACGGTAAACGGTCATGTTGTCGAGCACGTCCGATCAAGCCCCTCACTCGCCGACAGTCTTCGTCGTCGATGACGATCTGTCCGTACGGCGAGCGCTGAACCGGCTGCTGCTGTCCGCCGGCCTGCGCGTCCTGACGTTTTCTTCGGCATCCGAGTTCTTCAACGGCCGCGGTCCGGAAGCACCCGGCTGTCTCCTGCTCGATCTGCGGCTGCCGGAGATCTCGGGGATCGAGCTCCTGAAGTCGCTGCGGACGCGCGACTCCATCCTGACGACCGTCCTCATCAGCGCCCACGGCAGCATCCCGGTGACCGTCGACGCGATGAAGCTCGGCGCCGTCGACTTCCTGACCAAGCCGTTCGACGACTGCCGGCTCCTGGACGTCGTCGCGGCGGCGCTGTCGCGCAGCGCGGCACGGTGGCACGAACGGCAGGAGCTCGCGGCATTACGTGCGCGCTACAACACGCTGACGCGGCGTCAGCGCGAAGTGTGCGAGCTCGTGTCGCGCGGCCTGCTGAACAAGCAGATTGCCGGAGAGCTGGGCACGTCCGAGAAAACGATCAAAGTGCACCGCGCCGGAGTGATGACGAAGATGCAAGTCGGTTCAGTCGCCGAGCTCGTGCGCATCGTCGATCGTCTCGCGGTTCGATCCCGATCGGAGTTCCCGGCCGACGACGGTCCATCGTCGGGCGCCGCGGCGCGACCGCTGGCGTCCGGCGTCGACGCACTGAGGAGCGTTTCATGCGCGTGAGAATCGCCCGCACGATCGTCGTCGGCATCTGTGTCGTCGTTCTCACGGCATCGTGCGGGAAGGACTCGTCTCACGCGACGGGCTCGACGTCGACGGCCACGACGCAGGCCGCGCCGACATCGCAGGCGGCAGCGCCATCGGCCACGGAGCGCCCGCCCGATGCTGCGCCGGCGACCGACGCTCAGTCGCAGGAGGATGCACAGAACGCTGAAGTGCTGAAGAAATGGACCGGCGACCTCGACGGGATGATCGAGCGTCGATTCATTCGCGTGCTGACCACGTACTCGAAGACGACGTTCTTCGTCGACAAGGGCACGCAGCTCGGTCTCACACCCGACGCCTTCCACATGTTCGAGGACGATCTGAACAAGAAGCTGCGCAACAAGAACATCCGCGTCCACGTGGTGTTCGTGCCGGTGGCGCACGACGATCTGATCCCCGCGCTCCTCGAGGGACGCGGCGACGTCGTCTCGGCCGGCAAACTGATGACCGCGTGGCGCGCCGAGCGGGTGGACTTCACGAATGCGACGAAGACGGGGATCTCGTCAATCATCGTGAGCGGACCGGGCGTGCCTCCGATCAGCGCCGTTCAAGACTTGAGCGGCAAGGACGTGTATCTGCGCCTCTCGGACGTCTCGCTTCCGAACGTCGAACGGGCGAACGCCGAGCTGAAGGCGAAAGGCAAGCCGCCGGTGCGCATTGTCGCGGCGCCGGAGGTGCTGGCTAACGAAGACATCCTGGAGATGGTGAACGCCGGGCTCGTGCCGATGACGATGGTCGACGACTACCTCGCGCAGTTCTGGCAGCAGGTGTTCCCGAATATCGTTCTGAACACCGGTGCGGCCGTGCGCACCAACGGCCAGACAGGGATGATGGTCCGCAAGAACAGCCCGAAGCTGCTCGAGGAGTTGAACGCGTTCATCGCGCAGTATCCGGAGGGATCGGCCGCACGCAACGTGCTGTTCCGCAAGTACCTGCAAAGCGTCAAGTACGTGAAGCCCGCGACGTCCGCGGCGGAGATGGCGAGGTTCAATCAGACGGTCGGGTTCGTCCGCAGGTACAGCGATCAGTACGGTCTCGACTATCTGCTCGTGGCCGCACAGGGATATCAGGAGTCGGGACTCGATCAGCGAAAGAAGAGCTCGGTCGGCGCCCTCGGCGTGATGCAGGTGATGCCGGCAACCGGCGCCGACATGAAAGTCGGCGACGTGACCGAGCTCGAGCCGAACGTCCACGCCGGCGTGAAGTACATCCGGTTCATGATGGATCGCTTCTACGCGGACGAACCGATGACCGATCTCGACAAGCTGCTCTTCACGTTCGCGTCGTACAATGCGGGGCCGAACCGCATCCAGCAGCTGCGCGACCGCGCCGAGAAGCGAGGGCTCGATCGCAACAAGTGGTTCAACAACGTCGAGATCCTCGTCTCCGAGCGCATCGGGCGCGAGACGGTGCAGTACGTCTCGAACATCTACAAGTACTACCTCGCGTACAAGATGGCGTCCGAGCAGAGAGAGCTGCGAGAGAAAGCGAAGAGCGGCACGTAGAAACGCGATAGCTATTCTTCGCCCGCGCGTACCGGACACGCATCGAGGCGCGCGGACGCGGTGCCGGCGCGCTCGGGGAGCCACTCGACTTTTCCCGTGTCGAGCGAATACACGCCGCCGACGATGCGCAGCTTGCCGCCGGCGGAGAGTTCGCCGAGGATCGGTTTCGACGTCCGGAGCTGACCGATCACGTTCTCGACGTTGATCCGCACGGCGTTCTCGACCACATCGCCCGACATCCCTTTCGCCCTGGCAACCGCCGGCTGGATCGCTTTGATGAGCGACGGCAGATGGCCGCGCGCTTCACCGCCTTCGACCGCGGCGCTCACGGCGCCGCATCGCTGGTGGCCGACGACAACGACAACGGGAACGTTGAGATGTTCCGCGGCATATTCGATGCTGGCGATCTCGGCGTCGCCGGCGACGTTGCCCGCGACGCGGACATCGAAGAGATCCCCGAGACCTTGATCGAAGATGATCTCCGGCGCGACGCGCGAATCCGCGCAGCTCAGGATCGCGGCGTGCGGACTCTGGCCCGACGCCAGCTCGCGTTGCCGCGCGGCCGTCTGGTGCGGGTGCTCGTATCGCTTGGCGACATGATGTTGATTCCCCGCCGCGAGCTCGCGCAGCACCGCGTCGGCGGACGGTACTTTCTGCTGCGCCGTAGTCCCGGTCGCACACACGCCGAGCGCGGCGATCACACACGAGACTTTGCGTGTCATTCGGTCACCCCGGTTCGAGTGTAACGACGGCGCGAG
>Ga0075423_10002629_pt1 | contig 16379 bp, 18 predicted proteins | sample SoiMethybrSBSTD2_FD_80114 | JGI IMG/M metagenome (GOLD analysis project Ga0075423, IMG submission 80114) | Bulk soil microbial communities from a Populus tree surrounding site in Tennessee, USA - Soil MetaG P. TD hybrid SBSTD2 | ecosystem: Environmental > Terrestrial > Soil > Tree plantation...
CGTGAACGCGCCCCGCACGCAGGACGTGAACGCGCCCCGCACGCAGGATGTGAACGCGCCCCGCACGCAGGATGTGAACGCGCCCCGCACGCAGGACGTGAACGCCCCGCGGACTCAGAACGTGAACGCCCCGCGGACGCAGGATGTGAACGCGCCCCGGACTCAGGATGTGAACGCCCCGCGTGCCTCGGATCCGAGCGCTCCGCGTGGCGATATCTCGCGTGCCGCGTCGCTGGTGCGTGAGGCTGAGGCGGCGTGCAAGGCCGGCAACAGCGGCATGGCTTCCGAGAAGGCCAAGGCCGCGATCGATATCATCAAGAAGTAACGGTAGTCTCCCGCAGCACGGGCCCCGGGGCGACCCCCCGGGGCCCTTTGTTTTTCTAGACGAGCCGCGCCCGCAACCGAGAGGACGCGAAGTCAACGACCATGACCAGGGCGATCAGCACCAGCAGCACCGTCGAGGCCGCCGGGTAGTTCAACATGCGGAGGTAGGTCTGGATGTAGAAGCCAATCCCTCCGGCTCCCACGAAGCCCAGAATCGCCGCCGCCCGGATATTGGTCTCGAACCGGTAGAGCGTGAAGGAGAGGAACTGCGGCACGAGCTGGGGAAGGATCCCCCACCGCAGCAGCTGCAGCCGGGTCGCCCCGGTGGCCACGACGGCCTCGACCGGCCCCGGATCGATCGACTCGATCGCCTCCGAGTAGAGCTTGGCGAGCACGGTCGCCGTGTACGCCACGACCGCCAGCACGCCGGGAAATGGGCCCAGCCCGACGGCGGCCACGAAGATGAGGGCGTAGACGAGCGTGTCTACCGCACGGAACATATTCAGGATGGAGCGGGCGACGTAGAAGAGCCACGGAGGCGACACGTTTCGCGCCGCGAGGAATCCCACTGGCAGCGCGAGGATTGCCGCGATCGCCGTCCCGACGATCGCGATCTGCAGCGTCTGGGTGGCGCCCCGCAGCGCGTGGCCAAGCACGGACGGGTCCGGCGGCACCATGCGCCGGAGGAAGTCCAGCACGAACGGCAGGCCCTCGATCGATCGCGACAGCGATAGCTCGGTGGCCCAGGCGGACCAGAGGAACAGGGCCAGGATCGCGGCCCAAGCGGCCCATCGGGCGCCCCGGCTCACGCGGCCCGGCTCGCGAAGATGCGCTCGGCCACCGTGTCGGTGAGCCCGTCGGACGACCCGTCGTAGACCACTCGGCCGGCCCGGATGCCCACGACCCTCCGTCCGTACAGGCGCGCCAGCTCGAGGACGTGGAGCGAGGTGACCACGGTGAGCCCGTCCTCCTGGCTGATCCGGCGCAGCAGCGCGAGCACGGTGTGCGCGAGTGCCGGATCGAGGCTCGCCATGGGCTCATCGGCGAGGAGCACCCGCGGGTCCTGCACCAGCGCTCGCGCGATCGCCACGCGCTGCTGCTGTCCGCCGGACAGCGTGTCGACGCGACGGCCGGCGAGGCCTTCGAGCCCCACGCGCTCGAGCACGGCGTGCGCCCGCACGACGTCGGCGGCCGGGAAGAGCGCCAGCAGCGAGCGGAAGGTGGGAACGCGCGAGAGCCGGCCCACGAGGACGTTTTCGAGCACGCTGAGCCGCCGCATGAGATTGAACTGCTGGAACACAAAACCGATCCCCACCCGCACGCGGCGGAGTTCGTCGGCCGAGGCCCCGCCCACCGAGACCCCGTCCACCGAGACGTCGCCCGCCGTCGGCGCGACCAGCCCGTTCAAGCACCGGAGCAAGGTGGACTTGCCGGCGCCGCTCGGGCCGATCAGCGCGACGAACTCGCCGGCCGCGAGGTCGAGGTCGACGCCGTCCAGCGCGACCGTGCCCCCGGGATAGACCTTCCGGAGGCTGCGGACGCGAATCACCCGCGGCGCCCCGCCGTGAGGTGGAAGTGGAGGTGGTAGACGACTTGACCGCCCTCGGGGCCGACGTTGCAGCTCACCCGATAGCCCCGCTCGCCGTAGCCCGTCTTCTCGCCCAGGAGGCGCGCCGCCTGGATGCAGCGGCCCACCACCGCCGTGTCCTCCGGGGCCAGCCGCGCGATCGACTCGATGTGGCGCTTGGGAATGATCAGTAGGTGGATGGGGGCTTTCGGATAGATGTCCTTGAACGCGAGGACCTCGTCGTCCTCGTACTCGATGTCCGCCGCGGTCTGGCGGGCAACGATGCGACAGAAGACGCAGTCCGCGCTCACGCATCCTCCCTGGCTGGTGTATACTCACGAGCCGCGGCGCTGCTCGGCCGCGACGATTCCCGCGCCAAGGAGATATTGATGGGTACGTGTCCCAAGTGCAAGCTGCGGATCCGCCGGAACGGCAACCACACCAAGCTCGGCACGGTGTGGCTGCACAAGATCTGCCCGGCCCGACCCGCCGGCGTCAAGGTCGCCGCCGCGGCGAAGCCCGCCGCCGCGCCCAAGCCCGCCGTCGCTTCGAAGCGCGCTGCGAAGCCCGCCCGCGCCAAGCGGGCGTGATCCAGCCGTTTCCCGCCTTATCGGTCCTCGCCCGCTCTACTCGCCCAGGAACCACCTCCGCCTGGGGGCCGTACCGTAGGTGAGACCGAAGCGGGCGAGCGCGGTCTGTGTGATCAGCTCCACCGCTTCCTCCGGCGAATCCGTCACGATGAAGCGGTCCACGTCCTCCGACTCCACCGTGCGCTCGGCCACGAGCCGCTCGCGCATGAACACGAGCAGGGGCTCCCAGTAGTCGCGGCCCATGAGCACCAGGGGAAACTGCTGGATCTTCCCCGTCTGGACCAGCGTCGCTGTCTCGAATACCTCGTCCAGCGTTCCAAATCCGCCCGGCATTGCGATGAAGGCATAGGAATACTTCACCAGCATCACGCGCCGGACGAAGAAGTGCCGGAAGCTGATCCAGCGGTCGAGGTAGGGGTTCGGCTGCTGCTCCTTCGGCAGCTCGATGTTGCAGCCGATGGAGGCCCCGCCCGCTTCCTTGGCGCCGCGGTTGGCGGCCTCCATGATGCCGGGTCCGCCGCCCGTCATCACCGTGAAGCCCGCCCACGCCAGCCGCGCCCCGAGCTCGCGCGCCAGCGCGTAGTAGCGGTGGGACTCGGGGAAGCGCGCCGACCCGAAGACGGTGACGGAGGGCCCCACGAAGTGCAGGGCGCGGAAACCGCGGACGAACTCCAGGAAGATCTGGATCGCGTGCCACAGCTCGAGGCGGCGCGATTGCGGCCCCTGGAGGAACCGGATGACGGACGGGGAGCCGGGATCCTTGCCCCAGTCCGGCGCGGCCGGCGTTGCCGGCCCGCGGGCGGGGCCCCTTACCGGCCCCTGACCGTCATCACTGGGCATGAGGCGGCGGAGACGACACGGCTGGCCACGCTGCCGACGAAGAGCCGCGCGAGCCCGGACCGGCCGTGCGTGCCCATCACGATCAGGTCGGCGCGCAGGCTCTTTGCGGCGCGCACGATACGCTCGTGAGCGGAGCCCTCCACGAGGAGGCCGCGGACGCGCACCCTCGCCTGGCGGGCTCGGGCCACGAGGGTGTCAAGCTTTCGCTGGGCTCCCCTGCGGGCCGCGGCGTCGATGGCCTCGTACGTCTGGGGCGGCACGTACCCCTCACCCATCACGGGAATGACCGGGGCGAGCACGTGGAGGATGACGAGCTCCGCGCGCGAGTCGCGCGCGAGCGCGAGCGCGCGGTCGAAGGCGGGTCGGGACGCGCTGGAGAAATCGGTCGGGTGCAGGACGCGGCGGATTCGCTTCATGGCGTGCTCCTCACTGGGCGCCTTCCTTGACGAACTCAACGCTCACCGGGACATTCCGACTGCCCGTGGCGGTGCCTCGCAGCGCATTGCCCTCGCGCCGCAGGACCAGACTGATGCCGCCCGCGCCGCTGCCGCTGCGACTACCGGGCGCCTCGTCTCCCATCGTGATGTGACCCCTCAGCGCGAGACCGTCGGCGCTGACGGTGCCGGTCCCGTCCGCCCGCATCCCGGTCCGGCTCAGCGTCAGCCCGGCATTGCGCGGCGAGTCCAGCTCCCACAGCACGCCGCCCGTCGCGGGCCGTAGCACCAGCGTGGCGCCCGCGATCGTGGTGCTGCGCCAGCGTCCGAACAGTTCGACGGGCGGACCTAGCGCGCCCGCGCCGGGGCTCGGCGGCGGCAGGCTCGTCACGGGGATCGGCGCGTTCGTTCCCTGCGGCACCCGGTCGCGGATGCGCGCCTCGATGTTGCGGCCGCTCACTGGCCCCTCGACGCGCACGTCGTAGGCGCCCTTGGCGAGGAACATCTCCGCCACCTCGAACATCCGGGCCCGCGACTCGAAGGCGATGCCCCGAATCTGCACCTCGAGCTTCGCGCCCTTGTCGCGCTCGACCTGAACCCGGATCGGCGCGCCCGCGACACTCGCGAACAGGGTGACCTGGGTCCGCGCGGGCACGGCGGTGCATACGAGCGCGAGCGCGAGGAGGTCGGGGATCTGGTCGGAGGTGAGCGTGCCCGCGTCCACCTCGGCGTCGGCGCCCGCCGGCACCGTGATTCGGCCGTCGGCGGCGACGAGCTGGGCCCTCGCGGCGGCAAGCCCGCGGCCCGCGGGCGGCGTCTGCGCCGGCGCGGGCGCCGCGACCCACGGCGCTCCACCCAGCAGTAGCACGGCCGAGACCACGAGCCCCCGCACCGGCATGCGTCTCACCTCACCACGCACGAAGGCCGGGAGCATGCGCGCCCCCGGCCTCCGCGGTCATTCGAGTTGGTGGAGGGTAAGGGAGTCGAACCCTCGACCTCGGCGTTGCGAACGCCGCGCTCTCCCAACTGAGCTAACCCCCCGTGACAACCTCCGTATTCTACTCGGGTCGACGCCATGCAACAAGCCGCGCGCGTCGGCCGCTCAGGTCTTGGCGCCCCCCTGCCCGTCACCGCCCGTGCCGAAGACACTCCGGAGCGACCCTAGGAGATCAACGGGGACGGGGAAGAACGTGGTGGTGTTCCGCTCCGACGCGATCTCCCGCATGGTCTGCAGGTACCGGAGCTGGATGGCGATGGGGAAGCGCGACAGCACGTCCGCGGCCTCGGCCAGCTTGGCCGCGGCCTGGAATTCGCCGTCGGCGTTGATGACCTTGGCCCGCCGCTCGCGCTCGGCTTCCGCCTGCTTGGACATCGCGCGCTGCATGTCCTGCGGCAGGTCCACGTTCTTCACCTCGACCGCGGCGACCTTGATCCCCCAGGGATTGGTGTGCTCGTCGATGATGCGGGTTAGCTCCTGGTTGATCTTGTCTCGGGAGGACAGGAGATCGTCCAGCTCCTGCTGGCCGAGGACGCTGCGCAGCGTGGTCTGGGCGATCTGGGAGGTGGCGTAGAGATAGTCTTCCACGCTGATCACCGCCTTGGCGGAGTCGAGCACACGGAAGAAGATGACCGCATTCACCTTGACCGAGACGTTGTCGCGCGTGATCACGTCCTGGGGCGGCACGTCCATGGTGATCGTGCGGAGGCTCACCTTCACCATCTTGTCGATGAAGGGGAGGAGGAGGACGAGGCCGGGCCCCGACCCGTCGCCGCCGGGGTTGATCACCGCGCTGGCGCGCCGGCCGAACCGGAAGATGACCGCCCGCTCGTACTCGCGGAGGATCTTCACCGATGAGGCGATGACGAACAGCGCGACGATGACCACCAGGATCAGACCCACGCTCATCTCGAATCCGCCCATGGAGCTCTCCTCGGCGCGCTCAGCGCTGGTTGGCGGCCTTGGCCACCGTGAGGGTCAGCCCGTCTACGCCCACGATCGTCACCGGCTCCCCGGCGGCGATCGGGCCGTCCTGCGCCACCGCGTGCCACAGCTCGCCCTGCACCGCGACCTGTCCCTCGGGGGCCAGTGGTACGCGCACCACCGCCATCTGCCCGACCATGCCGGGCGCGCCCGTGGTGGGCGTGCGATAGAGCGCGCGTACGCCGAAGGACAGGGCGAAGACCACCAGGCCGGCGGTGCTGCCCACCGCCGGCACGATCACCCACCAGGACAGGCGCAGGGCGCCGGCCGCCTCGGGGGCGTCGAAGAGCATCATCGAGCCCAGCAGCATCGCGACCACGCCCCCCACCGTGAGCACCCCATGGCTCACCACCTTGATCTCGGCGATGAGCAGGACGACGCCGAAGAGGATGAGGAGCAGTCCGGCCCAGTTGATGGGCAGGCTCTGGAAGGCGAAGAAGGCCAGGATGAGGCTGATGCCGCCGATCACCCCGGGAAGGATGGCGCCGGGGTTCGAGAGCTCGAAGAAGAGGCCCAGCATACCCGCCATCATGAGGATGTAGGCCACGTTCGGATCTGAGATGAGGGCGAGGAAGCGGTCGCGGAAGCGTACGTCGATCTTCTTGACGGGGGCGTCCTTGGTTTGGAGCGTGACGCTGCCCTTCGCGGTCTTCACCGTACGGCCGTCCACCTTGGCGAGGAGATCGGGCACACTGTCGGCGACCAGGTCCACGATCTTGAGCTTCACGGCCTCGCGCTCGGTGGCGGACACGGATGACCGCACCGCCTTCTCCGCCCACTCCACGTTCCTTCCTCGTTCGGTCGCGATGCTCCGCACGAACGCGGCGGCATCGTTCTCGACCTTCTTCATCATCTCCTTGTCAGCGGTGCCACCGCCCACCGTCACCGGATGCGCGGCCCCGATGTTGGTGGCGGGCGCCATCGCGGCCACGTGCGCGGCCATCGTGATGAAGACGCCCGCCGAGGCCGCGCGGGCGCCCGTCGGCGCCACGTAGACGATGACGGGCACCTCGGAGTTGAGGATCGACTGGCAGATCGAGCGCATCGACCGCTCGAGGCCGCCGGGCGTGTCGAGCAGCAGGACCAGCGCCTGGGCGTGCTCGGCCTTCGCCTTGTCCACGGCGACGCTGACCAGGCGGACCGTCACCGGCGTAATCGCGCCCTCGAGCTCCATGACGGCGACGGGGGCGACGGGGGCGGCGGCGACCGATACCGGCGGCGCCGCGACGACGGCCAAGAGGATGAGCACGGCGAGAAGAGGGACGAGCGGAGCCGGTTTCATGGCTGACTCCACGCGATCATGATAGCACGCGCCGCGTGGCACTCTCGGCCGGGAGCGAAGGACGCGCCCCCTCAGGCGCGCAGCGCGAGGACCGAGACCAGCTCGAAGAGGAGATTGGCGGCGAGGAGGCCGGTGATGGCGCCCGGCCCGTCGTACGGCGGTGATACCTCCACGATGTCGGCCCCACGCAGGTCCAACGGTCGAAGCGCGCGCACGAGGCCGAGCGCCTCGTACGACGTGAGCCCGCCGACCTCGGGGGTGCCCGTCCCGGGCGCATACGCCGGATCGACGGCGTCGATGTCGAACGAGCAGTACACCGGCCCGCCGGCCAGCCGGGCCAGCCGCCCGGCAGCCCAGTCGACTCCGTGCCGCTTGATCTCCTCGATGCGCAACACCTCGAAGCCGTGCGCGGCGTGGAAGGCGAAGTCGTCGGGCGCGTAGAGCGGACCACGGATTCCTACCTGAATGGACCGCGCGCCGTCGATCAGCCCCTCCTCGACGGCCCGCCGAAACGTGCTGCCGTGATAGTAGGGCAGGCCGAAGTAGCGGTCCCACGTGTCAGGATGCGAGTCGAAGTGCACGAGGCCGAGGCGACCGTGGCGCCGCGCCAGGACGCGAAGAACGGCCAGCGTGATCGTGTGATCCCCACCCACGCAGATGGGCGTGGCCCCACCCTCGACCACCGGGCCGAGGGTGCGCTCGATGGCCGCGAACGTGGCCTCGATCGAGATGGGCACGATGTCTACGTCACCGCAGTCCGCCACCCGCAGGCGCTCGAAGGGCTGAACGTTCAGCGCGGAGTTCCACGGCCGGATGAGGGAGGACTGCTCTCGGATGTGGCGAGGGCCGAAGCGCGCCCCCGGGCGGTAGGAGCAGCCGCCGTCGAAGGGCACGCCGTAGAGGGCCACATCCAGGCTCTCGGGCGAGGCCCGATACGGCAGCCGCATGAACGTGGCGATTTGCCCGAAGCGCGGTGAGGAAAACGCGTCGGTTGGGCGCGGGTGATCGGTCACGGAGCCGGACTCGCCGTCGCGCGGCCTGCCTGGACGCGCCCGGCGCTAGAGCTGATCGCGCAGGCCGACCACCGCCTCGGCGAGGCGCTCGACGTCGCCGGCGGTGTTGTAGACGGAGAAGCTGGCGCGCAGGGTGCCCGTCACGCCCAGGGCCCGCGCGAGCGGCTGCGCGCAGTGATGCCCGGCCCGCACGGCGACGCCCGATTGGTCGAGCAGCGCGGCGCCGTCGTGCGGGTGATAGCCCGCCACGTTGAAGGCCACCACCGCGCCCTTGATCTCGGGGTTGCGCGGGCCGTACACGGTGACGCCGGGAATCGCGGCGAGCGCATCCAGGCAGCGCCGCGTGAGCTCGCGCTCGTGCGCGCTCACGCGGTCCATCCCGAGCTTCTCGAGGTACTCCACCGCGGCGTGGAGACCCACCGCCTCCGCGATGGGCGGCGTACCCGGCTCGAAGCGCCAGGGCAGATCGTTCCACTGCGCGTGGTCGATCCATACCTCCTTGATCATCTCGCTGCCCCCCACGCCGGGCTCCAGGCGCTCGAGGGTCTCGAGCCGGCCGTAGAGCACGCCGATGCCGGTGGGGCCGAGCATCTTGTGTCCGGAGCAGACGTAGAAGTCACAGCCGAGTCCGGCCAGATCGAGGCGCAGGTGCGGCGCCGCCTGGGCGCCGTCGAGCAGGACCATGGCGCCGGCCGCCTTGGCCTGGCGCACGATCTCGGCCACCGGATTGATGGTGCCCAGGACGTTCGAGATGTGGGCGACGGCGACCATCCGCGTGCGCGGCCCCAGGAGACGCGCGTAGGCCTCCATGTCGAGATAGGCGCCGTCCTGCAGCGGGATCACGCGCAGGATGGCGCCGCGGTCCCGGCAGGCCATCTGCCACGGGATGAGGTTCGAGTGATGCTCCATCTCGCTGACGATGACCTCGTCCCCCGGGCGCAGCGTACGCCCGACCGTGGCCGCTACGATGTTGATGCCATCCGTGGTGCCGCGCGTGAGGATGATCTCCTGCCTATGGCGCGCGGCCACGAAGCCGCGGACGGCATCGCGCGCGGCCTCGTACTGCTCGGTGGCTTCCTCACCCAGCGTGTGGATGGACCGGTGCACGTTGGCGTTGCTGCGCTCGTAGAAGCGCTGCATCGCCTCCAGCACCTGCCGCGGCTTCTGGCTGGAGGCGCCCGAGTCGAGGTAGACGAGCGGCCGCCCGTTCACCGACCGCGCGAGGATCGGGAAGTCGGCCCGGCAGGCCTCGCCCAGCATCATCGCGCGACCGCCCTGCCCGTGAGGGCGCCGTGCAGCACGGTGAGCGGGAGCGTCACGCACTTGAGCCGCGTCGGACGGATGTCGGCCTCGAGCCGCTCGAGGAGCTCCGGCGTCCCGATGCGACTCAGCTCCTCGGCGGTCTTGCCCAGCCCCATCTCGATGAGGAGATCCGCGGACGCCCCGCAGATCGCGCAGCAGTCGCCGTGATGCCGGGCGTCGGCGAGCCGCCCGTCCTCCATCCGGCACTCGATGGCGATGCGGTCGCCGCAGAGCGGGTTGACGTCCTCGAATGCGGCGGTGGCGTCCTCGAGGCGCCCGCGGAAGCGCGGCCGGCGGAAGCGCTCGCGGATGACGTCGCTGTACTGAACGGCGCTCATTCGCCGAGCTCCCCGCGGGCGCCATGCTTCCGGTAGGGTGGAAAGCGCCACGCGCTCTCCGCCGACATGAGCCCCCCCTCGCCCAGCGCGGCCAGCTGAATGTTGCCGAGGCGCTCACCGGTGAGGAGCCGTGGGAGCACGAGGTCGAACGTGGTGGCCTGCGAGAACATCCCGCAGGTGGGCATGCCGAGCACGGGCCGCCCTCCGATCTCGGCCAGGAAGAGCAGGCTCCCCGGGTGCGCGGGCACGCCGTGGCGCTCCATGTGACCCCCGGCCCGCTCGATGCCGAGGAAGACGGGATCGAGGGGATCGAGCGCGCTCGCGCCGGCCATGATCACCAGCTCCGCGCCCTCGCCGACCACGCTCTCGATGGCCGCCGCCACGGCGGCGGCGTCGCCGCCGGAATAGCGCACCGGCAGCAGGCGCGAGCCGAACCAGTCCATCTTCGCCTGCAGGGCGGATTCGAAGCGCTCCCGCTGGCGGGGCTCCAGGCTCTCCCGGGAGATCGCCCCGATCACGCGCGGCTCGAAGCCCAGCACCACCAAGAGACCATCCGCGGCCCAGGCCGTGCTCTCCACGTGCTTGACGACGGACTCGGCGATGGCCAGCGGCGTGACCTTGGCCTTGGCCACGACCTCGCCCGCGTCGACGGGCTGCAGATCCCACAGCGTGAACACCGCGATTCCCGACTGGGCGTTGACGTCGCGCAGGGCCCGATCGCGCACGCGCACCAGGCCGCGCCGCGACGCCGCCAGCGTCCACTGCCCGCCGCTGTAACCCTTGACCTCCACGCCGGCGCCGGCCGTGGCCTGGGCCAGCCGCGAGCCTGCCGGCTCCTCGTGGATGTCCCCCGGCTCCAGCTCGAGCACGTGCAGCGGCGCGCTCCATGGCGCCTCGAGCGCGAGCGCGGCGGTCGCGGCGTCCAGCAGCTGGCCCTTGTGCACGACGATCTTCCCGCCCGCGCTGCGTACGTCGTGGGCGACGATGCGCCCGACGAGGCGGGCCGAGGTGAGGCCGTCGCGGCCGAGGGCGAAGGCCTTCACTTGAGCCCCCGCCGCACCTTCTCGACGATAGGCATGCCGGTCGCCTTGCGCTGGACCGCCAGCACCTCGGCCATGATGGCCAGCGCGATCTCGGGCGCGGACTGCGCGCCGAGATCGAGGCCGATGGGGACGCGCACGCGCTCGAGCGCGCTCTCTCCGATCCCGTCTTCACGAAGCAGGTCGAGGATGGCCGCACCTCGACGGCTCGAGCCGAGGAGCCCGATGTAGCCCACCGGCGTCGCCAGCGCGTGCTTGAGCACGGGCACGTCGTACTTGTAGTCGTGGGCCACCAGGACGAGCGCGGTGCTCGGCAGCAGCGGGATCTCGCGGACCAGCTCCGACGGGATTCCGACGCGGAGATCGTCCACGTCGGGAAAGCGCTCACGGGTGGCGAAGCGCGGCCGTCCGTCCACCACGACGGTGCGGAAGCCCAGCGTGCGCGCGAGGGTCACCAGCGGCATGGCCACGTGGCTGCCGCCCACGATGGCGAGGATGGACGGCGGGACCAGCACCTCGATGAAGGCGCGCGTCTGGTCCACCAGCACGGTCTTGGACTTGCCGGCCTGGAGCGCCGCCCGCGCCTCCTCGCGGAGCCGCCCATCCAGCTCAGCGCTGCCCAGCGAGCCCTCCGTCACGTCGGTGTCGAGGATCAGCATCTTGCCCCCGCTGCCCGTCGCGTCCAGCCGCGTGACGATAGCGGCCCGCCCGCCCGCGTCCGCATGGGCGCGGGCCCGCTCGTAGATGGCCAGCGTGGCGTCGCCGGGCCGGTCCAGGGTGACGGGCTCCATGAAGACTTCGATGGTGCCGCCGCAAGTGAGGCCGATCTCCCAGGCCTCCTCGTCACCCAGGTCCAGCTCGAGCAGCCGCGGACGGTTCCGGTCGAGCACGCCCGCCGACTCCTCGATCACCTGCGCGTCCACACAGCCGCCGATGGTGACGGAGCCCAGGATGCGCCCGCCCTCGCCCACCAGCATCTGGGCGCCTTCCTTGCGGGGCGTGGTGCCCCGGGTGTTGACGAGCGTGGCGAGGGCCACCTTGCCCTCGGACGCGCGCAGCTTGTCGAGGTTCTCGAACAGCTCCGACTTGCTCATGGCGTGAGGTCTCTCGCTATCCCAGCTTCAAGTGGCCGGCCAGGTCGCGCAAGCTGGACAGATTGTGCGCCGCCGCGAAGTGATCCACCAGCGGCAAGGCCGCCGCCATCCCGCGCGTCAGAGGCTCGTAGGACGGGTTACCCAGCAGCGGATTCAGCCAGATCATGCGCCCGGCCTTCCGCTTGAGCGTCAGCATCTCGTGCTCGAGCTCCTCGGGCTCCCCGGTGTCCCAGCCGTCGGAGAGAATGATCACGATGGTCCGTCGATCGACGAGGTGTCCCCAATGGCGATTGAAATCCCGTAGGGACTCCCCGATGCGCGTCCCGCCCGACCAGTCCCGGACCGTGGCGAGCTGACGGAGCGCCTCCCTGTAGGTCGCACCCTTGAGATGCTCCGTGATGCGCGTGAGTCGCGTGGCGAAGGTGAATGTCTCGACGCGGCCGAACACGTTCTGGAGGGCGTAGAGGAACAGGAGCAGGAAGCGGCTGTAGAGGTCCATCGAGCCCGACACGTCCGCGATCAGCACGAGGCGGATCTTCCGCCGCCGCCGCTCCCGGCGTCGCAGCTCGATCATCTCCCCCTTCAGCAGGTTGGCGCGGATGGTGCGCCGGAGGTCCACGAGCCCGCCGCGCTTCACCGGCCGGCGGCGGCGCGACAGGCGTCGGGCCAGGCGCTTGGCGATGAGCACGGTGACGCGGGCCACCTCGTCCAGCTGCTCGGTGGGGAAGGTGGAGAAGTCCTGGTCCATCAGGACCTCGTGGGCGCTCACCCCCGGCACCTCCAGCGGCTCGCCGTCGTCCTCGCCCTGCTCCTCCCACCCCTCGAGGGCGACCTGCGTCTCCTTCTTGGCATGGCTCTCCACCGAGCCGGGAATCGTGTCGTCCTCGGGTTTGGGCGGCTCGATGTTCTGGATGAGGCCGTCGAGCCCCTGTCCCTCGTCGGCCCGGTACTTCCAGAACGCGTCGAAGAGCCGGTCGAACGTCGGGATCTCTTCCTTGCGCGTCACCAGGACGGTGCGGAGGGCGAGATAGACCTCGTCGCGGTCGAGGAGGTCGATGCTTTCGAGGGCCCGAACCGCGTCCATCACCTCGGACGTGGTAGTGGCGACGCCCGCCGCCCGCAACGTCCGCCCGAACGCGAGCGTCTGGGTCACGAGGTCGCGGGCGGAAGTGGTCGCCGGCACGAGAGACTACCCCTCGGCCGCCACGAAGCGTTTCATGCCGGAGGTTGCGAGCTCCTTGCGCACCCGCTTGATGTCGTCCGGGTCCTTGAGCACACAGCCGAGCGTCTCCAGCACCAGCTCCTCGTCCAGATGGTCGGCGTGGAGCGACGAAAGCGCCTGGGCCCAGTCGAGCGTCTCGGCGACGCCGGGCAGCTTGGCGAGGCGCACCGTCCGCAGCGTCTCCATGAAACGGGAGATCTGGCGGGCCAGCCGCTCGTTTACCCCGGCCACCTTTCGGGTCACGATGCGCACTTCCTTCTCGAACCCGGGATAGTCGACCCAGAGGTAGAGGCACCGCCGGCGAAGCGCGTCAGACAGCTCGCGGTTCCGGTTCGAGGTGAGGATCACGTAAGGCGGCTCGGTCGCCTTGACCGTCCCGATCTCGGGAATCGTGACCTGGAAGTCTGAAAGGACTTCCAGAAGAAATGCCTCGAACTCCTCGTCAGCTCGGTCGATTTCGTCGATCAGCAGCACGGGGGGCGCGCCGTTCGGCGTGATGGCTTGTAGCAGCGGCCGGCGGATCAAGAAGGGCTCGGAGAAGATCTCGTGCTCCTTGTCGGGCGTCGAGGCCTCCGAGTGCTCCTGCAGCTTGATGTGGAGGATCTGCTTGGGATAGTTCCGCTCGTAGAGCGCCTGCGCGGCGTCGAGGCCCTCGTAGCACTGCAGGCGAATCAGTCGAGTCCCGAGCATGCGCGACATCACCTTCGCCACCTCGGTCTTGCCGACGCCCGCGTGCCCTTCGATGAGGAGCGGCTTCCGGAGCGTCATCGCCAGGTGTACCGACGTCGCCATCGCGGGGTCGGTCACGTACTCGGCGCTTTCCATCAAGTCGCGAATTTTCTTGATCTCTTCTCTCATGGCTCTCTAGTTTACACCGGCGGCCGCCGGGCCCGGAGGCTCTCGTAATCATCCGGGGTATCGAGGTCCTGGGGCATGGACATGTCGAAGGGCACGAGCGCGACGCGGCCGGGATCAGCGTCGATCACCCGGCGTGCGCCCGCATCGCCTGTGAGCCGCTGGAGCTCCGGAAACATGGAGGCGGCGAAGAGCACGGGATTCCCCCGCCCGTCGCGATAGTGGGGCGCCACGATGGCCTTGCGCGTGGCGCGGTAGCCTTCGAGCAGGCCGACCACCACGGCGCGCGGCACCCGCGGTTGGTCTCCGAGGGCGATCAGGGCCGCCTCCGCCGCCGGCGATAGCGCGGCGATGCCCGCCACCACCGAGCCCGCCTGGCCCGCCTCGGGCGCGGGATTCACCGCGAAGCGCACGGGCAGGTCCGCGACGGCGGCGGCCAGCGCGGCGTGCTCGGGGGGGACGACGACGACGAGGTCCTCGAGGCCGGCGGCGGCGAGCACCGACACCGTGTGGTGAATCACGGCGCGGCCGTCGAGGTCGAGGAGTAGCTTGGGGTGGCCCATGCGGCGCGACAGCCCCGCCGCAAGAACCACCCCTCCGATCACGAGCGGGCTACTTCTTCGCCGCGGTGGCCGCCTCGATCGCGCGCTTCGCGAAGACCTTCAGGAGATGCTTCTTGTAGTCGACCGAGCCCTGGAGGTCGGCCTGGACATCCACGCCGTCCGGCGCCTTCTCCGCGGCCGCCTGGATGCTGGCGGCGTCCAGCGCCTTGCCGGCGATGGCGGCCTCCACGCCCTTGGCGCGCAGGGCGCGGGTGCCCGCGCCGGTGATGCCGATCGACGCCTTGGTGCACTTGCCGCCCTCGATCGTGAGGACCGCCGCCACACCCACCACCGCGAAGCGCGAGGCAGGGTGCGGGAACTTCATGTACGCGGCGCTCTGGTTGGCGGCGAGCGCGGGCACGCGCACCTCGGTGAGGATCTCGTCCCCGCCCACCGCGGTGGTCATGAGGCCCTTGAAGAAGTCGTCCACCTTGATCGTGCGCTTCCCCTTGGCCCCCTCCACCACCATCTCCGCGTTGAGGGCGATGATCGTCGCGGGGTAGTCCGCGGCGGGGTCGGCATGCGCGAGGCTGCCCCCGATGGTCCCCATGTTGCGCACCATCGGATCGCCGATGAGCGCCGCGGTCGCGGCAAGCACCGGCCACTTGCCCTTCACCACCGACGACGACTCCACCGCGTAGTGCGTGGTCATCGCGCCGATGACGAGCGTCCCGCCGTCCTCCTTGATCCCGGAGAGCCCGGGGACCTTCCGGAGATCGACGAGGTGCGCGGGCCGCGCGAGCCGGAACTTCATGGCGGGCAGCAGGCTATGGCCGCCGGCAAGGAGCTTGGCGTCGTCCTTGTGCTTGCCGAGGAGATCGAGAGCTTCCTTGAGGCTGCCCGGCGTGTGGTAGTCGAACTGAGCTGGATACATGCGCGCGGTCCCCCTTACTTCTTCGCCCGGGCGGCCTGGAGAGTCTTCCAGACTCGCTCGGCCGTGAGCGGCATCGCTTCGATGTGGTCGACCCCGAGCCCGGCGAGCGCGTCCACCACGGCGTTGACCACCGCCGGCGTGGCCGCGATGGTGCCGGTCTCGCCCGCGCCCTTGATGCCGAGCGGGTTCACCGGCGTGGGCGTCTCGGTGCGGTCGGTCTCGTACATGGGCAGCATGTCGGCCTTCGGCAGCGCGTAGTCCATCATGGTGCCGGTCACGAGCTGGCCGGAGCCGTCATCGTACACCGCGCCTTCCCAGAGGGCCTGTCCCACGCCCTGCGCGATGCCCCCGTGCACCATCCCGTCCACGATCATGGGGTTGATGACGTTGCCGACGTCGTCCACCGCGACGTAGCGGAGGATCTTCACGTTGCCGGTGTCCGGATCCACCTCGACCACGCACGCGTGCGCGCCGAACGGGAAGCAGAAGTTCGCGGGGTCGTAGAAGGACGTCTCCTCCAGGCCCGGCTCCACGCCCTCCGGATAGTTGTGCGGGACGTAGGCGGTGAGCGCGATCTGGCCGAACGGCACCGCCTTCTGGGGCGAGCCCTTCACCTGGAACTGGCCGTTGGTGTACTCGATGTCCTGTGGCGAGGCTTCGAGGAGGTGGGCGGCGATCTTCTTACCCTTCTCCTTGATCTTGTTGATGGACATCGTGATGGCGGTGCCGCCCACGGACGCGGAGCGGCTCCCGTAGGTCCCCATGCCGAATGGCACGGTGCCCGTGTCGCCGTGCACGATGTCCACGTGGTCCATCGGGATGCCGAACTGATCGGCCACGAGCTGCGCGAACGTCGTCTCGTGCCCCTGCCCGTGCGAGTGCGAGCCCGTGAACACCGTCACCATGCCCGTCGGGTGCACGCGCACCTTGCCGGACTCCCAGAGGCCGGCCTGGGCGCCGAGGGAGCCCACGACCTTGGAGGGCGCGATGCTGCACGCCTCGATGTAGGTCGAGAAGCCGA
>Ga0075423_10002630_pt1 | contig 16377 bp, 12 predicted proteins | sample SoiMethybrSBSTD2_FD_80114 | JGI IMG/M metagenome (GOLD analysis project Ga0075423, IMG submission 80114) | Bulk soil microbial communities from a Populus tree surrounding site in Tennessee, USA - Soil MetaG P. TD hybrid SBSTD2 | ecosystem: Environmental > Terrestrial > Soil > Tree plantation...
ATTATGATGACATTATAAACGAACTAATTGATATTTATCAGGAAAGCAGATGGGGTCATATTGGTTCTGATGTGGCGGGTGGTTAGTCCTGGTCGGCATAATCAGATGCACGACAAAAGCCGAGGAAGAAGCGATCTGACTTGGGACTGTAAAGCGAGGAAAAATGATAGCAAGAATTAGCTCGAACATATATTAGATTTTGTTAATTCACATACACTAATCTTGGAATCAGGGGATTAGCATCATTTAAAAATACGTGAGTCAGACTTTATAAAATCTGTGAACATTGCAAAGATCATAAGGTCAGAAAATGGAATTCAATTGATCCTTTATGATGACAATCTTAATTTTCTCGAGTCAGATTCATATGCCGATAATTATACACTGAATTTTTACCTCCAAACGCTTCCAAGAAAATACAAATTTAAAAAGGCACTTTTGATAATACATGATAAGAACAAAAACTCTGTTGAAATGTTTATTGCAGATGACGAGAATTCATTTTTTATTTCTTAGGGAACGAACGAGAGAATCGTCCCATTTTCTTGATTCCGGTCTTCGTCCTCGCCCTCCTCCGGCAGCTTCTCTTCCTTTCTCATCCTTCGACTCTCTTCGAGGTCTCACATCGTCTTTCTTTTGGATTAAAAAATTTCTTTTTGCAATCGCTACTTTCATCATGCTGTGGCAAACTGGACATTCAGCCCATTGATGGCCTCCAAAATATTGCCATTCAAACGAACATTTTGCATAGGTGCACTTGAGCCAAATACCGCGTCCTGGCCCCTTAATCCAATTTTCTTGCAAAGGCTTGCGGGCACGACGGGCTGAACGAGGAGCCTTGTTTTTTAATGGCGGTTTATTGACTCCGGTGTAATCCTTCATATACTATGGATATAGGATCGTCTTTCATTTAATTAAATGATTAATAGTGAGGCCATGATTTTTGTGCTTAGTTTATATGATCTCCATTCCCCTGAAAAGAATACTGACAAACAAACATAAGGGCTATTTGGGATCATATGTATACAGACTGCGAAAATATCATAAATTTGACTGTAGAACGTGCTATTTTTTACATTTTGAGATACGATCCAACAACAACCTGTCGACTATACAATATCTGCATAAATAGTCAAATCCTGTACAGTACAAATACTATATCCTATTATTTTCACACAATATTTCTTGGGGAAACGACAATTTACTATTGAGACAAGCAATAATGAACAGATCCCTGTTGAAGGACAGGTTCATAGAAACGTTGCTGTAAAATACTTGATGAGGAGGCGTAGATCCCTGCTGATGACAAAAGATCCGCAAAAAGTCGAGAAATTGTATTCTGAGCTACCTCAAAGCATTAAAATCATTGGAAAACAGGTGACACGTGCGTATAATATAAATTGGGAGAAAGAAGGGATAGAAGAATACCAAGGATCACGTTTTGTATTCACCCTTGATGACAGAAGTGAAGGAGCAGCCAATTAACTAATCAACTGAATAGATCTGCGTCTAGGCCTGCAACTTGATTACAAATACTCTGCCATTCATTATTTATGCGTGACCATCTTCATTTCTGTCGAGAAAAGAGATATCCAAAAACTGCAGGAAGAGTGCCTCTGGCAAGTAATTCTTGTAACGTATATGCAGACGTATTGACAAACTATAGTGATTTTATATATTTTCTTTGTTATAGGTGTGCATATTTTTGTCATTATCATTGGGAAGATATCGGATTGCTTGGATATTTTCCTTGAGGCTAAACCTCATGTTAGTTATCTAGCTATCATCTAATATACATAGAATTGCCATAATAAGTGGCAAGACAGAGTATAGGGGGATTCTCGCAGGCCAACCAGCCCACTACCATCAATAATGCTCAACTATCTTTGACGGCGGCTTGGGATTTCCAAATTCCTTCGAGTAGGCTGAATACAACTTGATTGTCTGGCCATGTTTAATCTTATAGTCGACTATTGGTTTTATGGTTGTTCTATATTCATGTTTGAGTGCAATCAAATCCTCAGCTAGTCTGTCTGCCATCAATATGTGAAAGCTATCGCCTATATCCATAACCCGGCGAGCAAGTATAATTCCAGGTCCCCACACATTCTGATTATCTTTAATATCGTTTACAACGAACACAGGGCCGGAACCTAAGCCTATGCGTAGACCAATCTCATCTTCGTGAGACTTACCTCGATTGTATAATCGGAGTTTTCGGTGTAGCTGGGTACTGAGTTGAAATGGCAATTCAGGATTTAGGAAAAATCCTATTGCCATGCCGTCTCCTGTAGTTAAGACGATCTTCTTGTCCTTCGGAGTTCTGAAGTAGGCGTCGCAGGAACCAATCATTTTATTCAAAATACCGATCTTTTCCATCTGTTTCTTAACAGGAAGTGAGGGATCAGAAAGACTTACAATATCCGTATAGAAGAAATTTACGTCTACGACTTCCGATGGTAGTCCGATTTCCGATATGTTCGAACCGTATACTCCTGCAAGCTTCTTGTAAGTTTCCAGACAGGCCTGGCTATCAAATGTGAATTCAGAATCCAGTATAGGCTGGCCAGAAATAGACTTTCCACACAGCATGCATGACAATGAAGAAGATTGATCAGCAAACGCCAGGCTACCGTCATCGATAATCTTAAATTTGATCCACGAAGGGTTATAATGCAATCCCTTTATCGAAAGAAGTCTTACGCTCCTATTCAAACCCTCGTTATGTTCCTCAAGCTTCATTTCAATGATACCGTCAAAAATGGAGCTTAGAGCATTTTTCAAATACTCGCTTGTTGACGGGACAGTCAACGTAAAGATTGCAGTTGCTTCAACCTCCTTCAAAAGAAAAGAGAGATCATTGACAAATTTCAAAACAGCGCTCTCTCCAAATACTGTCAAAAGGTGAGTCAATGAATCGACCACAATGCGAACGGATCTATTGTTGTTGCCAAGGTGATTTGGGAGAAGGGGAGAATATGCGCTGTTGTTGTGATCTAGAGTACTACCAACATTACCAATACCTCTATCAACCTCATCGTCATCGTCGTTATCAATGTATTTTGTGACTTTGGCTAGACTGTCTTGAATATCTTTCAGTGTTAAATATAATTTGCCGAAGGAGTTTTCGTTGTCTATCATTCTCCCGCCTGCGCGATCATCCTCACTATCTGTATTATCATCATCAGCAGAGGCTGGGATTGAAGGAGAATATTGCTCTAGGTTATCAAGTGATCGATGATATAGGTATGGGTTTATGAATCTTGAATTTTCAACCAAGTTTAACTTTTCCACATTTGAGAAGTGGTTTCTAAATTGCTTGATGGTTAAACTTGAGCTGATATAAATACAGTAGTCCCCGTCAAATAACCCGTCGGAGAAGAACTGTCTGCAGTACATGGTTTTACCGGCTCCGGCCGGTCCAATAAGAAGCAGCAGGCTATCGGGTATGGTTCCTTTATCTAAGAGATCGGATATACCCGGAATCTGCATTAATTAATTTCTTCATCCAGCCATCTATATACTTTTTATGCTCTCGATTCAAGCTTTGCTTTGTACGCCTTCGATGGTTTGGGCAAGCAGCTCAAACTGCTTTGCGAACGGATGGTCAGGATATTTAAGGACAGTTAAAAACTCCTTGTTACTGAATTGGATATCGCAATAACAAGCGATAGAGGAAATAATATCCATTCTAATATCGCTGGCAAGTGCGCTGGTGAGTATGTTCGACTCATCTTTTTGCTGCTGCATCATGGAAGCTGGTTCGCGACTTGAAGAAGACTGCGATGATGGTGCTGAAGCAGTGTTCCCGCTGCCAGCCTCAATCCTGACGGCAGAAGAAGGAGGAAGAGGAACTGTGGCGTCCGATATATGCTGTGGAATGCAATATCCGGCAACTCTGTTCATCACAAGATATGACTTGGCACCGAACTTTGTAAAGGATCCATAGATTTCTTCGGCCATCTTTCTTGTACCATCTATGTCCAGGTCACCCATTTTAAGTGTCAAGAAGAGAGTATCTGCAACAGCCAGTGCATTTATCGACCAGTATCTTATACCTGGGCTGGTATCAATTATAATGTAATCCGCATCGTGAAGTGAAATCAGTTGTTCACGTAAAAGTATAAACCTTCTGAGTAACTGGATCTTGGAGGTATCCTGTTTTCCTCCTCCTCCTTCAAGTTTGTAAATCTCTTCTTTTCTTGAACTGCAAAAACCAACCCACAATTTACCGGTTATTTTTTCTTTGGATTTCTGTTTTTGCTTTAATGTATTACTACTGTCGTACGCCACCACCTCTTCAATTGCAGGTGTAAGATCCATTATTACGTCTCCAACTTCTGCAGTACCGTTTAGAAAATCGTTAATCCATCTTTTCGGCTCCTTATCAAAATAAGCCTGAAGGCTCGGGGCATATACGTCGAGATCGAGCAAAAACACCCGATAACCTTTTTTTGCTAGCAATGCTGCCAGATTGGCAGCTATTGTTGTCTTGCCGGTACCGCCCTTGTACGAATGAAAAGCAATACAGCTAGCCATTAAATATAGAGGTGGTTGTTGATACTCTCATATATAGGATTTCATATTGCAGATATCAAATAAGCACTTAAAGCTATGCCCACCAGCTACTCAAAGTAATTTTATTAACAACGATAGATATAACTTTATGTACTATGGAGGGTCTATAACGGCAAAGGAGTCTTCATGCCCTGATGTCAAGGGTGGAGGGTTAATAATAATAAATTGTTAATAAAAAGAGAGGAGCGAAGAAAAAAAGGGACGAGAAGTAGATGGAAAGAAAGCGGCTATGCAACCTTAGGACATAATGGTCGGTGGATACAGGACCGCCATGGCAGAGAACGACAGTAATGCGCAAGACCGATGCGCGTTATGTGGAAAGTCCTTGGATAAAACACGACGAGGCGGCGGGGAAGAAGAAAATACCATGATAATCGATGAAGTGATTGACGGCACACGCCATCTTTTTGATACAAAAGATTGTGTGACCATCTTCAAAAAATTTGGTGTTGTCTATGGGAGCACCTTTTACGACGACATGTGTGAAATACCTCAGAAGTAGTTTAATTAGTTGATCTATCTGGCTGATTATTATCAGGTTTGATGAGAGGATCTCCTTTTATCGACCAAATGTATGCAACATTTCGTACTAAAATGTATGCCTATAGTTCTCCCTGTTGTAGCTTCCACTTCATTAATGTAAAAGAACTTGTGAGAGAACAGATAGGGCAAGTTAGATATTGCGGATGACTGCTGGCCCTGGCCGATGTGACTGCCTGCGGTTGTTATTATTATTATCGACAGAATCCTCACTCCCCTGTTTCACCATAGTTAAAAAAATATCCTCTTTTCATTTTAATGACAAATATTGTGTCGAGCATGGAAATCATGGTGGGTAGGTAGCTTTTCATTAATATTATTTTTTTATGCATTGTGTATCGTGGCTTTCTATGATGGTAGAGAGAAATCCAAGTCAGGCAATGTCAAAGGGAAAAAGATCCAATCACCGTCGCACTTGTGAACGTACCTGTGCAAAGACATATTCGGGCGCGCAAATGTACCTGAATGGGTGCTCTCCCCCCCTATGTGGTACGCTCAATTATTAATACAAGCTGTAAGCATAGAGATATGAATACCACATGGTAGATAAAAAAACCTACGTAGAGGAAAGCGAATCTAACGGTAATAACAGTAATAATAACATCACTGCTGGAAAGCGTGATGACGTCAGTGCAGCAGTGGCAGAATCTGAAGGCTCTTCATCGCCCATCATCGAACTGGAGATACAAGATATTGAAGGAATCGGTCCAACAACGGCCAGGAAGCTAAAAGAAGCGGGTATTGTTTCCGTGATGGATTTGGCAGTAACAAGTGCAGACGAGTTGGCCGTAGAGATCAATGCCTCAAAAGAAAGTGCTGCTGCGTTTATAATTGCAGCCCAAAAGTTGTTAAGGGACTCCAATGTGTTAGAGAAGGAGTTTATTACTGCAGATGCGGCCCTTGAGAAAAGGAGGTCCATGCTAAGGTGTTCTACAGGCTCTGGTGCTCTCGACGATCTTTTGCTTGGCGGTATAGAGACCCAGGCTGTGACTGAATTCTATGGAGAGTTTGGTTCTGGCAAATCACAGATATGTCATACTCTGTGCGCCACAGCAAGGCAGCCTGTCGAATCAGGAGGACTCGATGCCAATACAATATACATAGACACAGAAGGAACGTTCAGACCCGAAAGGGTACAGGAAATAGCCAGATCCAGAGGCTATGATTCAACACAGATACTAAAGAGCATAGCAGTATGTAAGGTATACAACAGCTCCCACCTAGAATTAATAATAAAGAATCTGGGTAAATACGTAGACGACTTTAAAGCTAAACTGGTTGTAATAGACAGTGTAATCTCACTACACAGGGCAGAGTTTGCTGGCAGAGGTACTCTGGCAGATAGGCAGCAGAGACTTAATAGCATGTTGCACAAGATCATAAGACTATCAGAGATCTACAATATAGCCGTAGTTATAACAAATCAGGTACAATCATCCCCCGATACATTCTTCGGAGACCCTACAAAAGCAGCTGGCGGAAATGTGTTAGGACATGCCTCAACCTATAGAATATACCTGAGAAAGTCAGGAGAAAATAGAATAGCAAAGATGATAGACTCGCCGTATCATCCATATTCAGATGTCAGGTTTACTGTAAATGAAAGGGGCTCAGATGACATAGAAGAGGAATCGAAGAAGAAGAGCAGTGGCAGTAGCAAAAAGTCAAAGGTCGAAGAGGAAGAAGAGTAGCAGCAAGAAAAAGAAAGAAGGGCATGACGCACATATATAAAACAATAGGAATTCAAACTATGTAGCTAGCCTGTAGAGTGCGACATAGGCTTCCAACATATAGTATCGATAAGGTGGTGGGGCTTATCTTTTCATTCAACATACGACCATTATTATTGATTTTTGGGATTTCGTTTTCTATCTTTTAATTGCTGCATTGTATTTTTGTTTATGTTGATTACTCGACATCTTCATCTTCCTATACTGTAAAGAGTATAAAAAATATATTGTAAAATACGATAAAGAATTAGTAAACCAATATACAACATAATTGTTTGATTAATTCATCTTCCCGTGTAAATCTTAAACCCATCACATCACACAAATGACGTCAGAATTCAACTAGCCCTACTTGGAAAATGACCAAAGATAGACATTTGTTACTGCCCTATTGAATCAATGAATAATGATTCAAAATTATGTGGTCCTATTTCTTTTGAATTTAATCCAAAGATTTTCTGGAACTTCAATATTTTTATTATTTTACTTGGATTCCGTCATTACATTCTTTTCTTTTTACCTAACGCCTATACTACTTTATCCAGATAAAACCCCTATTTCATTGTCAGTCAGATGGCGCTACCCCACTCCATTGTGTAAATGCATAGGTATCATCTTCCGTCATCTTCATTACCTTGTCCTCTATCTCTTTTGTGATTTGAGTTGTCCCAATACTGTAGAGTAGTTTTGATGATCGTAGTAGAGCAGAGCTTTTAATTGATCGACGTAATCTTATGTCTTGTGCTACAAAAACTGCGGAATTATAAAGACCCCTTCTGCAAATTTCGGAATTGTCAAGCTGCCTTCGAGTATAGCGTTCGACGGGGATGTCATTGATTGTCTCTGGTCATCTATTGGTATCCTTACTATGCGTTCATGATGTTCATCATCTTGGTGTTCTCCTGTCATAGTCATCATATCCTTAATGATTCACGATAGATTCATAGTAGATATGTCAGATGTAATCAGCAATTTTCTATTGAAGCTTCCCCATCATCAGTGCGGTTACTACTTGCGTGTTAACATGATTTCCATCATAAGTAGAACTAGTAGTAGTAACTTAATAAATTTGAACGAAAGTCCTATGAATGACTAAATCTGTTACTTTTACACTAAACATAATTTTTTATAAATTAATATCTATATCTTAATACCATGGGACACGCTTACCTACAGTATTGGCGAAAAACTTCAAAGTTCAAAGAATGGAAAAAGAATTGTCCGACAGATTGCAGCCTAACACAGAATATATAATTGCAGAGTGTTGCACTGTGTAACACTTTGTTAGTAATCTGTAAAAGAAAGATCATGTGAGCAATAATTGTAGACAAAATGATCCTGGATAAACATATCAGGTAGGTTAGAGATGTAACTTGGGTCTTAGAAAGAGTACCGCAAACAGACACAGTAATAACCTTCGCTTAGGCGGCGGATGCTAGTTAGACATTATGAGTACATAGTTAGATGTGCAAATGCTAAATTTTTTGCAAAGCGGCACCTCACTATACAGGCGCAGTAAGGGGAGTCAGAGGGATGTATCTGACTATTTACCGCCATCACTGATAATAAAAGACGGGTTTTGTAACCGTTCCACGCAGTATAGTCCAGGAACGTGAGTATGGAAATGTAATCCAGCGCCCTCCAAAATCCAATGATGTCAAGAGGATATTTTACGCTCAATTCGATCCTCATTTACATCTTTTCACAATCCAGCTCATGTAAACACTCCTGATACTGTGGAAAAGTTGCCAAGAAGGATGCTAAAACTTAAGGAGATTGAAATATTAGCGAATAACATTGTCCAACACGGCATGCGAACCGAATCATAATAATAGCTGGCATGCAGGTCAATCTAGGAGATGATGATTCTGTAGATAAAAATTAGCACTTCTTAATATTGATAGAATGGGTCCTTGATAGTCATAGAAATAGAAAGCAAAGACGGTATATGTTCGTTGGCATACAAAACCTAGCTACACTGCAAGCATATCTTCTCTAAGAAAATATGACACATATACAGGTGGCAGCAACCATTCTTTCTTCCCTCTACCTCATATCTATGATGCAGCGACAATATTTCTAATTGGATCCCTCATCCTGAAAACAATTATCTTGGAGGATGTTCTCGCATTGAGGCTCTGTAGGGAAATATTCGCCTTACAATGTCGAGATCCTTCTTTAGCAAAGGGGACATACATAGGAACGCAATGAAAACATATACAGCTTATCAATGAATTTTAAATCCGTTTCAGTGGTCTAAGTATAAAAAGACGCTAATAGATTTAGAAGATTTTTCCCTATCATTTTATATCTATATGTTTTGTATGACATCATGGAATTTGACCGTTGGCTAATAAAGTAACAAGATCGGCTGCGAATGGCAACTCTGACGAAAGGACTGATGTATTTTATGGCGCTGAGAATGTCCTGAAAACAGAACTGCAAATCTTCTCTAATGCAACGGAAAAGATAGACAGCTGTATGAATTTTACACGACCGCAGTTAGCCGTTGAATTAGAATTGATAAAGAAAGCCTTTATTGACGCCAAAAGCAGAGGTCTGAGAATCAGGTACCTTACCGAAATTACTCCTGCGAACGTCTCTTTTTGCAAAGAACTCATGTCGATAGTTGATGAGCTGCGGCACCTAGACGGAATAAAAGGGAATTTCATGATAAGCCAATCAGAATATTGTGCACCTTCGATCTTATACAGAAAAGCGGGGATAGCCCCACAAATTATCTACAGTAATATCAGGGAAGTAATAGAACATCAGCAATATATCTTTGACACATTCTGGTCAAAAGGTATCGCAGCTGAGAAAAAAATAAAGGAAATCGAAGAAGGCGTCTTTGTTCATTACGAAACAAGAGTCTTAGAAGATGATCAGGAGATCTCCCATAAAATCAGAGAACTTGTCGAATATTCTGATGAGCTACTAGTTTGTTCTTCATTTGAAGGAATGCAAATGATATACGATAGCTTTCTTGATTCCTATAAAAAGGTCTTAGACAAATCAAAAAAAGGAGAGCACAAAGGGATTAGGTGGATAGGTAACATAGAAAAGCAATATGCAAAATTGGTCAAAGCCTTCTTGGACTTAGGCGTACAAGTCAAAGATGTCAAAAAACTGCCTGCAATGCACTTTGTTATTGGCAACATGAATAAAGGCAGAGAGCTGCAAGCAGCAATAGAATATTCAGATGGAGAATATGTGCAAAAGGATGTCGACGACAATAATGATGACAGGGGGCTCTACACAGTTAAAAAAACACTTCAAAGTCTATTGATTACTAACGAACCTGGATATATCAATCATTTCAGCCGGATCTTTGAAGAATTGTGGAAAAAAGGGATTGATGCTAAAGACCGAATAGCAGACATAGAAAATGGAATCGAGGCGGCAAATGTGGAGATCATTGAAAATCCAAAAGGCTCGATAAATCGTGCTTATGATATTTCGATGTCTGCAAAAGAAGAACTATTGGTAGCATTTTCCACAACGAATTCATTTCAAAGGAATATGCGGACGGGTCTGTCAATGCAGCTTCTTAAAGACAAGTATACGAGAAGCAACACAAAGGTTAGAATCCTTACACCTGTTGATGAGCGGACTTTTCACTCAATAGAAGAATTAAAAATGACACTACCGCGTGTAAGTGTCCGAGACATTAATGGAAGCATAGAAGCCGGTAGAATCACCATTCTGTTAGCCGACAGAAAAGAATGTCTCATAATTGAAATAAAAGACGATACGAAAGATAACTTGTACGAAGCGGCAGGTCTGTCAATATATTCAGACAGTAAATCAATCGTATCTTCATACTTATCAATATTTGAAAGACTATGGAAACAATCGGAACTATATGAACAATTAAAGGCTCATGATAAAATGCAAGAGGAGTTTATCAACGTAGCAGCCCATGAGCTAAGAACCCCGATACAACCCATACTTGGGCTAGCAGAGCACATTTCCTCTAGAATAAAAGAGGGGAAAATAGGACCAAAGGAGCAGAATGACTTGCTAAATGTAGTCATACGAAACGCAAGGAGACTACAACAACTAACGGAAGATATACTAGACGTTACAAGAATAGAAGGCAAGTCATTAAAGCTGAGAAAGGAGCAATTCAGCTTAAACGATGTTATTTTAGGGATCATAGAAAATCATAGAAATATAATTCAAGAAACTGGCAGTAACATAAAGTTACTATATCGTCCCCTTCTTGAGGAGGAAACTGTTGTAATAGAAGCTGACAAAGCAAGGATATCCCAAGTTATTTCCAACCTCGTCAACAATGCGGTCATGTTTACAAAGGAAGGAATCATATCAATAGAAGTAAAGAAGGAGAAGAAGAGTGAAGACGATGGTGATGATAATAATGATAAGGAAGAATTCATTGTCGTTAGTGTAAAAGATTCGGGCATAGGAATAGACTCTGACATTGAGGCAAGGTTATTTTCAAAGTTTTCTACCAAATCATATCACGGGACAGGGTTGAGTTTGTATATTTCAAAGAATATTGTTGATGCTCATGGTGGCAGAATATGGGCTGAAAACGATCCTAATGGGGGAGCTACTTTTTCATTTACTCTACCCATAAATAAATAACTATCGTTACAGTAAAAAGAAGATTATATCCTGTTTTGAAAAAAAGGATGTTAGCAATATTAAGCCTGGTTTTCCTAGAGTTTGACCTGTGCCACATCCTCAAGTATTTTTCTTATATCTTGTTTATTTTGTAGTATTTTATTCCATTGGTCTCCAGATTTCTTGAGCATGTCTGGTGTGTTTAAGATGGTAAAGTCCGTTGGAAGAATATTTGACAAGTCTTCCCATCTGACAGGCATGGACACGGTAGCTGAAACAGTAGGCCTCGCTGAAAAAACGGATGCTATTGTCTTACCCATGGCATTTTGTTTATGATCAAAGAAGACTTTTCCGGTCCTTTCAACTGTGCTCCATGCTGTTGTGATTTTCTGTGCATGCCTTTTGATTAATATCTCGCCTATAATTTTAGTAAAAGATCTAGTTTGTTCATACGTATAGTACAGACCAGTGGGAACAAAAATATGCAGGCCGGTTTTTCCAGATGTTTTCACACACGATTTAATGTTTAATGTATCAAAGAGATCCTCCAGCGCATATGCAATCTGAACTGTCGCCTTGAACGCTTTGACATTATATTCTGGCTCTTCTCCTTTGTTTTCGCTACCTGAATAGATATATGGATCTAAATCAAATACCATGAAATCAGGCGAATCCAAGGCACATTTTTCTTCATCTTCTAATACGGGATCTTTGCATATGTTAAAGTCATCTACATGACTATACCATGGGTGCATTTCTATACATCCCAGATTCGCAAGCCATAGAAGTGTGTCTTTGTTATTACACATGACGTAATTGATTACGCCGCTTCTGGATTTTGAATAAATTTTGATGCTTTCTACGAAATCTGGTTTTTCCTGATCCCAATTTTTGTGATAAAAGTGTTTTCCTTTTATACCGTCAGGATACCTACTCAACGACAACGGTCTGTTTTTTAGATGAGGCAAAATGTATCTACTAATTCTATCATAGTAGTCAATCAAGTCCTTTTTTGTTAATTGTGGATGATTTTGGCTCTTATTCCAGAATATTTTATCAAGGTTAGAAAAATAAGTGGTACTAGCTTTCAAAGAGGATGTAGTATTAGCAATTGTAGTTTGCCGGGACGGTGATGGCGATGGTGGTAATGATGATGCATCTGCTGATCGTTGCTGTTCCCCTCCTACTGGATGTTGTTGCTGAACTATTTCCCCTGTCATCTTTTCCTCTTCAATTACACATACAGCTGGGCTCTTGTCTTCTCTAAATCTAAGGAATATAGGTGATCTCATAATTTTATCGCTCGTCCAGCTGCTGAATTTTACTTCTGCCACTAGATCAGGTTTAATCCAAATAGGATCTCTGTTGACATATGGCATATGGTCGATAGATCTTTTTCCGATTTTCATTTCTTTAAGTTTATTGTATATTTGTCCAAGCTGATCAAAATTAAATCCACTTCCAGTGTGACCAACAAATCTTAATTGGACAGCATTACTATTATTATTAACTGCGAGCAGTAATGAACCAAAATAGCCTTCCCTATTTCCTTCGCCTCTAGTGTAGCCTATTACCACACAATCTTGGGTTTTCATGGTCTTGATTTTCAGCCATTGTCTTGATCTTACCCCCTGCAAATATTTGCTGGATTTGTATTTAGCTACCATCCCTTCCAAATTCATCTTCCTAACATTGTCAAAAACCTCCTTTCCAACTTCCCCTATAAAATCAGATATCTGTATTCTATTATTTTTGTCGATTACGTCTGACTGAATTTTCCGTCTTTGGAGAAATTCCAACGCTTGTAGGTTCTTCCCATCCATGTAAAGAACATCAAAAATATAGTAATTAGCAGGCATTTGTTGAGATAGAAATTCAATTTCTCTATCATCATCAACATTCATCCTTCTCTGATGGTCTTGAAAACTTGGAGTACCGTCTTTATCCAGTACCACTATTTCGCCGTCTAAAATAATCGATTCCTTGCACCTGACGGCGGATTTCAGTGGTCTTATTAATTCTGGATATCGATGGGTAATATCTTTACCGCTTCTTGATTGGATCTTGAATATTCCTTTCGTCTTGTGCCAAAAAAATATAGAACGTACTCCATCCCATTTGATTTCAAAAACCCATCTTTTATCATTAAAAGGTTCGTCAACTGCTGTAGCTAGCATTGGCTTAACGTTGATTGGAAACTGCGTGATAGATGTTGCATTTTTTTTCTCATCTGAGACATCATCATCCTTTGTATGATCTTTGTATGTTATCGTCATAGCATCTGTTTCCCTTCTGTCTCCGCTTTCATTCTGACGTATACTTACTACCTTTCTAGTAAGAACAGATTCAGGCTTCGTAACAGTCAAATCTTCACTAGATGCGAATTGGTCATTGGCCTTTATTAGCAGCCATTGATTCTCTCGGGACGTTTTCACTATTGAAGACTTATCAGGAACGTATTTTTTAATTTTAATTATCGAAAACCTGCCTTTTAACTTATGTCCAAATAAAGTGAAAGTGATCCTGCCATTATTGAATTGGTGGACAAGCTCTTGTTCCGATGTGAAGGTGCCTGTGTCCCAAACTATTACCGTTCCCGCCCCGTAATTGCCTGGCGGAATTACACCTTCAAAAAGTAAATAGTCCAATGGATGATCTTCGGTCAAGACGGCAAGTCTCTTTACCTTGGGATCAAGTGAGATTCCTTTTGGCACTGCCCAAGATTTCAATACACTATCCTCTGACTCAAGCCTAAAGTCATAGTGCAGCCTTGTTGCATCATGTTTTTGTACTACGAATCTGAGCCTAGTCATTTTATTCTTTGACGGTTCACTACCACTACTACCTGCTGGTTCAGTTGTCCTGGCGAAATCTCTTTTCTTATGATATTCTTCCAGCATTTTTATCAACGGCCATAGTCATAATGTCACCCAGTGTGTCCGGACATCTAATAATCTTCTGATCAGTAACACGTTTAAAACTCGAATAGGCCAAGAATCATACAAAATCATAGACGAAACATAAACAATTTTATTCATTGGAAAATTATAGTCAGCGTACGTGAAAAGCATAAATTCTGTAAGTCTCAGATTATCACCGCATAGCCGGTGAACTAGGAAAGAGAAATACTGCAACTAATCTTGCCATCTATGACAGAAAGACATTAGATGTAATTCACCCATGGCTGCGCCTGTCACATTCCCTGACAAAATACAGTCATTGATTCAAACCGTTAATATTGCAAAATACACCGTATTAAATGTTACAAAACTGGGCAAATACAAAGGTGAGGAGATTATCGCTCTGAATTCTGTGAGCTTTAGGGATGTATTTATTCATCCCTCGTATGAAGTTGATGAAGAAAAATTAAGAAACTCATTAAGGATAATTCTGTTTCACATTTTAAATTTCTTATAACATAGATCAATTAAAGCAAGAATTCAGCAGACTTGAATCCACAGGACATATCGACGGTCCGGTCATAGTTCGAATTGATCATGTCTTTGATGTCAAAGGATTTGGAACTGTCGTAATGGATGTCATAAAGCAAGGATCTATCAAAGTATATTATCTATTGAAATCATGCCAAGTGGAAAAGATACAGTTGTGAAATCAATTCAAATGCATGATGATTAAGTAGATGAATCCAACAGTCCTGCAAGGGTTGGACCGGCTGTTAAATGAATGACTGCCGAACAAATCGCCAAGGGAGACATATTATGATCAGAAAATTCTTCTTATATAAAAGTAGTATCACCGGCGAAGCAACAGCAGCAGACGCTGCCTCAATAGTAGGCAGTACAGAGTTTATGAAAAATTCTTCCTACAGAGATCTCATGGAGAATGAAACATACCTGATATCAGTCGGACTACAAATAGATCTGTAAGATTAAAGCTTCTCGATGGGCTAGCAGGTGAAATCGTACCTGAGAGCAAATCCATCGTGTTCTTCCCTGGTCAGACGTACATACTTTTAAAATAGGATATCAAGGAACAAGAATAATTGGAAAAGGCATTCTTAATTAAAAAAGACACTAAAAAAGTCGGGATGTTTTCGACCTATTTCCTTAAGGCTTAATCCAAGAAAAAAGATATAATGCATCTCATTGGAAGTGGCTTGGTTCAAACATTAATGTCCTATTAAGGATCTAATCGAGCTTTAGCAGTTACGTTGCTAAATTAACAAGGTACCAAATTGTTTGTGAAGCCTTATGAATTGAAGATGAACTGTATAAATACAAATATACATTATACAAATATGATAAAATTGCCATACTAAAATACACGATTATACTTTTTTTACCATACTTGCTCTTATAATAGAATGACATCCAGGATGATTTCTGAATCCTTTGCGAAGGATCACGTAGATAGGTGGATAACTGCATGGAATAACCATGATGTAGCGGCAGTTCTTTCACTTTATTCCGAGGACATAGAAACTCATAGTCCAAAGATAAATGCAGTATTTCCAGACAGGACAGCCGCCAAGATAACAAACAAACAAGATTTAAAAAATTACTTTTCTCTTGCATTGAAGAAATTTCCAAATTTACACTTTACGCCAACAGATTTCATAATCAAAGGAAATCAAATAATTTTAGAATATCATGGTACTCCAGATGGAAAGACCAGATGGTCTGTGATAGAAAAGCATGAGCTTAAAGATGGATTGATAGCAAAAATCCGATTTTTATTACGGAGCGGAAGATGCGATTTCTAAGTCGTAGAATAGGGAGAGAAATTGTGATTTGCGCCTTGAAGGAAACGGATTAGGGTTTGAACAATTTTTGCTCCGGATGATGGCTAGATATTACAGCTAGCTTGATAATAGAATCAATGCTATTAGTAGCCAGGCTCTGATGAACTTCACTGCCTAGAACAATAACCCCACTAAAATGTTTGTGGTTTCCCAATAGTTGTCTAACAATATACAATA
>Ga0075423_10002631_pt1 | contig 16357 bp, 13 predicted proteins | sample SoiMethybrSBSTD2_FD_80114 | JGI IMG/M metagenome (GOLD analysis project Ga0075423, IMG submission 80114) | Bulk soil microbial communities from a Populus tree surrounding site in Tennessee, USA - Soil MetaG P. TD hybrid SBSTD2 | ecosystem: Environmental > Terrestrial > Soil > Tree plantation...
CTCGGCGAGCGTGAGCCGCTCCGAGTGCGCGAGCCACTGCGGGGCCTGGCCGCGCACGAACTGGGCGAAGGAGCCGTCGGGCGTCTCGTAGCCCTGGATCTTGAACTCGGCGTGCATCGGGTCCTCGCCCGCGCGCGGCGCGAGAAGATTGGACACGCCGGGGTAGAGCACGCGAAGCTCGCCCACGCGCAGCCGCCCTTCCCGCGCCACCTGGCTGCCGAGCGCGGCCAGCAGCACCACCGCGCCCGAGCCGGCCACGTGGAGATCGCGATCGTGCAGATCGAACACCGAGATGGGCACGCCGCGCGCGGCGAAGATCCCGTTGTACGTGAGCCCGGCGTGGAGCACGTAGCCCAGCGCCTCGTCGGGCCCGATGGCCGGCACCGGCGCCCGCACGTCGCGCAGCGCCTCCCGCGGCTCACCGTGGGCGGGGCGTCCCCAGCGATCCTTCACGACCGCCCACACCCGCTGATGCGTGGGCAGGGGGTCGAGACCCGGCCGGAACGGGGCGCCGAGCGGCAGCGCCCGCTCGCCTACCGCGGCCTGGGACCACCATGCCGCGTCGACCTCCCTCGAGGCTTCCGCCATTCAAGATCTCCTTGCGATCCGGGTCATCGCTGAGGTCGAATGGGGCATGGCGACTCAAGACAGAGTGTCATCTCGTCCGCCTATCGGCAAGGCCGATCCCACGACCCTGGACGACGACCTGCAGCGAATGTTCGCCGGCTGGGGGGACAAGGCCTACCACGACCACACCCTCTTCCTCACCATGGCCCGCCGGCCGGGCGTGCTGCGCGCCACCATGGGGTTCGTCCGCTACATGTACGGGGACAGCCTCATCGACCGGCGGCTCACCGAGATGGTGCGGATCCGCACCGCCTGGAACAATCGATGCCGACACTGAAGCACGGTGCGGTCCGCATCGGTGATGCGGACGGGGCTCCTGACCGAGGCGATCATCCAGAAGATGCACGACTACGAGGCTTCGGACCTGAGCGAGCGCGAGAAGGCGGCCCTGGCGCTGGCGGACCGGCTGGCCTTGGACCACCGGAACGTCGACGCAGCCCTGCTCGCCCGGCTCCGCGCCTCGTTCAGCGAGGAGGAGCTGCTGGACCTCGGCATGTCCATCGGCTTCCTGCTGGGCTGGGGACGGTTCATCGAGGCCTTCGGCATACTGCCCGAGGCCTGGGTGGAGGGGACGGAGCCCTGGAAGCCGCTCAGCGGCGACTCCCCGCCCGACTCGGTCCGATCCTGAACTCGATGACGCCGTCGGCCGCCGGCGGCGTCACCGCCAGCGCCAGCCGCCGATCGTGCACGGCAAGGGCGCCGCGCCCCAGCTCGGTCCAGGCCTCGAAGGCCGCGGGATCGAGGCCCTCCACGCCCGCCATGAGCCGCCAGCCCCGCTGTCGCACCCGGGCCTCACCGCCGCCCGAGTCGACCTCCACGTCCTCGCCCTGGGCGCGGGCGAGCGCGGCGAGGTAGCCGCTGAAGGAGACGGCATCGCGGCCGCGGACGTCCAGGAGCGCCGCGGTCTCGTCGTGAAGCTGCATGCCGATGAGGCGCGCGGCATGCCCCAGCAGCCGGCGGGTCTCGTCGGGTCCCAGGAGGTCCAAGGCCACCGGTAGCAACGTGCGCACGTACTCCATCGCGTAGCGCGCCACGACCTTGTCCAGACGCTCCGGCGTCCACACCGCGGGATCGAGGCGCGGCGCGCGCGCGGGATCGGGATCGGGCGCCACCTCGCCGTAGGCGAACCGTACACGCTCCTCGGGAGCGAGGTCCCGATCGTATTCGAGGTAGTAGCCCTCGAGGCCGGCGAACCCGTCCACCGTCTGCCCCGTGCAGACGAAGCCCAGCCGCGGGTTGCCGAGGCTCACACCATTGTGCCCGTGCCAGCCCTGCAGCATGGCGGCGTTGACGCGCGTGGGGACCGCGCAGATGGCCGCGCCACTCCAGATCCACCGTGGCGGCGGATAGCGCACCCAGGCCTTCCGGTCCGATTCGTAGATGTATTCGGTCTTCACGCCGCCGATCCGGTTGGAGAGGTCGTGATACTGGGCGCAGGCGACCGCGTGCGGCAGCCGATCGAGCCCGAGCTTGGCTAACCCGGGGAGGAACTTCTCGAGGTGCTGGCGGCGGAAGTGGCGGAAGACGAGCTCGGCTGCCGTGTCTTCCCCGCGCCGGGTGATCAGAGAGAGGACGACGCCCGTCATGAGGCTCTGATAGAGCACCGAGACGGCGCGGTTGGCGGCGGTGGCCGCAGGTGCCCTCATGGCCCGGGCCGGTCGCCGTGCAGCGCCTCAGCGCGCACGGGGAGGCGCGTGACCGTCACGCCGAGGGGGCGCACGGCGTCGGCCACCGCGTTGGCGATGGCGGCGGGCGCGCCGATGGTGCCGCCCTCCCCCATCCCCTTGTAGCCGCCGGGCGTCAGCGGCGACGGCGTCTCCAGGTGTCCGATGCAGAAGGACGGCAGATCGGCGGCGGTGGGCATCGCGTAATCCATCAGGGTGCCGGTGAGGAGCTGTCCGTCGCCGTCGTACACCAGGCGCTCGCTGAGGGCCTCGCCGATCCCCTGCGCAAGCGCTCCGTGCACCTGGCCCTCGACGATCATCGGATTGATCACCGGGCCGCAGTCCTCGACCACCGCGTAGTCCCGCACCGCAACGCGTCCCGTCGCCGCGTCCACCTCGACGGCGGCCACGTGCACCGCGCCCGAGAAGGTCGGGCCCGGCAGGTCGTAGCTCTGGGTCTCCGCCACGGGGCCCGCACCCAGCACGAGCTCGCCGATCGAGATGCCGCGCCCGGGCACCCCGCGCACGCGGACAGATCCGTCCATCAGCTCGAGGTCGGCGGCGCTGGCCTCGAGGCGGGCGGCGCCGAGGGTGAGCAGGCGGTCGCGAACACGCCGGGCGGCGCCGTCGGCGGCGCCGCTGGTCGCCACCGCGCCGCGGCTCGCGAAGGTGCCGCTGCCGTCGGGGGCGCTGCGCGTATCCGGCTGGCACACCGTGACGCGGTCGAGCGCGACGCCCACGCGGTCGGCGATCACCTGCGCAATCGTGGTCGCGTGGCCTTGGCCCTGCGAGGGGAACGAGAGCTCGCAGCGCACGCCGCCCTCGGCATCGACGCTCACCGTCGCCGCCTCGTGGCCGCTGACCTCGACCATTCCGCGGCCACGATACACCGCCGGCCCGATGCCCGTGTACTCCGTATAGCAGGCGAGGCCGATCCCGAGCCGCCGCCCCGTCCCGCGCGCCGCGGCCTGCTCGGCACGCAGTCGGTCGTAGCCCGCGAGGGCGAGCGCGTCGGCCAGGGCGCGCGGAAAGTCGCCGCTGTCGTAGACGAACCCGGAGGCGGCGGTGAACGGATAGGCCTCCGCCGGGATCAGGTTGCGGCGACGGATCTCCGCGGGATCGAGGCCCATCCGCGCGGCGAGCAGATCGAGCGTCCGCTCCATCACAAAGGCCCCGAAGGTCATGCCCACGCCGCGGTACGCGGCCAGCGGCGGCTTGTTCGTGGCCACCGCGCACGCCTGCCACGCGTAGGCGGGCGTGCGGTACGGCCCGGGCAGGATGGTGGCCGTGCCCAGCGGCTCGAGCGCCTGGGTGAGCGGGAAGACGTGATACGCGCCCGCGTCGGACACGATCCGCGCGCGGAGGGCCAGGAGCACGCCGCGGGCGTCCGCCGCCGCCTCGACCTCGGCGCGCGCCTCGCGGGCCTGGGTGGCGGCGGCCAGATTCTCGCGCCGTGTCTCGATCCACTTCACCGGTCGGCCCGTCGCGCGGGCCAGCGCCGCCACCGCCAGATCCTCCGGCTGCACGCTCATCTTCTGGCCGAAGCCACCGCCGGTGTCGGGGACGACCACGCGGACGGCGTCGGGCGGCAGCCCGAAGGCGCGGGCCATGCCCGCGCGCACGATGTGGGGCACCTGGGTATTGATCCAGAGGACGAGCCGTTCGCCCTCCCAGAGCGCCACCATCGCGCGCGGCTCGAGGGGCGCGGCGGAGACCCGATCGTGGTAGAAGGTCTCGGCGAGGCAAACCGCCGCGCGCGCGAAGCCGCCGTCGACGTCGCCGCGCGAGGACGACCGCTCGAAGAGGAGATTGTCCACGAGGGCCTCGTGCACGCGCGGCGCCCCGGCGGCGCGCGCCGCCGCCAGATCCGCGAGCACCGGCAGCGGCGCGTAGCTCGCCTCGACTGCCTCGGCGCCATCGGATGCCGCGTACGGGTCCTCCGCCGCCACCACCGCCACCGGCTCCCCCGCGAAGCACGCGCGCTCGGGCGCGAGGGCGGGCCAGACGGTCGGGAAGAATCCCCCGCCCTCGAGGCGTGGCGCGATCGGGGCCACGCGGCCTGCGAGATCGCGACCGCACAGCACGGCGGCCACTCCCGGCCGCACCCGGGCGGCGTGCGCCTCCACGCCGAGCACGCGCGCGTGCGCGTGCGGGCTCCGGACGAAGACCGCGTGGAGACACCCCTCGGGGTGGAGGTCGTCGAGATACGCGCCGCGACCCGTCAGGAGGCGGGGGTCCTCCCGCCGCCTGACGGCGGTGCCGGTGTAACGGACGGCGGCCGAGCTCAGCGCTTCGCCACGCGCGGCAGCACCTCGGCCGCGAGCAGCTCGAGCTGCTCCATGCCCCAGTTGAGAGGATTCAGGACGACGGACTCGCAGCCGCCCAGCGTCTCGACCTTCTTACGGATCTTCTCCGCCACCTCCTCGGCCTCGCCGAGCAGGTAGAATTCCTTCCAGTACGGGAGATCCATGCCCGAGTACGTCTTGAAGTGGGGAATGGCCGACTCCGGCCGCTCGCCCTTCTTCAGCACCCACACGAAGTTCGAGTAGACGCGCGTCATGTCGCCGGGCTTGCGGCCATATTCGGCCATGAAGCGCTGGATCTTGTCCCAGTCGCCCCTCACCATGTCCGCGGTGGAGGAGGAGTGGGGCACCCAGGTCTTGGCGTACTTCGCGATGCGGCGCAGCACTGGATCGATATTGGCGACGGTCTGCGCGTAGATCTTCTCGGAGGGCTGCGTCCCCCCGCCGATCCAGATGGGCGGATGTGGCTTCTGGATGGGCTTGGGGTCGATCGTCAGATTCTCGAAGGCGTAATACTTGCCCTTGTACGTGACACGCTCGCCCGCCCACAGCGCCGTGACGGCTTCCAGCATCTCGTCCATGCGGCGCCCGCGCTCCTTGTGCGGCACGCCCATGAGGGCGAACTCCTCCTCGTGCCAGCCGACGCCGACGCCCAGGATGGAGCGCCCGCCGGACAGGAGATCCAGGGTCGCCCACTCCTTGGCGAAGTAGGCGGGGTTGCGTAGCGGCAGCACCAGCACCATGGTGCCGAGCTTGATCGTGCGCGTGACGCCGGCGAGCGCGGAGAGCAGGGCCACGGGCTCGAGCCAGGTGCAGGCGTAGGCGGGCGGTGTGAGCAGGAGATGGTCGATGGACACCGCGCAGTCGAAGCCGAGATCCTCGGCGCGCCGGAGATAGGCGCCCATCTCGGCGAGCGTGGCCGTCTTCGGCCCCAGCGCAAAGCTCGGAATGCGGAGACCGAAGTTCATCGGAGCCCGTCCTCCTTCTTGGCGTCGCCCACGGTGAGTCCGCCCACGCGCGCGTGGGGCCGCCCGCCGTCCGTGACCACGAGGGCGACGAGGATCTCGTTGGCCCGGGGCGCATCCACGAGGCGCACCTCCATGGCGTCGAAGTGCGTCCTGACGAATGCGCGTCCTTGAAGTGCAGCGGCACGTCGATCGGTGTGCCGGGCCCGCCGAGCTTCTTCGCCGAGGGGATGATGGCCTTGCCGCCGTCGACGACGGCCCGGAAGGGCGTGCCCAGCGTCGGGTGCAGAATGGCCGCCGCGTGCTCGTACTCTCCGTCCACGCCCACCACCGCCGCCTTGCCGTACGAGTGCACCGGCGCGCCCAGGGCCGCCACCGCGCGGCGGCCGAGGAGGTCCCCCAGCTCCTCCCCCGTCTTCACCAGGGGTTCGAGGTCCTCGACGTAACGGCCGGCGAAGGGGTTCTCGATCACCGCCACGGCGGCCACCTTTCTGAGTGGCTTCGCGACGGCCCGGCCGCCATCCTCAAGTATCTCTTCAACCACAGTCAGAAACTTACGGATTCTCATGATATTTTACCTCTCAGTGTCCGCCCCAGGCCGGGCCGTGTCCCTTCACGACTTCGGCGGCCCGCGTGGCCGGCGGCGTGTTGCGGCTGCGCCCGATCCGGATCTGTCCGTCGATCAATACCATGGAGATGCCGAAAAGGTCGCCGGCACGCAGCGCCTCGAGCGCGGTGCGGCCCACCGAGCCCACCGGCGCGTCCACGATGCAGCAGTCCGCCTCGCGGCCGGGAGCGATGACCCCGACGGGCAACCGGTACACCCGCGCGGTGTTGCCCGTCGCCATGGCGATGGCAGTTTCCGGCGCGACACCGCCCAGGGAGACGAGATGGGCGATCACGCGCAGGATGCCGAGCGGCACCACGCCCGTGCCCGAGGGCGCGTCGTTGCCGAGGATCACCCGGCCGAGGACCCGCGCGTCGGTGGCCCGCGCGAGGGTATGCAGGGCGGTCTTGCCGTTTCCGCAGTGGACGATCTCGAGCGCCATGCTGGTGGCCACCAGCGAGTCGATCTCGCGCTCGCTCATCGACGTGGTGCCGCCGTTGATGTGGCCGACTACGTGGGGCTCCGCCTCGAGCACCACCTCCGCGTTGATGGGGTTCGAGCCGGCGATGGACGGTCCGCCCGTGTGAATGGTCACCGTCATCCCGTGCTGCTTGGCCCAGCGCACCATGGGCGCGGCGTCCTTGCCCGTTTTGACCGAGCCGAGCCCGATCTCGCCCACGAGCTTCACGCCGGCCCTCGCCATCTCGGCAAAGTCCTCCTCGACCATGCCGAGCTCGAGGATCGGCGCGCCGCCGTGCAGCTTCACACCTGCCGGCCGGAGATTGGCGTAGGCCTTGGCGGCCACGATGGCGAGCGCCTTCAGGCCGACGATGTCCTTCGGCCTCCCGGGAAGGTGAACCTCTCCCGCAGAGATCATGGTCGTGAGCCCGCCATTGAGGCCGGACTCGATGAAATCCAGCGTGCGCTGCCGCGGCGTGAAGTCGCCGAACACCGGATGGCAGTGCGAGTCGATGAGGCCGGGAATCACCGTGGAGCCGTGCGCGTCGATGACCGTGTCCGCCTCCCCGTCCAGTCCGCGGCCGACGGCGAGGAACTTGCCGTCGTCGATGACGAGCGAGTCGCCGTCCAGGAGCGGGCGCTCGATGTCGCCCGACACGATCTGTCCGATGCCCTTGATGAGGGTGCGCATGCCGGATGCTCCCTAGACCGACAGGTAGGCGCGACGCGCAGCCTCGTCGGCCATGAGCCGCGCCATGGGACCTTCCCAGCGAATCTGCCCCTTCTCGATCACGTAGGCGCGGTCGGCGAGCCGGGCCGCGAAGCGGAGGTTCTGCTCCGAGAGCAGGATGGTCAGGCCCTCGCGCTTGAGCGCCGCGATCTGCTCGCCCAGCGCTCGCACGACGACGGGGGCCAGACCCTCCGAGGGCTCGTCGAGCAGGACGATCCGCGGGTTGCCCATGAGGGTGCGGGCCACCGTGAGCATCTGCTGCTCGCCGCCGGACAGGCTGCCCGCGCGGCGCCGCGCCAGCTCGGCGAGCTTGGGGAACAGCGCCGAGACGCGCGCGACCGTCCACGCGCCGCCGCCCTTCTCGCCCACGCGGAGGTTCTCCTCGACGGTGAGCTCGCTAAAGATGCGCCGGTCCTCCGGCACCCACCCGACGCCCAGGCGGCTGATCTCGTGCGTGGGGAGGCCACGCAGGCCGCGATCGTCCAAACGGATCTCGCCGCCCGTCACGTCCACGAGGCCCATGATGGCCTTGAGCGTGCTCGACTTCCCCGCCCCGTTGCGCCCGAGCAGCGACACCACCTCGCCCACGCCAGCGGTGAGGCTCACGCCGTGGAGCACCCGCGACGGGCCGTAGGCGGCGTGCACCGCCCTCAGCTCGAGCACTAGGTCTTGTCCTTGTCCGCGTAGCTCACGGCAAGCCCTGCGGCGGCGTCGCTCTGGATGCCGTAGGGTGGGATGGGATAGCGGAGGCCGTTCTTCGATAGCGCGGCCAGCCCCTCGACCACCTTGGGGAGGAAGCGCGGCGGGATGGCCATGAGCAGCTCGTCGTCGGCCACGCCGCCGTAGCGGCGCTCGGCGTAGCACGGGATCGTGAGGGCAGGCTCACCGGTCTTGAGCGCCTTGCCCCACGAGTCCGCGCAGGCCGACTCGCCCACCGAGGTGAATGACATCTTCTTGTAGCCCGCCCATTGGAGCCCGTTGATGAAGAAAATCATCTGGCCGGGCGTGCCGTAGATGAGGCAGATATCGGGCGGGTTGAGCCGGCCGGAGGTGAGGGGCGCGACCGCCATCGCGCGGTAGCGGCCATAGGGCACGCAGTCCATGGCGTGCTGGTGCAAGCTCGCGTCCTCCTGGGTCTTGAACCAGACGCCCGCCATGCGCTTGCCCGACAGCCACTCGTCGTCCTGCGGGGAGAGCCCGATGACTGCGCCGCACTGCGCGCCCACCAGATCGGCCATCGTGATGCCCACCGTGAAACCCAGCTGGCGCGCCTGGGCCACGATCTGATCGGTGGTGTGCTTGACCCGCGGCCGGCGGATCTTCGGGATCGCCTCCATCTCCTCGACGGTCTCGAAGAGCTTCATTCCGATGGGGATCGAGCGAAGGCGCAGGTACTGATTCAGCCCGCCCACGATGGCGTCCCAGTCGTATCGCTCGTCGGCCATGCCCATTCTCCTTGTCCGCGCGGCTCGCCTTACGGCTGCGCCTCGTCCGACTCCCCCAGATACACGCGCTGCACGTCCCGGTCCGCGCGGACCTCCGCCGGCTTGCCCTCCGCGACCAGCCGCCCCTGGTGCAGGACCATGATGCGGTCGGCCACCGCGAACACCACGTCCATGTCGTGCTCGGTGAAGAGTACGGTGAGACCCCGCTCTCGCGCCAGCCGCTCGACAAGGGCCATGAGCACCCCCCGCTCGGCCGGGGCCATGCCCGCGGTGGGCTCGTCGAGGAGCAGCAGCTCGGGGTCGTTGGCCAGCGCCACCGCCAGCTCGAGCCGCTTGAGGTCGCCGTAGGCGAGCACGGCGGCCGTCCGATCGGCCTGCTCCGCGAGCCCCACCTGGGAGAGCCGCGCCCGCGCCTCGTCCACCTCGAGGCGCGTGGCCGAGGCCAGCAGCGCGTAGGTCCGTCGACGATGGGAGAGCCGCGCGACCAGAACATTGTCCAGCGCGGTGAGCGAGGTGAAGGCCGCCGTGATCTGGAACGTGCGGCTCACGCCGCGCCGCCACACCTCGTACGGCGCGAGCCCCGAGAGCCGCTCGCCCTTGAACCGCACCTCTCCGCCGTCCGGGACCAGCTGCCCGGCCAGCATGTTGAAGCACGTCGTCTTCCCCGCCCCGTTCGGCCCGATCAACGCCCGAATCTCCCCCCGGGCCAGACTCAGATTCACCCCGTCCACGGCCACGACCCCGCCGAATCGCTTCGTGAGGCCGACGGTCTCGAGCACCGGTGGTCCGCTCACGTGGTCGACGAGGTCGGGGAGATCTGGGGAGGCGCGGCGCCCGCTCCCCCCCAGCCCGGTCGAGGCGGTCGGAAGATCTGCGGAGGCGCGGCGCTCGCTTCCCGCCGGCCCAGTCGAGGCGGTGGGGGGGTCTGGGGGAGGAGCGGCGCTCGCTCCCCCCCAGCCCAAAGGAACGAAATCGAGCACGCTCGCCAGCCCCCGCGGAAAGGCCAGGACCAAGGCGATCAGGATCACGCCCAGCACGGCCTGCCAGTACTCCGTGTAGCGCGTGATGACGGTATCGAGCAGCTTGTAGACCACGGCGCCCAGCGGCGGGCCCACCGGCGAGCCGACGCCGCCGAGCAGCACCATCACCAGCGGCTGCACCGACATGGGCGCATCCACGTAGTTCGGGAACACGCTCCCCTTGAGGTAGACGAAGATCGCGCCTCCGAGCCCGGCCACGAGCGCGGCCACCACGAACGCCACGTGCTGATGCGCGCGGATGTTGAGCCCGACAGCCTCCGCGCGCCGCGGATGGTCCCGGGCCGCTCGCAGAGCCAGGCCGAATGGCGAGGCGGCCACGCGCAGGAGCAGGGCGAGGCCGAGCGCGGTGACGGCCAGCGCCCCGAAGTAGTAGTGCAGGGGCGAGGCCAGCCATGGCGACGGCCACACGCCGAGGAGGCCGTTGTCACCGCCGGTGACCTCGTCCCACTGATGCACGATCGCGTAGACGATCTGGGCGAAGGCCAGCGTGAGCATGGCGAAGTAGATGCTCGTGAGCCGTACGCTGAAGTAGCCGAAGACGACGCCCGCCACCGCGGCGAGCACCGGGGCGCCGAGGAAGGCCAACGGCATGGGAAGGCCGGCGTGCTTCATCAGGATGGCCGCGCCGTACGCACCCAGCCCGAAGTAGGCGGCGTGTCCGAAGGACACGAGCCCGCCGCCGCCCATGAGGAGATAGAGGCTCGAGGCAAAGAGCGTGAAGGCGAGCATCTCGACGAGGAGCCACACGTGGAATGTCGGCAGGAAGGGCGGGACGGTGATCAGCAGCAGCGCACCGGCGGCGAGCCACCCCGGCCGGAGACGTGGGCGCGGCGCCGCCTCCGCCCCGCCGCCCGCCGGCCGCAGGGCCGCCTCCGGCCGGCCGAGCAGCCCCCACGGCCGCACGATGAGGACCACCGCCATCACCACGAAGATGAGCACGATCGAGACGCGGGGGAGCAGCAGGATCCCGTAGGCGCCCAGCACCCCGATGAGGATGGAGGCGAGGAGGGCGCCCCAGACCGATCCCATGCCGCCGATCACGACCACCACGAACGCCTCCACGATGACCGTGGTGTCCATGACCGTCGTGATGGCCACGCGCGGCACCTGGAGGGCCCCCGCGAGGCCGGCGAGGAAGCTTCCGAGGACGAAGACACCGGTGAAGAGCCGCGACTGGTCCACGCCGAGAGCGGCCACCATCTCGCGGTCCTGGGTGGCGGCGCGGATCAGGATTCCCATCCGCGTGCGGTAGAACAGCGCCCAGAGGCCGAGCGCCACCAGCGGGCCGAACACGATCATGGCGAGGTCATACGTGGGGAAGAGCTGCCCGGCGAGGCGCACCGAGCCCGCGAGCCCCGGCGCGTTCGGCCCCGTCTTGTTGTCGGCGCCCCAGAGGTACTTCACCGCGTCCGCCACCACCAGCACCAGCGCGAACGTGAGGAGGAGCTGGTAGAGCTCGGGGGCGCGATACATCCGGCGGAGCAACCCGATTTCCACGAGCCCGCCGACCGCCGCCACGAGGAGCGCGGCGAGCAGGACGGCGACGTAGAACGCGGCCCCGCCCAGCGGCAGCGCGTGCACGAGCGAAAGCGTGAGGTAGGCGGCGAGCATGTAGAACGAGCCGTGAGCGAAGTTGACGATGCGGGTGACGCCGAAGATGAGAGTCAGGCCCGACGCGACGAGGAAGAGGAACATCGCGTTGGCGAGCCCGCTGAGGAGCTGGATGAAGAGGAAGGACATGCCGCCTCACCCGATCGGCCCCTCGCCCTGCCCTCCCCCCCATGGGGAAAGGGATGGGGCGAGGGGCCGAGGCGAGGCCACTACTGACCCGAGCGTAGCTTCTTGACCTCGTCGTCCGACGGCAGCACCTTCTCGCCCGGCACGTACTCGTGGCCGACCATCACGCCCACGCCGCGCTTCGGATCGATCTTGGTCGTGCCGACCCACGCGCCCATGGTGGACTGCCCGTCAGAGGCGCGGAAGGTGATGGGCCCGACGGGCGTCTCGACCGTGAGCCCCTTGAAGGCGGACACGAGCTTGTCGGTGTCGGTGCCGCCGGCCTTGCGGATCGCCTCGAAGATCGAGAGATAGGTCACGTAGCCCACGAGCGCGCCCAGCGTGGGAGCCTTGTCGCCGCGCTTCTGGAAGCGCGCCACGAAGTCCTTGTGGGCGGCCGTCCCGATGTCGTACCAGGGATAGCCGGTGACGAGCGTGCCCTCCGGGGCCTCGGTGCCGAGGGGATCGATGTACTCGGGCTCGCCCAGCAAGATGCCGACCACGAAGGTCTTCTGGAACAGCCCGCGCTTCTGGGCCTCGCGCACGAAGGCGAGCCAATCGGAGCCGAACAGCGAGACGTAGAGCGCGTCCGGATTCTGGTTCAGGATCGCCGTCACCATGGGCCCGGGCTCGATCTTGCCCAGCGTCGGCCAGTGCTCGCCCACGATCTGCACGTCGGGCTTGAGCTCCTTGAGCCGGTCGCGGAACGTTTCCCAGGCGCGCTTGCCGTACTCGTAATTGGGCCCGATGGTCGCCCACTTCACGTACTTCATCCGGCCCGCCTTGTCGGCGAGCATCCGGCCCTGCTCGTACGTGTTGGGGCGCACCCGCACCACGTGGTCGTGCCCCTTGGTCCAGGTGATGGCCTCGGTGAGCGCCTCCGCGACCACGAACATGGTCTTGTTCTGCTTGGCCCAGTCCGACACCGCGAGGCCGACGTTGGAGAGGAAGGTGCCGGCGATGAGCGCGACCTTCTCGGAGGCCACGAGCTCCTGCGCGTGCTTCACCGCCTCCGCGGGCTGGCCCTTGTCGTCGCGGAACAGCACCTCGACCTTCCGGCCGGTGATCCCACCCTTGGCGTTGATCTCCTCGACCGCCATCTCCACCGCCGCCTTGTAGGGCCCGGTGAAGGGCGCGCCGATGCCGCTGAACGAGTTGATGTCTCCGATCCGGATGGGGCCCTGGGCGAGGGCGGGCGAGGCGAGGACGCCGAAGGGCAGCACCATCGCCGCCAGCCGGACGAGGCGTCGGAACGTCATGGCGGAACTCCTTTCAGCGCCTCCGGCGTGGAGGCTTCTCGTGCGGGGGGCGTGGGAATCGGGGATTGAGTAACGCATTCGGCGGAGGCTGTCAAGGCGAGGAGCCTCCGCGAGCCGCGCGGGTCGCGGGCTAGGAGGCGATCTGCGCGGACGCGGCGGCGCCGATGAGCGACGCGCCAGGCTCGATCCGGGCGTTGACAACGTCCACGGTGACGCGGAGGGCGCGCAGGCCCGTCACGCCCTGCAGCTCGTCGAGCTCCAAATTCTCGACCTCCGGGGTGAGAAAGCGCAGCGCCTGAAGGTACGCGATGTACTCCTTGTACTCCGCCGCCTCGGAGGGCTGCGAGTACACGAGCGCGACCTTGCCCGGCTGGGTGAGACGCTCGGTGGTCCCCCGCACCACCGCCTTGTCGATGCGCTTCTTCATGATCTCGTACCGCACGTTGTAGGCGCCGTCCACGTCGAAGCGCTTCTCGTCGAAGCGGAAGCGGATGGCGAGCGGCGCGTGCTGGATCAGGATCAGGTTGGTGATGTCCAGCGGCTGAGGCAGCCGCGGCTTGAGCGCTTCCACGTGGGTGACGATGCCGCAGGCCAGCATGAGCTGCCACAGGCGCAGATTGCGGACATGCAGCGGCGAGAAGCCGCCATCCTCCAGGAGGGAAGCGCCGGCGTAGATGCTGTAGTCCACGCCGTCCGTGCGCTGCATCTCGAAGAAGTGCGGGCTCGCCGTCTGCGCCGCCCGCTCCTCCGCCTCGAGGAAGCCCAGGATGGCGTCGTTGATCATGGTGACGCTGGTCTCGAAGTCCCGCCGCCTCGTCGCCACCGCGCCCTGCTGCGGGTCGAGGGCGGCGCGGTAGGCCTCGATGCAGGCTCGCACCTCCGGCCCGTAGCCCTCGAGGTGCTCGAACAGGGTCTCCACCTCGGCGCGGAGGAAGGCGACCAGGCTCGCCTCGTCTCCCGCCCGCAGGTTCAGCTCCACGGCCTCCGTATGCCGGTCGACGCGGTGGCGCAGCTGATCCAGGATGTGCATGGGCCGGGCACGGTGCGCGGCCGCGAGCACGTCGCGCGCGAGGCCGAGCTGCGCGGAGAGGTCGGCCTGGATGGCCCAGGCGCGGTGCACCGACGACCCGCGGATGTCGGAGAGCGCATAGAGGGGGTACACGTCGCGGAACACGATGGGCTCGATCTCCATCGCCCGGGCGTCGCCGTCCGTTTCGTGCTGCTCGAGACTATTCAGCACCGCCTGCCGGAAGCGCCACTCGACCACCGGGTGGATGGCCGTGCACTTCTCCTTGATCACCGCCTGCACGCGGTTGTTCAGCTCGTCGATGCCCCGCTTCACCGCCATGGCGAAGAGCGGCAGCACCTGGAGAAGCTGCGGCGTATGCGAGACGTTGAGAGCGCCGGGCTCGGTGGACACGAGCTCGAGGCTCCCGATGTGGGCGTCGTCGTAGATGAGGGGTGCGGCCACGATGCTGCGGTAGCCGGCGGCGAGCAGCTCGTCCTCCACCCGGGTCCGGTTCGGATAGGTCTGCAGGTCCTCGATGATGAGGGGCCGCCGCTCCTGAGCCGCGCGGTCGTAGATGGAGCCGGCGAAGTCCGACAGGCGCAGGTGCGTGGAGTCCGCGAAGATGCACGCATGCTCGAACTGCGAGCCGAAGTTCAGGCTCAGCACGCGATCGCCCTCGAGGGCGGCGACCCCCAGCTCCAGCTCCGGCCGGCGCAGGAGATTGCGCATCTTGTCGCGCAGGCCCTGGAAGCGGATGGATGACACGATCGATTCCTTCTCGATCAGGTCACGCTCGATCGCCGAGAGAATCTCGGGCTCCGTCACCTCGACGGCCTGGAAGACCCCGAACCCGCGGATCACGAAGCGGTCGGCCGGAAGCAGCTCGGTGAAGGCCTTGGGATCGGCGACGTGCGCGCGGATCCGTCGCAGTGCCTCCTCCGGGAGCGGCGGCACCTCGCCCAGCACCTCGACCTCGAGGAAGCGCCTGCTGACGATCAGCTTGAAGTACCGGTCGAGCTTCGTGTCGGGATCAGTGACGATGGCCACCCACGGATACTCGACGCCGAGCGTCACGCCGTACACGCGCTCGAGGATCAGCGAGTACGCGGACACGATCCGCACGTTCAGGACCACGGAGACGTCGGCGTCCATCCGGAACTGCAGCGCACCGTCGGGCTCGGTGAGCAGCCGCGCGAAGCCCGGGGTCGAGTAGAAGCTCCGCAGCTGGAACGGGAGGACCGCGGCGCCGTAGCTCTCCTCCTGGAAGGTCGGGGAGAACACGGCCAGCATCAGGGCAGAGAGGAGCTCCGGGTGCTGGCGGACGGCGTCGGGATCGGCGACCGGCCCCGAGAAGACGGGGTTCTGTCGCACCTTCTCCAGGAGCGCCCGTGTCGCGGTCGCGAACGGCTTCTCCCCTTGAGCCAGCTCCCGCTCCCAGTACTTGATCAGGGGCTGGAGGCTGAACTCGGTGCGGATGGGCAGACCCCAGAGGGCAGGCGCCGCCGGCGGCTTTGCGCTCGGGCGGACCGCGAGGTCGCTCATGGGGTGTTAGTGTAGCACCGTGGGCCTCATGCTACGATGGGGCGCCATGCTCGGCCCGCACGTAAGTGCCCGAGAGTACAAGCGCTCGTGAGGGTCCTGGGCGTCATTCCCGCCCGCCTCGCCTCGACCCGGCTGCCCCGAAAAGTGCTGCGTGACATCGCGGGCCTCCCGCTCGTTGTCCACGTCTACCGGGCGGCGCGCCGGTCGCCGCGCCTGGACGACCTGCTCGTGGCGACGGACGCCGCGGAGGTCATGGACGCCTGCCGGTGCCATGGGGTGCCCGCCGTCATGACCTCGCCGGCCCATCCCACCGGCACCGATCGCCTGTGGGAGGTGTCCCGGGATCACGTGGCCGATGTGTACGTGAACATACAGGGTGACGAGCCCCTCGTGACCGCCGGCCACATCGAGCGGCTGGTCCGCCCCTTCCTCGACGATCCGGCCGTGCAGGTGACCACCCTCAAGATCCTGGCGAAGCCCGAGGAGGTCCCCACGCGCACCGCCAACAAGGTCGTCACCAACATCCACGGCGACGCGCTCTACTTCTCCCGCCTCGCCATCCCCTGCGACCGCGACGGACGCGGCGACGTCGTGTACTGGAAGCACGCCGGCCTGTACGCGTATCGCCGCGCCGTGCTGGAGCGCTTCCACGCCCTGCCGCCCTCGCCCCTCGAGCGTGCCGAGCAGCTCGAGCAGCTCCGCCTGCTCGAGCACGGCATCCCGATCCGAGTCGTCGAGACCGACGAGCCCACGGTGGGCGTGGACACCGAGGACGATCTCCGCGCCGTCGAGGCCATCCTCGTCCGCCGCGGCTCCGCTTCCCTCTCCTGAGCGCGTCATCCGACCGCCCGTGACGAATCCCTGGGCCATCCTCGTCCTCATCATGGTCGCGCAGACCATGTCCAACGTGGGACCGCTGGGCATCCCCGCC